>Ga0207904_1000030_pt1 | contig 161531 bp, 140 predicted proteins | sample MalvirmetaMSP118_FD_184232 | JGI IMG/M metagenome (GOLD analysis project Ga0207904, IMG submission 184232) | Marine viral communities from the Deep Pacific Ocean - MSP-118 (SPAdes) | ecosystem: Environmental > Aquatic > Marine > Oceanic | place: Pacific Ocean | collected 2011-05-30 | reverse complement strand
TCACCCAGAGCGGGCCATTTTGTCCATGGTATTCGTCGTTGAAGCGTTCGTTATGCTCGCTGAGGCGGAAATAGGGCAGCACATCCTGATAAGCCCAGCACTCGTTTCCCAGGGCGGCCCAGTCGTCGTAATCAGAGGGGTGGCCGCGGATATAGACCATCGCGTTTATGGCTGAGGAGCCGCCCAGGCACTTGCCGCGGGGCTGAAAACCTTGGCGGCCGCCAAGGCCGGGCTGTGGGACTGTTTCCAGAGCCCAATTGTTGAGCCTTTTGTTGGCCAATATGGCCACGGCACCCGCCGGGATATTGGTGAGCGGGCTACTACCGCCAGCGCCGGCCTCCAATAGGCATAGGCTGACAAAGGGTCTTCGGTTAAGCGTCCGGCCATCACACAGCCGCCAGAGCCGCCGCCGACCACTACATAATCAAACCATTCACTCATACCCGTTACTCCTTATTATTTTCCCCCAGTGTACAGGGATCAGCGGTTCCCGGAACCAATTTGAGTGATTTGAAGGCAGGCAAAATGGTTAAGGTTTTCAGAGTGTGGTTGATTTTACTCTGTCGGTTTGGTATAAAGCAGCCCCTCTCAGCTTCTGTGTGCAGACCATGGCAGAGGCGATTGAACCAGTTAAACAGTTTTATAGTAATTTCTAGGTTGTGTCGGACAGCGATATAGCCGATTTGGAGACGAGTAATGGCTAAGGTTTGTCAGGTGACCGGTAAGCGTCCGATCACTGGAAATAATGTTTCACATGCGAACAATAAAACCAAGCGCCGTTTTGAACCCAACCTGCACCACCATCGCTTTTGGGTTGAGAGCGAAAAACGCTTCGTAAGGCTACGTGTATCGGCTAAAGGTATGCGTATTATTGATAAAAAGGGCATCGATTCTGTTTTAACAGAAATGCGAACCCGCGGTGAGAAAGTATAAGGAGTAAGAATCATGCGTGACAAAATTCGATTGGTTTCCAGCGCGGGTACAGGTTACTTCTACACAACCACCAAAAACAAGCGCACCATGCCTGAGAAAATGGAGATCAAAAAATTCGATCCCGTTGTTCGCAAGCACGTAATGTTCAAGGAAGCTAAAATCAAGTAATTGATTTTTAAGGTATTCCTAAAAAGCCGGGTCAGCTTCAGCTGATCCGGCTTTTTGCGTTCTGCGAATAATGTCGGGTTTACCTTCCTGAAATTTCTGCCACACTTTATCCATGTGCTTAGAACTTGGTCAGAATGGTAAACCAATATGGAAATTTATCTGGCGCGGCAGCCGGTGTTCGATCGCGACATGGTTGCGATTGCCTATGAGCTGCTGTTCCGCAGTGGTAATGTCGCTCACGCAATTATTGATGATCCGAATGCCGCGTCTATGAAGGTGCTGGCTAATGCTTTCTCCGAGATTGGTCTGGACACGATCACCAGCGGTAAACCGGCGCTCGTGAATATTACCCATGACATTTTGGCAAAAGGGGATCTGCCGAAAGGTCTGCACGCCTTGTTGATACCCGAAGTATTGGAAACCGTCGTTGTTAATGGCGATGTCATCAGTGAAGTGGAGAACCTGGTGGAGCTGGGTTACAAGGTCGCGCTGGATGACTTTGAATATTCTGAAGCCTGGAAGCCCCTGTTGCAGTATGCGGATTACATTAAGCTGGATGTGATGGCGTTGGGGGTGGAAGGGGTTGAAGCGCAGTTAAAGTTGCTCAAGGCCAGTGGTGTACTGAGGGGCAAGCTGGTGGCAGAGAAAATTGAAACCTACGAAGAGTTTGAAATCTATAAAGCGATGGGATTTGACTATTTTCAAGGCTATTTCTTGTGCAAGCCCCACCTGGTGGTGGGTAAATCCATTCCGGCATCGCAGCAGGTCCTGGTCTCGCTATTGGGCGAGTTAGGGGGTGATGACTATGATGTGGAAAAAGTATCGTCCATCATCGCCCAGGATCCACGCCTGTCCTACAAACTGTTAAGGGTCGTCAATTCCGCCGCTTTCGGTCTGCCACGTAGGGTCACATCGATCGAAGATACAGTGGTGTTTCTGGGTGCGAATGAATTGCGACGCTGGGCGGGCATGCTGGCGTTAGCCGGAGTGGATAATAAGCCCAACGAGTTGCTGCTAACCGGGATCAAGAGAGCGAAAATGTGTGAGTTCGCTGCTAAATCACTGAAGCGTTCCAATCCCGGCAGTTATTTTGCGGCGGGCCTGCTGTCGGTGCTGGACGCACTGCTCGATCAGCCACTGGACTTGCTGATGAAGCAGATGCCGCTGTCACCGGAGCTGGAACAGGCATTGCTGGAGGGTGGGGGCGAGCTAGGACAGATTTTATATGCGGTGATTGCCTATGATGAAGGTCGTTTTGATAAGGTGTCGCCCATGGGGTTGGAGGCGAATCAGATGTGGGAGATGTACCTTGACGCCGTGCAGTGGGCTGAGAAAGTGAGCCAGAGCATGAGCGCCCCCCATTAACCATGACTCAGTTGTAAATTGCCCCATTTGTCCACCTGAGCCCGCCAGCCGGTGGCAACCAGCGTTGTCGACACGGTTTCCGTTATCAGTGCCGGACCATGAATTGTTTGTCCGGCAATCAAATCCGGTCGCCAATAAATGGCTACAGGCTTCTCAATGCCGGTTAGCCTGACCTCTTCTTTCGCCGAGGCCGGTGCGCAGCCCTTCGGGTTCGTTGCCCAGGGTGGCAGTTGCTCCACTGCAGCAGGTGCGCTGACCTGGCAGCGTACATTCACCAGTTCAACCGGCATTGCCAGTCGGTGCCCGTAGCGCATTTCATGCTGCCGGTGAAAGTCCTCGGTTACTGCCTTGAGATCGTTTTTCCATCCTAGATTGAGGTAAAAGCGCTGCCCTCGATAGCGCAGATCCAGGCTCAACTCGCAACGAATTTCATCCTGCTCTATCCCCTCATCCAGTAATTGATTAATGCCTCGTTGTTGCAGTGCCGCCAATGTCTGCTCCAGTTGGTCGAGGTCGATGGATTCTGATAGGCCTTGGTGGCCGGGGCTGAGGGTGTCGGTGGTGCCGATGGTGCGATACGCCTGAGAAAGTTGGCGGGATTTGGGGGCTACTACCATACCCAGAGCCGATAACACCCCGCCCTGATTCGGTACGATTGCCTGCTTGAGTTCCAGTGCCTCGGCCAGGGCGCACACGTGCAAGCCGCCGGCTCCGCCGAAACAGCACAGTCGGAACTCATCCAGGTGGTGGCCGCGTTCAATGGAGATCACCCGTAAGGCCCGCACCATATGCTCATTTGCAATCCGAATAATGCCTTCGGCGGTTTGTTGGCGGCTCAGGTTCAGTTCGGTGGCAAGGGCGTCCATGGCGTGCTCCGCGGCTACCAGATCCAGGGCCATGTCCCCGCCCAGAAAGTACTTCGCCTGCAAGCGCCCCAGCACGGCGTTCGCATCTGTAACAGTGGCGCGCGAGCCGCCCTGTCCGTAACACGCCGGTCCCGGATTAGCACCGGCAGACTGCGGTCCTACCTGCAGCATGCCCCCGGCATCGGCATAAGCGAAAGAGCCGCCGCCAGCACCGATGGTGTGCATATCAACCTGAGCAACCGCCACCGGCCACGGCCCGATATGGCCCTCATTGGTCAGTTGTATGCTGCCGTCAATCAAGGAAACGTCGGTCGAGGTGCCACCCATATCAAAGGTAAGCAATTTTGTGAATCCGGTTTGTTTGCCCAGGAACTGGGCGGCCGCCAAGCCGCCAGCAGGCCCGGACAACAACATATTCACCGGCATGTTGCCAGCGTACTCGGCGTCCATCACCCCGCCGGTGGATTGCATTACCGCTAACGGGCTTGGGCTCACGCCATTGAGTAAACGCCGTAAATAGTGCTGAACTTTGGGGCCCAGACTGGCATTCAGCCAAGTGGCGATCGCGCGCTCGTACTCCCCGGATTCCGGCAATACCTCGTGGGACGCACTGACAAACCACCGGTCTTGCAGAGCCGCTTTCATTTTGGATTCCGGCTCGGGGTTCAAAAACGAAAACAGCTGAGTAATCGCAACGGCCTCAACATTGGCAGCTTGCAGCCTTTCTTTTAGCTGTGCTAATTGTGCGTCGGTTTTTTTATCCGCCAACGGGTCCAGCAACCGCCCCGATGAATCCACTCTGCCCGGCATTTCAAAACACAATTCGGCCGCAACCGGAGGCATAACGGCTGCGGGTTGCAGATTATAGAGCTCGCGCCGGGTCTGGCGGCCGATGGTCATTAAGTCTTTGAAGCCGGTGTTGGTGATAAACGCCGTTCGAACCCCTTTGCCTTCCAGCGCCGCGTTGGTGGCAACCGTGCTGCCGTGAATGATGGCAACCCGCCCTGAAGCGACTGACTGTGTTAACCCTAGGGCATCAATGCCCAGTAGGATGGCGCGTTCCGGTGCATCCGGTGTGGACAGTACTTTATGGATACGTAGCGGCGCTGACGGCTTCTGCGCGTCAAATAAAACAAAGTCGGTAAAGGTGCCGCCGGTATCGACGCCAAGTACCTGGAGGATGGGTTGAGGGTGCTGGTCAGAATCGATCATAAAGTAATGTAAAGGGTCGTCAACGCAGTGGGAAAGCGCCTAGTGTAACGCAGACGCAAGGGGATTTGGTGCTGAACCTCTCTGCCTGTATGCTAGCGCGATTTAGAATGGCGCGGGGGCCGTTATGCCTGAATTACCTGAAGTCGAAACCACCCGTCGTGGCATCCTGCCGCATATTGTAGGGCAGCGTGTGAAAACCCTGGAAGTCCGCCAAGCCAAATTGCGCTGGCCGGTACCGGACAGTATTCACCAGGTAGCTGGGAAAAAGTTGCTGGATGTGGAGCGGCGTGGCAAGTACCTGCTATTTCGGTTTCGCAATGGCACGGTGATCGCTCACCTGGGGATGTCCGGTAGTATGCGCATTACGGCGCCGGATGAGCCGCCGGGTTTTCATGATCACGTGGATATGGTGTTCAGTGACGGGCGCCGGTTGCGGTATTGCGATCCACGGCGTTTTGGTGCCTGGTTGTGGACAGAGGAGGAGCCCGCTGATCATCCGCTGATCGCGTCTTTGGGGCCGGAGCCCTTAACGGAGGCGTTTCACGCAACCTACCTGCACGGCAAATCCAGAGGCCGCAAAAGCAGTATCAAAGCCTTCATTATGGACAGTCATATCGTTGTGGGCGTAGGTAATATCTATGCCAATGAAGCGCTGTTTATGGCGGGCATTCACCCCAAGCGGGCGGCGGGGAAGGTGAGTGCTGCCCGGTATGAAAAATTGGTTCAGGCCATTAAACAGGTTCTGGCGGACGCCATCAATATGGGTGGCACCACCTTGCGCGACTTTGTCGGCGGAGATGGCAAGCCGGGCTACTTTCAGCAGACTTTGCGGGTTTATGGTCGTGCCAACAGGCCATGCCGTAACTGCCAAACGCCCCTCAAGGAAATCCGCCTGGGGCAGCGCTCTACCGTTTTCTGTAAACTGTGCCAAACTTAGAAGTCAGGATAATGGTTGTACCCTGGTGGCTTATGCCGGATAGGTGGGCCAGTGTGTTTAAAAATGCGATCCAGTACAAAATCCGTTCCGAAATCGGCGGTGAGTAGGGCGCAAAAGTGGATCGTTCTGCATTTAGGGAATACACTTAATCAAAGCACTTGGGTGGCTACCTTAAAGAATATTATAAAGAGGAATTATTATGCGCAGCCTTAAGAGCACTTTCAGATCCTTCGTAGTGGCATTGTCCGTGGCGTTATTTGCTGCGGCTCCGATTGTCGCCCAGGCTCAGACAGTGACAGATCGACCCACAGGATTGGAAATGGGGGGTGACATGATTTTAGTCAGACCCTTAACCTTGGCCGCAACCGTGATCGGAGCCGGTTTATTCATCGTCTCGCTGCCGTTTTCTGCGTTGGGCGGAAATGTGGGAGAGGCGGGTTCAACTTTGGTGGGAACGCCGTTTAAGTCTACGTTCATGCGCTGCCTCGGCTGCTCACAGAAGCACTTGCCAGCAGGAAACTACGAAGATTAACCCCTAAGGTAGCCGTTAAGTTCACGGAATAGCTTAGAAAATAGTGGTTTCGAAGATTGTGCATCCAGCCCTGCTAGTCAGGGCTTTTTGCGTTCTATGGTGATATTTCAGCGTAACCCAGGCGGCGCTTATCAGAGGCTGCTTCCACCTCACCGTTCTTTTGATACCAGCGTACGGTATGCATATCACCGTATTCTCGGCCAACGGACTTCAGGGTGTGGCCGCGTTTTTCCAGCGCCGCTTTCAATTTAGGGTCAAAGGCGTCGTCTTCGTATTGCACCACATCAGGGGCAAATTGGTGGTGGAAGCGTGGTCGATCAACCCAGCTCTGGATTCCTTTTTGATCGAGTGCTTCCAGTAAGCCCAAAAATACCATAGTGATAATGCGGCTGCCGCCTGGGGTCCCGATCACAGCAAGCTGTCGATTGTCTTTCGGGCCGAATTCCATAAAAGTGGGAGTCATGCTGGAAAGAGGGCGTTTGCCCGGCTCAATGGCATTGGCTTCCGAACCGATCAGTCCGTAGGCGTTGGGGCTGCCGGGCTTGGCGGAGAAATCATCCATTTCGTTGTTCAGCAACACCCCGGTGCCTTCGATAGTGACACCATTGCCGAAAGGCAGATTAATCGAGAGCGTTGCGGCGACTTGGTTGCCTTGTTTGTCAATGATTGAAAAGTGAGTGGTATGGGTGCCGGAGCCAACCTGTTTGGGCAATCCCAGGCTGCTACTGGGGGTGGCGTGGGCCATGGAAATGGAATCGGACAAATCTTGCAGATATTCTTCGCTGGTAATGCGATTAAGAGGGATTTTGACGAAATCGGAATCACCCAGGTACTCCGCACGGTCGCGGTAGGCCCTGCGCATCACTTCGATCAGTAAATGCGTTTTATCCGCCTCATTCATATCGCTGTATTTAAACTGGGACATCATGCCGAACATTTGCTGCAGCGCCACTCCTCCGGAAGAGGGTGGAGGAGCAGACCAAATGGTGGCACCCTGATAATTAAAGCGGATAGGGTCACGTTCCACCACGGTGTAATCCGCCAGATCCTGTTCTGTCCAGATGCCACCGTAAGCTTGCACCCCCTTGACCAGGCGCTTGGCGACGTCGCCTTTATAGAATCCGGCAAAGCCATCTTTGGCTAGTGCCTGCAACGTGTCGGCCAGGCCCGGTTGCCGGATCAGCGTGCCGATATCCATTTCTGCACCATCCAGAAGGAACAGGCGTTTGCTGGCGGGGTAGCGTTGCAAAACGGAGTGTCGCACTTTTGCAAGCTGGAGATACACTTTGTTGGCAGGGAAGCCGGTATCCGCGTAGTGAATCGCGGCAGCCAGGGTTTTGCCCAGCGGCAGGGTGCCGTAGTGCTCTGCAAGATGGGCCATGGCGGCGGCCTGGCCAGGTATGCCAGCGCTCAGTGCGGTATTGATGGCGAGATCGCGGTCGACGGCGCCTTTTTTATTCAGAAACATATCCCGGGTGGCGGCTGCGGGGGCTTTCTCGCGAGCATCGATCATTAACGTTTTATTGTTCTTGGCCTGATGCAGCATCCAAAAACCACCACCGCCGATCCCCGCACTATAGGGTTCCACTACGCCCAGCACCGAAGCGACCGTCACTGCCGCATCGAACGCGTTACCACCCGCTTGCAGGATCTCCAGGCCGGCTTTTGTTGCCAGGGGGTGGGCGCTGGCGACAGCATTGTGCTTGGGGGTCACGATATCCGCCTGCGCGACGGTGGTGAGCAAGATAAAACAGAAGGCGGTCAAGTTGGTGCGAAAGGTCATCCGTGCGTCCTGAAGGTAGTGACGATGGTAGTCTGGGAGGGTATTAGCCCTCGGCTTGCAGGCGTTCGTATTTCTCCATCAGCTGGTCTTCGGATTCAACGTTTTCGGGGTCCAGCGGAATGCAGTCAACCGGACAGACCTGCTGACATTGAGGTTCATCATAGTGGCCCACGCACTCGGTGCATTTGGAGGGTTCAATGACATAAATTTCATCGCCCTGGGTAATAGCCCCGTTAGGGCATTCCGGTTCGCACACATCACAGTTAATGCAATCATCGGTGATCAGTAGGGCCATACAATGAATTCTCTCGTCTTACAAAAAGTGGTAATTCCGACAATGATAATGACTCTTTGGTTTACTTACCACCGGCAGGCATTAAGGCTATTCGCTGTGTTTGGAGCGCAGCGCCTGCAATACATGGGTTGGAACAAAGGGGCTGACATCGCCGCCCAGTGCCGATATCTCACGCACTAAAGAAGAGCTGATAAAGGAAAGGTGCTCCGAAGGGGTGAGAAAAGCGGTTTCAATTTCATGGTCCAAAGCGCGGTTCATGTTGGCCAGTTGAAACTCGTACTCAAAATCCGAAACGGCCCGTAGGCCTCGTAACAAGACATTGGCTTTTTCCTCCTGGCAAAAGAACACCAGCAATTTGGAAAAGCCTTTCACTTCGACGTTGGGCAAGTGGGAAACCGCTTCAATGGCCAGGTTGATGCGTTGTTCCAGGCTGAACAGCGGTTTTTTCTTCTCGCTGGACGCAATCGCAACGACGACCTCGTCAAATAGGCGCGATGCGCGTTCTACAAGATCCAGATGGCCATTGGTGAGGGGATCAAACGTGCCTGGATAGACGACTCGGGTGTGTGATGACATGACTTGCGTTACCCTTCCTATTGCACTACAAACGAGAATGCTAACAATGGAAGCGAAGGGTAACGTAAGCCAATTTGAACCACAAGGTTCAGACTGCGCGACGACGCGCCAGAACCAAACAAATTGCGCCCAACAATAACAGCCCTATAACTCCAAATTGATCGCCCAGTTGGGTCGACTCAACGGATTCTGTCAAGACTGGTTCGGCAAAGACAGGAGCGCAAAACAATGAAAACAAAACAACAATAAGAGAAAAAGATTTCATACTACGACTACTCCGGATCAATCCCTTAGAAAGCGAGCTTTTGAAAGCAAGCATTGTGCCAGCCTGACTATAAGCAACTAATACAATAAGTTAAGTGTGACATTTTAGAGACAGCTTGAATTGATTGTAAAAAAAACCGACACTTAACATCCGGGATCAGGCGCCCTTGTACCGCCATAACCGGTTTCGGATCTTTCATACAAGTGTGAGTGCGCTTGTTAAGATTATCGACAGTGCCTGTGTCGCCGGCCACAATGGCTGGGGCGGTGGTATGCTATTCTGATTTGAGCCTTAAACCCTGAGGGACGATGTTGTTTCAACTGAGTGCATTACGCAGCAAACTCGGCCGCAAGTTCTTCTTGTTGGTGTTCCTGGCAGCTTTGCTGCCCATGCTGCTGTTCGCCTCGTTCGCCTATAATTACATCGGTAGTTATCTTTACCACCAAAGTCAGCAGGACCTGCGTAACGAAGCGCGATTTTATAGCTCAGTTTTGTATGAGCGCTTGCTATTGGTGAGCAGTCAATTCCGGTCCGGAAAGGATGCGGAAGCGGTACTACCGGAGCAAGCCGAATCCGGAGCCGTTCGCTGGACTTACCGTTCCTGGGGCGATCTGGATACCTTGCTGAAAAAGTGGCCCGAAGATCAAAAGGCTGCGGCGCGAACCCGCTTGCATAATGGCGAGCTTCTGTTGATCAGCCAGCCCGATGGCCGGGCGGTGTTACTGCTCAGTGCACCGGACCAACCTGAGCGGCTGTCGCTGCAAATGGCGGATCTGAATGTCAATTATCTGATGGGCGACCCGGGAATGCGGGACCCGCAAATGGATTATTGCCTGTTCGGCAGCTACGACGAATTACTGCTTTGCTCTGACTCCTCGCTGATCGCGTCGGCCCAATTTTCACAGCTAATGCGTGACAACGGATTGCGCCCCGCTTTTCAGACCGAGTGGCAGCAGGGCGGGCAAACGCACTTGGTGCAAATCCAAAGTCTGTTCCTGGACAATAAATTCGGCGCGCCGAGTTGGAAGCTATGGGTAAGCCAGTCCCGCTCCGACGTTATGGGCGCGTTGACGGTCTTGCAACGGGCACTTTCGTTGCTGGTGGCCGCTACCATTTTGTTAGCCGCGATTGTCAGCGCGGTCCAGATCAAGCGCATACTGCAACCACTGAACCGGTTGATGGAGGGCACGCGGGCGGTGGCTAACCGCCAGTTTGATATTTCCCTGGCCATTGATAGTAACGATGAGCTCAGCGATGTCGCTGATGCCTTCAACCAGATGGCTCAGCAAATAGGCAAGCAGTTTCAGTTGCTGACGACGTTATCCAACATTGATCAACTGATTCTGAGTGTGCCCGACCTGGACCAGGTAGCGCATTCAATTTTGAGCACTATGCAGGACCTGATCCAAAGCGATGCGGCGGCTGTGGCATTGCGTGATCCGGATAACATTGCCGAAATGTGTGTTTACAGTTACCACAGTACTAAAGTGAAATATCAGGTGGATAGGCGGGAGCTGGGCGATGATGAGCGTCATTGGCTTGGTGTTGTGTCGCCTATGCATCGAACCAGTAGCAATGACGTGAAGTATTTGAGTTGGTTGTGGCCGGAGCAGACCAGCTTGCTGGCCGGCAACACCTATCTTTTTCCGATTACGGTGAACAGTAAAAACCGCGGTGTATTGGCATTGAGTTGGGAGCAGCCCACCACGTTGTCGGAGCAGGATCGCAGTTTGCTAAAAGATTTTGCCGACCGTTTAGCGGTAGCGATCACCGCGGTGCGGCGTGAAAAACAACTCTATCGGCAGGCGCATTTTGACGGGTTGACCGGTCTGCCCAATCGTCAATTATTAAAAGATCGCCTGGAACAAAGCCTGAAGCACGCAATAAAGAATTTTGGATCGGGCGCAGTATTGTTTGTGGATCTGGATCGTTTTCAGAAAGTAAATGATATCGAAGGACATTCATTGGGTGATCAGATTTTGGTGAAGGCAGCCGAACGATTGCAGGTCTGTGTCACGCTTGAAGACACGGTAGCCAGGCAAGGAGGCGATGAATTTTTAATTGTTCTGAATAATATTGATACGCCAATGAGAGCAACCCGGGTGGCCGACAAAATACTGACGATGCTGTCGTCGCCGTTTAATGTGGAAGGAAAAAAATACTTTCTGACGGCCAGTGTCGGTATTGCCGTATTCCCCAGTGATGGTCAGGACGTGAATACGTTATTGCGTAAGGTGGACACCGCAATGCACCGTGCCAAACACGAGGGTGGAGCGCAATACCGCTACTTTGAAGAGGAAATGAACAGAGCATCCCAGCGCCGGATGACCGCGGAACGCCGGATTCGTGATGCCCTGGAGCAGGACCACGTCGAGCTTCATTATCAGCCGCAGTGGTACATGCAAAAAAAAGAAATCAGTGTGGAAGCCTTGGTGCGTATCCGTGATTCAGAAGCCGGTTTGTTGTTGCCCGGTGAGTTTATCGATGTGGCGGAAGACACCGGCTTGATTCTGGATGTGGGTGAATGGGTGGTGCGTCAGGCCTGTGAACAAATGGCCGCTTGGCGTCAGCAACAACTACCGGTGCGGCGGGTGTCGGTGAATGTGTCCGGTCGCCAGCTTGCGCGAGCGGATTTCGTCAGTGTGGTGCAATCGGCGGTCGAAGATTTTGAACTTCAATACGATGATCTGGAGCTGGAAGTAACGGAAACCATTCTGATCGGCGACGCAGACAGTGCAGTAAAAAAGCTGGGCGAGTTGAGCGCGCTGGGAGTGACCATTGCTATTGACGATTTTGGTACCGGCTATTCTTCTTTGAGTTACCTGCATACGCTGCCATTTGATCTTCTTAAAATCGATCAAAATTTCGTTGCTGATCTGGATTCAAACCCCATAAGCAGCGCAATTACGCGCACCATCATCGACTTGGCAAAATCATTCAATAAAGAAGTGATGGCCGAAGGGGTGGAAACGCAACAGCAATTACTGCAATTGCAAGAGCTGGAGTGTGATGCTGTGCAGGGCTTTTTTGTAAGTCGTCCCTTAACCTCTGTTCAGGTAACCTCATTTGTGCGTGATTTTGACCCTCTTCAGGAAAGTAAGCCGAATTAATACTTGAGTGGGCTACAACACCCGCACTTGCCATAGCAGTGATAACCTTCGTGTTAAATGGGCGATCGCAGACAGTGCCGATATTGCCTCGGTGACGGGGTTGGATTATCCGAGTTATAAAACGGCTATGCGCTTTAATAAATCGGCGCGTCGCCTTCCGGTCTTTCTTTAAAGCGGCGGTGCGCCCATAGGTATTGCTCCGGATACAATTCCACATTCTTTTCGATCCATTGATTCAACAGCGTGGCATCCTGGACTTTGTCGCCGGTGGGAAATTCGAATTCAGGCAGTACTTCGATGTGATAACCATCCGCTTTACGGCCGAACATCACAGGCATTAATGCGCACTTCGTAAGACGGACGAATTCATCAGTACGAGCAATGGTGGGCGCCATGACACCAAAAAACGGAGCAAACACGCTGTTGCTCATGCCATAGTGCTGGTCGGGTAAATAAAGCGCTACTTTGCCTTCCCTAAGGTGACGTAAAAAACGCCGTAGATCTTTGTTTGGCACCGGTATGGTATAGCGGGCGCGTTTGGCGAAACTGTAATGTTCGAACAGCTCGTTGTGTGCTGGCTTGTACATCGTTACGCACTCCTGGGCGCTCGCAAAAAAACGCAAACACAATTCCAGGCTGATCATGTGTGCCACAATAAGAATCACTCCTTTACCCGTTTCCTGGGCCTGCACAAAATGCTCAAGTCCGGTAAATTGCGCCAGCAGCTTGTCTACTTTTTTCTGGCTGCCCCAATAGGCAATCGCAATTTCAATAAAGCCCATGCCCAGGTTGTCGAACGTTTCATCTATGATCTTTTGTTGCTGTTCACTGTTCAAATGGGGGAAACAGACTTCGATGTTGCGGGTGGTGATATGGCGACGGGACCGGCTCACCTTTTTCATAATGCGCCCCAGAAGGCAGCCGATATTCCACTGCCAGGAAAAAGGAAGCCGGGCAACGCACCAGCCCAAAAATATCAATGCCCACACCGGCCAATATCGGGGTTTCCAATACTGGGTGAAGGTAGGCAGGGTATTTTTATCGAATTTGCTCATGGATAGACGTGTTCAGTGGTTACGCAATTTGGCCGCAATAATAGCATTGTTTCCCGCTGCGGGGCACGGCAGCGTACGAATCGGGTCAAAGCTCCGGCTGTTCCCGTGGATGGGGCAGCCGAAGCTACACAGTTTACGCTTTCATGGATTGCGCCAGTAATGTGGCTTGACGAGCCACCATGCCATAGATCGAAAGCTGCGGATTGGCACCGATGCTGGTGGGAAAAATGGAGCCATCCATAATATGCAATCCATGCAGGTGGTGAAATTTACCCAGGCTATCGACGACAGAGGTGCGCGGGTCTTCGCCCATGGCGCAGCCTCCCATAACATGAGCGCTGCCCAGCTTCATGCGGTTGATGCTGAGGTCCAGGCTATCGATATGCTGCAACGTTTTATCCAAAGTGGTATTGAACTCGCCGTTGGTGTGAATAGGTCGCACGGCTTTTGCGCCAGCCGCGAACTGCACCCTGGCCATCGTTTTGGTGGCGCGTACGACCGCTTCACGCAGGTAGTCATTCACCGGGTAGTCGATACCGGGTAGGCCATCGTCGCGCAGGAAGATGGTGCCACCCTGACTTTGCTCGGTGAAGCCATCGCGGATCAATGCGATCATCATATTCAGATAGGGCAAGCGATTCATTTGGTCGGAGTGGGATTTGCCATGCCCGACCCCGATGGAGGCTACGAAGCTGGGTTGCAGTGGTGGTACTTCCATCTTAAACCCGGCCGCACCGGTGATGCCGTCCGTCCACAGAAAGTGATCGGAATAAACCGACTGGGGCGCGCCATAGAAGCCATCAATGCGTGTGCCGAAATCCGCCAAGGTGGAGGGTACAGGATGCAAAAAGGTGCGCTTGCCGATGCGGTGGTGTGGATCCGGTGCTTTGGAGCGCAACAAAAGTCCAGGACCGTTTATACCGCCGCAGGCCATGACCGTGTGTTTCGCCTGGATACGGATCGGCTGGGTGCGGTCAATGCCGTTTTCCTTTAAGCCGTAACCCACTGCGCCTTGCACCGCATCGTTTTCGATAATCAGGGTTTCAGCACGGGCGCGGTAAACCAGTTCAGCGCCGTTATCCAAGGCGGTTGGAATGGTAGTGACCAGCATGCTCTGTTTGGCGTTGGTGGGGCAGCCCGTACCGCAGTAACCCAGGTTCCAGCAACCCTTCACGTTGCGGGGAATGATTTGCCAATCGTATCCCAATTGTTGGCAGCCCTTGGCAATGACGTTGTTGTTGGCGTTGGGGGGCATTGGCCATTTGTGAATATTCAGACGCTGTTCCATTTTTTCATACCAGGGCGTCATTTCTTCTTTGGTGAAGCCTTTTAACCCGTGTACGTTGGTCCAGTGATCCAGGGTTTGATCCGGCGTGCGGAAACTGGCGGTCCAGTTGACGGTGGTAGACCCGCCCACAGCGCGACCCTGCAATATGACCAGCGAGCCGTCTGCCGTACCCCGGGTCACATCTTCCTGATACAGATTGCGATAGGCTTTTGCTTCAGTCATATCAAAATCGTTGGAGGTTTGCAGGGGCCCTTCTTCCATCAGTATGACTTTTAGCCCCTGTTGGCTAAGAATTTCTGCAGCGGTGCCACCACCGGCTCCGCTGCCAATAATAAGCACATCACATTCCAGGTTCAGCGCTGCTGTCAGGCTGCTGCCATTGTGGGTGGCCCAGCCGGATTCGATACCCTGTCGAAAGAGATCAGGGATACCTTTAACTACGGTTTTATTGCTCATGTTGGTCTCGCTCAGCCGGGAATGTGTTGTGGGGGGCCAGGATAAATATCATCGGTCCAGTTATCCGGTTCGAAGTAATACATCATGGTGGAAAGCTGAGTGAGTAGCAGGTAGCCTTGCCTGAACGTATTAATACGGCTGTCGCGCCATCCCAGCAAAAATTCCTCAATATCGTCTTCACTGGCGTTTTGCCAGGTGGGCCAGATACCGGCGACCATCATCCGAAAGGCAGGGTTATAAAGCAGATCAAACATCTGCTGTACTTTTTTGATGGTGAGTGGCGAAGTGTGAGCAACAAATACATCAATATCGATCATCAACCGATTCAGCGTTTGCTGTTTTGTTGTCGAATCGGTGGGAAAATTACCTTTGATTGCAATCGGTGCGATAGCACTGAGAATGACAACGTCTTTTTCTCTCAATACGCTCAGGGTACGCGTTTCTATTTCCGGGTGAGTGACAACGGTTTGGCTGCTGCAACCATGAAGCGAGCCGAGCAATCCGGCGCCTGCAAGCATGGTCGATCCTGCCACTCCCAACTTCAGTATGAGACGGCGCTCAAGCGCGGGCGAAGGGGTCGGGTGCATGGGTTCTTCCTGTCATTTATTATTTTTGGTTTTGTTTAAGAATATAGATATTGGTTGGTAATTTGCCAGGGCAGCCTATCGGGAGGCGCTGTCCTGGCGCACAGGTGCTGAAAGGTTCTGTTAGCTGTTCGGGTTTTTCATTGCCACATTCAACAGAAAGCGATGAATGCGACGATTCCAAGGTGGAAACAACATTTTGGTTGCGCTGAATTTGCCTTTGATCAATACGCTTTTGGCTTTGCTGAACGTTAAAAATCCTTCGTGACCGTGATAGTGCCCCATGCCAGAGGGGCCCACTCCACCAAAGGGCATGTCTTCTACCGCAACATGGTTGAGCGTATCGTTAATGCAGGCGCCGCCAGAATGAGTGTGTGTCAACAGATGTTCAGCGCGTTGCATGTCAAAATCGAAATAATACAACGCCAAAGGGCGCGGACGTTCATTGATGTACTGAATCGCATCTTCAATCGCGTCGTAGGATTTAATAATCAGCAACGGCCCGAAAATTTCGTTCTGCTCAATCAGCATGTCTTCCGTGGTGTTGAACACCAGAGTGATCGGCAACTTACCCGAGCCTTCAAAATTTTCATGAGCGGGATTGATCTCAACAATTTTAGCGCCTTTATCTTTTGCATCGCTCAGATAGCTTTTCAGGCGGCTGAGTTGCCGTTCGTTAATGACTGCGGTGAAGTCTTCGTTGTTGCGTTTGCTGGGGTACCACTGTGATACCACGCGGGTGAACGCGCTGGCGAACTCGTCCACTTTGGATTGATGAATCAGTGCGTAGTCCGGCGCGATACACGTTTGCCCGGCGTTAATGCATTTACCCCATGAGATACGCTCGGCTGCGGTTTCCAGCGGAAAGGATTCGTGGATTACTACGGGGGACTTGCCACCCAGCTCCAGTGTCACGGGCGTCAGGTTTTCTGCCGCGGCCGCCATGACGTGTTTGCCTACGGCGGTGGAGCCGGTGAAAAGCAGGTGATCGAACGGCAGCTTGGAAAAGGCAATGCCGACATCGGCTTCACCGGTGATCACCGCCACCCGATCCTCTGGAAACACCTCTGCCAGCATGGAGCGCAATGCCTCTGCTGCGTGGGGGGTGTATTCGGACATTTTAATCATCACCCGATTGCCTGCTGCAAGCGCGGCAATTGCCGGATCAAGTGCCAGAAAGTAGGGGTAATTCCAGGGCACGATAATGCCGACCACGCCCAGTGGTTGATAATAGACTCTGGCTTTCGCCGGTTTCAGATTGACGGCCACATTGCGTTTTTGTGGTTGCATCCATCGGGTCAGGTTTTTACAACAGTATTTAATGGTTTCGAGCAAGGATGCAATTTCAACAATCCGGGTTTCGGTCGGGCAGCGCGAGCCAAAATCTTTGCTGACCGCCGCCACGAAGGCGTCCTGATGACTGAGCAGAGCCGGCTTCAGGCGCTGAATCTGGTTGATGCGTTCTTCGGCACCGGGCATGGGGTGGGCTATAAACGCGGCTTTTTGTGCCTGAAATATCCGCTCCAAGTCCGTTAGGGTAGGATTCCGCTCCTGCATCTGAGCAACGTTGGCGACCATGAGTTGTTGTCCTCTGTAGTGGATCAGAACGGGTCTGTGGCCCGCTATTTTTTTTCGTTTTAATTCTTGGCCAGACCCTTAGATTGGCGGGTTTGGCTCATTATGTAAACATGGAATCTCTTTTTAGAGCTTTTACTCTAAAGAGTCAATGTCGTAGGGCGACAGGTCGAACTCGGACTTGTCGTCACCACACCGGCAGTTTGCGGATGCAGTACGCGGGCGTTTCGCGTTGCGTGGTGGTTGTATTCCGTCATGTTCGCCAGTACGCTTGGTCGCTCATTCGGTTTAAGGATTGAAAAATATGAAATATCTTTGGTCTGCGTTTGCCATGATGCTTATGTTTGCACTGGTGCCCATGGAAGCGGAAGCGAAAAAATTCGGCGGTGGTAAAAGCTTCGGTTCGTCGCGGCAGACATCTCCGGCTCCGGCATCCCGCCCGGATGCGGGCAATCCTGCGCAAAAGGCCCCGGCCAACGGTGGCCGTAAAGGTATGTTCGGTGGTTTGATGGGTGGCTTGCTAGCTGGCGGTCTTCTGGCTGCACTGATCGGCGGTGGGGCGTTTGAAGGTATTCAGTTCATGGATATTTTGATCATCGGCCTGTTGGGATTTGTGATTTTTCGTTTGTTGCGCAGCAAGGCGCCGGCGGCTCAGCAACAGGCCTCCGCCTATGCTGCGCCACAGCCAACACGGCCCGCGACATTCGACTCCATTCCCCCGGCCCGTGACACGGTGTTAGGTTCCGGTTCCGGTTCCGGTTCCGGTTCCGGCACAGGTACTGGATTCGCTGCGTCCAGGGTACCGTTTAACCTGCCGGCCGACTTCGATATGAACGGGTTTCTTTCCGGTGCCCGTGATCACTACCGCACCCTTCAGGAGGCCTGGAACAAAAACGATCTGGCTAAGATAGAAGAATATGTCACGCCAGCACTCTATAGCGATCTGCGCGAAGAGCGGGCCACATTGCCCGGTGACCAGCATACCGAAGTGTTGTTTGTGGATGCAGAGCTGGTGCGTGCGGAGCACACGAGTAGTGAATCTGAACTCAGTGTTAAGTTTAGTGGCCGCTATCGCGATACCCATGAGGGTGTGGAAGAACCGATTACCGATATCTGGCACTTGAAACGAGATCTTACTCATCCAGACGCACCCTGGTTGATCATCGGGATTGAAGACTGACCGACTGGGTTTTTTCGTCATGTCAGCCCGGCACAGGCAAATCCAAGATCTTTTTGCCTTCCTCTACCAGGCGCCGGCCACAGGCCTGGATCTTTTGAATAGGCAGAGGGCGCAGGGGGTGGATGGCAATACCCAGACGGGCATAACCTGGTTGATCAAGCACCGGCGCGATAATGGACGTTACAGAACGGTCTGTATCGATTTCGTCAAAGCTGAGGGCGGTGAGTTCCATAAGCACCTGATCCATTGCCGACAGGAGCGATGGGTGCAGGTCTGCCAGGGAATCTGCCATAGCCGTTATCTTGGCAACCGCAGGGGTTGTCCAGTCCACGTCATAACCGCGCTCTTGCGTCAGGGCCAGCGTGCGCTCCAGCGCGTCCTGCACCTCTTGACTCTGGGAGGTGGCCCGGTTCAGCCAGGCCACGCGCTCGGGCTCCGGGGCGAAGCCGGCGAATATCGCCCCGTAGGGTGGCACATAAGGTACTTTGGTTCCCGGTTGCGGTACGGCCTCGCCGTATTCGCCGGGATAAACCGCTGACACCACCAACTCTTCGTTTACCAACTCCACCACCGAGGCAGAAAAGCCCAATTCTTCAGACAATCTTTTGGCTGCAATGCGAGCGGCATGCAGTAGAGGTCGCGTCTGGTCAAACTGCGCTCCGATCGCGGCAATGGCAGGGCCAAGGGTGAATGTTTTGTCGCCGGGATCGCGAATCACCCAGCCACGGTCCACCAGCGTCTTCAGAATGGTATGGGCGGTACCTTGGTTGAGCCCTAGCTGCCGGACAATATCAACGTATCTAATGCCCGTCGATGGACTCCGGGCCAACAACTCTAAAACATCCAGTGTCCGGCTGGTTGGCCCGGATGTGGCACCCCGCATTGACCCTCTCCTTAAAATCGGCTTAAACTACAAACAACAAATATTAAATATTTAAACTTGAATATTCAAGAAAAAGGAAAAAATAATAATGACCTTTTTGGAACGGTATGGGCCTTGGGCCCTGATCGCGGGCGCGTCCGAAGGGGTGGGCCGCACCTTCGCAGAAACATTGGCACAACGCGGGCTTAATGTGGTGCTGGTCGCAAGGCGAGAGCATGTGTTGAATGAGGTTGCCAGTGGAATCGAGCAACGCTATGGCGTGAAAACACGGACGCTGGCCATCGATCTTGCGAATGCCGACGCCGCCATCCAGGTTCAGAACGCAGTCAACGATATTGAAGTAGGATTCTTGGTTTACTGTGCGGGGGCTGATTCGAATTACATGCCCTTCCTTGAATCACCTTTATCGGTGGCAGAGTCGATGGTGCACCGCAACTGCAATTTACCCGTCCAGCTTTGTCATCACTTCTGTGCGCCCATGGTGAGCAAAGGCAAAGGGGCGGTGGTGATACTGGGTTCCGGCGCGGCCTTTGCGGGCGCGAGCAATATGGTGGCTTATGCTGCCTCGAAAGCATTCGATATGGTGTTTGCCGAAGCGTTGTTTTGTGAGCTTAAACCCAAAGGCGTGGATGTGTTGGGTTTGATCCTGGGGGAAACGGATACACCTGCTCTGCGGCGCTTGCGTCACAATCTTGGTTTGGCAATGGGGCCGAATGAAGCGGTCAAAGGCGCGGAGACACCGGCATACGTGGTGGATGATTGTCTGGCGCATTTAACCGATGGGCCTATCCGTCTGGCAAACCGGAAAATGCGCTGGGGACTTAGATTCCTGTTCCCGTTTTCCCGCAATTTTATTGTGTCCTTAATGGATAAAGCGAATAAAAAAGTCATGGGTAAGGGCTGAATCTGAATGAACGATCTTGAGCAAATCTCGGCGGTATTAGTGCGCTATGCCACTGGAATCGACTCCCGCGATTGGGACCTGTTCCGGACCTGTTTTACGCAAGACTGCCAGCTGGATTACGGCGTAATCGGGCGCTGGAACAGCTGCGACGAGGTGACCGCTTATATGATCCGGGCGCATTCCGGACCTTCACTGCACCGTCTCAGTAATTTCGATATTCGTATTGACGGTGATCGTGCCTGGTGCCGAACCTATGTGGATGCGTTGGTGTTCGGGCCGGGCGGCATTGGTAGTGCTCATGCCATTGGCTATTACGACGATGAGCTAGTGCGTGGCGCTGATGGTTGGAAGATTGCGCGGCGTCGCCATACCAGCATCCGCCTGAAGTTTCTGGGCCTGCTTTCCATTATCCCGTCGTGGATGGTGTTGCGCGTGTCCGCGATTGCGTCTCGGCGCTTGAATTCAGTGTCAGCAAAGAATGGTTAGGTAAACACGAAAACGCCACGGCTGGCAGTGAATGCCGGCCGTGGTTCGTCTTCATTACGCCCTTTAGATAATAGTCCCTACGTCGTCTTGCACAATCCGGTCCATTGCCCGCTCCACAATCGCGGCAATGCTCATGGACGGATTGCAAGCGGCAGTGGTGCCGGGCATCAAGGCCCCGTCGAGGACATAAAGCCCCTTTTGTCCTTTAACGCGACCTTCCAGATCGCACACGACATCAATACAGGCGCCACCCAATGGGTGCCAGGTGCTGTTGACGGTTTTGTTGGTATTGACGAGCTGGCTTTCCGGGCCGGCAACTTTTGCGATCCGCTCGTGAATACGGGCTGCCAGAGCGGCGTCGCCGTCTTTCGGCCAGTGTAGCTCCACCCGGCGTTTGGTTGGGTTGTAGCTGAAATGGCCGCGATCCGGGCTGACACCAAAGCCAACCAACATGGTGGCGGGAGTGCCCTGCACGGTTGGATCAGTAGCCATGCCGGCCATTCCCGGTACCAACGATGTTGGGATAGAAGACGCATAACTTTTTCCAGGCTGCAACGGAGGAATGGACGCCTGGATGATCGTGTTGGCAAGTTGATCCGGATCTTCCCACTCGCGACTACCGTAAATCACCGGGCCACCCTGCCGGGGGCCGGGATTCTCCGGCATTTTGTTCCAGACATAGATTTGATCACCGTTAGTGCCATAGCCTTGACCCAGTTCATCGGGCAAGTCGGTAATTTTACCTTCGGCGGCTGCGCTGAGCAGGAGTTTATTGGTGTTGGCGGTGCCCGCAGCGACGATCAGCGTTTGAGTCTTGATGATCTTGTGCTCGAGCACCGTGCCACGCAGATTGGTGCGATCCACATACACCAGCCAGGAACCGTCATCGGCCCGTTCCAGTTCGCGCACGTGGTGCAGTGCTTCCACCGTAAGGTTACCGGTGGCGAGGGCCTGGTCAATATAGGTGACATCCACCGAATGTTTGCCGCCGTTACGAACGCCCAAAGCACAATCGCCGTTGGTGTAGGAGGGTTTCATCAGTCCGTCGAGTTCGTCCAACGCGTACTGCCAATCAATGGGCATAGGAATTTTGGTAAGGTCATAACCGGCTTCCAGTACGCGGTCAGCAAAAATTCGTGCTGCCTTATAAGTCTTGCTGTTAATGAGTTTGTCAGGTGCTGTTTTCACCTTCAGCATTTGCGCTACACGGGGGTAGTAAACTTGGTCCATTTCGGCGTAGTCGATTCCGGCAGGAAACCAATCGGTGAAATTCTTTTCAGTGGGCTGCAGAGTCATGCCTTGATATAACAACGAGCCACCACCGACACCGCAGGCAGATACGATGGTATGAGTAGGAGACGTCATCGCTTCGAGAACGCCGGCATAGGGTGCCAGACCAATACGGAAGCCGGCGTATTCAGGCCAGGCGGTATAAAAAAGGTGCTTTTGGCTGAGAGCCATGGCGCTGGGAAAGGTGTTTGAGTTCGGCCCGGTATGCCACCAACGGCCTTTTTCCAGCATCAGCACTTTAACCCCGGCTTGCGCCAGCCGCAGCGCGCTGATGCCGCCGCCAAATCCGGATCCGATAACAACAACGCGCTCCTCGGAGCGGGTCGTTCGCCGGCCGATGGCTGCTTCGGATGTGGTGGGGATGGCGGTGCTGGCAGCAACAGCGGCTGCACCACCAAGAAATTTACGACGGTCAAGTTTTTTCATTGGATCGGTCCCGTATTTATTTTTTTAATGACAACATTGCGATGGGGGATAGCGCGATGTGATAAGCGGTGTTTCACAAGTATTCCAGTCTACTTACAGTGCAAAGGTGCTCGCAACCTTTCTTTCTATGTAACTTTGTAATTATGTTTTTGAAAGTGCGCTTGAAACGGATTTTTTCGAGGTAAACAGAATCCTGGTCCGCGTTTTAATAAGATTCTTAAGGCAATGGAGTGCTATTTTTTTGGAGGGAAGGGCATCGGTATTTTCAACGGTGCGGATTCTTTATTTTGTCATTTGGTTTTTGTGGGTTGCTGTGATCAGGATCGAATACGGTCACTAGATTACGGCCGTTTTCTTTGGATTGATACAGGGCAAGGTCCACACATTGCAACATATAGCCAAGGTGCTGGTTATTGTTGGGGATCATGGCGAACACACCAAGGCTGATAGTGACATTAAACACATGGTCCTGAGTAACAATGGGATGGCTGGCGACAATAGTGCGAATTCGTTCGGCCAAAACTACCGCACCTTCAGTATCGGTTTCCGGCAATAGCATGCAGAATTCTTCGCCTCCGTAGCGAGCCACGTGATCACTTTGAACACGCACACAACCCAGAATCTGTGCCGTAACCTGACGCAGGCATTCGTCACCCGCCGGATGGCCATAGGTATCATTAACCGTTTTAAAATAATCCACGTCCATCATCACCATGGCCATGCTGTGTTTATACCGTTTGCAGCGTTCCCATTCAGACTGCATCTTCTGTTCAAGATAACGGCGGTTGTATAAGCCCGTCAGCTGATCCGTATTACTTAATACACGCAGGCGTTTATTCAGTTGTTCCAATTCGTCGGTTCGCTCCTGGACCCGTGTTTCCAATTCTGTGTTCAAGCGGCGAGTGGTGGTTAGGGTTTCATCCTGAGCTTGATAACGCAGCTTTCTTTCCACGTTGATTCGCTCCGCCATAGCAAAGGACAGCAATACCGCTTCAAGTATGGAACCGATTTGCACAGAATATTGAGTGAGCTGGTTGTTGGGGAGAATATTGATTTTGTTCAGAACCAGAACGCTCACGCCGAGCAAGAACAAGGCCCAGGCAACACAGTAAAAACGCGCGGTTTCAGCTCCTCTGCGCCAGGAAACAACACCGGCCACCATGCTGCCGGGAGCGGATATTGCACTCACAGCAACAAGGTACAAAATGCTGATACGATAATTGGAAAAGAGCACTAAGCCCAAACCGATCACGGCGAGCGCGGTGACAATCAGGGTCCAATAATTTAACAGCGGTGATACCTTCTTCAAATCAAGGAAAAGTCGGGTAAACAGATTGGCGAAAATCACGGTCAACGCTAAGAAGAGTGTGAGCGCGTAGTCATTCCAGCCCGGAATGTCGGGCCAGATGTAGCGAAAGCCCTGACCGCTGATGGCTGCAAAAAACAACGGCATCGACAAAACGAAACCGGAGTAATAAAGATAGCTTCGATCCCACAGCGCCAGAAAAATTAACAGGTTGTACACCACAATGACAAGCATGGCCCCGTAGTACAGACCTTGAATGATGTTGGTTTTGGCTGCTTGGGTGGTAAAGGTGTCGGGCTGCCATAGCGTCAGTGGAACCTGGATCGCGCTGCTGGATTTGATGCGCAGATAGACATCCAACTGGCCGTTTCGGGACCAATGTAGAGGCACCACAAAAAACGGGCTGTCTATGGGGCGGTCTGCATAAGGATGCCTGTCCCCCAGGGTGAAATGGGATATCTGGCTATGGTTAGAAAAGACGTAAATATCCACATAGTCCAAAATAGCGTAAGAGATCTCAAGCAAGCGATCTTCCGTTCGGTTTTGCGGGTTGTTTAATTGCAGATGCAGCCACCAGGTCGACTGGCTGAAGCTCTTATTAAAGGAGCTGCCTGAGTGTTGCAGCCAGTTCAGGTCGGGGTTACGGATATCGGTAATGTCCAATTGAGCATCCGGGTCTTCGAGATATCGAAGGTTTTCAATGGGTGTCTGTTGATCGCTGGAGCCCAGCATCACAGTTTCGGCCTTCGCCCCACCGAACCCCGCGAAAAGAAGAAAAACAAACAAAATCCGAAGCATACCGTACCAAAACCCGATTAGTTTATATTAAGCGCTGTGTAACTTGGCCCCTTGAACCAAAAAGACGATGTTCAGCTATCCTTAAATAATAGATGCAAGTTGCAGTAAGTGCTTAATTTAGGTTGGATTCACGGGGACGTAAGTGGATTTATTCATTGAAATGGGACTAATAGGTTTATATGGCGAATGTTTTGAAGGCTGGCCGGTATCGGAGAAGGCTGCATAACATTAACCTGTCCCTTCGGGATGCTTGGGGCAGTTATGCGAACTCATTGGTTGAAGGTGTTCAAGGATGAAACAACATTTCGTTACTAAGCTGATTACCACGATATCTATTCAGTTTTTCAGCGTATCGCTCTTTGCTCACGAGCGAGATCTGTTCAGCATTTCCCTAGAGGAGCTGATGGATATCAAAGTCACCAGCACATCGTATTTTGATCAAACCCGGATGGACGCGAGCAGTAGTGTCACCCATTCCGATCCTGCACATTGGCAGGAGTTGGGCGTCCGCACCCTGGGTGAACTGTTGAACAACATGCCCTCCACAATATCGCCGCAGGGTTTTGCATCTTCGAGAGTGACTTCCATTCGTGGCTTTTTTGATTTCAATTCCAACAGCGGTATCGCGACCCGGCTTGATGATATTCCGGTGAATAAATTGCGCTCCGGTACCGGCATGCTAGGTATCGAAGGGTTTGATTTGGCGACGCTCAGTAATGTTGAGCTAATTCGCGGTCCGGGTTCTGCAATGCACGGCGCTGACGCGTTCCACGGGGTTATATCAATGCAAACCTACGCCCCGACGGAAGCGACTAAAACGGTGCAACTTGAAGCGGGCACAGAACAAGACGGAGCGGGTTCGGTGCTTGCTCATTTTGAAGGGGAGCAGCAGGGCTTAACCGCGGTGCTGAGTCAACGAAAACTGGGCGACCAGGCGCTGCAGTATGAATACAACGAACCCGCTCTTGGACAAGTTCGCAGCGGTGAGCGCAGCAATGAGCTTGAGATCAGCAATCTTGTGGTGAAATACTCTGCGCATGTTCGCACTGGCACCGAGTTGTATGCGAACGCCTATCTGTTCAATATGGACGCCAATCAATTGCCCGGCATCGGCGCAACGTTGGGTGAACCGGGAATGGCAGACAAAGATTGGTCGTATTACCGCAGTCTGACAAGCCTGATGAAACTGGGTATGAACCATCAATGGTCTGATCAAAGTAAATTTTCCGTTTTTGGTTATTATTGGAAAAACGAGGACGTTTATAACACCGATTTCCGTGACACTGTATTGGGAGTCAACGTCGAAGAGCAACGACAGGAAAGCCATTGGGGCTTGCAGGCTATTAATCGCCACTCATTCGATAATGGTGCCAACCTGGCTTATGGTTATGAATATCGAGGAGCGGTACTGGATGAGTTTAATGTCACCGCATTGGATAACAGCGGCAGTTTGATCGAAGTGCAACGTGAAGAAGCAGGCACAGAATCCGATTCGCACAGTTTGCTGCTGGACGGCCGCTATCCCCTCTATCTATTTGATTTGGGCAAAACCGAAATCGTATATGGTTTGCGGCTGGATGAATTCGAGGAGTTCGATCTACAAACCAGTCCCAGGCTGGGGTTGTTGCAGCATCTGAACGACAGAACGGTCATCAAATTACTCTATGGTCAGGCGTTTCGCGCACCCAATTTGCTAGAACGTTTCGGATCGGAACAAATCGCAGCAAACGATGATTTGCAACCGGAAGCGCTAGAGACTATTGAGTTGGTTTTACAGACCCAATTCGAGCATCTGTTTGCCGGGATTACTCTTTTTGCAAATGACTGGAGTGATGCAATACGCACAGAGGCGCTCGATGTGCCGGTTAATGGCGTTGATTTCCAGTTTCAGAATACCGGGCAGAACAAAGCCTACGGCTTTGAGTTGGAAACGTTGGCGCGCTGGAATAAATTTCGATTCGACACCATGCTGTCTCACGTCCGAAGTAAAAATGACGACACGGGTGAATATTTCGATGCATTTCCCGATTGGATGTTGAACATTGGAGTCGGATATACCTTCAATGCAAACTGGGATCTGTACACCTCCACGCGCTACCACCATCGCAAGCAAGCCGCAGAAGTGTTTAGCGCTGCAGCGATGGCAAATCAAGGGCCGGAAACGTTTCTGCGAACCGATATCGTGTTGGCATGGATGGTGTCTTCCAGCCTTACTACTCGCATGACCATCCGCAATTTATTTAACCGGGATGACTTTCAGCCGGGCTATATGGGACAGGTAAAAGGCGTGCCGGATAACGGCATCAATTTATCGCTGTCCGCGTCCTGGCATCTATAGCATTCGATAGCGGAATCACCCAGCGGTCATCAGGTCGAAGGTTTTACTCCGGTGTGATGAATCGGCCGCTAACGATATTGAACGAATCGTTGTCTTTGCCTTTGCCTCCCCCGGTAAAGCTGATAGTGAAATGGTTGCCGTCAAACCACTTGGTGATAAAAGACAGATAAAACAGGTTGTTGTTCCAGGCAAGGTGGCTGCCTGGCCGGACTGCACCAAACGGGGCTTCACGGCTGTAATATTCTACGGTGGACCACGGCCCCCAGGGATTAGGTGATTCAAACACACCGAGTTGGCCCTGGTGACTAATGTCATGCTCTGTGGCCAGCAACACACGATCCGTTGCGGGATGATAGCTTGCGCTCAAACACCAGCCCACGCCATTCGCATCTTCAAATACGGGTTGCTTTTCTCTCAGTGTTCCCCAGCGGGGTGTACCGTCTGCACCAAGGCCGGAGAAGAACTCGAAATCGGATTTTTTTCCGGGTAGTCCGGTGTCCGCTATGCGGGCCAGATAGAGGCGCCCGGGTTTGTGAACGATGAGTCCGCGGCCATCCGGCCCGGCTTGTTGAATATCGCGTTGCTCCGGGTGAATGAAATAAGAATAGATGTAGCCTTGCATACGGCTGGGAACTCCGGCGTTGTCACGGCCGAAATTCAGAAAAGTGGGGATTGTCAGGTTTTCTTGTGAAGTGAATTGCCAGTCGGATTTGTGCCAGGTTTTGCCCTGGTCTTGCGACGTGGCCAGCTCAATATACCGGTAGGGGTTAATATGATGTTCGCCTACCGGCTTGCCCGGAACGGTCCACATATATAAGTGGGTCCCGGCTCCAATCATGCCCCAGCTTTTACCCGGGAAGGTGGCCGGGTTTTCTGCCTCAAATCCGCCCCAGACGTTGTAACCCTGATAGTTATCGAGATCCCCTTCAATACGGGCGACACCCAGACTGACACGTCCTTTATTGTTGGTTCCCCCAAAACCACCGCCATCGCCCCAGGCTCCGTATAAGTTGTTATCCTCGGCCCAGGTCATCTGGAAATTGTCACTGCCCTGTGCGTGCCGCTGATGGGTGCTCCAATCCAGGTTCAGCCCTGAAATTCGTTGACTATCGGGGTAGGGGGCAGGCATCTTTTGGGTGCTAACCGATTTCTGAAGGCGAGACTTGTCGACCGCTGGCAGAGCGCAAGACAGACAGGTGAGAAGCGTGACGCAGGCTGTCAGAGAGTATAGAATCCGGCCATTCCGGCAAAAGGCGTGGCTTATGTTCGACAACATGGTTGAGCACCTTAGAGTTTGACGTATACAGGGGAAGGGTCTCACCAGAATATTGCATTGCAGCAAAAATTTCACAACGGATTGCACACTTTTGCAAGATTTGTCAGGGGCCCCGTGTTTTTTATTAAGGCGACACTTTTTGTCTACGCTAGGGTCCAACCAACGTTGAATTCACTTAACTTTCAGGTCCGGAACAATAACTGGAAACAGACGAATTAATTAATATGACTATCTTTCACCGTTTAGCTTTGCTTCTTGTAACGACAAGCTTTCTGTCGGTTTCATCAGTCTATGCTGAAAAATATAAATACAATGACGCGCATCTTCATTATGTAAATTTCAGTCAGCAAAGCCAGGGAATCGAGCCCTTAATTGAGGCTATGGATTCCGCCAGCATTGAACATTCTGTTATTAGCGGATTGCCGGTTATTAAAAAGTGGGCGGATGATCAACCGGGTAAGCCGGACACCGCCTTCAGCGATGACGCCAATGTTTATTGGTATAGCCTGACCGATGAGATTATAGCTCGCGCCGTGTTAAGCCTGCCTGAAAGCCAGCAACGGCGTTTGCATCCCTTTATCTGTGGTTTTAATCCGACGGACAAGAATGCAGCCGAACATGTTGCAAGAATGCTGGAATGGTATCCTGGTTTTTGGCAGGGTATAGGCGAAGTGATTACCCGTCATGATGATCTTACTGCGTTAACCTATGGTGAGACCGCTCGTGCCAACCATCCTGCGTTAATGCGGGTATATAAGTTGGCGGCCAAACACGATTTGCCGGTTTTGTTGCACAGCAATATTACCTCGATGTCGGCAGATGACCCAGTGTATCTTTCCGAGTTGGAGGATGCCTTGAAGCAAAACCCGGACACCCGTTTTATCTGGGCCCATGCCGGTACCAGCAAAACCATTAACTTGCGTAATAAGCCGGAATTCCTTGCCAAGGAGCTGGAGCGTTTACTTTCCGCCTACGCCAATTTATGGATAGACCTTTCGTGGACCGTGATGGACGATCATATCCAGCCGCGCGGAAAGGTAAGCCCGCGCTGGTTAAGCCTAATAGAAAACCACGCGGACCGCTTTATGTTGGGGTCGGATGTGACCGGATCATTCAAACGTGTAAACGAGAAAATGCAAGACTTTATACCCTTGCTGGAACAGCTTCAGCCGGAGGATGCAAGGCGCGTGGCAAAGGAAAATTTCTTAACTATTTTACCTAAAACCAATTCAGCGAAAGTGCATCATAAATAAGGCAGCGTCGCGATAAGCGCTTTCTTTACCGTATTCACAATTTCAGTACGTTGCTCTGGGCTGTTATTGTCTGCCAGCGCCGGAATATGAAAATGCCCCATCGGCAGATTTCTATGCCGGGAATGCAAGCGTAATAAGCTGGTGCGATAAAAAATTTCGTTTGATAAAAAACCACCGCCGGATCCGCACACCGCATTGCCGCTTTCAGCGGGTATTGTGTACTGCCATTGCGGTTCCCCTGCGGTCTCCCCCTGCTGCATAAAGCGGAGCTCATTGGCTAATGGTTGGTGGCGTCCGAGCGCTGCCCGGATCGCAACAGCGGGCAAGCTGGTTTCAATAAATTCAGGGCCTGGCAGCAAGCCAGCCGGTTCCACCGGTTGCTGGCGCGATCCACCGCTGATGCGGCCGGCGTTGTCCGCGAACGATTCACTCGAGCGACGCCTGCCGGCAAAACGTTCGACTTTGAAATCATCCTGGATTTGGCTAATGGTCATCACTAAATCCGGGGCGTGCACGGCGCTTAGATAGGGCTTGAAAAACGATTCAACGATGCCTTGGTTAAAATCCTTATAGCGTACCGGAAAAATAGCACCGATCACGGTGGCGGTAACAGCGTCTGCTGTCAATGTCTGCTGGTGTAATGCTAATACGCTGGCACCGGAGGTGTTGCTCTTATCCAGCGCCGATGCCAGGTTAAATGGGTCAAAACCGCTTATAACGATTAACTTGTCCGTGCGGGGTGCAGGTGGTTCATACAAGCCCCGTGCTGCCTGATCAAACAAGCTCAATAAGTGGAAGTAGTTGCGTGATAAGGGGCTGCTCCGGCTTTTACTGGCGAGGCAGATTCTGAGTTTATGGGTCATGCCGAGCCGGGACCAATATAATAAACGATCATCAAAATCGGAACCTGCCCGGGCGTAGCGGACGGCTTCATGCCATAAGGAACGCCCGTGTTGAACCAGGAATTCCTGCATGCCAGAAACCGAATCAATCTGCGCTAACCCTGTTTCAAACGGGCGACTCAGGTGTTCGAATATTCGCGCTGAGGCAGGGCGCGCTTTCCAAAGATGCTTTTCCAATTTATTCGGGCAATACCCGCACACTGATCACATGTTCCACCCGGCGCAGGCGGTCGATGATCGTGTCGTTGGGCATGCTTTCCACATCCAGAATATTATAGGCCACGTTGCCACGGCTTTTATTCATCATGTCGATCACGTTGACGTTATTCTCGGTGAAAATAGACAAGACATTGCCCAGCACACCGGAAACATTGTCGTTGGTGAACGTGATCCGGCAACAGCCTTCCGCCCGTGGCATATTGACTGCCGGAAAGTTAACGGAATTTTTGATATTGCCGTGTTGTAGGAATTCCATTAACTGGTCGGCCGCCATGACCGCACAATTTTCTTCGGCTTCCGCGGTGCTGGCGCCGATGTGTGGCATGGCAACGACGTCATTGCGGCCCATCAGGCGGGGTTCAGGAAAATCGCAGATGTACATACCCAGCCCTTGTTCCGATTCCAGGCTGTCCACAATCGCCGCTGTATGGACAATGGCGTCGCGTGCAAAATTAAGTAGCCGGGCTCCGGGTTTAACCGATTGCAGGGTATCGTGATTGATCATGTCTTTGGTCGCGTCTAAGGCGGGCACGTGCAACGTAATATAGTCGGCACGGGACAGTAGAGAATGAAGATTTTCCATCCGTTCCACACGATTCGGTAAACGCCAGGCGGCATCCACTGACAGAGCGGGGTCATAGCCCACCACTTTCATACCCAGAGCCAGGGCCATTTCCGCTACCATCGAGCCGATCGCGCCCAAGCCCACTACACCCAAGGTGCTGCCATAAAGCTCGTTACCGGCAAAGCGTTTCTTTTCCGCTTCCAGTAATTTGCTCATCTCGGCGGCATCTTTCAGATGGTTCAGGCTTTGCACGTATTCGATGCCGGTAAGCACGCCCCGTGAGCCCAGCAGCAAGCCCGCTAATATCAACTCTTTTACAGCGTTGGCGTTGGCGCCCGGTGTGTTGAACACCACAACGCCTCGTTGTGTGTATTGTTCCAGCGGGATGTTATTCACACCCGCTCCGGCACGCGCGACACAGAGTACCGTTTCCGCTAGCGCTTCGTTGTGCAGTTTGTGGCTGCGCAGCAAAATGCCATCCGGGTGGTTGATATTGCTGCCAACTTCATAGTCCGCGCGTGGGAAGCGCTCGAGGCCTTTGACAGAGATTTGGTTGTAGGTTTTGACTTTAAACATGTGGCATTCCCTAATTGATAAGATCCATTACTGATTCCGGCTTGATTATTATTGTGATTGCGTGGCTTTCTGGTAGGCCCATTGGAGCCAGGGCATCAAGGCTTCCATATCGGAAGTTTCCACGGTGGCGCCACCCCAAATGCGGATACCGTCCGGCGCGTCCCGATAAGCCCCGATATCGAAGGCAACCTCTTCATCAGCCAGTAATTTGATGAAGCGCTTGGTCTGGTCGGGGTCGGTTTTTAGAGTCAGGCAGATACTGGTATTGGATCGTTGGGCCGGCTCCTTTGCCAGAAAATCGATCCACTCGTGTTGATCAACAAAATTTTCCACTACGGCCATATTGGCAACAGAGCGGTCGATGGCAGCGCTGACGCCACCCAGCCCGCGAACCCAGCTTAGCGCATCCAGATAGTCTGCGACACACAGCATGGACGGTGTATTGATGGTCTCACCACGGAAGAGGCCCTCAATCAGTTTGCCGCCTTTAGTCATACGAAAAATCTTCGGCAGCGGCCAGGCCGGAGTATAGCTTTCAAGCCGCTCAACCGCCCTCGGGCTCAATATCAGCATGCCATGGGCGCCTTCACCGCCCAGCACTTTCTGCCAGGAGAAAGTGACCACATCGAGCTTTTTCCAGGGCAATTCCATTGCGAATACCGCGGAAGTGGCATCGCAAATAGTCAGCCCCTGGCGGTCGTCGGCAATCCATTTGCCATCGGGCACTTTAACGCCGGAGGTCGTGCCGTTCCAGGTGAAAACAACGTCGTGTTGGAAATCAACCTCATGCAAAGGTGGCAGTTCGCCGTATTCCGCCTGCATGGACCGTACCGGGTCCAGCTTCAGTTGTTTCACAATATCCGTATGCCAGCCGGAGCCGAACGATTCCCAATGCAGTACATCCACCGGGCGGGGGCCGAGCATTGACCACAGTGCCATTTCCATGGCTCCGGTATCGGAGGCCGGCACCACGCCCACGCGATAGCCTTCGGGTAATCCCAGTAACTCCGCGGTTTCTTCACAGCAACGTTGCAGCGCGGCCTTACCGATGGCAGAGCGGTGGGAGCGTCCCAGAGCAGACAGCGCCAGCGAGGTTACGTTATAGCCCGGGCGTTTGGCGCAGGGACCGGACGAGAAATTGGGGCTTTTCGGTTTGTACTGAGGTTGCATTGGTGTCCTCGGATAAAGAATTGGATCGGGGGGAAATTATGACAGCTATGACGATACGCCAAAAGCCAAATTCAAGACTGAAAATTAGCCAATGTAGCAGTTGGCCTGAGAGGGGTAGTTAAACGGCTATCAAAGAGGGGGAACCACCGGGAGGCAGATAGGGATCTGCCGGCCCGGGTCAAAGTTGTGGCAGCCTATCTCAATTCGTATCCGGTTGCTGGGCTTCCATTGCCTTCATGGTTTGTGCCAGCATATCCCGTCGTTCGATTTCTTTACCCACGTAATTGAGCCATTGAGTGGCTGACGCCTTTGAATCTTTTGATTTCGCCGCTTCCTTGAACGCGTACTGCGCGTCTTCGAATTGGTTCAGATTAAATAATGCCATGCCTAGCAACATATAGGCATTGTCCTTGCGTTTGACGTCCCCTTTCTTAATGCCCTTACGCAGGTAGGTTACCGACTTGTTCCACTCGTCCAGCTGGTAATAGGTGGAGCCGAGTTGGATATCGATTTCGCCGGACTGGGAGGTTTCCGCCGCTTTGGCCAAAATAGGCAGGGCCTTCTTTGCTTCCTGAGCGGTTGACCAGGCATAGGACAGCAGTTTCAAATTATCCTTATCTTCCTTGATGATGCCTTCCTTTACACCGCGCTCAATCACTTTCGCCGCTTTATAAGGTACGTCGTTTGCAATAAGCAGTTGCGCCAAGGTCAGCCACTCGCTTTCTTTATTTAACAGGCCCTGGCGATAAGCAATCTCAAGGCTGCTGAGCTGTTTTGTCTCTTGTTTGAGTTCGCCATAAACTCCGGATAGTTGCACCCAATACTCTTTTTTCGGGTAATAGGCCACGAGTTTCTCAAGTACCTTCGCACCCTCCTTATAATTGTTTTGTTCAAAATAAAGAGCCCGTAATAACAGATACCAGCTTTCTTTAGGGCGCTTGCCGCCTTTTTCTTCCATGGCGATGGCGGTGGTAATGGGTTTGAGTGCTTTGTCCATCTGGCCCAATTGGTAATAGGCCTGGCCCAGCATAATATACGCTTGCGCTTTGGGGGAGTCGGTGAGCGTGAACCAACGATTCAGATAGTTAATGGCTTTGTTGTAGTTTTCTTTTACGAAATACAGTTGAGCGGTGCTGTAAAGTGCTTCCGATTCCAGTGCTTCCGGTAACGCATCTTGCTTCAACAACTGCTCGTAACTGTAGATAGCCTGATCATGATTGTCTTGTGAGTAATAGATGTAGGCATAGAACTTCCACATCATCGCAGACTCGTAGCTATTCAGGTCAGAGCCCTTTTTTAAGCGATCGAGAGCCTTGATCGCTTCATCGGGTTTGTTTTCTTCTGATTTGGCCTGGGCTTCAGACAGAACCTTATAGATTTTTTCCCGCAGTGCGGGTGTCTTTTTAGTCTGCCTCTGCTGTGTCTGCGGGGCGGAATTGTTCTCCGCCGCCAGAATAGTGGGAGAAAACGATGCCAGTAGCCCAACGATTAACAGGCCGGCCGTATAACGTACCAGTGACGGTGGGTTGACTGGTGTAGTTGAGTTGAAATAGCGATGATACGGAATCGTTTTCATACAAATATTCTTTCTCAGTAATGGTGATAAAACTAATCTTCGAGCTGAAACGTGAGCTGGTTTTGTACGCCTGCTACGTCAACAGGCACACCGTCCACGATTCTGGGCTTATATTTAAACTTCAGCGCAGCGTTGATGGCCGCCGAATCGAAGATGCCGGTCGGATTTGCCTCGACGACCACCGGGTCCTTTACCGAACCGTTTTTGGTCACCGTGAATTCCAGGATGACGTAGCCTTCGATACCGCGGGAAAGTGCCCGGCGTGGATAAATCGGCTGAACCTTGACGATGGGTAAGAAGTCCCCGTCAGCACCGCTTAAACCAAACCCGGTAGAAATATCCAGCGTCTTATCCATCGGTGCTGCAGTCGCCACAGATACAGTGTTTTGCTGCATATCCGGCGCGTCCAGTTGTGGCTCAACCGTATCCGGTGGTGGCTCTTCCGGTTGTGGCGGTTTCTCCGGTTTCCGATCCTTGGTTTGAACGGCTTCATCCTGCTGTACGCGGACGAAATCCACCACGTACCGTTCTCCGTCATCGTTTAACTTTTTATTGGCGGTGGTAATCAGTGACATCATCAGGAAATACAATGCTAACGTGACGACAACCGCCGGTATGGCTGAAAAAACGATTCTTGCGTACATCGTGAGTGAACCTCAGCTATCGTTTGCAGCGATGGAAACGTTATATACACCTGCCTGCCGCGCAGCGTCCATAACCTGTACCAGACGCTCATTTTTGGAATTTTTATCCGCTTGAATAACCACAGACCCTTGTGGGTTTTCTGCATGCAGGCGTTCAATATTAGCCCGTACTGCACGTGGGTCTATCATTCGCTTGTCAATCCAGATCTGATTGCGCTCATCTATGGCCACCAGAATATTGGCACGTTCTTTTTTCTGGGCGGTTTCCGCATCGGGCCGGTTAACATCGATTCCGGATTCTTTGACAAACGAAGCCGTAACGATAAAGAAGATCAGCATGATGAACACCACATCCAGCATGGGTGTGAGGTCAATGGCCGTTTCTTCATCGTCAGTACTTAACTTGGATAGCGCTTTTCTCATGACGTATTCCTCAGTGTTCGGTGGTCAGCCCGTCTTCTATTAACTCGCTTTCGCGTTGGGCATAACGTTTTAAATAGGTGATGGCAAAGAGCCCTGACAACGCACCGACCATCCCGGCCATGGTTGGAATAGTGGCTTTAGAGACACCCGCAGCCATGTTTCTGGCGTTTCCGGAACCGAAAAAGGACATGCTGGTGAACACATCAATCATACCCGTCACGGTTCCCAATAACCCAAGCAAGGGACAAATGGCGATAAGGGTCTGAATGAGTGCCAAGCGATCATTCAAAGCCTCCTGACTTTTGGAAATAATGGCCGTGCGAATCTGTTGCGCGGTCCACGACTTGCGTTCTTGGCGGGCGTTCCAGCGTTCCAGTGTGCCTGCTTTGTCTTTGCGGTAACGAACCTGGAAAAACCAGATTCGTTCAAAGATTAAAGTCCACATGCCGAAGATGTTAATGCCGATTAACAGCAACACGATGCCGCCGGTCTCTAGAAAAACCCGCAGTGATTCATAGGCATCAAGCAGCGCGTACATCATTGTCCTTCTCCTGCTCCATTCGCTCGGCAATGACCCCTGCACTTTGTTCTTCCAGAATGTGCAGTACATTTTTAGCGATAGAATTGGAAATACTGTGGAAAAATAACGTAGGAAGCGCAACCAGCAGACCCAGAACGGTGGTGATCAACGCCTGGGAAATCCCGCCTGCCATCAATTTCGGGTCGCCGGTGCCGAATAGAGTGATGGATTGGAAAGTCACGATCATACCGATAACCGTACCCAGCAGCCCGAGAAGGGGGGCGGCCACAGCGATGATTTTCAACAACGGGATGAAACGCTCCAAACGCGGTTTTTCCTTGATGATGGCTTCCGCCAGTTTCAGCTCCAGGGTATCCGGATCCAGCTTGGGGTTGTTTTGATAAACCGACAATACGCGCCCCAGGGGATTGGACAGACTGGCCGTGGTTGATTTGGTTTGAGCGCGGACTTTTGCGCGGGTAAGCGACAGGGTGATAATACGCTCCAGCGCAATCAGCATGGATATAATGCCAACTCCGATAATGATAAAACCGACCAGGCCACCCTGTTCGACTCGCTCCTTGACGTTTGGCTCCTTTATCAGCGCAGACAGCAGCGTTCCGCGCGAGGGGTCCAGTCCGAATTCGACCAATTGGCCGGGTGCGGCGTTGGTCATGGCTTCTGCTGTTTCCACAAAACGGGCAGAAGGCTGACGAATCAGTTCAGCAATTTTTCCGGTATCGCTATCGTATTTCAGATATTTTCCGTCGGCTACCAGGTTGAATGTGCCGACACGGATAACTTCGGATTCCTTTTCCTGACCGGTCGCATCGATAACGGAGTGGTTGAACTTAACCACATTGCCAGACTCCGTCATTTCGCGCTGCAGTTCGAACCAGAGACGTTCAATTTCTTCGATGGAGGCAAGCTCTGAACTGGTGCCCATCTTCTTTGCCAGCTTAGTTAGATAATCGCCGCGATTTTCAAACTGAGAGCTGATGATGGAGGTTTCGAATTGACCGGTGGTATCGCCGGCAGCCTGCTGCAATACGCCGAATAGTTCTTTGAGGGAGCCAAGACGTTTGTTCAGTGCTTCCTGGAGTGCTGCGGTTTCCAGTTCCTGTTTCTCAAACTGGTTCTCCAGCTCTACGCTGCGCTTTTCTTCAGTGACCAGATCCTGTTTCGCCTGCGCCAGAATGGAGGCCTGATTGCTTTTTTCTGATCTGAAGCGGGCTTCGCGGGCGCTGTTTTCTTTGGCCTCTGCGGTTTTGCCTTGTTTAACCAGGTTGAGAAGCTGATCCAGATTAGCTGCCGGGGCGGCCATAACCTGACCTGCCAAAGTCAAACTGACCAGTAATGTGCCAAGGGTTAATGTCCTGATCATTGTACTGTCTCCGCTGCCTGAACCGGTAGTTTCAGTAAATTGGGTGCCACTTCTTTGCGTGCGATACGAAGCCCGTCGCGGATGGCGCTACGATATTGATCTGTTAGAGGAGCCCAGTCTTTGCTCTCGTTATCCCAGATGCCGGAATATTTGGAATCGTCGGTTTGATACATCAACGAAACCCGGCCTATTCTTAAAAAATCCACTTCTCTTTGGTTGCCTGCGATGTCGATGGTGCCGCGATAAGCTTCGATGGTACGGCCGTATTCGCTTTCGATTTGGTAGGCTTCTATGACCTTGCGAAATTTCTCGGCCACGGACACATCCGCCCGCTCCATCAATTGATCCAGGTTGCTGATCCGTTCGTCTCGCTCTTCTTGCAGGAAGGGTACATCAAGTTCCACAAACTGTTTAAGACCGTCGATCATTCTTAGCATCAACGGTACGATTTGGCGCTCAATAACAGTAACCTGATCTATTGAGCTGTTGATGGATTCCATCTCTTTTAGTTGATTGGCAATCTGTTTTTCGAGTTGCGTGTTGTATACCCGCAGACCATCGAATTCCTTGCTGACAACTTTATACTCATTGAAGAGCTTATCGGTTTGTTGCGATATTGAGTCGATTTTCGATTGCGATTGTTTGGCGGCAACATTGGCCTTGTTATTCTCACCCACAACTTGATCCACGCTGGCTGCGATGCTTGTGGTTGAAAAAAGAAAGCTAGCAGACAACAGAATAGCCGAGTGTCGTACTAGGAAAGGGGGGGTGATTTTTCTCATGATGCTTTCCCTTTTTAGTAGTAAGTGATTGAGAAATGTTATTTGATTCAAAAATGGTTGCTTTTAATCGAGGCTTTTCCGTTTTGCTATCCGGCAACATCGCCGCTCATGAGTTTTCATGAGCGGCGATGTTGCAATGTTCCGTTATCGGAGAGTATAGGATAAAAGCGGTGTTAAAAATTATATCTCAAGGACGCCACAATGGTACGTGGTGGCCCATAAGCTGATTCAACCAGACCCAGCGAGTCAATCTGGTTAAAGCCACCCGATACATATTCTTCATCGGTGATGTTGCTGAAGGTCAGTGAGGAATCAAAGTCCGAATTCAGCATGGCACGCCAATCGATCCGGAGATTGGCGACTGCATAGGCGTCGACTTCAATGGATTGGTAGGCCGCTGCGCGTAAGGTAGGATCAGCTATGGTGTTTTCGAATTGGGAGGGAATGGCAAAGTTAACCATTTCATCCTGCCAATAAACGGAAGCGGTCAATGAAATATCGCCGGTTTCAACTGCGGTCGGGAAGGTATAGGAAGCAGAAACAGTGGCGGTATTTTCCGGCAAGAATTCAAAATCGTTGCCGGAAGCATCATGGGGTACATAGGCCGGAAGGGTCGGGTCCGTAGCATTTCTCACTTCGGTGTCCCATTCGTCATAACTGGCATCGGTGTAGGCATAGCCCAGGGTTAATAACAGGTCGTCGGTCACTGCCCACATGGCGTTTAACTCAATGCCCTGTATGGTGGCGGTAGCGGCGTTGATGGTACTGGTTTCAAAACTGGAACCGGTTGATACGGATACGGTTTTCTGAATGTCGTCGTATTGCTGTACATAGGCGGCGACATCGGTTCTGAAGTTACCCCATTCCGCTTTGTGGCCCACTTCATAGGTGATAACGTTTTCTTCTTCAAATGGCGTGAGAGTAACGTTATCGACACCGCGGAGGTTGAAACCGCCCGATCGGTAGCCGGTCGAAATACTTCCGTAAATCAAAGTGGCGTCATCCGGTGTATAGCTCACCGACGCGCGGCCAGTAGGCGCGGAAAAGGTTTCGCTCTCTGTACGCGCACAATCGGGTTCGGGATTGCCATTGACGTCGGTTACGGCACAGGCCAGTGGGTCGGAAGCGAGCGTGAAGGGCAGTGCTGGGTTCTGGGGTTCCTGCTTTTGGTTTCTGACGGTAACGCTGCGTTCGTCCCAGCTCTGGCGTAACCCCAGAGTGGCGGCCCATTCATCATTGAAGTGATAGGTAGCTTCTCCGAATACACCATAGGCGGTGTTGTCGACATCGCCTATCGGCGCGGATTGATAAATCAGAGCAGGAAAAGGGCCCACATTGCCGGAGAAGACCTGAGTAAACCCGTCTTGTGAGGCTTCCATCTGATACCAATAAACTCCTGTGATCCATTCTATTTTGTCGGTGCTTCCCAACAACTGCAGCTCATTGCTGAGCTGCTCTGCTTCGATTACTTCCGCGCCAACAGGGTCAAGCGTAACAGCACTGGTGCGGGAAGAAAGACCGTTCGAGGAAATGGGGAAGGCGGTGCCGTCGGCGTCGCTGGTTCTTGAGGTTTCGACTTTGCGGTAACCAAAAATATTCTTTATGGTCATGTCGTCGGAAATATCAAATTCAGTGGTGTTGGACGCGAACGTGTTTTTGACTTTTTCTCTTCCCAGTAAATCGATTTCGACATCGTGGGCAGAACGATTGGCTTGTCGAGTAACAGCGTCAGCGACACCGGTGCCGTAAGACACCTGAGTTAATGCGCCCACCTGAATGGGTGCAAACGCGGAAATAGTCGGTGCCCGCGCGATCATGTCATTTTCGTCGTAGGCGACCATGAACAAGTTGGCAAAAGAATTGGTTTCATAATTGACACCGATGCGCATGCCTTTTGAATCTTCGTCCCACAAATCCTGACCGTTTAACTGATTGTCAGCAACCACTTCCTGGTAACCATCACGTTGTAAGGCGCGGCCGGCAACGCGAATTTGCAGGTTGTCGGAGATAGGCATGTTTGCAGCGCCCTCCAATCCAACCAGGTTGTAATCACCCACCTTCATTTGCACGTAACCTTCTTGCTCATTGGTCGGCTTGGCCGGGGTAATCAACAGTGCTCCACCGGTGGAGTTACGGCCAAACAGGGTGCCTTGTGGGCCTTTCAGGATTTGCAGGTTCGCTAAATCATAAAAAGCCAGGTTGGTTCCCTGGGAGGGCGTCATAACTACATCATTAAAATAGATAGGTATGGATTGATCCAGGGAAAGCGTTGTATCGGTGGGCCTTTGTCCCCGCACAGCAACAATGGGAGCGTTGGAGGAGGTGCCGGTATTTGAAATGGTCACTGCCGGTACTTTGGTGCCCAGACTTTCCAGCTCCACGATGTTTTGTTTTTCCAGTTGGTCGGAATTCATAACCGTTACAGCAATGGGAACATCCTGAGCGCTTTCTTCACGACGTCTTGCTGTTACCGTGACTTCTTCGATGGGGCCCCGACGTTCGGCTTGCTCGGGCTCTTCAGCGTTAACCTGTGTGGTAAAACCGGTAGCAATGACCGTAGTGATTGCCGCAGCCAGAAAACTCATTGTCGGTTGGGGGGAGGATGCCGCTGTTGAAGGGAATCCCCTTCTGATCTTTTTCAATTCGCACATTTTAAATCTCCATACACCTTCGTAATTTTATTGTTTCGAGTAATTATTTTTGTTTGTTATCAAATTTGGTTTGTTACGCCAATCAGGGCAGGTTGGGGGGAGCAAATCAGAAAGAAGCAAAAATTCGAATGGATTTTTGCGTTGGAATGGTTGCGGTTTATGTGGTGTTCGCTTTTGTACATCATAGTTATTCTTTCTAATTGTTTTTTTTAGTATAGCTAAGTGAGCCAACAGCATTAGACTCAGTGATCGTGTTGGGAAACTTAAAAGTTACAACCTGCGTTGTCACATGGTTTTAATCTATCCGATGGGGTGGAGGCATGCAAGACTCTCGTGATTAAATTTATACATTTGTAGATCAAAATTAGCTAGTTTTACAGGTTGCGCACTAGCCGGATTTTATATGTTGAATTTTGAGCTAACCCGTTCATTATGTTGAACGAAAGCCCTTTTCTTGTTAGTCAGTGCGTGCTTCAAAGGTCAAGTTTGAATGCGGTACAGATCAAAAAAAGTTGCCTGATATTCGCTGTATACACGGAGTTCTGATTCTTTTTTCGAATAAAGAATACAACAAGGTATCAACTCCATCGGCGTAAGTAGAGGGTCGTATAAGTATTGTGAACGTGAAAGCGGGTGTACACGTTATAGCCCGGGCGTCGTTCGCTAAACCGGATAGGCATAAGTAGACCGATAGAGGCGTTACAGTATGAAGGCCTGCTTACGCTGAATGAATTTCACCTCAGTGTTCAGTAAAGTATTCGTTGTATTTTTGCTCCGCTTGATCGCCGAACAAAATTTTACAGGCGGCCTTGAGGCCCGGTGCTTTTTGCAGGTCTTCTTTTCTTACTACCAACGCGATTTTGGAGCGACGGCGCAAAAAGTCTTCCAGTTTTACGATCACTTCACGTTGAGCGGCCTGTTCTATTTCGCAGCGGGTGTATTCGGCATTTTCAATGAGCAGTTGTGCGTTCGAAGGGTCGGAGCGAATTCGTTCCAGCAAGCCGAAAGCATGTGCACCGTAGCGTCGCCAGAAGCGTGTGGTTAACGGTTCCGAAGAGGAGGGATGAGTCAGGCTATCCAGCTCCATGAGTTTGGCCTGGTGCAAAAATTCCTGTTTTATTTCGTCGTTGGGTTCTCCGTACCAGCTGAATTTCGGATAGGGAATGGGGATGCCCATGCCCGCCACCAGATTCACCACTTCTTCACCGACGTTCAGACAGTCTGTGAGTTTGCCGCCAAAGATGGATAAATGCTTTTGTTGTGAATCGACATCAATGGCGTGTTTGCGTGACAGCTTGACCCAGTCCGCTTTACCGCTTGTGCCTTCAATGGCTAACGGTCTGACCCCGCAGCGTTCGGCAATGATATCTTGCGGAGTAATCGGTTTGGGCAGGACTAATAATGCGTTTATATTGTCGATTACAAATTGGCGATCAGCCTCTGTGACTTGCGCTTTGGGTTCTGCAACCTGAGTGTCTGTCGTGCCAATACAGGTTTTGGGTCCCATCGGGATGACAAAAAACAGTCTGCCGTCGCTGGCAAAAAAAGTGAGAACGCGTTTGTTCGATGTCACCTGATCGATAATCAAATGAATGCCTTTGGAGAACACATGATGGTGATTGGTCTGGAGCCGAGCCATCGAGTTGTGCTGGTCAACATAGGGGCCGCAGGCATTGATCAATACTTTAGCCCGAATGGGGAAGTGCTCGCCGGTCAGGGTATCTTTGGCGGTTATCTGCCAAAGCCCATTGTCGCGTTTCAACGCCGTGGACTCGACATAATTGGCCGCAACGCAGCCGTAATTCAAACTGTTGCGAATAAAATTAAACACGAAGCGGGCATCGTTATCGTAGAGATAACAGTCTGAATATTCGAAGCCTCCCTTGGCTTGCTGGGTGTTGACGACCGGCTCCAGCTTTTTGATGGTGGCTTTGGTCAAAAATCTAGGCGGTTTGGTAAAAAAACGGCCGATCATCCAATAGAAGAGTGTGCCTAGAAATACGAAGGAAACCGGCAATCTGAAGCCGTTCTGAATGGTAGTGAAAAAGCGGATTTCCTGCACCGTTGATGGGTAGCTCTTCATCAGGTGGTTGCGGCTCTTGCACAGCTTATTGACCAGCAGGAGCTCCATATTTTCCAGATACTTGATGCCACCCCAAGCTAAATTGGAGGAGTTTGAACTGGTGCAGGATGCAAAGTCCTGCCTTTCAATTAAGCCGACCTTTGCGCCTTTACCCGCCAGGGCCGCTGCTGATACCGCTCCGTTAATACCGCCACCCACCACCAGCACATCAAAAGTTTCTGTTTTAAGCTTGTCGATATTGGTTTGTCTCAACTTCATAGAGTTTCCCTACCAACTGCGGCTACACGTCAACTGAAAAACCAGGATAAACGTTTGAATAGACTAATTAAAGGAAGAAACGCGCCTTAAGTGGAGCATGTCGCTTACGGGGCATTTGAGCGAAGGCGTCAGAAGGGGGCAGGAGTGTGTTGCTAGGCCAATTTGATGCAATCCCGACCTGCAGATTTTGCGTTGTATAGCGCGGTATCACATCGGTTCAGCCAGTTAACAACGGATTCTCCTCGTTTGGCCTCGGCGACACCGCAGCTCACTGTGATGGCTACTTTTGTGGAAAGGTGCGTTTCCCGTATCAGTTCGCAATAGGAGTCAGCGATGCTCGCTGCATCTTTCAGGTTGGTCGATTGCAAGAGTACGGTAAATTCTTCACCGCCGTGGCGAAAGAAGCTGTCGGTGCTGCGCAGCCGCCGGGAGAGTGTTGCCACGAAATTGATTAATACCGTGTCGCCTTCCTGGTGGCCATAGTTGTCGTTTATCGCCTTAAAGTGATCTATATCAATCATAATAATGGATGCAGATGTGTTGTAGCGCTTGTGTAAAGCATCTGCTTTATCCAGTTCCTGCATCATGGCTCTACGATTGAGTGCATTGGTTAACGGATCGCGTAAAGCCAGATCTTTTAGATTCTGTTCGTGACGGTACAAAATGGCGGATTGTATTTCGATGCCAAAGCCGCAGGTGGCCAAAGAGAGCATGTAAATCAACGCCAGCTCAAACGGGAATAGATAAAATGCGATTGAGCCATTTATTAATACCCAGATGATATTCATGATCACAGACAGGCGTTTTTCCAGCAGCAGATAAAATCCTACTGTGAACGCATAGCTCCAGAATATCGTGTATTTCTGGATCAACATTATGGTGGAAACATAAAGGATAAAACAGATGAAGAGTAAGAGTGGCGGTGATAGTAGACGGCGGTTGGATTTAACCAACATAATCAAATGCACCAGCGTAATGCTGGTGGCGAGTGCGTAAATAGTGAATAAAAGGTTTTGCCCTCGTGACCAGGTTACCATCAGCACAGGTAATACAAAGATAGGCAGGTGCACCGACATCAACCGATAGACAATTTCACGAATCACAGGCAGAGGTAAATTTTTAATTTCCTCTTCGCTGTATTGGCTATTGACCAGAACTAACCGGTATAGGGCGTGCGGTGTCAAAAATGTGGTCTCCGTGCTCAGAAACTGCAATCAGAGTGTCATCAGTAGATCACTCGGATTATCTTCTACATTGTTTAATTATAGGGTATCGCAGATCGGAGCTCGGGGGGATTTGTCACGGAGTTGTTTTAATTTGGTGGATTTTATGTAGTAGACGTGAACCTAATTGAGGTAGCCTTGTCTGGTTGGCCAGGCCTATCCTCGTTGCCCCCCGTCTACTCGCAGGGTCGAGCCGGTGGTGAATGAGGAAGCATCACTTGCCAGCATCAAAACAGCGGAAATTATTTCTTGTGGTTGCCCAGGGCGTTGGGCGGCGTTTTTTATTTTAGCGATTACCTCTTCGGTCCAGTCGGCGTGTGCTTCCGTCATAAAGGGTCCGGCGGATACGGTGTTAATACGTACCTTGGGCCCGTATTCCGCTGCCATCGAAACGGTCATGGCATTGAGTGCGGCCTTGGCACAGCCGTAGGGCACCACACCGGGCAGTGCCATCAGCGCGCCGGAAGAGCTGATATTGATGATGCTACCGCCGCCGGCCGCTACCATACGCCGGGCGACCTGGCTGGAAAGATAGAAGGGGCCTTTAAAATTCAGATTCATTACCGAGTCGAACAACTTTTCCGATACCTCATGGCTGGGGCAGGCCGGTGACATCCCGGCATTGTTGATCAGGATGTCGACCCGCCCGAAGGTTTGGTAAGCTGACTCGATTAATGCGTCTATTTGCGCCCACTGGCCCACGTGCGTTGAAACCGCCAGGGCTTTGCGCCCGAGCTGGCGTACCTCCTCCGCCACACGCTCGCACTGTTCCAGCTTGCGGCTGGCAATAATAATATCTGCGCCACGTTCGGCTAAGCCTATTACCATTTGATAGCCCAGGCCCCGGGATCCCCCGGTGACCAGGGCGACTTTGCCGGTGAAATCCAGTAGCGCGTCCATCATCAGTCTTCCAATAGGTGAGCAAATTTCTTTTTGGCTTGTTCAAGCCGTGTCAGGTTGTGATCGGTGGGGAAGAAGCCCGGCGCAGGCGTGGCATTTTTTAGCAGTGCTTTGGCCACCTGCACCTGATGCACTTCGGTAGGTCCGTCGGCTACGGCCAGTGTGGGGGCTCCGGCCCACATTTTTGCCAGCGGCGTTTCCAGCGATACACCCAGTGAGCCATGCAGGTGAACAGCGCGCTTGGCAACTTCATAGAATACTTTGCCCAATTGAATTTTGCACATGCCTATGTGCGTGCGGGCGGCTCCGTGGGGTTCATTATCGATGATCCAGGCGGCTTTCAGGATCAGTAAGCGAAATTGTTCGATGTCGACCGCGGTATCCGCGATCATGCCCTGGACAAATTGATGCTGGGAAAGTAATTTGCCTTTCGTCTGGCGGGAAACGGCTCGCTCCACCATCATATCCAAAGCCCGTTGCAACAGGCCTACTGTGCGCATGCAATGATGAATGCGTCCTCCGCCCAAACGTGCCTGGGCAACCTTGAATGCGCCGCCCTGTTCCCCCAGCATGGCGTCCAGTGGTACCCGTACCTGATTGTATTTCATAAAAGCGTGAATGCCGTCGTCGATTTCATTCTCGGGGGAATCGCTCATAATCTTGGTGTTGCGGATGATTTCAATTCCCGGTGTTTTGGCATCCACCAGAAACATGGACATGCGTTCATGAGGGGCATTGTCGGGGTTGGTCACCGCCATCACGATCAGAAACTCGGCGTAGCGGGCATTGGACGAAAACCATTTGTAGCCGTCAATGACCCATTCGTTGCCCTCTTGCCAGGCTTTGCATTCAAACTCAAGCGGATCGGCTCCGGCTTGGGGTTCGGTCATTGAGAAACAGGATACGATGTCGCCATCCATTAATGGCTTGAGGTACTTTTCTTTTTGCTCTTCGGTGCCGAACATGGCGAGAATTTCAGCGTTTCCGGTATCCGGCGCCTGGGTGCCGAAAATGGTGGGGGCCCAGCTTGAGCGTCCGAGAATTTCATTCATTAGGGCCAGCTTTACTTGGCCGTAGCCGGGGCCGCCCAAGTTGGGTCCCAGGTGACAGGCCCATAATTCCTGATCTTTGACCTGCTGCTGCAATGGGCGCACGATTTTGCGCGCGTTGCTGTTTTTGACGTCGTACATATCCGACGCACGGGGGAAGAGCAGATCCACCATTTCGCACTCTTCACGCACGAAGCTATTCATCCAATCCAGTTTTTTCTTAAATTCGGGTTCTATGCTGAAATCAATCATGTGTTGTCACCAATTTGTTTTGTAATTCGTTATCCGGGTGTGGCTTAGCAGAATTTTTTAATGTGATCTGACGAGCTGGCAAAGCAATCCAGTACGATATCGCCAAACCATTCGCCGGCTTTTTTGTCGAGTTTGCCGATGGCCGCCTGCGCAACTTTGTATTCCATAATACAGCCCGCTTTAAAACGCGAAAGAATCAGGTAGTAATCGAAATTGTCTATGCTGCGACCGGTGCCCGCTGCGTAGTAACGAGCCAGTTCCTGGCGTGTGGGCCAGTGGCGGGTGTCATGGGCGGAGTCGGGGATGATATCCGGAGTGCGTTCATCACGCATGCCGTTACAAAACCAGCCCATATCCACCATCGGATCGCCAATGGTCGACAGTTCCCAATCCACTAATGCGTTAATCAGTGCCGGTGGTTTATCCGCAAACAGCATGTTGGGGGTGCCAATGTCGCCATGGATAATGCCGGGCTTATAGTCGGACGGCGTGTTGTCCCGTAGCCACTGCTCGGTGAGTTGATAACCCGGCAGTTCGCGCCCTTCGTAGTTGTAACGTTCTTTGTAGGACGCCAGCTGGTTAGCCCAGCGATCAACCTGGCGTTGCAAGTAGTTTTCCGGCTTGCCGAAATCCTGTAAACCCACAGCCTGATAATCCACGTTGGCTAATGCAACCAATGCGTCTACCACCGCAAACGGAATCCGGTATTCAAACGGCATACTATCAAAAGGGGGCTGATGCACGACTTTGCGGTCGACGACCTTACCCGACCAACCCGCCACTTTTTCCATAATGTAAAAAGGCGCGCCGACGATTTCTGCATCTTCGCACACTGCATAGCAGATCGGGTGGGGCACGTCGGTTCCGGTCAGTGCACTTAATACCCGGGCTTCACGCAACACCGTTCTCTCGCTGCCGGGCGGAGCCACCGCAGGGGGCCTGCGCATGACCCGTGTTTCTTTACCACGATTAAGGTTGATGACCACATTGGAAAAGCCCTGGTGTAACAGGTCCGCCTGCAGCGGGCCGTTCCCCAGCTCGGGCAAATTACGGTCCAGCCAATCAGTCAATTTCGGAATGTCTATCAGTTTGTCGAGGTCGTGTTGCAGTCCCATGAAAGAAGCCTTGGATGGTGAATAATGGAACCATGGTTACATGTTGACATTGATGTGTCAAATACCCGATGATGCATGTGAACCGATATTTCGGTGATTTTTGGAATAAACAGGACAGGAGAGTGCAGATGACGGATTCATTCGGCCCGGTTATGCAATTGGGTTATATCGTGGAAGACATTGATAAAGCTGCGCTCGATTGGGTGGAGCGGGTGGGTGCCGGTCCATTTTACCGACTCGATTCCATCGTTCTGGATCAGTACAGTTATCGCGGTACCGCAACGCAATTAGAGCTGTCTTTGTGTTTTGGCTATTGGAACGATGTGCAGATTGAACTCGTTCGCCCTTTGTCGACAACGGACTCTTTATACACTCGCGCGCTGCGGGATTGCCCTGGAAAACTGAATCACATGGCAACTTTGGTTACGGATCTGGAAGGGGTGCTTAACCAGCACAAACTGCATGATCGAATTGTGCAGTCGGGCGGCATGCCGCAGGGGCAAAAATTTGTCTATCTTGACGAGTATTTGCCGGGCGCTATTCACCTTGAATTGATTCAGGCGCCGGCGGCGACGTTGCAGTTTTTCACTATGATGAAAAAGGTGGCTGCAAATTGGCAAGGTTGGAAACCGGTCCGCGATATCGCTTCCATAGGGCAGGATTTTTCAGAGCTTAAGGCCGAATAATTTTATCAATCGATGCGGAAGCTTTCCGCAACAACAAGCCGCGGGGTAGTAGCCGCGCAATTTGAATCATACACCGGAAAGGCAATGACGCGCTCATTAGCACCGGCTGTTTCCCCAGGCTTTGCAATGCCGCGGCTGCAACATCGTCGGGGGATTTCATGCCTTTCATTTCCTTTTTATCGAAGCCTTGTAGCGTCGGTGCTTCCGTGTCCGTCAATCCGGGGCAGAGTACCAGCGTGTCTACGCCGCAGCCGACCGTTTCTCCGTAAAGTGCTTCGCCCAGTGTCTTTGCAAAGGATTTAGTGGCGGAATAGGCTGCCGAACCCGGTACGCCAAAATAGGCTTCGACAGACGAAGTGATGATAAAGCCACCTTTGCCTCGTTCGAGCAAGTGCGGTAGAAAGTGGTGGCTCAGCGCCATTGGGGCACGACAATTGACGTTGAGCATGTTGTCCAGATCGCTCATCCGTAATTTATGATGGCGTTGCTTAAAGCCGAAGCCGGCATTGCTGATAATCAATCCGATATCTTTGTTGTGGCACGCCTCAACCAGGTGCGAAAGTGAGGCGGTATCGCTGAGATCCAGGTTCACGGTTTTTACCGTGATCGGATGTTGCTGTTGCAATTCCGCGGCCAGAGCATCGAGCCTTTGTGTTCTTCTTGCGGTAATAACCAGGTTGAATCCTGCAGCGGCTAACTGACGGGCAAACGACATGCCGATACCGGAAGACGCTCCGGTTACCAGAGCCCAGGGGCCGTAACGCTCCAGGCTTAGCATTGTGTATGCCATTTAGCCGTGTTCCAGCAAGTTATGGCGGATGCTACTCAGGCAATCGCTATCGAGTTTTAGCGCGCGTTCTGCAAACTGTTCAGCCGTACCATAGGTTTGCATAAGATAATCGAGGGCACCGTTCAGAAACGTTGCCTCCACACCATACACAACCTTGATCGCCGCCGTACCCCAATCTTCATTCTTTTGATGATTCAACGCTTGCGGGATTGTTTGGCTCGCATCAATACGGTCGGAATATAACGTTTTACTGAGCAGGTAGTCTTCCAGAATGAGGTCGCGGGTGACGCCCAGGGTCCAAAGAATTAAAGCACACGTGATGCCGGTGCGGTCTTTGCCGCCACTGCAATGAACGAGCACCGGTAGCTCATCCTGGCGAGCCAGGGATTGAAATATTTGTTGAAGGCAATTCAGGGAGTCGGCCTGCTTTACCATATCGCAATACAAATCGACCATAGCCTGGCGTACGGCGGACGTATCGTTGTTGGTGTGGGTGTCGCGTAAGGCGCTTGAAACGGCGTTACCGCTGGTGCTGCTGATCAAAGGCAAATGCACGTTGCGAGTGGTTGAGGTCGCATGCCAGCGTGTCGGTGCCTCGGTGCGTTCCCTGAATCCCCGTAAGTCGAAGACGGTGCGGATCGCGAACGGTTCCAATTTCTTCAAGTCTTCTGCTGACAGGTCCGATAGCCTGTCTGAGCGAAATAAGCGGCCGCGCTTTACCCGGCGCCCGTCCCGGGTAGGGTAAGCGCCGAAATCACGGAAATTCTTGGAGCCGTTCAAAGCGATGTGTCTATCTGTGATAACCAATTTAATCCCCGGTTTGCATAGGTGGCTGGGTTGCTATAATTCTGTTGGAGCTTGGCAAGTTATCTCAGGATCGATTTTTACTGCCTCGCGTATGGGCTTCGATGCTGGCTCTCAAGGTTTGCAGGTCTTTGGTTAGTTTCCTGAAAGTCGCGGCGTCAATGGTTGTTAATAAAGCGTCTGCGGCTGCTTCTGCGGTTGCATCCACTTTCATTTTGAGCTGCTTGCCGGTGTCAGTTGCAATCAGCAGCGGCGCACGTTTGTGGTCGGGGTTATCCAGAGCCTCAATCAGACCCTGCTCGAGCAATATTTTGGTGGCACGGTTAATGACCTGCCGTGGATGCCCAAGGCTTCTGCCGATTTGGGGAACCGTGGGCGGCATTCTGGATTCAACCACCGCGGTGAGCACGGTCAATTGCATTGAATTGAGTCCGCTGGCATCGGTAGTACCCTCAAAAACGGATCGCAATCGGCTGTTTACACGGATCACCTCGTCTATCAGGGCGATGACCGGATGGTGTACTTTTTCATCGTTTCTCATAATGGAACCATGATTACATAATGGAACCATGATTACATAATGGAATTATGGTGTCAATTTGGTCTTTTTTCAGAAAGCGGTGGGGTCGTAGTGTGGTGTGGCCGGGGTGGCAGAGGGCACGACGCAGGCGATTAAGTGCACCAGTAACTTGGAATTCCGTCCGTTACAAGGTGAAGCGCGTGAGGTAACTGGCATAAACAGGAGTAGCTGGTAAATGGGTGCCCAAAAAAGCGGTTCACCTTTAGGTTTGTGAACCGCTTGGAGGGTGTTGTTTCAGGCGTCCCGAAGCAAGGATAAAAACTCATATCGGGTGGCTTGGCTTTCCCTGAATGTGCCCAGCATTGCCGAGGTTTTCATGACCGAATTTTGCTTCTCAACACCGCGCATCATCATGCACATATGCTTGGCTTCAATCACCACGCCGACACCGGCTGCGTTCACCACGCTTTGAATGGTTTCGGCAATTTGCGTTGTGAGCTGTTCCTGAATCTGAAAACGACGCGCGTACATGTCAACGATGCGGGCAACTTTTGACAGGCCGAGTACCTCACCCTGAGGGATATAGGCAACGTGGGCTTTGCCGATGAAAGGCAGCAAGTGGTGCTCGCACATGGAATACAGCTCAATATCCTTAACAATGATCATTTCGCTGGAATCAGAAGGGAATAAGGCGTTGTTAATGACTTCGTCCAGGTCCTGGTGATAGCCCTGGGTGAGGTATTCATAGGCCTTGGCGGCCCGTTCCGGGGTGCGTTGTAGTCCGGGGCGTTCCAGGTCTTCGCCAACGGCTTTCAGGATTGCGGCAAAATGTTCTTTCATGATTTACGTCTCAATATACAGCGTTGTTAGTTCGGCTAAATTAGTTTTGAATCCGCCCTTCGCGGGCGCTGCTTCGGGACTATACCACAGTCTCTGTTTAGTGTGACCCGCCAGTTTTTTGTTGGTTCGCGCTATCCGGGTGTGATTGTACTCTTTGTTTGGATTGATCGACTTTGACTTAGGGGGCGTTTCCGGAAACACTAACGTCCTGTCATCAGAACAAGAATTACTGATATGTTGTTGAAAACCAAATTATTCGCACCGCCGTTGCGGCAGAATGCGGTACCTCGTGTACGCCTTCTGGAGCTGTTGGGTGCACCTGCGCAGGGTGAACTTACCTTAATTCATGCGCCTGCCGGATACGGCAAAACAACGCTTGCACTGCAGTGGCTGCAGTCCATTGGGCAGCCTTATGTCTGGCTGTCACTGGATAGTCAGGATAACGATTCTTTGCGCTTTTGGCGTTATGTCAGTGGCACCTTGGCCGGCGGAAACGAGACCCGTTTTGCGCCGGCCCAGACGGATTCGGATCCGGAGGCTTGGGTGGTGAGTATCGTTAATCATTGGACCGGCCAGGATCAAGTGACCACCTTGGTGTTGGACGATTTCCATGTCATTCAGGATCCGGCGTTGCTGCAAACCGTGAATTGGTTTCTTGATAATCTGCCCCCTAGCTTGCATGTGCTGATTACCACACGGGTATTGCCGTCCCTGCATATCCCGCTGCGGCGGGTGCGCAGCCATATCACGGAAATTCAGGCCTTCGATCTCAGCTTCGGGCGCACTGAAGTGCAGCGCTTTTTTCAGGAAACCCTCAAGCTGACACTCAATATCGGTATGTTGGACGCGCTGCAAGCCAGAACCGAAGGATGGGCTGCAGCCCTGCAATTGGCTGGTTTAACCCTAAAGCAGCACCCGCGGCAGTCAACCGAGTGGTTGGAGCAGGAATCCTCAACTTTGCTGGTGGACTATCTGGCAGAAGAGGTGTTGAGTAATCTGCCGCAAACTACGCGGCAGTTTATGCTCAGTATGGCTACGGCCCGGCGCTTCAATCTGTCCCTGTGTGAAGCACTTAATCCGGACAAAAACAGTAAAGAGGTGGCGGTGTTGCTGGATGCCTTACGGGAAGACAATTTGTTTTTGATTCCCCTGGATGACCAGGGCCATTGGTTTCGTTTCCATGACCTGTTTCGGGAAAACCTGCTTAACATCACCAGTGACCGGCATCCGCAGGAGTGGTTGCTCTGGAATCGCAGGGCAGCGGACTGGTTTGTGAGTAATGACGAGCGTGAGGAAGCCATACATTGTTTGCTTGCAGCCTCACTCTGGGATGAAGCCGCCGGGTTAATCGAGCAGTTGGGGGTGACGCGCATGCTGGGCGGGCAAAACGAATCCCTCAATTGGTGGCTAAGCCGACTACCGGCGGGCACAATTTTGCAGCGACCCAAACTGGCTTTGATTAAAGCCTGGAGCCTGTTCTGTACCGAGCGGATTGTAGAAGCTGAACCCTATCTGGATCAGGCCGACCGTCTGCTTGCGCAGGAACACCCGGATCATGGGCCACTGCGCACTCAGATTGCGATATTCCGCACCCAGTTGGCGCGGGTTCGGGGTGAAGATGAGCTGGCCCATCATTGGTCTGGTCGGGCCCGCACCCTGGCCGCTGAAAGTGATGTTCAGCTTAATGCCGTGGCTCAATTCGCCCTGGGTATGGAGTTATACCAAGAGGGCGATCACCCCTCTACACAGCAGCTGATGGAGTTGGCGATGGCCAGTGCCCGCCAGGAGCGAAATCATTTCTGTGTGTTGTCCTGCTCGGTCATTTTGTCCCATGTTTTATTTCAGCAGGGTTTCACTGTAAAAGCGCTCAACCAGTTGCAGGATGCTCGTGACTGGTTGATTGGTGAAGGGCTGGACCCGCACTATCTGGCCTGCTGGCAAAACACCGCCTATGTGCACATCTATTGTGAAATCAACCAGATTGAGCGCGCTACTGAGGCGTTAGAAGTGTTGCTTGAATTTCGTGATAGTGGCGCGGAAGCAGCTTATGGGGCCCTTATCCTGATGCTGCAAGCATCCTTGGAAGTGCCGGCCAAAGATTTTTCCAAAGCCATCCGGATTCTGGATAGTGCTGCGCCGGTAATGGAGCGGGATCGATCCTATTGGTCCAAAATGGGGCCCAGCGTCAGCATGATGCGGGCTTTGTATTGCCTGCAATCGAACCAGATTCAATCCGCCCTGCTCTGGGCTGCCGAACGAGAAAACGCCCTGTTGCAGCATTTTGGCTTCTTGCAGGAAGAAGACAGAATTGTGCTGGCGCGGTGTCTGGCATTACAGAACCGCAAAGCCGAAGCGGTGGATTTATTGTTGCGTATTGAGGCGGATACCGAAGCCCATGGCCGAATCATCAATCTGGTACGTGCCAAAGTCGCTCGCGCCCTGGTGTTGGCTGCGGAAGAACCGGACCTGGCGGCGGACTGCTTGCTGCAAGCCATCACGATAAGCGAGGCACCAGGCTATCGTCGTCTGTTTTTGGATGAGGGCGCAGCACTGATTCCTTTGCTGCGCATTTTGGTAAAAGAAGGCAAGCGAGGCTGGTGGGAGGTTGCGTTGATAGCGAAAGGTCGCCCGGCATCCAGTAAGGGGTTAGTCGAGCCCCTGACTTCCCGCGAGCAGGAAGTGCTGGATCTGATAGCGCAGGGGCTCAGCAATCAATCCATCGCCGACCATTTGCATATTGCCATGGCCACCACCAAGGCTCACCTACGCAATATTTATGAAAAGCTGGCGGTGAGCAGCCGCACTCAGGCGGTGGCCAAAGCGCGGGAGCTGGGATTGCTGGAATGATTCCTTATTGCGATGCGGGTTCAGCAGAATTTATCGTCGCCTCGGGGTCGGGCTGGTGAGTATCGGTTGCTTTTAGTGCGGCGGTGTTTTGCTCTGCATATTGGTGTTTACGGTTGCGATCGAAAATTAACAGCAGCACCGGCAGTAACAGAATATCCAATAAAAAAGCGGCCAATAGAATTACGGCGGTGACCTGCCCCAAGGCGCTGTTGATGATGATCTGCGACAAGCCTAACACCCCGAATCCAGCCGCTAGTACCGCGGTGGTGACGAACAGCGCAGGTCCAACCTGTTTGAAGGTGGCGCGAATGGCGAGTTCGGCATCCCCTTTAAAATCCTTCAATGCTTTTTGATACTTCACCAAAAAATGCACGGTGTCATCCACCACAATACCAATGGTGATGATGGTGACGCAGGTCAGTCCCAGGCCCACCCGGCCGGAATAAAGATACCAGACGCCGAAGCCGAACATGGCCGGAATGATGTTGGGTGCCAGACTGATTACGCCATAGCGCAACGACCGCAACATCAGCAGCATCACAAAGGAGATAAGCACGAGCGCTGTCGCCGAACCCTGCAATGAATTGGTCAAGCTGTGGATGGTCAGATAAGACCAAATCGTTGCAATGGCGATATTCCGGTCCTGCATGTGCGGGGGCAGATTTTCTTTCTGCCAAGCCCAAAAGCGCTGGTCCAGTTCAATGTCGGTTTTGGTATCCAGTACCGGCATAGACACCGTCATTAACGTGTGGCTCCGGTCGGGTGTCAGTTGCTCGTTTAGATCCAGACCAAAAGGCAGGGACATTTCGTATAACAGCAGATACTGCGCAATCAATTCCCGATCATCGGGAATGCTGTAATAGGCGGGATCATCATTGTGCATACTCTTGTTTAGGCGTTTGATGACATCCGAAAAAGCGTGCACACTGGAAACTTCCGGTTGGGCTCGCAGGTAGGTGGCGAACTTGTCCATGTTTTTCAGGTAATCAGGGTCCACGGCGTTGTTCTCGCCGTCGGCATCCAGATTGTAACTGTAGATGTACACGGCACCGAAATGTTTATCGATCAGGGCGGTGTCACTGCGGAAAATATGCGGCTCGTGCAGGGTTTCAACCAGATTATCATTCAGGTCGTTGCGAAAACTGAGTGTAATCATGATGGCGGACAACGCGATCATAAACAGCAAGACGGCGTATTTGCGTTTAATTAAAAATAAAGCCAGCTTGTCCATCACCCTATCAATGAGCAGCTCTCTGGATTGGGTTGGCTTAAACGGAAACAGGGTGACCAGGGCGGGCAGCAAGGTCAGCGAAAACAGCCACGCCAACACAGCGCCAATGGCCGAGACGTTGCCCAGTGTGACAGCGGGTGGTAAGTCATTGGTGTTCAGGCTCAAAAAGCCGATCAGAGTAGTGAGTGTGGTCACGCTGACCGCAAAAAAATTGACTCGCAGGCTGTTGGCCAAGGCTTCTTTTTTATTTAAAGTCTGCATATCTTTGAGCAACTGGGTGAAGATATGAATGCAGTGGGCGACGGCAACAATAATGCTGATAATGACCGCATTAATGGACACCACGGAAAACGTTAAACCCAACCAGGATGCAAAGCCGATCGCGCCAAGGGAGCTGGCAATCGCGATAAACAACGCGACGACAACGGACCAGAAGCTTCGCAAAAGCAGCCCCAGAATCAGAAACATCAAACCGAACATCACCGGGATCATCAAGCTCATATCCGATGCTGCCACTTCCATGTTGTAAACCGTGCTCAGTAAGCTGCTGGTGGCCGCTGTGGTGATGTTGGGGTACTGGGCTTTGATAGAATCAGCCAGGCCATAGGCTTGCTTGACCAGTGCCAAACCCTCGCCGGAAAGCAATTGTTCGTTGGTAATGGTCAGGGCGATGATCACAGCTGCGTGCTTGCCGTCAGCGGAAACCAAGCGTTGGGTGATGGCCGGGTCATTCAGCGCCACCTTCTGCCGCTCAGCCAGTGTATCGGGGTCATTCACTACGGAATCACCAAAAAAATCCTCTACGAACAGCTCATCGTCGTGGCTGTAGGTGTACTGGTAGTTGCTGAGGGAATCCACGCGGCGGGCATAGGGAAGCTCCCAGGCCTTTTCAGTCATCTGCTGCAATGCGCGCAGATTTTCAGGATCCATCATGCTGCCTTCGGTTGCGGACAACATAAAGAAAATTCGGTAATCGCTGCCGTAGGTTTCCTCCATAGCCTCAAAACGCTCATACTCGGGGTCGCCGTCAGAAAAAAAGGCGCGCGGGGAGCCGTCAAACGTGAAGTGGCGCAGGCCAGCGGCAGAAAAGACCAATAAGGCCAGCGAAGCGACGAAAAGCAGCCAGCGGAACCGGATCAGTATCGATATGAATGTGCCCATCAGAGAAAACTCGTTCTTTTGCAATAGTTCCCGATACTGTAATCAACGGTGAGAGAGTTGTCCTGATACTATCGGACTAGAGGGAGTGAAAATCGGGTGATTTAATGCCTTTTGGGGGGCAAACGATGGTCATTTACGGCGCATGCCGGGTTGAACGCTTGCTGGTGGAGTAGCGGCGGTTAACGCGATCTGCACGTTGGCTTGTTGTGGAGTTTCTCTGCGTTTTCTTACTTCCGAAAACGGCGCCACCAGTCCGGGTATTACTCAACCGGTGACAACAGTTCGAGACTATTTAAAGGGCCGTTAAGCTCCATCATTCGCCCTGCCTCAGCCAGGGCGCCCAGCGCAACTGGATATAAACCAAGCTCTGAAATGAGTTGCTTCACTGTTGTTACTGCTGTGGCTTCGTCCCCCGCTACAAATAACACCCGCTTCAGATGTGTGTCCAGTGGCGCAAACATCTTCTCAAATGGAAGTGTGTTAAACGCCTTCACTGTTCGCGCAGACGGCGCGAGCCTAGCGACCATTTCGCTTCCAGAATCGCCATGTAAATTATCGACACGAAAATCGGGGGCATAGCTCAAAAATGTATTGGTTGCGTCAACCAGTACGCGCCCACCCCAATCCCTTTCCGGGGTGAGCACCTGTTTGACTTTAGCCCATGGGAGGGCCAGAAAAATAACGTCGCAGTTGCTGGCGTCGGACACATTTGCGGCGGTTAAGCGCGCATCTATACTCGCCAGCTTGTCTTTCAAACTGTCGGGCCCACGACTATTAGCAACCAGCACCCTGTGACCAATATCGGTGAAGCGGGTCGCCAGTGCAATACCTACTGTGGATGCGCCAATAATACCAATCTTCATTTTATATCCTCCAAAACTGGAATGAGGGCAGCGCCTACTGATGCTTTGGTAGAGTGCCCCGTGCTCTTATGGATAGGGCAGAAATTCTACCCGTGACTAAGTATGCGGCTGATTAAACTTGATTCATCCCGCCATCAACAAAGAGTTCAACTCCGTTGATGAAGCTCGCTTTACTGGATGCTAGGAAGAGAACAGCGTTGGCGATTTCTTCAGGCCGACCGATCCGGCTGGAAGGAATTTGATGGGTCAGCGCATCTTTTACGGTTGCCGCCTGATTTCCGCCGCCGAACAGCTCGTTCAGGCCCGCGGTGTCTGTTAAACCAGGGCTGACAACATTGACCCGGATATTCCGCTCCTTGAGGTCTAGTATCCAACTTCGGGCGAAATTTCGTACAGCTGCCTTGGTGGCAGAATAGACACTGAAATTGGCTGTTCCAGCTGTACCTGTGGTGGAGGACGTTAAAATGATAGCGGCGCCATCCCGTAGTAAAGGCAACGCCTTTTGAACGGTGAATAGTGTGCCCTTCACGTTGGTGTCAAAGGTATTTTGATAGTGCTCTTCGGTGATGGCACCGAGCGGCACTAGCTCGCCCCCACCGGCATTGGCGAACACAACGTCGATTTGAGAATGGCGCTGCTGTACTGTGTCATAGAGTCGATCGAGATCGTCAAGCTTGGCCGAATCACAACGCACGCCGGTTACATCGCCACCAATTGCTTTTACTGCTGTATCCAGCGAGGCTTGGCGTCGCCCTGTAATAAACACGGCAGCACCCTGCGCGGAAAAAGCTTGGGCGGTAGCCAAGCCTATGCCGCTGGTGCCCCCGGTTACGATAACCACTTTGTTTTTAAAGTCACTCATCTTTTTTCTCCTGGGTTTCGGGCAAGACCGCCTTGCCACGTGAGAAAAGCTTATATATGCGACAAAGATGTTTGTAGTAGTTGAAAATGGAGTGTAGCGTTCTATTATTGGAACGATGAGAACGGACCTTAATGATTTTGCCTATTTCGCTGAAGTGGTGACCCATGGAGGGTTCGCTGCGGCTGGGCGTGCCCTGAACGAACCAAAATCTAAGTTAAGTCGGCGCATTGCCCGACTTGAAGCGCGTTTGGGACTGCGATTAATTGAACGCTCGAGCCGTCGCTTTCGTGTGACTGAAGTTGGACAAGTGTTTTTCGAGCGCTGCAAGGCTATCCAATTGGAGGCTCAGCAGGCAGAAGCGCTGGTGGCAGAAGAGCTGTCGGAGCCCCATGGTGTTATTCGTTTCAGTTGTCCTACCGGCATGATTGAAGTGATCTCTGATTTAATCCGGAGTTATTTGCAGCGGTATCCGAAAGTGCGTTTGCAAATGCTCGCAACCGACAGGCCTGTCGACCTGATCAGGGAGCGAGTCGACCTGGCTTTGCGGGTTCGTGTTGCTTTAACCAGCGATGCAGAATTAACAATGCGGAGCCTTGGCCGGTCTACACGTATTTTGGTTGCAAGACCGGCAATAGCCCAACAGTTGCTTGGTCCTGCGCAATTGACACAGCACCCGACACTGGCAACGAACGATGCGGATTTTGAAACCGAATGGGTGCTTGAAAGCAAGGAAGGGAAAACCATGACCTTGCGTCATGAGGCTCGGCTCGGATGTGGTGACATGGTCGCGGTTCGTGAGGCTGCAATTGCGGGGTTGGGTGTTGCGTTTTTACCTTTCCATGTCTGCCGGAAAGCCATGGAGGAAGGGCGATTGGTTAGGGTATTACCGGGCTGGCATGGCCAACAGGGTCTTGTGCACCTTGTTTTCACCACTCGACGAGGATTACCGCCGTCAGTACGGGCCTTGATAGATCTACTGGCGGCGAAATTCCCGGAGGATATAATGGATGAGCCTGAACTGGACAATGACGCTGTCCGCAAGAAAAGCGTTTAGTCAGCGGGGAAGTTAAAGTCTGCCGTAAATGAGTCGAATCAAGGTAACCCTTTCATACAATGTGCCGCGTTCCTTTCTGGCATGCGTTCTCATTAACGTGGCAATGATTATTTCGCAGTGAATAGTACCGATTATCTTTAAGAGCAGGGAGCTAATAGTCATGATTCCAAATGGACTTTGTGGTTGCAGTCCGGGTGAGTTTGATACTCTTTCGAAGCCGCTTTTCAGGCTGGTTTGTCATTGTAGAACGTGCCAGTTGTTTTTTGGCTCAGACTACAACGATGAATGCACATTTTTATTGAAAGACTGCACCAGTCTAAATGCTGAAAGTTTAGAATTTAAAAGCTATCAGCGCGGCTTTTCGCCGATCAAACGCGGTCAATGTATACAGTGTGGTAAACCTAAATATTGCAAAGTAAAGATGGGTTCGATTATTGGGTTTGTGTCTATTCCCACAAACTACCTTCGTCACCTGGATTTGCCTCCGCCTATTGCGCATATTTATTACGATAATAGAACGACGGAAGTGCATGATGCGGTTAAAAAGATAGCTGGCCATCGTAGAAGTCAGGCAGCAATCCAATGGGCCGTATTGTCGTCGTTATTTCGACGGGCTTTTCTAAGTAAAGACTCGTAGAGCAGAAAACGGCAAGAGCGAATCGGAAGGCCAACCATTGAGTGTGCAACTCACATTTGTTCCGCTTTTCTGGCTGGGTTCATTGCTGTATGCTGCGCTCTGTGACGACGCTGATGCGGGCGTTTGAATGGATGGATTGTTCTAGTTAACCAGATCCTCTAACTTATTTCTTGGGAAATGTTAGCTATGGCCAGCCAATTACTGCTTCCTATGTTTGCGCATATGCTATGGGCTGCATTTTTATACGTGGCTCTGACTATAATGAGAGCGCCCGGAATATGGCGCGTCGGGGCTCGCCAGGATGGCACTAATCCCTGGGCTGAATTTGAGCCAAAGGTGGCTGCAAACCTCTCTAATCAATTTGAATGGCCGCTCTTTTTTTATGTGATTTGCGTGTTGTTAATGTCATCCGATTTTACCTATTTTTCGGGGTATACAGGTTTGGCTTGGGTTTTTATCGGTGGTCGCGTGATTCATAGCTATGTTCAAATTTGCACTTCAAATATTAGGCTTCGGGGTTTGCTATTTACTATTAATTTCACAGCGGTTTTGGCTATGTGGGGGATTCTTATATGGAACTATGCTGTTGGCTAGCGGGTGTCGGCATCGCAAGATAAATTTTGCTGTTTTTATTTAAAAATAACGAGGGATCCAGATGAAAATTATTGTACGGTTAGTGGCGTTGATTGCAGCTTTAAACGCGGGCACGGTAGTTGCGGACGAATTCAGCATGCCGTTTGGCCTGGCTGCTATACCAGGTGCGAGATTGGCTATCAGCGACGCCTATGATACCGCAGGGGGGGATCGCGAGGAATCGATAGCCAGATTCGGCACTCAGGTTGCACGGGAAGAGGTCATCTCTTTTTATCGCAATGCGCTCGAAGAGGCGGGATTTAAAATTTATTCATCGTCCGATAGACCGGACTATGCCATGATCGCCGGTAAGCGAGATGATGACCGAATTACGGTTTATTATAAGAACCAAAGCGATTGGGTTGAAGCCGATGAAGGAGAGCTTTCAGTAAAGGCAGAGTATAACAAGCAGTAGCGACCACAAAAATGCCATTGTCGAATACGGCATTGCGGCAAAACTATGTTGGGTTGAGGAAGTCAGATTGTGAATTATGGGGCGTGGTATGCTTAAACGAAAAGGACATCGCTATATTGACGTTGAGTCCGGCAAATCCATAGATGCGTGGTTTCCTTTAGGACTTACGGAAATTCGACGATCTTGTCTGGCGGAGAAAGTCGGGGTTGTGAAAGGGGAAATATTTGATATTGAAATAGACCCTGATGCCGATGCAGTGTCGGCAGAGGATGCCTATCTTAGATTGCATTTGCTATCTGAGCGATCTTTCACACCAAACAGTATCAACTTAAACGGTTTGTTTGGATTGCTGCCGAACGTTGCCTGGACCAATGCAGGCCCGGTTTTTCCTCAAAGCGTCGCTGTCCTCAAAGCAAGGCTAGCGCAGGAATATTTTCACCTTCAGGTACCTTCAATTGACAAATTTCCACGTATGACTGACTACGTTATACCGGAAGGTGTTCGTATTGGTGATGCAGATCGGGTTCGCTTGGGTGCGCACTTAGCGAGTGGAACGACAGTGATGCACGAAGGTTTCGTAAACTTCAATGCAGGTACACTGGGTAACTCAATGGTCGAGGGGCGGGTGACGCCGGGCGTGGTGGTAGGTGAGAATTCGGATGTGGGAGCCGGCTCTTCGATAATGGGAACGCTCTCCGGTGGCGGTAAACAGGTGAATTCAATCGGTCAGCGTTCGTTGCTTGGCGCTAATGCTGGCATCGGTATTTCTCTGGGTGATGATTGCGTTGTTGAAGCGGGCCTGTATGTGACAGCAGGTACTAAAGTAATGACACCGGACGGCCAGGTAGTCTCTGCCAGGACATTATCAGGGGCATCCAATGTGTTGTTTCGCAGACACAGTCAGACCGGTCAGGTTGAGGTGTTAGCTGCCAATTCCACGGTTTGGGGTGGTTTAAATTCAGACCTGCATAGTAACGATTAGCCGCCAAAAGATCACAGGTTTTGGCAAACTCGTTTTGGGAGTCGGTTTATTCCAATAAAGAGCAGAGAGGATTTCTTACGTTGCTTAAAGAAGTAGAGGGTCGGCAGGAGATCACGTTCAAAGAAGCGTTCGCAGTCTGGGTGCGCATTGGTCTGCTCAGTTTTGGGGGGCCGGCGGGTCAAATTGCGTTGATGCACCGAACCATCGTGGACGAAAAGAAGTGGCTGGATGAATCCCGCTTCTTGCATGCGTTGAACTATTGCATGTTATTGCCGGGACCGGAAGCTCAACAATTGGCGACCTATATTGGCTGGCTGTTACACGGGGTCAGAGGTGGGCTGGTTGCGGGGCTGCTTTTTATCTTGCCGGGCGCATTGGCGATTTTTGTACTGTCCTGGATTTATATAGTGTATGGGGATTTGGCCATTACCGAGGGGGTGTTCTTCGGGCTGAAAGCGGCCGTGCTGGCGATCGTTTTACAGGCGTTGATTCGTATCGGGCGCCGAACTTTGCAGGGCATCCTGAAGCCTGCGCTTGCGGTCGGCGGTTTCGTGGCGCTGTTTGTGTTCAGTTTGCCTTTTCCCTTGGTTGTTTTGAGCGCGGGTATCATCGGTTACCTGGTTGCCCGTTTGTCGGTCCCCGATGCCAGCAGGCAACCCCGGCCAAACGCTTTCACTGAAACTACCCTCAGGCCCGGCACCCAACAGGCGGCGCTAAGTTGTCTGTTATTGTGGGGGCTGACGGTGGCTGCGTTATTTATGGTCTTGGGCGACGAGAGCGTGTTTACCCAGATTGCGGTTTTTTTCTCGAAGATGGCAACGGTCACTTTCGGGGGAGCGTACGCGGTGCTGAGCTACGTAGCACAGCAAGGCGTGGAAACTTTCCAGTGGCTTGAACCGGGTGAAATGCTGGAGGGGTTGGGGCTGGCGGAGACCACGCCAGGGCCCCTGATTTTGGTCACCCAGTTCGTTGGCTTTCTGGCTGCATACCGGGATGGGGCTGGCGAACCCAGTCTGTTGATGGCGTCCGCGGGTGCTTTGCTCACGACCTGGGTTACGTTCTTACCCTGCTTTCTCTGGATTTTTGCCGGTGCACCTTATGTAGAAAAATTACGTAATAACCATGGGCTTTCGTCCGCTTTGTCCGCCATTACGGCGGTGGTGGTGGGGGTGATCGCCAACTTGGCATTATGGTTCGCGGTAAATGCAGTGTTTGGAGAGCATCAGCGGTTCACCACCGGGTGGGGCATCAACATGCAACTGCCGGTGCTGGACAGCATAAATGCACCGATGATGACGTTGGCGGTGATCGCAATGGTGTGTGCTTTCCGGCTAAAAATGGCCATGTTGCCATTACTGGGCACTTGCGCCACATTAGGTGTCCTTTGGGTTTTTTGGACGCACTGATCGCGCCAGGCCGGTTTGCTTAACCAAGGCCACTATTGCCTGCAATCTTGATCCGAAAATTGGCTTTGGTGGCCTTCGATACCAGGTGGCGAATCCAGCCACATAAATCAGGGCAAAAACCAGCAATACATTGCTCAATGTGAAGAGTCCTTTCATTCTTTTTCCCTGGATATGTCCATGACTTGCAAAATGCAACGTTATTCTTGGCGCTTGTGTTACGTAAGTGATTTGTGCATGAATACCGTATGAAATCCGGAGCGATGGCACCGGCCGACTATTAAAATCTATTTAGGAGCAAGGAAAAAAGTCATGCATGAGATTATTTGTCCTCACTGTACAAAAGCTTTCAAAATTGACGAGGCCGGATACGCTGACATTCTGAAGCAGGTGCGGGACAGTGAGTTTAATCAGCAATTGCACGAGAGGCTCGAATTGGCTGAGAAAGAGAAGCTGGCTGCGGTGGCGCTGGCAAAGGAGAAGGCCAGCAGCGAGATGCAAAAAGCGGCGGCAGTGAAGGAGAATGAGATACAGGAATTGCGAGCCAGGCTGGGTGTGGTTGAGGTCGCGCAAAAATTGGCTGTGAGCGAAGCGTTAAAAGAAATTGAGAGAGAGCGCGACACACTGGCAAATGAAATAAAGCAACTGAAGCAGGAAAACGACGCAGCCTCTAAGTTGGCAACGGCCCAGTATTCAAATCAACTGCAACAGACTGCAGCGAAAAAAGAGGTGGAAATTCAAGAGCTGAAGGCGACATTACGTGCTAACGAAGTAGCACAACAACACGCTATATCGGAAGCAACCAATGCGGCTGAAAAAATTCGTGATCAACTGAAAAGTGATTTGGAGAGGGCTAGACTCGAAAAACAGTTAGCGGAGCAGTCGCTAAAAGATAAATATGAGACTCAGATAAAGGATCGTGATGATGCTATTGAGCGGCTTAAGGATATGAAGGCGCGCTTGTCCACCAAAATGGTCGGAGAATCGCTGGAGCAGCACTGTGAAACGGAGTTTAATCGTATACGGGCCACCGCGTTCCCCAAGGCTTATTTTGAAAAGGATAACGATTCTCGATCCGGTAGTAAGGGGGACTATATCTTTCGGGATTCGAGTGAGACCGGAACGGAAATCGTGTCGATCATGTTCGAAATGAAAAATGAAAATGATCAGACGGCGACTAAGAAGAAAAACGAAGACTTTTTCAAGGAGCTTGATAAGGATAGAAACGAAAAATCATGCGAGTACGCTGTTCTCGTTTCACTGCTTGAACCGGATAGCGAGCTTTACAATTCCGGGATTGTTGATGTCTCCCATCGCTATCAGAAAATGTATGTTGTGCGCCCGCAGTTCTTTATTCCGATCATTACCTTGTTGCGTAACGCGGCGCAGAACGCGCTGAAATATAAAAATGAACTTGCTATTGTCAAAGCTCAGAATATTGATATCACGAACTTTGAAAACGAACTCGACGAGTTCAAGGCGGGTTTTGCGCGAAATTACGAGCTGGCGTCTAAGAAATTTAAAACAGCGATTCAGGAGATCGACAAAACCATCGACCACCTCCAAAAAACCAAGGATGCATTGCTGGGGTCTGAAAACAATCTTCGTCTTGCTAATAATAAGGCCGATGATTTAAGTGTGAAAAAACTAACGAAGAAAAACCCGACGATGGCTGCAAAATTTGCCGAGCTAAAACACGATGACGCCGGTGGAAGGGAATAGCCCGCTGGATGCCATTGGGTAATCGGGCCAAGTACCTTTACTGGGCCCCGACTTTGTGATGGGAAATTGAGTAACCGGCGCTGCCACTTTCAAAGCACTAACCAGTAGTGGCTCTGCTCGGAGATTAGAGGTGTAAACAATTTTTAACCAGGGTATATTATGTCGGGTTATGGTTTATAATCTCAATTTAATTTCAACCATTTAACTGTCGGGATACGATTATGTCAAATGAAGGTTACCACGAACCTATTGAAGAACTTACCGCTGAAACCAGAGATATGCACAGAGCGATTACATCATTGATGGAAGAGCTGGAAGCGGTGGATTGGTACAATCAGCGGGTTGATGCCTGTAAAGACGAAGAGCTAAAGGCCATTCTCGCCCATAATCGGGACGAGGAAAAAGAACACGCTGCCATGGTCATTGAATGGATCAGAAGAAAGGATCCCCGGTTCGATAAAGAACTAAAAGATTACCTGTTTACCGACAAGCCGATAGCGCATAAATAAAGTACCTCGTAACGTTAGGGCACGAGGTCTTTGAGAGGAGCCTCGGGTTCTTTGGGGGTGCGACTGGTCGTGGTGCCCCCTCAGTCAATTTCACTTTTTTCCGTTGTGCTGTGCCAGTTGATCGAAGCGGGGAAAAGGCAGAGTCTGTGTATCTTTATCGTCTGGTTTTTTAATCTCTATCTGTACGCAATTTAAGACATTTTGGGTACGCACGGCTGCAGCGTTCGATCAGTTATAAGGTCTTTTTAATCCAGGTATCAAGTGAATATGTTGAAGGCGCATAATATTAAGAAAATAAAATACGTTCTCCTATTATTGGTGGGTTTAACTTACTATTTATTGGGAGGCGATCTGGGCCTCTCTGACTCATCTGTGCCATCGGGTTCGGCTGCTGGTTCGGAAGTGTATGCAGCCTTTCAGGATAAAAAGAGTGACGTACAGGTGCGTGGCTATGGAACGGTTTCCAGGGTGCTTCCGGATGACCTGAAGGGCAGCCGGCATCAGAAATTCATACTCGATTTGCCTTCGGGTATTGGTATTTTGGTCGCACACAACATTGATCTGGCTCCGCGCATTCCACAATTGAGAAAAGGCGACAAGGTCGCGTTTTTCGGTGAGTACGAATGGAACGATAAAGGCGGAGTGGTCCATTGGACTCACCATGACCCGAGCGCCCGGCACATCGATGGCTGGCTCGAACACGATGGTGAGAAGTTCCAATAGCCCTGTATAAATTACTTCAAGAGCGAGTGGCTGAGTATTTTTTAAATAGCGGGTGTGCTTCCATGTTGGATGTTAGCGATACCAGGCTGGGGCAGTGCTCCGGCTGAATAAATGAGGCGACCAACTGAGCACCGAAACTCCAGGCGATGGCGGCTGTAATACCGGCTTGGCAACAATCACCATCATATCGAGCCGCGTTGTTTTTGACGGCTTGCTCAAGTTCAATAAAGGCGGCGTGGCATTGTCCCTGGACTCTATCAAGCCAGGGTTGATGTCGGGTTGATTCTGGTCGTAGCTTTGTTTCGTAAATAATCTGCAGGCATTTTTCCAGTGCAGCCAGCGCAATGCTGACGGTCCGAAAATCGCTCTGTAACCATTCAGGCTCCCTAGGCCATAGCGTGTTGCCATTCGAAAGAGCCAGTTCGGCGTATTGAATAATGAGCGACGAGTCCATTATTTTTTCGCCGTTGTCGAGTATCAGGGTCGGGATTTTCAAGATGGGATTGAGCTTGCCCAGAGCCTGAACATCGATGAAGGGTGATAGTGGTTTGACTTCGAAGGGTAGCTCTAATAATTCCAGGGAAATGGCCGTTCTTCTAAAATAGGGGGAATTCGGAACACCGACTAATTGCATTGTGGAAGCCTTGTGAAGCGAGTTTGCGTGTTCAGTATTCTAGAGGATATTCTCCGGGCCTGGATAGTCCCTTGCGACCAATTCGCTATCGATATATGATTTATATATGTTTCGTATGCAGGTGGCGTAGATGGGTATTGTCAAGATAGATGATGAATTGCACGAGGAATTGCGCAAAGCGAGTTCGGTAATGGTGCGTTCAATTAACGCTCAGGCGGAATACTGGATCAAAATTGGTATGTTGGCTGAGGCTAATCCGGCCATGACCTACTCCCAGATTGTGAATCACCAAATGAAGCAGGCCGACGTTGATATAAGTGATATTAACGGTGGCTAAGGTCGTTTTGAAAAGTGCCGGGGAATTGAGCCTGATGCGGGAATCCGGACGGCTTCTGGCCGCGGTTTTTGGTTATCTTGATGGTCAGATCGAAGCCGGAATGTCGACGATGGATATTAATAATCTGGCTGAGCATTATATAGTACAGCAACTTAAGTGCCGCCCAGCCAGTAAAGGCCAGTACGGTTACCAGTACGTGCTGAATACCTCAGTAAACAATGTGGTGTGTCATGGTGTGCCTTCCCGCGTTCAGAAACTGAAGCCGGGTGATATTGTCAATGTTGATATTACGCTGGAACACCGTGGCTTTATCGCCGATTCCAGCAAAATGTATCTGATTGGTGTTGTGTCACCACTGGCGAGGCGCTTGGTTTTAACAACCTATGAGGCAATGTGGGAAGGAATACGGGCGGTGCGGCCAGGGGCTACTCTGGGTGATGTTGGGCACGCTGTTCAGCGGTATGCGGAAATGCATGGATATTCGGTTGTGCGTGAGTACTGCGGCCATGGCATTGGTCGGGAGATGCACGAGGAGCCCCAGGTATTGCATTACGGTCAGCGGGGAAAAGGCCTGCTTTTGCAGGAAGGTATGACTTTCACGATCGAGCCGATGATCAATCAGGGTAAAGCAAAAGTTAAAACAAAGAAGGATGGCTGGACAGTGGTAACAAGCGACAAAAGGTTGTCCGCGCAATGGGAGCACACGATAGCCGTTACAGCAGGTGGCTATGAAGTGCTGACGCTTAGGGATGAAGAGCGAGCTGACGTTACGGAACTCAGCCGTGATAATTTCGGGCCAAACGGCTGCAAGTGATTGAAGTCTATTGGATTTTTATTGAAAATGGCCTGTTCGTCTATAGCTATTCTCCATTTTGATCGGTATAATCCTCCGGCGCCCCGTTTTGGGCCTGGTGAACCCGCTTTTTCTTACCCAATCCCAGATACAGTTTCGTTGTTGTTGATTGCCCGCTGTTCAAAGGAGCAGTATGCCGCTAACGTTGTTCCTAACGAAAAGTTTTTATCGGAGTAGACGCTCATGATTTCGCATAAGTATAAGTGCATTTTTATTCACATCCCGAAAACTGCCGGCACCAGTATGGAAAAGAAGTTGGGGCATTTCGAAGAGCTTGCTCGAGGTGTCCAGGATCATTCTCCTATCCAGGATATTGAACCCTTGTCTATTGTTGATCTCGTGCGCATTGCGTGCCAGGGTAGGGTGAAATACGCTCTGAAAGACGTGCGTAACACTTTAAGGGGGAGCAGTTTGAGGTTAACCCCCAAGCAATTCGAGGAATATTATAAATTCACATTTGTGCGCAACTCGTGGTCCCGGGTGTACTCCTGGTATCAAAACGTTATGCGCGATGAAGAGCACCAAAGAAACAGTAATGTGACGGCTGATATTAGTTTTAAGGATTTCGTTAACGGGCATCTTACGCATCATTTGATCCGATCGCAGATGGTCTGGGTTTCTGATAATCGCGGGCAAGTCCCTCTTGATTTTGTCGGACGGTTCGAAAATTTACATGAGGACTTTGCGGTGGTTTGTGACAGGCTTGATTTAGGAGACAGTGACCTGCCTCAGCTAGTAACCAGCTCCGGCGGCAAACATTATACCGATGTCTACGACGATGAAACCCGTTCCATTGTGGCAAAGAAATTTGCGGATGAAATTGAGTATTTCAAATTCAAATTCGGTGAGTAGTTTTTTGAAATGCGTTTGCTACCGGGTTCGCTTTCTACATCAAACAGAAGTCTAACCCGGGTTTGCGGGTCAGTTTAAAACGTATAGCCGAGGGAAAGGCTGTAGAGACTGGGGTCTACATCAATAGAAATTTTTTGTGAGCTGGGAGGAAACCCGTTTACGTTTACCGTGTTGCTGATGTCGGCTGTGACATCGTAATACGAGTACGACAAATCGATTAGCCAATTTGCCGCAAAGCTGTGGCTCACGCCCAGTTTGAAAGCCGCACCGATTGAATCATCAATTTCGCCTGCCGCGGATGCTTGTCCGGAAGCAATTAGCTGTTGGGCCAAAACAGGCCCGACGACACCTGAAAGCAGGGAAAAGGTATAACCTTCGTACACTTCCACATCGACGAATTTGGTGTAGTTGACCCCCAAGCCAGCATAAACATTCCAGCCGCCCTGGAGCGGATAGCGGTAGATTGCCAGAAAGGTGGGTGCCAGGGATTTTGACTCACCGACTTCACCCAGATCCTGCCCGCTGGCCTGTGCTTTGAGCTTGACTGTCGGTGGAATCCCCACTGCCAGTCCAAACGTCCAGTTTTTATTGAAGTTGTAGTCGTAGGTTAATAAAAACGTGTCAACATTTTTGGCGCCAGCGGTAATGCCTGCCGGCACCCCATCACCCTGCAGCTGACCGGAGTCGTTGGCGAAATCGGTATAGCCGTATCCAGCTTTAACCGTGTGCATGCCTGTTGCCTGGGATTGGGCTGATAGCCCCATTAAGCCGATGCTTGCCGCTATTGCGACAGACCATTGAAGTGGTCGTCTCATGTGTGCGCACTCTGTTTATAGATCTGTCAGATCAGGTTAGCCCAAGTTTCTGATTCATCAATAATTGATCATATTTTGTGCGACTCACGGGTCAGGATGCGGCTGGGTGTGAGGTGGTAAACGCATTACCGGGATTGGGGTTATTGGTCAGGCTCGGCACTGTTTTGCCGGTCTTTTAGCGCCGTTTCAGCTTCCTCGCATCGCCCGGCTTCGGCAGTTACCCGGTCCATTAGCCCTTTATAAAGGAAAGACATGCCACCGGTTAATACTGCCGCCCCTCCGCTAAGCAGAACACCCTTGTTATTCAGGCCAACACTGGGTTGCGCCAACGTTCCGCTCAATTTCACAAAGGGCGTGACAAACATATCGGCACTGACGCCAACACCCTCTCGGGGTTTGGTATTAAATTCAATGGCGAGAGTTTCCTGGTTTAGATCGATATTGCCGCCACCGACCACCATTAGTTGTTCGCTCTGCATCAGAAACCCTTCAATATCGCCCTCGCCGGATTCAAACTCGATAGCAAATAGACTGCACTCCCATTGTGTAAATTCTTCTTTTTCAGCGAACGGATTTATGGCATTGAACAACTGAGTAAGAATGTCTCCGGTAAATTTTTCGATAAGCGCATTGCTGACTTTGCCCTTGCCTTGGTTGGCCACGACGTTTCCATCCAGGTTGGATGCCAGTGCGCGGGGTGAATCTCCACTGCTGTGCAGGTCTATATTCATATTGGAAACCGGAATCTGTTCTTCAGGGACCGAGGCTCCGGATAGCAATGCCAATTTCAGGTCACGGACTTTCGTGTCGATGCGGATGTCGGCTTTTTTGTCGGAGGTGTTCAGTGTTAGCTTGTTATCGTATTTTCCACTGAGCTTGCCTTCGAAGGCATTGGACACCGTCATTTTGCCGTTCTTCGCTTGCGCCTGAATAGTCACATTTTTGAATTCGGCATCCTGCACTATCAAGCGGGTAATACTAAGGTCGGTATCCAGACTCAATGCTTGTAGCGTATCGAAAGGGAGAGGGGTTTCGTCAAAAATATAATGGGTTTCGCCGTTGGATTTGGCTTCCGTTTTCTCTGCTTTTGGCTTGCTTGCAGGTTGATGATTAATAAAGGGGGTAAGATCAATTAAATCCGACTTGGCCTGCAGGTGGATCACCGGGCGCTCGTTATTTTCTATATGTGCTTTTCCGGTCAGCGTGCTGCTGCCGATTTGGACACGGTAGGATGGCATATCGACTTTGTTGCCAGCCAGCATAAACTCGCTTTGAATTTCGAACGGTAAAGGGGGTAAATCCGGGCTCAATAAGCTGAGTTTGTCGCCGGAGGCCCGAGCGGAAAGTTCAACGCGACTGGTACCGGTATCAATTTCCCCATCCAGGGTGATACGGATTCCTTTGGTGCTGGCAACCACGCGTTTAAGCATGACGTTCCCCTTTGACATGGATACATGGCCTTCCAGTGATAGCTCGGTATCCGGTAATTCTTCGATTTTAAGCAGGCCCCCCAAATCAGACAGGGTACTCAAAGAGGAACTGAAATTGACGGTATCTTCAGGGTAATCGTATTTGGACACGAGCTTAACTTCACCGGCTTGTGCCCTGAGGTCGGTATGGTGCTCCGACACCTGGCCAGAGACGGACAGCGGGATGTCGATAAAGCGGCCTGTGCCATTGATTTCGGTAGTGGCGGAATCGCGTTGGTTAACTGTAAACGACTCAACACGAAGCGATAAATCTTCAGCATCGGGTTGTCGGTAGATCACCACAATATTGCTCATGTCCGCGGTTTGAATATCATAGGAAAACGCCGCCTTGTCCGCTTCGTTTTTTTGCTCCGGTTCCGCGTCGTTATTTTGAGCCAGGTCAAATTCCCAGTTCGACTTGTCATCTGCACTGCTTTCGACCAGCAAGCGTATGTTCTCAAGTTGCAGTTTTTCCACCTCGATCCGCTCGGAAAACAGTGGCATCAACTTGATTTCCATGTAGCCTTTACCTGCTGTCAGCATCTCAGGTTCTGAGCCCCAGGAAGGGTTGGCTAGCGTCAAATCTTCGAATAACAGCGTGGGGGTAGGTAATAACTTTAACGAGAAGTCGCCATTGATACGGAATTCGCGGTCGATGACGTCGCTGAGGGTGGATTCCAATTTTGGTTTGAGTACACCGAAATCGAACGTCCACAAAAACAGTATTGCCAAGGTGAGCACTATCGCCAGGGAAATACCGGTGATCTTCAAAAATAGGCGCCCCGTCATCTCATTCTTTTCCATATCGCTGTGGAGAATGGATATAACCATACCGTGCGGTCATGCACATTCTCCAGAGTTTTCTATAATTCCTTATCTGAAGCCCATTCTGTTTTCTGCGGTAAGGAAGCCTATTGATGAGTCAAGCGACAAGCGTGTCCGTTCCTGTAACGAATTTGTGCCATATTTCCCGGACACTACCGTACTTTAGCGATTGGTCGGCTCCTGAGCTTAAGTCCGTGGTGTCAGGCTGCCGCACGCTGCAGATGTCTGCTCCGCAGCGTATTATCCAGGTTAACGGGATGGAGCCTTTCGCCTATTTTCTGGTGAAAGGAGAGGTGACGGTGGAAATGCCGACAGGCGAGATCCGAACTATCCGTGAGGGTGATCCGGATGCGGGATACCCCATTGCTAATCTGCGGCCCAGCCCTTACAGCGTAACGGCGGCAGCGGGGGCGATTTTGTTGCGCATCGAAGCTTCAAAGCTGCGCAGCCATCAAGCCTCACGCAAACCTGCCAGTCTGTTCACTGATGATGAAGTCGCCGGCCTTGACTGGATCGATCACCCGTTGGTGACCCGTTTAATAAAACAGGCTCGTAACGGAACTCTCTCGTTGCCCGCAATGCCGGGAATCGCTTTGCGGGTACGAAAATCGCTGGAACGGGATGACTATCGACTGAATGAGATTGTGGCGATCATTTCTGCGGATCCGGCCATTGTTGCGCGCCTGTTGAATATCGCTAACAGTGCACTGTTCCGGGGCTGCCGTCCGTGTGAATCAGTAAGAACCGGGTTGCAACGGTTAGGGGTGAACAAGACGTTGCAGATTGTTATGAGTTTGGCGGCGCGGGATTTGTTTGTGGTGAAGGACGCAAATCTGAAGAAGCTGATGCTGCAACGCTGGCGCCACGCAATCGATATTGCGGCTTTGTGTGCCGTGTTGGCGAGGCATACCCAGGGGCTGCAAAGTGAAAATGCGTTATTAGCGGGATTGTTGCATGAAATCGGTGCATTGCCGCTGCTGCGATCGGTGTCCTCTTATCCGGATTTGCTGGCGCAACCGGAGGTGCTTCAGGATATGCTTGACCGACTTACCCCGGAGCTGACGGCCATGTCGCTGCACCAGTGGGGTTTCGAAGACGCTTTCATTACTGCAGCACGGCACCAGAATAACTGGTTTCGTGACCATGACGGTCCGGCGGACTATACGGATGTGTTATTGCTCGCGCATCTGCATGCGCTGGCGGGTCAGCGAGCGCGACTCAAATTACCCCGGATAGATGAAATCCCGGCGTTTCAGAAGTTGGCTGCCGGGCAACTGACGCCGCAGTTGAGCCTGGGAGTTTTGGATGAAGCCAAAGGGCAAATCCAGGAGCTGAAATCGTTGCTGGCGTAAGCGAACGTTGCTGTGTGAATTGGGGCGCGGTTAGCGCTGTTTTTTTAACGAGTCGGCCAATCTTGCGCGGCTCTGTTCCAGCCACTGCCTGCGATCGATATTGGCTTTATCGAACATCGGGCTGCCGCCCACATCCTGCAACATAATGACGCCATGCAGTGAGCCTCGCATCTGCATGGCAACGGAAAGCGGGTCAGATTCCGGGGCGAGGTTGGTGGTGTTGTCGTTGATGCCCAGTTGAACGCACTCTGTCATCAGTCCCATGATGCGGGATTCATGTTCAGAGAATTCCTGTTGCGATGGTGTGATCTCCTCCTCAGTTTGAATCGCAGAACTGGCCAGGCTGCAGGCCAGGGTCAGAATGCGAAACTGACTGGTGTCCTCCAGATAGAAGTCCACATAGGCGCGGCCCAACGCGTTCAGCTTTTCGATTCCGGTTTGGCCCTGAGCCGAATATTGCTGCATGCGCTGGAAAAGAATTTCAGACGCCCGTCCGCACAAACCCAGATGAATATCTTCTTTGTCACGGAAATAAACATAGAGTAATGCCCGGCTTAGCCCTGCACTCTTTGCGATAGAATCCATGGAGGTTTTATCGAAACGCTCCTGCAGGAACGCTTCCTCAGCGGCGTCCAGGATGGCTTCCCGGCGGGCCAGCTTTTCGTCGTCGTTGCGGGATCGTGGTTTCACGGTGTAGCAGCCTCCTTTTACTCATAAGATAATTGACATATTGCCATTAATTAACATAATGTCAATTAGCATAGCATATCAGCGTCAAACAGCGGAGGCGTTCGTGAAAACCAAAATCCTAATCAGTATAGTCGTGGTCGGAGTGGCTGCAACCGTGTGGCAGGTGCGCCCGGTGGCCGAGACTGTGCAGAGGACCCCGGCAGCATTGCCGATCCGGGTGGCAGAAGTGTCAAAAGAGCCACTGGTTGAGTCCAGAGTTTTTACCGGAACGACACGACCGGTGAACCGGGCTGTGGTCCGGTCTCAGATTGCGGGCAGGGTGGCAAAGTTACCCGCGTTTCTGGGTCAGCAAGTAAAGCAGGGCGATTTGTTATTGGAATTGTACAACCCCGAAGCCGCTCCGGCCGTGTTGATTGCGGAACGCCAGTGGCGTCAGGCACAGTCACAACAGGGGCAGCGCCAACGGGATTACGACCGCCTACAAGCATTGGTAAAGAAAGGCACTGCCAGTAAGCAAGAGCATGAGCAGGCGCGTACCGCGCTGGAAACAGCGAATGACGCTATGCTGGGTGCCGAGAGTGAATATCATCGGGCGCAACAGCTGGATGCAGAGCGGTTAATCCGCGCCCCCTTCGACGGGGTGGTTACCGCGATAGATACCGACATTGGTGAAGTGGTTTCTCCGGGACAACATCTGATCCGGGTGGCTGATCCGGGGCAGGTTGAGCTGGAGCTGGTGGTCAGTCAGGACATTGCCGACAGTCTCCAAATAGCCGATGCAGTGAATGTCACCTTACCGTTGTCAGGCGATGCCCAACGAAAAGCGGTGGTGGCCGAAATCAGCCCGTTCCGTGAGCGGCGAGCGTTACCGACAATTGTTTTACGCTTCCCGTCGGGGGATGTGCGGCCGGGCATTGCCGCCAGTGCGCACTTCCATTATGAACAGGGTGAAGCGTATCAGGTTCCTGTGGGTGCCCTAGTGAGTAATGGTGACGGTGCTATTTTGTATCGCGTCGACAACGACAATAAAGCGTGGCAAGTACCGGTGAAGGTTCTGGATATGCAAAATCAGTTGGTCGCGATTCATGGTGATCTGAACAGCGGTGACAGAGTGGTGGTGGCCGGTAGTCATCGCTTGCATAACGGGGCATTGGTAAGCTCCCAGCCAGACCCGAAATCAGATAATCAGCCGGAACAGTAGCCATGAAATTGTTTGAAATAATGCGGCATTACCAGCGTTTGGCATACGCATTAACCGGCATGTTAATCATGGTCGGCATTGCCTCCTGGTTTACGATGGCGCGACAGGAAGATCCCAGCTTTCCCCAGCGTGCCGGATTGATCAAGGTCGTCTTTCCCGGGGTGACCGCCGGGCAAATTGAAAAACTGATCACCGAACCATTGGAAGAACAGCTCACGGAAGTGGAAGAGTTACGGTCGATTAAGTCCACTTCCAGAGACGATGTGGTGCTGGTAGTAATGCAGCTACAGGATCGTATTTATGATACCGATGCCGCCTGGGACCGGGTGCGTCGTGCGATGGAAAAGGCAGAGCGCGATTTTCCCCAGGGGGTCGTTGAATTTTCTCTGGATGATCAGCGGGTTGAGATTCCGGCTGTGGTAATCAGCGTGGTCGGCAGTGGCGATATCGTGTCGATGGCCGAACAGGCGGAGAAGTTAAAAAAGCAATTGCTTCATGTGGCCGGTGTTTCCCGCATAGAAATTAATGGCGATCCGGAAAAAGAATTACGTATTGAGCTGGATAATAATACGCTCAATCAACTGGGCATTAACCGCGATCAGGTGGTCGCTGCGATTCAGACCCATAATAAAATTATTCCCGGCGGACTAATACGCATCGGTAATCAGGGATTGAGAATCGCCAGCGGCTCCGATCTGCAACACACCGGTGACATCGAAGCGATTCCAATTGCCTTACCGAACGGTCAGCGTATTCCGCTGCACGCTTTGGGTAAAATCAGCATTGCGCCAAAGGAACCGAAAGCAGCCCAGTCCTATCATAAAGGGGCGCGAGCAGTTTCTTTGGGTATTTTTCTGCAGCGTGGCCAGGTCGATTCCATAAAATTCGGGGTTGCATTGCGTGAGCGTCTCGATTCGGTTCGTGAACAATACGCACCGTTAAAAATCGAAGAAATATTTTTCCAGCCAGATTTTGTGGCAGATCGGCTTTCGGGGCTGCAACTCAGTTTGCTCGGCAGCATCAGTATCATCGCCCTGGCCGTGGTGTTTGCATTGGGCTGGCGGAACGGGTTGATGGTGGCTTCGGTAGTGCCGGTCGTGGCGATAATCGCATTAGCAATTTACAGTATCGGTGGCGGTGTGTTGCACCAGATTGCGGTAATCGGAGTGGTTATTTCATTGGGTATCCTGGTGGATAACGCAATCGTTGTGGTAGAAGCCATTGAGCAGGGCTTGCAGCAGGGGTTGAACCGAAAAGCATCGGTCAAAGAGGCGGTTGCCAAGATGGCCTTTCCTTTGTTTACGTCGACTGGCACCACCGTTGCGGCGTTTATCCCGTTGTTGCTGAGTAAGGGCGGAACCGGAGACTTTACCCGCGGTGTGCCGGTGATGATCATTCTTTCTTTGATCATCAGCTACATCATTTCGGTGTTAGTACTGCCCCTATTGGCTGAGCACCTGGTGCGTGAACGGGTGCGAAAAAAGAGTCGATTTCTGGAGTACACGTCAGAAAAACTGGTGAGTATCAGCCGGTATCATGCGGGTAAAGCGATGATAGTCGGGCTGGCTGCCTTGGTATTGACTCTTGCTTTGCTGCCAATGCTGAAGCTCCAGTTTTTCCCTTCCGCAGACCGGGATCAGGTTTATATTGATATAACGCTGCCCGGTGATGCCACTCTTGAACGAACCCTGACATTGAGTAGTCAAGTAGAAGAAGCACTGCTGGAGCGAATCGATGTCAGCGATGTTTTCAGGTCAGTGGGTATGACGGGCTTCCGTTTCTACTACAATCTGGATGGCGTGCCGGATTCCACAAACTTGGCGCGACTGATGGTCAATACGACGGGGCTGGCGGCGAACCAGCATATAATTGATTGGGTCGAAGATACTTTGCAGCCCCGGTTTCCGGAAGCAACGTTAATTGCCAAGAAGTTGGGTCAAGGACCGCCTTCACCTGCTCCGGTTGAAATCCGGCTGATCGGGCAAAGTCAATCGCAACTGTTTAAAGCGGCAGATCAGGTTAAAGCGATATTGGCGCGGGCGCCGGGAACCCATATGATTCGCGATGACCTGGATACCGGGATTGCCGAATTTTCGGTACGCGTTGAGAATAATACCGCGCAGGAGTTGGGCATCAGCAATGAACAAGTGGCAACGGGATTGTTTGGTCAATCACGAGGATTGAATGCCGGCGAGTATCGGTACGGTGATGATCCAATTACCATCCGTATCCGTTCTGACGGGGGTGATCATACACAGGCTGAAGAGTTACGCAGCCTCTACCTGTATGACGAGAATGGCGATGCCGTTCCGTTGGATGCCGTTGCGGAAGTGTCTGCACAATGGAGCCCGGCGGTGATTCACCATTATGGCGGGCAACGTTCGGTGACTATGTTGAGTGAGCTGTTACCTGGTGCGGCTTACAACGAAGTGTTGGCGGCATTAGACAAGGAATTAGAACACCAGCCACTGCCGGATGGGGTAGAGCTGGAATTGGGCGGTGATGCAGAAGGGTCATCCAAAGCCAATAATGCGCTGTTGAAAACCGCTCCGCTGGGCATTATGTTGTTGTTGTTCTTCATGTTGTTGCAGTTCAATAGTTTTCGGCGCCTGGGTATTATCCTGACCACCATTCCGCTTTCCGCGATGGGTATCATTCCGGGCCTGTTCCTGAGCGGTCAGCCATTCGGCTTTCAATCATTACTGGGTGTGATCGCTCTGATCGGCATTGTCGTCAATAATGCGATTGTATTATTGGATTTAGTGGATGCTCGTTTGGCTGAAGGGGTTTCCGTGGATGAGGCGGTAGCGCAGTCAATCCGGGAACGTACCGCACCCATTCTGTTGACTACAGCGACGACGGTGCTGGGATTGTTGCCGCTCGCGTTGTCTGCATCAACATTGTGGCCGCCGATGGCCTGGGCGATTATCTCCGGGCTGATGATGTCGACGTTGCTGACGTTGGTGTTTATACCGGTATTGTGTCGCGTTCTGCTGACTCCATCGCAGTCGTTACCACAGCCGGGAGTAATACCCGCTTAGATCTGTCCGTCCTGTCCGTAACGCTTGACTGCTACAACGCTTATCTGAATTTGTTTTCATCGGAATTCAGATAAGTTTCTTCTTCTGCCGTAGAGGATCGGCCGAGTAGTGTGTTGCGGTGGGGGAAGCGACCGAAGCGTTCCACGACCGCGCTGAGTGCTTGCAGCTTCCGGTCTGCTGCGTTATCCGGCAATGTGGATTGCACCCTGCTCGGTGCCCTCACAAGGGTGAGCATAGCCCTGCTGTAGCAATATAACCCGTTTCGCAGAGGCAATGGTTTCGGGGCGGTGGGCGATGATGATACGGGTCAGATCAAGCCGTTTAATGGCGTCGTTCACCTGCTTTTCCCGCTGCACATCCAGGTGGCTGGTGGCTTCATCCAATAGCAGGATTTTCGGGTTTTTATATAATGCACGGGCCAACAGAATACGCTGTTGCTGGCCGCCGGAAAGGGCGCCACCCATGTCACCGATCAGGGTGTTGTAATGCATCGGCATGGCCATGATATCGTCGTGTATACAGGCCATTTTCGCGCAGCGCATGATGTGCTCCCGATCGGACTCTGGCGCGAAAAAACAAATGTTGTCGGCGATGGAGCCGGCAAATAGATGATCGTCCTGTAACACCGCACCGACCTTGTCCCGGTAAGACTCGATATCTATTTGTTGAAGATTGATCCCGTCAATCATAATCTCGCCACTAACCGGGCTTAGTAAGCCCAGTAATAGTTTCATCAGTGTGGTTTTACCGCAGCCGGATGCCCCGATAATCGCAACACATTCGCCCTCCTCAATATTGAGATTTAGATTTTGCAGGATGAGGGGGGTGGTGTCGGCGTAGGAAAAATTCAGTGCTTTTATCTCAATGCGATAGCCGGTAGCGACAGGGCGGGTATCATGGGTGCCGTTGGCTCGCTCCGGCTCTGTTAGCGCGATGTCGGACACCCGCTCGCTATGCAATCCCAGCATTTTATATTCAATAGCCTTTTCAATCAGTGCGATGGTCCGGGTGCTGAATTGCTCTTTATAGGCCAGGAATGCGATCAGCATACCCACAGAAAAATGTTGATCCAGAATCAATAAAGCGCCAATCCAGATCACCAGAATATTCTCGACACTGAAAATCAGGTTGTTGGCAATGCGATAGACTATCTGCAGTTTCTGGTAGCGGACATCGGCATTGAAATGGTCGACGACCAGGTTTTGGAAGTGGGCATTGCGATGGGTAATCCGGTTGAACAGTTTTATGCTCTGGATACCACGAACGGTTTCAAGCAGGTTGCTGTGTTGTATCGCTGAACGGTGAATTTTTTCTTCAGTGGCGGCTCTTAGTGGTGCGAACAGGATTGTGCGGAGACACAGATAACAGACAGTGGCCAGTATCACGATGCAGGATAATTTGATGCTGTAAATCAGCATCATTATGGCAGTGAAAAAAGCCATTAGTCCATCAATTACGGCTTCCAGAAAGCTATGGGTCAGCGTGCGCTGAATCACGTTCATGGATTCAAAGCGCGATACTATGTCTCCCAGGTGCCGGCGTTCAAAAAACGAGTAGGGCAGGTTGAGCATTTTGCGGAAAAGGTTGCTCAATAGCTGCAGGTTAACGGTACTACCCAGAACCAATACCACCCAGCTACGTACCGCTTCTACTACCACCTTGAACAAGACCAGCAGTAAAAATCCCAGTGCAATTACATGCAATAAGTTCCTGTCCCCTGAAACAATAGCGTCATCCAGTACCAATTGTGTGAACCAGGGCATTAACAAGGTAAGAAATTCAAGCGCTAACGCCAGTAGCAGGATTTGTATAACGGAAAGCCGGATACCCGGCAGCTTTCCCAGAAGATGCAGCAGTTTAAGCCGTACTGCTGGCTTGTGAACGGTAAACTCCTGGTCCGGGGTTAACTCCAGCGCTATACCGGTAAAATGCGGCGAGGCCTGGTGCCATTCCATCACCAGTTTGCCCCTGGATGGGTCGTGTAGCGTCAGCGCTTGTCCTTTGACTCGGGTAAGCACTACGAAGTGATTAAAGTTCCAGTGCAGAATCGCGGGCAATCTGAGTTGATTCAGTTCTTTTAGTTCAATCCGTAATGGGCGGCATTGAAAGTTCAGTTGCCTGGAGAACAGCATCAAATGCTGCAACGTAATGCCCTGCAAAGAACTGCTGAACCGGCTGCGCAGTCCCGGCATATCCAGATGCATGCGATGAAATCCCGCCACCATTGCCAGACAGGCTAGTCCGCATTCAGAAGCTTCGGATTGCATGATCATCGGCGTTGAGCGGCGACCGGAAAAATCAATGTGTCTCATAATTTTCCTGCCAGGCTAAAAAGCGGATCGAATACCCATCGGTATAAAGGCTGCTTGTCCAGCAGAATATCTGCCTCCAATAGCATGCCAGATTGCAGTGGCAACGTTTGCCGGTACGCCAGCAAGCTTTGTTGTGCCGGTTCCACTACCACCCGATAAGCCGGCTCCTGAAGGCGGATAGGTAGTAGCGTTTCATTGGCTGCAATCATTACTCGGGACATTTCAGTTATCTTGCCAGGCTGGCTGCCAAAGCGTTGAAACGGGAACGCTTCGTAGCGTAGTGAAACAGGCTGCCCGGTGGTAATAAAACCGATGGCTTTGCTGGGCACTAATAAATGAGCTTGCATATGTGAGTTTACTGGCAAGATCGACAGCAGTGGCTTATCCGGGGTAGCCAATTGCCCTGGCTCGATAAGTATCGCGCTGGTGGTTCCTGTAACGGGAGCACGTATCGCTACACTGCGTTTTGAACGTTGCTCCGTTATCTGTTGTGCAACCGAGGCAATCTGCCGGTCCAGCTGCATTTGATTGCGGGAAAACCGGTGAGGGTTGGAGGCGATTTCGGTATTCAGGCTGGCGATGGCACGCTGTAATTGTAATTTGTCCCGTTTCAGGCTGTGTAATTCCCCTTCCAGTGTCAGCAGTCGGTCCCGTTGTTCCCGTGTCTGTAATTCTGAGGTAAAACGCTTGGAGTTCAGGTCGATAAATTTATCCAGGGTAATACGGGCATTGTGATGACGTTGCTGCAACGAACGGATCTCTTGCGATAATTGTTGCGATTCGTGCTTCAGCGCTTGCAGCCGATTGTCCATTTCGGTGCGCTGGAGTGCATTCAGCTCCAGCTGCTGTTTACGTTCCAACAGTAAACTACGGTGCCGACGTTGAAGCTGTTCAATAATCTCGGATTGTGCCTGACTGTTTTCCGCAGATGATTGTTCTGATGAAAGCACAAATAGTACGTCATCTTTTTCCACCGCCTGCCCCTCGCTAACCTGTTTTTCAATGACCGTACCGGATTGGGGGGTAAATACTTTAATCATGCCCTGGCTCGGTACCAGGAAACCGGGCACGGTTTGCTTCCGGTGGTATTCACCTAGCACAATAAAGCAGATCAACAGCAGACAGAGAAAGAGGAAACTGATCGTAGCCGGAAGAAAATAGGAAGAATGGATAGCAAAGGCATCGCCCATCGGGGTAGATTCCTGATGGGCGATGGCTTCCTCCCTGAATAGTGACTCGGACATATCAGTGGTTTTCCGGATCAGCAGCCATACGGATTTCCGCACTCGGATTGAAGTCGTTGGTTACTACCTGCGGGCAACGCATGCAGGCCGCTCGTCCTTCTTGCTGCCACCAGCGGCATTCAGCGCGGATACTGCAAACCGGTAAGCTCTCACTGACAATAGGCACCCAGCGCACGGTTTTTTCAACCAAACGGCATTTCGATTGCGCTTCGCTATAGTGATCGCAAGCGCTGCAGGCACAAGGTGCAGCAAAACGAAACACTTCTGCGGGCGCAACCGGCTCGGCCAACTTCAGCAGTTCTGCGGTGACCGGCGCGGGGGTGTTCAGATACGCCGTTGCCGGCGTATCCGAGGTTCCACCGACGACACCGAACACCTTCGCATCCTGCCAGTCAGGTTGTGCACTGGGGCAGAGTGATGGTTTATCGGAGTGAGTGGCCATTACAAACCCATCACGCCTAATGTGGGCATACCAGCGAATGTACCTGCGTCGATAGCCGGGGTCATGACGTTGGCTTTCATGGAGGTAGCCTTCATCAACTCCATGCGGCCACCATTGATGAGCTCCATTGCGAATTGAGCAGCACCACCACCCACCTGACACAGCTCCTCTTCACTTAATTCCCGTAGTTTCACATTACGGGCAGCGACCGCGCGCTCAACACCCGCAGCCGCAACAGTAGGGATATCCTGATGGCGTATGCGTGCGATTTTTTTGAATACAGTGTCCATAGTCTTTCTCCATTTGAATTTAGTTTGTGTGTACCCGCGTCCAGACAAAAAGAGCTGGATACCTTTTCAGCGTACGTCCAGAGAGGTGCGCAGCACTATTAACTAGTGGATGTAAGAGCAGAGGATTTGTGCACAGTCCAAGGGGGTGATATTTGGTGTTTCTATTTTGCGCCGCGGAGTCGGGCCAGATCTGGTTCGTGAGCCGCGGATTGGGTGGCCCTGTTTGAAAACAGGGCTAGCTCGGTCAGGGTCGTTACTAATTACCTTCAAAGTAGGGAAAATGTACTTGCATAGATGAGTGAAAATAGGCGCGGTGTCGGTAGTCGCCTTATAGCTGGCGTTCTGAAAAAGGAGCCGCACCTTTTTCCTGGTTGCGTTTTACCGAAGTGCGTTGATTTTTTCGACCTATGATTCGTCGTTGCCATATGCGTTCTGCTTTCAATGCCGCGCTGTCCAGAACCCGCCAGGCATCCTGTAGCAAATATTTTGCGGCCGCTACCGAATCGGGTGAGCGGGTTTTAATTTCGTCTATTAACTGCAGTGCTTTCTGGTGAGGATCATCGCTCAAGTGGGTAATCAATCCGATTTCCCTGGCTTGTTCGGCGTCCAGTATGCGACCGGTCATGGTGAGCTCTTTTGCCACATCCAGAGGCAGCAATTCCCGCATTGTTAGGCAGCCACCCATATCAGGCACTAAGCCCCATTTGGCTTCCATCATGGAAATCTTTGCTTGCGGGTGGCTGATCCGGATGTCTGCACCTAATGCCAATTGCAAGCCGGCACCAAAGCAGTTGCCATGCATGACTGCTATCACCGGCACGCCTACTTCACGCCATCCGATGCTCCAGGTTTGAAAATCATTCCGATACAGGCTCCATAACTTCATGTAGCTGGTGAAAGCGGAAGCGGGTTTTGCCAACACACTTTTAAAGTCCAGGCCGGAGCAAAATGACGCACCTGCGCCCTGCACTATAACCGCGCGAATTCCTTTCAGCTTACGCGCTTTTTTCTGGGCTTTAATCATGGCCCTAAGCATTTCCAGGTCCATGCCGTTGTGTTTTTCGGGGCGGTTCAGGGTGACATAAGCAATATCGTTTTCTACATTCAGGGTGACGCGCTCACTCATCGTAGCTCCTTAAGATAATGTTTGAAGACCGTAGGTGTGCTCGGAGATATCCCGGATTGAATGGTGCCTGCCGGTAAAAAATCTATCTTACCAGTTTAATAGTGCTTCCCAATGCGAAACTACGAAGGCGGTTTTGAGTGATACTTTATGTTTAAAAAATGATCTATAAGTTTCAGGTGAAGTCAGACGAGCGCGCCTTTGTGCAGGAGTTTTACAAGTTTGTGGAATTTCTTTGTTAATCTGGTTGCCTGCATACTCACCCTGACGCAGGTTGTTTGGTATAGTGCGGGTGGGTTGCTCTTCGTGCTTCCAAATGATTTTATAGGGTGGTAAGTTGTCCTGGACGCTTCGAAGTGGAATATCTAATTATAACTCTCAAGGAGAAATGACCATGAAATTACACCACATTGCCTTTTCCGTAGTGCTGGCATTTGGGTTGATCGGCTGTGAAAAGTCAAAAGAGACTGCTGATAGTGCAGCAGACTCAATTTCTTCAGCAGCAGAAACTGTCGGGGATAAAACTTCAGAAATGGCGGAATCTGCGAAAGAAATGGGCAGCGATGCCATGGACAGCGTAAGTGACGCAGCGGATGATGCGATGGATTCTGCCGAAAATATGGCAGCCGACGCCGGGGACAGCATGGACGATATGGCCGATGACGCTGAAGATGCAGGTGATGACGCCATGGATAAAACGGATGAGGCACTGAACGACGCCGAAAACAAAGTTAAATCTATGACCGAATAGTTTGAAGCATCGTGCCGCTTTAGCAGATCGGGTTTATTGATCTGCTAAAGGTGGCGAATACGATGGCGCTCCTTCCAGATAACGTCCTTCCCGTTAAATACCTTTTACTGCTCTGATCGCAGCCAGAATCGCTTCCGGCGTTGCCGGTGCTTGTAGTGGTGGAGAGATATTCTGTTGTCCTGCCTGTGCAATGGCATCCCTGATGGCGAAAAATACTGAAAATGGCAGTAGCAATGGGGGTTCACCCACTGCTTTGGAGCGCAATACGGTGTCGACGCCATTGGGGTTGCTGAATAATGTTGTATTGAGCAGATCCGGGCAATCATGGGTCGCTGGAATTTTATAGGTAGAGGGAGCGTGCGTGGTCAGCTTACCGTTCTGATCCCAGCACAATTCTTCGGTAGTGAGCCAGCCCATTCCCTGAATATAGGCCCCCTCCACCTGGCCGATATCAATAGCCGGATTAATACTGGTACCCGCATCGTGCAACAAGTCGCCGCGGAGTAATTTCCATTCTCCGGTCAGGGTGTCTACCACCACTTCCGAGACCGCCGCACCATAGGCAAAGTAGTAAAACGGGCTTCCGGTCAGCGTGTCTTTATCCCAGCTTAAATCCGGTGTTTTGTAAAAGCCGTCGGACCATAACTGGATGCGTTCTTCATACGCCTTTTGTACCAATTCAGTAAACCGCATGCGACGGGCCCCGGCCGTAATGTGGTTGCCTGAAAACTCGATTTGCTCAGGTTCGGATTGCAGTAATGTGGCAGCCAGAGTAGTCAAGCGCTGGCGGATCTGTGCGGCTGCGTTCTGTGCTGCCTTGCCATTGAGGTCGCTTCCGGTGGATGCAGCCGTGGCGGAGGTATTGGCCACTTTACTGGTATCGGCTGCGGTCGCCCGCACCTGATTCAGACTGATACCCAACTCGCGGGCAACAACCTGGCACACTTTGGTATTCAGCCCCTGACCCATCTCAGTACCACCGTGGTTCACTAACACAGAGCCGTCAGTGTAGACGTGCACCAGCGCACCCGCTTGGTTAAAGTGTTTAACATTAAAAGAGATTCCGAATTTAACCGGCGTCAGATACAGACCCTTTTTCAGTATGGTGTTGGATTGATTAAAATCCGATACCGCCCGACGCCGTTGCCGGTAATCACTGGTTTCCACCAGTTCGGCCACCAGTTCATGAATGACATTATCTTTAACCGGTTGCCCGTAGGGTGTGACATTGCGATCATGGGTGCCGTAGAAATTAGTCATGCGTACATCCAGCGGATCCATTTTTAATTCACGGGCGATGTCATCCAGAATGTATTCGATTGCAATGGCGCCTTGTGGACCGCCGAATCCACGAAATGCGGTATTGCTTTGTGTATTGGTCTTGCCGTTAAATGCATTGATGGTAACGTCACTGAGAAAATAAGCATTGTCAAAGTGACAGAGTGCGCGGGTGGCTACCGGCCCGGAAAGATCGGCGGAAAATCCTGCCCTGGTAATCATGTCAATTTTAGCAGCGTTTATTCTGCCCTGATTATCGAACCCCACCGCGTAGTCGTAGGCAAAACAGTGACGTTTGCCGGTAATCATCATGTCATCGTCACGGTCCGGGCGCAGCTTTACCGGGCGTTTTATTTTCCAGGCAGCTAACGCCGCGACTGCGCAAAACAGCGCAGACTGCGATTCCTTGCCGCCAAAGCCCCCACCCATGCGCCGCATTTCCACCACCACCTGATGCGCTCGCAGGTTCAGCAGATGGCACACCACGTGTTGCATCTCGGTGGGATGTTGCGTGGAACTATGCACATGAAAACAGCCGTCTTCCTTGGGTATGACGTAAGCAATCTGTCCTTCAAGATAGAATTGTTCCTGTCCGCCAATGTCGAATGTTCCGCTTAACTGACGTGCGCTGGCCTTTAATTTCTGCTCCGGCTCGCCGCGGGTAAGCGAGATAGGAGGTAACACGTAGTCGTGTGCTGCATGGGCTGCGCGGGGCGTTAATATTGCCGGTAGGGGCCGATATTCGATTTGCCCAAGGCGTGCCGCTCTTTGCGCTTGTTCGCGGGTTTCTGCGACCACCGCAAATATGGGCTGGCCTATATAAAATACTTCGCCCTGTGCCAGCACCGGATCATCGTGAATGATGGGACCGCAATCATTCACGCCTGGAATATCCCCGGCGGTTAAAACGGCGATAACGCCGGGACTATTCCGAACGTTCTGCAAATCCACTGTCGTCAGGATTGCGTGTGCTTGCGTGCTTAACCCCAGTGCGCAGTGGGCCGTACCCGCTATCTCCGCTATATCGTCTATATAGGTTGCTTCACCGGAGACATGTAAATGCGCTGACTCATGGGCTGCCGAATCGGGTTTCATGATGGTTGCTCCGCGAGTGTAAAGGCCCGGGTCTGCAGCGGGTTTAGCGGTTGATCATCACGGGTTTCCAGGTAAAAACGATAGAGTAGATTTTTTGCGATCTGGCTACGGTACTCCGCGCTGGCCCGCATATCCGACAGGGGAGTGAAATCCCGGTCCAGTGCCCGCATCGCTGCTTCGACACTATTCTGACTCCATTGTTTTCCGTTGAGAGCGGCTTCGCATTGCGTTGCCCGCTTGGAGGTAGCGGCCATGCCGCCGAATGCAACCCGTGCGCTGTCAATAACGCCATGGGTGATGGTTAGTTGAAATGCGCCGCAGACAGCGGAAATATCAGAATCGTATCGTTTGCAAACTTTCCAGGTGCGGAAGCGTTGTTGTGCCGTAGGTAGGGGTACCATGACGGCGGTGATAACCTCATTTTTGGCGCGGGCCTGTTGTTGATACCCGGTGTATAGCTCTTCCAGCGCCAGGGTACGCTGACCGTCAACATTTTGAAGTTCCACCCTGGCGCCCACCGCAATTAACCAGGGTGCGGAGTCACCGATAGGCGAGCCGTTGGCAAGATTACCGACCAAGGTGCCGGCATTGCGGATGGGAACCGAAGCAAAGCGTTGCCACAACTCGGTAATACCGGGGTAGTAGTGGGCGAGTGCACCATAACTGTCAGTCAGCGACACCGCAGCACCAATGCGGATCACTTGCGGTGAGTGTTCGATTTGCTGTAATGCCGTGACGTTGCCGAGATAGATAATAGTATTCAGCTCGCGGAACTGTTTATTCACCCACAAGCCAATATCCGTGCATCCGGCCAGCAAAGTGCTGTCAGGATGCTGGCTGCGTAATGCGAGCAATTGCGCTAGGGTATGCGGTGCAAAGTAGTCACCGGTGTCGTGACGAAAATGGTCCGCATCTTCATCAGACAGATGCGCGGTCAATGTATCCAGTTGCTGTAACTTGTCGTTTTTATCGTATTCTTTCGTGGGCAATCCAAACATGTGTATTCCAGCTGCCAGAATGGGTTTGTAACCGGTGCAACGGCACAAATTTCCGGACAGCAGGGTACGTAATTCCGATTTGGACGGCGCCGTGCCCTGGCTTTGTTTGTCCAGGTAATAACCCCACAACGACATAACGAAGCCCGGTGTACAAAAACCACATTGGGAGCCGTGACAATCCACCATTGCTTGCTGAACCGGATGCAGTTCACCATCGGATTGCCGCAAATACTCCACGGTATAAAGCATTTTGCCGTGCAATGTCGGCACAAACTGGATGCAGGCGTTTACGCTGCGTAATTGCAAGTCATCCCCCTTGCGTTCACCGATCAGAACGGTGCAGGCACCACAGTCGCCCTCGGCACAGCCTTCTTTTGTTCCTGTTAGCCCACGAATTTCACGTAGATAGCGCAACACGGTCATCGAGGGTGCGATGGTGTCGATGGTGACGCTTTGGTCATTAAGGAGAAATTGAATAGGGTGTAAAGCGGGGGACACGAAGCATCTCCTTGATGGCAATCAATGTCTGGCTGGCAGCCAGCGCTACTTATTGGGTAGTAACTATATTTAAGCTGATTTCATGCCAATTGATACACAGGGCAAAGGGTTGCGTCGTAACCTGATTCCACTATGCAATAAAACGACTAGTGGACTGCAGCGGTTTTGATAACGCAAGGTCCGACCTGGTCTTCCACGGCGTGTTGAACATCACTGCGCAGTCCGAGTAGAAAGGCCAGTTCAGCCATAACGAACAGCGGTCCGATGGCGAGTCCCATTACATCGTCCAGGAAAGCAGGCTTTCGACGTTCGTAAATGTGGCCAACGAACTGAATAATCCAACCGACCACGAACAGGCCAATACCCCAGGCGAGCCATTGTGCGGTTGAGAGCAAAGCAATGTGTTGGGCGCCCCACAAGCACAGGCCCAGGAACAGCGCCATCGCAACACCGAAGCGAAAGTCCAGTCTGAAATAATAAAACTGTGCGGCAAGGGCAACTAGCAGGGCGGGAGAAATTAAAAAGCCGGTGAGATTGACGCCGGGACGGGATAACAAAATGGTCACTGCAAACACAATCATGGGAATACCGATGAAATGGGAAAACACGTTGCGCTTGTCCCGGTGATAGGCAGCATATTGAGTGAGTTGTTGATTTAACGTTTTCATTATTATGGTCTCGCTCTTCCGGTCTATTGCTAGAATATATCAGCAGCGGGCAGAGTGCCACCAACTGCGCAGGGGGCAGCGATAACCGGTCTAATCTCTTTAGTTTGCGGTTTTATTCGTCCAGGAATGAAAAGAGGCAACCGCGCTAAACGCCGGCTGCCTTTGAGGTACTTACTGGGTTTTTTGGCAAGTAGACTTGATAAAACGGACTATTCAAATAATTCCGTACGGAAATAAGGGGCGGGTCGCTCTTCCATGACCTCGAACGTCTTGTGGCTGGTGTAGGTTTTGCCGAATTGGTCCTGGGTAGTGATTTTCACTGTGTGAATGCCGTTTTCCAGATCAGCGGGAATGTCGATTGTCCAGATATGATTGGAAGATTCGGTCCAATTGGAACTGCTAATCGGTTGAGGGTCGGCGGTGCCGTAATGAGAGCCGCGGAATTGTTCAAAGCCCTGGGTGCGCTCATTTCCGGATTCGCTTTTAGCAGCATAACGGAAGACATACATTTGCTTCTTCAGTGCAAACGGATCCAGAGACACCGCTTTGCCTTCGCCATTGCCGGATTGCGTACGTTGAGCCTGCACGGCGGATTTGCCATCGATTTCAACCCAAACGCGGGAATCACGACTGCCGTTCCAGACGTTAATCATAAGCTGAGTACCACCGGCCAGATCGTCTGCGGTGAGGATGCTGGTATCTGCAAGGTCGTTGATGTTGACCGGCGGTGTCTCAGGACGGCTCGCAGAAGGCATTGAAGCCCAGTCTTTCATGGTTTGATACCAGCCCAGGAATGTGGGCGAGAGAAAATCAACGGACATTTGCTCCTGCTCGGACTTGGCTGCTGCTTTAAACCGGTTGGAATAGCTGTTGCCATGGAACTCAAAAATCAGATAGCCCCGAGGTGCCCCCAATTTTTGTATTGACATGGGCAAATTGAACTCATCAATATCGCCGGACCACCAGGAACCGGATGTTGCCCCGGTAATAATATGCGGGAATGGCGTTGGTCCCAGTCCCAATGATTCCTGCCACCCTTCGTAATATTCACCGGGTAAAAAGTTTTCCAGAGTATGGGTGTGCCCGCTGAGTGCAACGGCGGGTCGGTTGCCCACCAGATCATATAGCCATTGTGCGTTGTCGGTCTGGTGTTTGGTTGATGTCATATCCACATAGGAAACCAGCGGAACGTGCATGCTGAACACCAACAATTTGTCTTCTGGCACCAGTGCAAGATCGTTCGCCAGCCATTCCATTTGTGCAGCATCGATAATGCCGTTGTAGGTTGGCGCTGTCTGCGGATCATTACAGAAATCATGTTTGCCATCTGCATTATCAATATCCGGAGTACAGGGGTAACGCATGTTATCCAGTGTGACGAAGTGGACATCACCAATATCAAATGAGTAGTAGCTCGGCCCCCATTCCCGTTTAAACGTATCCAGGCTGTTTTCATCCGTGGGTGCATCGAAGTTCAGGTCGTGGTTGCCGGGAACAAAATAAACCGGCTTACCCACAGCACTCATAATGCGTTTGAAGCGAGGGTAGAGGCCGAGGTCGTCGCCCATAATGTCGCCTTCAATTAAAACGATTTCCAGATCGTCACGCATGGCAAGTTCATTGGCCAGGGAATCACGAACATAGCCAACTTCGTTATTCGAATAAGGTTGAGGATCCCCGGACACCGCTATTTTGAAATGCTTCTTATACGCGCCCCGCACCATTGGAAAATTTATCGCTTTGGGTTGAGGGCCGGTTGCCGGCAGCCCGTCAAATTGCATTTGCGGTGACCCTTGGGGCATGTGGTGATAGTAGAATTGAGGAATATTATCCTGGTCAACAGGGAGCTCAAAGCCAGCAGGCTTGGTGACGAATACGGTAAAATTTTTCAGTCCGCCTGTTTTGGCCGGCAAGGAATATTGGCCTTTGTTGTCTGTAAGAACAACGTCTTTGCCGTTGGAAACCATAACGCCGGAGATACCTTGTTCGCGACGATCCAGTTTTCCGTTTCTATTGCGGTCTTCAAAAACGGTACCCTTAACGAACTTACGGGTCAGCTTTCCGTTTTTGGAGGCAATGGTTTCTACTTCTGCACGATAGGTGTCGGACTGATGTGGCGGGTTCCACCTTTCATGAGATTGACGTGTTTGAGCGAGCGTCGGAATGCTGGTACCCGCCAGCAATGCAGTCCCCAGTGAAATACCAACAGCCAATTTTTTTATTCTGAACATGAGAGCTCCTATAGAAAAGACAGCGAACCAGGAAAGGAGGCTCACAAGATACGGTAATTAAATTTCGTCCTTTGGACATATTTTTAACGATTCACTTTCAACTTGATGAACGTAAGAAGTCAGAGTGAAAAACGAACATAGGACGGATAATTCAAAGGGTGTTCATTTCGATGTAATAGAGATGAACCAACATGCTCAATAATATTCCGAATTGGATAAGCAGCCTGTCATGATAGAAAAACGTAAGGTATCGGTGGGGAATGAACCGCTTTTCCACTTTCTGGTTTTGGGGGCGGTGGTGTTTGTTATAAGCGCATGGTTGCAGGACGAGCAAGCAGAGAAGCAAGTTCGTTTGCCTCTCGAAACCAGACAACAGTTTATTGAGCGATATCAAAAAGAGCATGGACAGTCACCAGAAACTGAGGCATTACAGGATTTTGAAAAAAACTGGATTAAAGAGGAAGTGTTGTACAAAGAAGGTCTTGCAATGGGACTGGATCAGCACGACCCGGTAGTGCGTGAGCGGGTTATTAAAAAGATGCAGTTGTTGTTTGCCGGTCAACCTGAGCTGACAGAGCCGGAAGAAAGCGAGTTAGAGCGGTTTTTGCAACAGCATCGACAGCGCTACGCAGAATCCCCCCGTTATGGCTTTCTCGCACTCCCGGCCAGTTCGTCTGCCGAGCAAGACCGGTTGCTGCTGCGGGCCTTGAATAATGGCGCAGATCCGGCGGCTTTGCAGCTACAGGTGCAACAGGTTGAAGGTAAAAACCCAGCCTATTTAAGTGCTGTGTGGGGGGCAGACCTGGTTCAGTGGCTGAATGCACTTTCACCGGATCAACAATGGCGGAGAGTCGCGCTCAAAGACCGCACCTGGCTGCTTAATTATCAGACCCACCAGCCGGAAATGCTGCCGCCGCTAAAGGTGTTGCGGCCCAGGCTCATGGCCGACTGGCAAAAACAACAACGCATCCGACAGATCGACCGTCAAGTGGCGAACCTGCAACAAAACTATCAGGTAATCTGGAGTGATTAGAGCGTCAGGTGATAAATAATATATTGAATTATAAAAATTTAGTTTGATTTTGCGGTGTTTCAGACAGATATTATCCCCCATTGGTCGGGTTTTTATCTACAATGCACAGCGAGGGGCGCCAAACCCCGTTCTTATGTAGCATCATGATAAAGAAGCGTTATTAATCTGATGAAAACCAAAGACCGAATTTTGCAAGCCAGCCTTAAGTTATTTAATGAGAAGGGGGAGCGCAATGTCTCCACCAATCATATTGCCGCAAACCTCGGCATTAGTCCGGGTAATCTTTATTATCACTACCGCAATAAAAATGAAATTGTATTTCAGTTGTTCCTGAAATATCAGGAGGAAGTGCAGGAATTTCTGGCTGTGCCTGCCCATCGTCCGATTACTTACCAGGACAAAGTTCAGTATTTTGAAGCCATTTTGGGCAGTATGTGGGACTACCGTTTTTTACACCGGGATTTGCATCAGCTGTTGCTGGAAAATGACGGGCTAAGGCTCGCCTACCGTAACTTTTCAATCCGCACGGTCAGCGATGGTCGCGAGATTCTGTCTACGATGGTCAGCGCCGGCTTGATGAAGGCGACGCCGGAACAGGTGGATGCCTTGATAGTTAATATCTGGGTGACTGTTGTCTCCTGGTCCTCCTTTTTGCAAACCACATCAATACAGCCTGACGGTGGCACCAGCATGGGACGCGATATGTTAAAACGCGCTATATTCCAGATTATCTCACTGGAAGAACCCTATTTGTGCGACTCCATCAAGCCTTTGCTCCCCGCACTGAAGCAAAAATATCTAGGCGGTTTGTCTTCAGATCCGCTGGCATTGTTTCCCTCCTTGTTGACGGATGTGGATCAGCTTTAAAGGTGTAGCCTTCAGAACGGCCTTTAATCCGAACGCTGTGCCAACCAGTCTGCGGTAATGGTCCAGGTGTGCTCTTGCGCCTTCCCGCCGGCAAATACACCGGCATGGCCGCCGGGCACTTCCATAAAAGTGCGGTCTTCTGTGTTTACTAAATCCATGATTTTCCTGGCTGCTTCCACGCTGACGATGTTGTCGCTTTTACCCGCGAAAGCCAGCAGGTTACTGCGGATGCTGGTCAAATCTGAACGGTGCTTGCCGATCATGGCACTGCCGTCTGCGAGGGAATTTTTAATGCCAAAGTCGAATATCAGTTGCTGGACGGTGGCGCCGGGATAGTCCGGCATATTATTGAACCACTCACGGGTAGTGAGATGGGCAGTGACGTAGTCACGATCAGAAAGGTTACGTACAAGATCAATGTAGCTGACAACCCCCGCCAATGGGTTGGTCATCTTGAACATCACTGACAGGATATCACCCGGAACATGAAAGCGTTGGCTGTCGCGGAAATATTCCGGTATCGGCACGCGGCGGGTGCTTTGTTTTACCCAGCGAAGCACTTTGCCGTAGACGTGGCTGGCATGAAAATCGATGGGGCTGGCGATGGTAACAATATTGCGGATTTGGCCGCGGTCATGAGCACCGGCCCAGAGCAGGGTGAGTAACCCTCCCATGCAATAGCCGACCATCGAGATTTGCTGCTGGCCACTATGCTCTTGAACCTGTTCTACGGCCTTGCTCAACCAATGATTGACGTAAGTATCAATGGACAGCCCGGCATCGGATTTTGAGGGTGCGCCCCAACATACCAGATACACTTGAAACCCCCGTGCGTTGAGAAAGCGCACCCAGCTACGCTCGGCCATCAAATCGTAAATCCAGTGGTACACGCCTAACGGCGGGACTAGGAGGATCGGAGTGCGGTGTTGCTGTTGGTCGGGAACGATCGCATCACCATCCAATACAAAAGGCGTTTCATCCTGTTGGGGGTAAAAACGCAATTCCATTAAACCATCACTGAATAAAACGTCGTGGCTGGTTTTATCCGAGACGATGAACTTTTCTGTTTGTGTCCGGCGTTCAATCGCATTGCGGACAAAAAAATAAGATCGCGTTAACAGCCCTGGATTGCGCATAGTCGATACCAAAGTCAAAAAAAATTAATAAACGATAAGCGCTGATACGATACCGGTCACGGCGCATAAAGCAATGACTGATTGACATCGATTTTTACGTCACTTTTGCATGGGGAATGGGTGAACTGTCAGTCATCCGTCTTTATCGAAGCGCTTCTTAGAGCCACAGGTTATATGAAAATCGCCTATCTGCGATATTAATACAAAGGCCCTGGTTGATTACGAAATACTACATAGTTAAATGGTGAGAAGTCGATTCACTCCCTATTATTAGAGTCGTAGTAGATTCCCCACCGGTGAGCAGATGCGATTTAGAGTTCTAGTTTTATTGCTGTTGTTGAGCTCAACGACTGCCAACCTCCATGCCCAGGCGCTTGTATTGGATCCTCTGATTCAGGGAGCCCCTTTGGGCAAATACATGTCGTTTTGGGTTGACGAGGTTGGTGATGCAGACTTACAAAAAGTTATTAGGCAGGCGGATTGGCTGCCGAGTGCCGAGACCGTTCCTAATCACGGATTGTCCCGCAAGGCATTCTGGTTCCGCCTGCAGGTGCAGAATAACAATCGGTTGGAAAACTGGTTATTGGAATTATCCAATCCCCTGCTGGATGAACTCGACTTTTATTTAGTATCGGACGACGGACTGCTGCTGTCAGAGCACCATATGGGGATTGCCCGTCCGAATAGCGGGAGGCAGCTTGTCCATCGTCTGAACCTTGTGCCTTTCGACATGCCCGGGGACGGCCATTTTACCATTTACCTGAGGGTGATAAGTCATCACTCAATGCAATTGCCTGCCTCACTGTGGTCAATGGAACGTTTCATTGAGCATTCGGAAGCAGGCAGTGTGGTGGTGGGCATGTTGGCTGGCGCCCTGGCGATTATGTTGTTGTATAACTTTTTTCTGTATACCGCCATTCGTGATCCCATTTATCTGGTGTATGTCTGCGGAGTGTGTAGTTTTCTGGTGCTGCAGATTTCACTTAAAGGGTTAGGCTATCGCTTTCTTTGGGGTGAGTTTTCCGCCTGGTCCCAGGTGTCTACATTTCTCTCTGCTTATTGCGCCTTATTTTTCGCAACGACGTTCGCGATGTGGTTCCTGAAACTAAAACAGCGTGGCTTTCGCTTGCTGTGGGCGATAAACCTGGTGCGTTACAGTGCCATTGGAGCGTTGCTGATGTTGCCGGTTTTGGATCGGTATTGGAACCTGTATATCGTTGCTTTGCTCGCCATTAGTGTGATCTGCGTCGGCTTTATCGCTATTTTCACCTATTACAAATCAGGTGACCGCCCCATCAAGATATTCATCGCCGCCTGGGTGGTATTTTTATTGGGTGTGTTGCTCTATATATTCAATAAACTGGGCTGGATTTCGGTCAACGTGTGGACAGAGCAAACCATAGCCCTAGGCATGATTACCGAGATGATTCTGTTCAGTATTGCGCTAGGTGACCGTATCAATACAGAAAAAGCACAGGCTTTAGCCGCCCGTGAGAAAGTGCTGCTGTCCTTGGAGTCGGAACAGGAGGAAATGCAGAGACTACTTCAGATCGAAGCAATGGAATTGAATGCCAAAGAATTATCACTCCAGGTACAGCTGAAAAACAACGCGCAATTAGAGCAGTCTATAGAGCAGCGAACCGGTGACTTAAGGCAGGCCGCGGAAAAATTGCGAGAATTGGTGCGCTTGGATCCTCTGACTCAGGTGTATAACCGGCACTTTTTTAATGAGCAAATCGCTGAGCATTTTGAAACTGCAAAACACCACAATCGCTTCATTTCCTTGCTTATGATTGATGTGGACCATTTCAAAGCAGTCAATGATCAATGGGGCCACGCAATTGGCGACAAATGCTTGTGTGCGGTAGCCGCTAGGATAAGCCGTCTGTTGGGCGATACCGGTCACAAGCTATTCCGGTTTGGTGGCGAGGAATTTGTCGTGCTCATGCCGGGAGCGGATCCTAAGCAGGGTTATCTGCTGGGGGATGCGATCTGCGAGCAGGTTTCCACAGTCAGTCTGGCGGATCTGAGCGGGCCGGACAGGGTAACGGTCAGTATTGGTGTTGCCGGCTTTACGCCCGCGCCCAGTCAACGCTCCGAACAGTTGGTGGGGATGGCGGACACGGCTCTTTATCGTGCGAAGCAATCCGGCCGTAACCGGGTGCAACTTGCACTTGAAAACGGGGGACAGTTGCGTGCCTAATCTCATCGCCCGTTTTTCTTTACTGCTGTTGTTGCTGGTTTTCGCCAGCACCGGCTTTGCCGCGAACGGAGTTCAAGGGCGTTGGTCGATATTGCAAGATCAGGATTTTACTTTGCACCAAGTGCAGTCAGCGGATAACGAGTGGCAGCAATCAAAGTGGGACTCTCCCAATCTGGGTTTTACCTCCAAAACCTATTGGTTTCGTTTGCAGATCGATGCCGATGAGCTAAAGGCGGGTCGCTGGTATTTGTGGATACACAATGCATTGCTGACGGATGTTCAGTTCAGTGTACTTGAAAACGGGGTATTGCAAAGCGAACAGCGTGCCGGCACTCGTTACGGGGTCTACCGGCGTACGGTAAAAAATCGATTGCCTTCATTTGAATTTCTGGTTCAGGAAAATGCCGCCTACGAAATTTATCTAAAAGTAACCTCCACCAGCGCCCTGCAGATTCCAGCACAAGTAGTGGAGGAATCCGAATATATTACCAAAAAAGAACTTAACGATACCACTTTGGGTGTTTTCCTTGGGATTTTGGTCGCCATGGCCTTGTATAACTTCGTGTTGTATCTGACTGTGAAAGACAAAACATTTTTGATGTACGTAGCTCATGTCTGTTGTTTTGTTTTTTTTGTTCTGAGCTGGCAGGGTATTGGCCCGGATTACCTTTGGGTAGGGTGGGTCGAATTTCAGCAGCGCAGTATTTCCATTGCGACTTTTCTTGCCATTGCCTTTTCTATGTTGTTTTGTGGCGAATTTCTGAAAATAAAAGCCGCGAATTTTTCGGGCTATAAAATCTTTAATTTGGTGCGTAACCTGGGCTTGCTGGGCGCGTTAATGACTCCGTTTATGAATGAACAATGGGCCATTATTATTGCCTCAACCTTAACTTTTCCTGCGGTAATTCTTGTGTTACAGGCTATGTGGTCTTGCGCTTCCTTTCGTTACCGGCCAACCCGCCTTTTTGTTCTGGGTTGGATGCTGTATGTATTCGGGGCATTCAGTATGGGATTGAATAAATTTGGTTTTGTTCAGGTGCTGCCAGCGACTGAGAATATGGTGTTGTGGGGCGCTGTTCTGGATATGATTTTGTTGTGTATTGCGCTGGGCGACAAATACCATGAAGAACGCAACTTGAAAATAGAGGCGCAGGAGCAAGTCATCGGGGCAGTGCAAAAAGAAGCCGACTTGAAACAGCTTGCCATGATCAAGGAAAAGCAGGCCAGACAGGCAATGGCAAAGGCGGTGGACGCTCAGGAAGCCTACGCTTTGGTACTGGAGCGGCGCGTGGCAGAACGAACCCGGGAGTTGAAAGACACGCTGCAAGAGCTGGAGTTGATCAGTGAGCGGGATGCGTTAACTAAGTTAAAGAACCGCCGCTTTTTCAACTCCGCGTTAGAGAAAGAAATTGAAAAAGGCCAACGCTTGAATACGGCATTCGCCATATTAATGATTGATATTGACCACTTTAAATCGGTCAACGATAGCTGTGGACATATTGCCGGTGATGAGTGCATTCAAGCGGTCGCGCAGTTGTTGCAGCGCAATTTGCGGCGATCAGAGGATTTGGTTTGCCGGTATGGTGGTGAAGAATTTGTCGCCCTGCTCTCCAACTGCGATGAAAACAGAGCGATGAAAATGGCAGAGGAACTACGAGCCCGTGTCGCCGAATGCCCGATATCCTGCGCCGGACAGCGGATCATGGTGACGGTGAGTATTGGCGTGCTGGCGGCCACACCGGCCAGGAAGCTGGTCCAGGACCAGTTGATTAACGAAGCGGATATGGCGCTCTACGAAGCGAAAACCATGGGCCGAAATTGCATTTGCCTGGCCAGCGGATAGGCGCCTCATTTAAGCCCCGTGTGTGATAGCATAGGATGAGTTCACAATCAGGGACACCAGTATGTTTTCCATTACCTTTCAATCTGGCACACTCAATGTCAGCACCTTAAAACGCCCCTTTAGATACCTCGCCAGGTAATCCATGCTCAATCTGGAAGAAATCGCGTTGTTCTGTCCATACTGCGGCGAATCAATCCAGCTGCTGATTGATTGCAGTGTTGAAGAGCAAACTTACACCGAAGATTGTCAGGTTTGTTGTCAGCCGATGCTGGTCGGAGTGGTGGTGGACGAAAGCGAGGAGGGGCAGGTCGCGGTCCATCTACGGCGTGAAGACGAATAGCTTATGTTATACGATCAACCCCTGCTAGCGTGCCACGAGTGCGACACTCTGGTGAATCGGGTCGCTCTGAAGTCCGGGCAGAAGCTGGTTTGCCCTCGTTGCAATGCGACATTGCAAAAGGCCGGCAAAGACACAACGGCCAAAGGACTTGCTCTGAGCCTGACCGCCTTGATCCTGATGCCGCCGGCCTATCTATTGCCAATACTGACGTTCAATATGCTCGGCTCTAACACCGTGGACACCGTTGCCAAGGGCGTGGGGCATTTGTTTGAGGAAGGCTTCTGGTTTATGGGCCTGCTGGTATTGCTGTGCAGTATGGTCGCGCCGGTAGCGCAGGCCGGATTAATCCTGTTGATCAGTTTGCTGGTCCGAATGCAACGCTACAACGGGCTGTTAATCAACTTGCTGAAAGCGCAACGGAAAATAAAAAAGTGGGGCATGCTGGAGGTTTATCTCCTGGGTATCTTGGTGGCCTATGTGAAACTGATTGAGGACGGCGAGGTATACTTTGGCGTGGGATTGTTCTGCTTTTGCAGCGTGCTGCTGGCCACCACCCTCAATGCGGTTTTATTTGATGCCTCCGTGATCTGGGAGCGTATTGGCCAGCAGCGACAGCGGGTGGCGGCATGAGCACAGCGCGCAGCCGGGGATTGGTGTTGTGTCATGAATGCCAGTTGCTGGTGCGCAAACCGGCGCAGGGCAAAGGCGTTTGCCCCCGCTGTGACAGTCGGCTGCATTCCCGGATCCCTGCCAGTTATTCCCGTACCTGGGCTCTTATTATCACCGCTTGGATTCTCATGTTTCCGGCTAATCTGTACCCGATAATGACGGTAGTGTATCTGGGGGATGGTGACCCCGATACGATCTTGTCCGGTGTGATCAAGCTGGCAGAAGAGGGCATGTTACCCATTGCTGTTTTGGTATTTATTGCCAGTATTGTTGTACCGGTGTTAAAACTGGTGGGTATCATGCTGTTATTGTTCACTGTGCAGTTCAAATGGCGGCTCAGTAAAAAGCAATGCACGGTGCTCTATCGTATCATCGAAGTTATTGGTGCCTGGTCGATGCTGGACTTGTTTATGATTTCTATTCTGGTCACCCTGGTGGATTTGGGTACCGTAGCACAAGTCAGCGCCGGTCCTGGTGCGACCGCTTTTGCCAGCGTGGTGGTGTTAACAATGTTGGCTGCAATTACTTTTGATCCTCGTTTGCTTTGGGATTTGTTGGAAGAAAAAAATGGCTGAACCTGAATATCAAGATGCGCTGGTAAAAGAAGACAAGGCGTTTTCAATAATCTGGTTGTTACCGCTGATCGCCGTCGTTATTGGCGGTTGGTTGCTGTATCGGGCTGTGGTCGAAGCACCGATAGAAATTTCGATTAACTTCCCCAGTGGCACCGGCATGGAGGTGGGCAAAACCAAGGTGCTTTATGAAGGCATCACGGCCGGAGTGGTCACCGATATACAGTTGGATACAAAGGATATGAAAGGGGTCGTGGCGACGGTCGAAATAGATAATCGCCTTGAGGTCATACTGAAAGAGAGCACACAGTTCTGGTTGGTGCGTCCGGAAATCAGTTTGAGTGGCGTTACCGGGCTTGAGACCATCGTGACCGGTAATTACATCGGTGTGAAAATGGGAGCCGATAGTGAACGTTCCACGCGATTCGAGGCGTTGTCAGAGCCACCGCCGATAGATACTGAAATGCCGGGCCTACATCTGACTTTGCATGCGCGGGACTTGGGGTCGATACACGCAGATGCCCCGGTATTGTACAAACAAATCACCGTTGGAAGCGTTACCCAGTATCAACTTGACCAGGATAACGACCGGGTCGAAATCAGCGTCCATATTAAACCGGAGTATGTCGATCTGGTGCGCGCTAGTTCCCGCTTCTGGAATGTCAGCGGGATTCAGGTCAACGCCGATCTGAGTGGCCTGGATATCCGGGCCGAGTCCCTGATCAGTATGGTGCAGGGGGGGATTACCTTCGACTCCGGGGAGCCGAGTGATGGCAATCCAGCCGCAAGCAATAATGATGAATATATTTTGTATAAGGACTATGACGCTGCACAACGAGGGGTGGATGCAGAAATCGTATTTCGGCCACCGCAACAGCTGAATGCCGGAAAAACCAAAATAATGCTCAACGGGTTTGAGGTCGGTACGGTTAAAGCGGCCAAGCTAACGGAAGATAACAGTGCTGTAACGGCGAGCGTGAGCTTCCATCCGATGGTAGAAGAATATCTGACGGAAAATACGCGCTTTTGGTTGGTGAAACCGGAGATATCGCTGGCCGGTGTCAGTGGTCTTGATACGTTGATCTCAGGTAGTCAAATTGAAATGGAGGTGAAAAAAGGCCAGCCTCGCCGACATTTTGTTGCCCTCAACGAGCCACCGGAAGTGGATTACAGTCGACCTGGATTACACCTGAAACTGGAAGCGACCGAATCAGGCTCGCTGAGCAGAGGTGCACCTGTTTTATATCGTCAGATGAAAGTCGGTCAGGTACAGGCCGTTTCGTTGTCTGAAAATAAAACCGGTATAGTCGCGGATATCACCATAGACGAAGAGTTTCGCAACCTGGTGAACAGCCAGACCCGTTTCTGGAATGCCAGCGGGGTTTCTGTGAGCGGGTCGCTAACCAAGATAAAAGTGAAAGCAGAATCGCTCAGTACGCTGATTCAGGGCGGCATCGCCTTTATTAATCCAGAAGCAAAAAGTGAACACAGTGTCGTGCGCAACGGTACCCTTTTTAATCTATATCGGGATTACAGCGAGGCGACGGAAGAAGGGCTTGCTGTCCAGATCCATTTGCCCAGCAGCGAAGGAGTCGAAGAGGGAACAGCGGTCAAATACCAGGGCTACCCTGTGGGCGAAGTTAAAAAACTGGAGCTGGACCCCGACCTGAGCGGGTTGGTAGCTCATGTGGTACTGCGTCAGCATGCGGAAAAGTTTGCCGTGGCAGGCACCCGCTTTTGGCTGGTAAAGCCGGAGTTGGGCATTACCGGCGCTTCCCATCTGGAGACGCTTTTAAAAGGCCAGTATTTTAATGTGGAGCCGGGAAGCGGGGCGCCGAAATTCGATTTTCAACTGCAATTAAGCGAGCCGGGAATGGCTGTGCCGGATAGCGGAGTCAATATCGTACTGACCACACCACGACTGAATTCGATTCGGCCGGGCCTGAAGGTGTTTTATCGGGATATCGCTGTGGGTATGGTGACCGGATACTCACTGAGCGGTGAAGCTGATCAGGTGCTGGTGTTTGCCAATATCGAAGAACCATACAGCCAGCTGGTGCGTAAGGGGACCAAATTCTGGAACGCCAGCGGAATCAATATTGATGTGGGATTATTCAGTGGTGCCAGCATCCGCAGTGAATCTTTGGAAACAATCCTCGCCGGCGGTATTTCATTTGCAACGCCGCCGGGAGGCAATACCCTGCCACTGGCTGCGGGGGGTGACCGCTATATCCTGCACCAGGAGTTCGATGACGAGTGGTTGAACTGGAAGCCCAAGATCCAATTGCAGCCGGTATCGGATTAATTGCTGTACCTGTCCAATGTTGTGTATTGACCCTGGAGCCTGGACTTGCGACCGTGTAGTCTGGCCACTGCAGCCTAATTTTGAGATCATAGCCTCCCGTTTAGCAACGACAACGATTATTTGTAGTTATGGCTTCTAATAAACAAGTTAGCTTTACTGAAATCTCTGCAGGCATTTTACGTGCACTGCCCGAGGCACCGGCTTTCATTAACGGTGTCCGCACTATGCTTCAGGCCAGACCCGAAAGTAAGATGTCAATCGGCCTGCAGCTGGAAAAGCAAGCCCACCGTCGTCCATCTAACCCGGCTCTGAAATTCAGGGATCAGGTATGGAGTTATGCGGAGTTTAATAGTTGGGTGAACCGGGTCGCCGCCTTGTTCCGGCAATCGGGAGTGCAAAGCGGGGACGTGGTCGCCATTATGTCTGAGAACAGGCCCGAGATGTTGGTCTGTACTGCGGCTGCAGCCAAGCTCGGTGCCATTGCCGGCATGCTCAATTACAACCAGCGCGACGAAGTACTGGAACACAGCATTGGCTTAATCAAACCCAAGGTCATTGTCACCGGCGAAGAATGTGTCGGCGCGCTTGAATCCACTTCTTATGCCCCGCTCAATACAAAAGATGTGTTCCATTTCTGGGTAGGTGAAAACGACAACGATCGTCCCGCCGGGTTTGCCAGCCTGCAGACAGAGTCAGAGCGCCTGCCGGCAGTGAACCCGTCCACCACGGCTGCTGTACGCAGCAAACAGCCCTGTTTTTATATATTCACATCCGGCACCACCGGTATGCCGAAAGCGTCCGTCATGAGCCATTCCCGCTGGCTGAAAGGGGGGGCCGGTATGGGGTTGCTAACCGCTCGACTGACAGCAGAAGATACATTCTATGTTCCGTTACCGCTGTATCACAATAATGCGCTTACCGTGAGTTGGGGTTCGGTATTGCTGAGCGGTGCCTGTATCGCTCTCACACCGAAATTCAGTGTATCCCGGTTCTGGGACGAAGTTCGCAGCTACAATGCCACCGGATTTTGTTACATCGGTGAATTATGCCGTTACCTGTTAAACCAGGAGCCGACTGCGCAGGACGCCCAACATAACGTGCGGGTGGTGGTCGGTAATGGCCTGCGTCCGGAAATCTGGATGGAATTTAAAAATCGCTTTGGTATCGAGCGTATCTGCGAATTTTACGGCGCCAGTGAGTGTAATCTGGCGTTTGTGAACAGCTTCGATGTGGATTGTACAGCGGGCTTTTGCCCATTGCCGTTTGCTGTGGTTGAATGCGATCCGGAGACGGAAGAACCGGTTCGGGATTCGCAGAACCGGATGAAAAAGGTTGCCACTGGCGGTGTTGGATTGTTGATAACCAAGATTAACAAACTGGCGCCTTTCGATGGCTATACCGATGCCAAGGCCAGTGAGAAAAAAATCCTGCACGATGTATTCAAAAATGGGGACAGCTGGTTTAACACCGGAGATCTGGTGCGGGATCAGGGTTATAAACATATTCAGTTCGTTGACCGGCTCGGTGACACTTTCCGCTGGAAGGGCGAGAATGTGGCTACCACTGAAGTGGAAGCGGCCTTTAAACATGTAGACCAGATAGATCAGGCTGTGGTGTACGGGGTTCAGGTGCCCAATTGCGATGGGCGTGCGGGCATGGCTGCAATTACCATGCAAAACGGTGAAAACCTGGATACGTTGGCACTGGCCGAGACGCTGTTTAATGCGCTACCCGGTTATGCGATACCCCTTTTTGTACGGATACGGACGGAACACGAAATTACCGGCACCTTCAAAAACCGCAAAGTGGAATTAAAGAACGAAGGATTTGATTTGCAGAAGGTGTCTGAGCCCCTGTACATGCTGGACAGCAGCGCCCGTAACTATGTGCCCTTGACCGCCGCTATGCAGCAACAGATTGACTCAGGCGATGTGCGCGTGTAATGCAGTGACCACCGGCAGACTTTAATTAGCCAACAAACCAGCCTATAGTACTAGTGTCATTCCGAACCCGGGAGCCGCGATGTTAGTCATCAGACTGGCGCAGGCGCAAGATCTGGATGCTATTATTCAATTGGCTAGAACCTCGGGCGGTGGATTAACCAATCTGCCGCTGGATCGTTCTACCTTGTCTGAAAAACTTTCCCGCGCCGTGCATACCCACCAGCACATGAACAGCTTTGGTGACGGGTTGTTCTGCTTTGTGCTGGAAGACCTGAATACCGGTAACATCGTTGGTGTGTCCGGAATTGAATCCGCTATCGGCCTCGACCAAGCCTGTTATACCTATCGTGTGGGCACTATTGTGCACGCCTCTACCAACCTGAATATCTATCATCAGTTTCCCACTTTATTTCTGACTAACGACCACAGCGGTTGTAGTGAGCTTTGCTCGTTGTATCTCGATCCCACCTTCCGTCACAGTAAAATCGGAGCGCTCCTTTCCAAAGCACGATTTTTATTTATGGCGCAATACCCCCAGTTATTTGCAGCGAAGGTAATTGCCGAGTTGAGAGGCTATCTGGATGAAACCGGGTCATCGCCTTTTTGGGAAGGGCTGGGCCGGCATTTTTTTGATATGGATTTTTCCCAGGCCGACTATTTAACCGCGGTCAACCGCAAGCAGTTTATAGCGGAGTTAATGCCACGCTATCCCTTTTACACCAATTTTCTACCGGCAAGCGCCCGTAGTGTCATCGGCAAAGTCCATGCAGACACCCGCCCCGCAAAAAAGCTGCTGGAGCAGGAAGGGTTTCGTTATGAAGGCTGTATCGATATTTTTGATGCCGGCCCCACACTGGAGTGTTATGTGGATAGGGTGCGAGCGATCCGGGACAGCTATCTGGCAACGATGTTACAAATACAGGCTTTGGATGGTTATCCGTTATTGGTGTGCAACCCGGACCGGCTGCAATTCCGCTGTGCCTTATTATGGCCGGGGGAGTCCGGGGTGCACGCGACGTCCACGGAGTCGCTGTGGTCTGAACTTAAACTCAACCAAGAACAAAAAGCCCGCTGTATTTTGTTGAACAGGGATGGAATTTAAAATGAATAATGCTGCCCTCATAAATAATGAATGGTTAGCGGGAGCTGGCGCGGATTTGGTGTCCCTCAATCCGCTAACCGATGCGGTGATTTGGCAGGGGCCGGGGGCAGACCGCGATCAGGTTGCGGCCGCTGTTGAGGCAGCCCGCACAGCGTTCAGCAAATGGCGCAAAACCTCTTTAGCAGATAGGGTCGATATTGTTAACCGTTACACTGAATTGCTCAGCCAGCGCAAAGTCGAATTCAGCAAGCTGATCACCCAGGAAAATGGCAAGCCGTTATGGGATGCTGAAAGCGAAGTCAACGCGATGCTGGCTAAAACGGCGATATCGTTACGGGCATTGCAGGAACGTACCAGTACCACGCAGCACGATACCGCGGCGGGAATGTTAAGTGTTCGTCACCGCCCTCATGGGGTGTTGGCGGTATTCGGACCGTTTAATTTTCCAGGTCACCTGCCCAACGGTCATATATTACCGGCCATTTTGGCGGGTAATTGTGTGGTATTCAAACCCAGTGAGCTGACTCCCGGAGTGGCAGAGGAAATGTGCCAATTATGGTTGGCGGCCGGACTGCCACCGGGTGTGCTCAATTTGGTACAGGGCGACAAAGTGACTGGCTCAGCCTTAATAGAGGACCCGCAATTGGATGGCATCCTGTTTACCGGGAGCGCGCAGACAGGACACTACCTGCACAAACAATTCGCCGGTCATCCGGAAAAAGTACTGGCATTGGAAATGGGTGGCAATAATCCGTTGGTTATTGATCAGGTAGGTAACGCGAAGGCGGCTATGTATCTTTCCCTGTTCTCGGCCTTTGTTAGTAGCGGTCAACGTTGCACTTGTGCACGGCGGCTGATGTTGCCGGACAGCCGCTGGGGAGATCAGTTTGTTGAGGATCTTATTCACTGTGCAAAAAATTTGGTGGTGGCTGATGGTTTTGCTCAGCCGCAACCCTTTATGGGTACCGTGATTTCAAAGGATGCAGTTGCCCATCTGAATCACGGGATACAGTTGTTGAATAATATCGGTGGTACCACGTTGCTGCAAAGTCAATACGGGAATCCACAGCAGACCTTGATGTCACCCTGTATTGTGGATATGTCGACGGCGCAGCAAAACTACGATGAGGAACTATTCGGCCCGGTATTGCAGTTGTATCGCTACCGGGATTTGGAGCATGCGCTGACGTTATGTAACGACACCCGTTTTGGGCTGGCGGCAGGCATCGTCACCGAGCAGCCGGAAACCTATCAAGTGTTTGCTGATCAAGTGCGCGCAGGAATCGTGAATTGCAATAAGCCGTTGGTCGGGGCTAGCAGTGCAGCACCCTTCGGTGGCATCGGTGCCAGTGGTAACTTCAATCCTGGTGCTTACTATGCAGCGGATTACTGCGCTTATCCGGTGGCCTCACTGACTGCGGAAGAACCACAAAGCCCGGCTGAATTACCGCCCGGTATGACGCTGTGACAACAAACGAAGTTAATTTCGATGGGCTGGTGGGGCCAAATCACAACTATTCCGGACTAGCCAAAGGCAATCTGGCTTCGCTTCAGAACCAACAGCGGATGTCCAGCCCGCGCCAAGCTGCTTTGCAGGGTTTGCAGAAAATACGCTGGATGATGCAGCGCGGTGTCAGGCAAGGTGTCCTGCCGCCCCAAGTGCGGCCTGATTTCAGGTTGCTTTACCGCCTTGGCTATCGGGGTGAGCCGCAGCACGTATTAGAACAGGCCTTCAAGCAACAGCCGTTGTTGTTCTCCAATGCCTGTTCCGCTTCGTCTATGTGGGTTGCGAATGCTGCCACGGTGGCGCCTTCCTGTGATACGGACGACCAAAAACTGAATATAACCCCGGCCAATCTGATCAGTCATCTGCACCGCAGTATTGAAGTGGATGCCACCGAAGCCTTGTTACGTTACGTGTTTTCCGACACCCGCTATTTTAGGGTAAACCCGCCACTACCGCCGGTATTGCCATTGTCAGATGAAGGCGCGGCCAATCATATGCGAATCGGGGGCTGCGGGAATGCAATCCATGTATTGGTATACGGTTACGATCACTCAGTGGCTGCACCGGCAAATCAGCGTTATGCCGCACGACAGAGTCTGGCCGCGAGCCAGGCGGTAGCGCGATTAAACCGGATACCAGCGTCCCAGGTGGTGCTGGTTCAACAAACACCGCATGCGATCGACAGCGGCGTTTTTCACAACGACGTCATTGCACTTTCTCATGACCGATTGCTGGTTTGTCACGACCAGGCCTTCGTCAATCAGCGCGATTTCTTGCAGCGTTTGCAAATCCTGAGTGGCGGCCAAATCCAGATTATCAACATTGAAGAGCGGCAGATAACACTGGCGCAAGCGGTGTCGGCCTATTTATTCAATAGCCAGATTGTAACCCGTAGCGATGGTGCGCTCGCGATGCTACTTCCGACGCAATGTCAGCGCGATTCTGCGGTGTTTGATTACGTCGAAAAAAGTTTGCGTGCACAGGCAGGCCTGTCCGAGATTGAGTATTTGGATCTGGATCAGAGCATGAAAAACGGGGGTGGGCCCGCATGCCTGAGATTGCGCATTAATCTGGCGGAAACTGAAATGAAGGCGATGAAAGGGAATCTGATTGTAGACTTGAAAACCATTGCTGAGCTGGAGACAGTAGTACAAAGATATTACCCGGAGCAACTGAGCATCGCTATGCTATCGGATTGGAATGTGGTGCGCTCAATGTTGTCCGCTATCGAGAAGATATATGAGATTCTGGAGCTGCCAGAAAGTTTATTACAGCCGTTTCTGCCTTAACTTGGCGTTAGATTTTTGTCAGAAGTAATCCCGCTCTCTGTCCGCATGGGACAGCACTATTGAGAAATAAAGTTGCACTTTCGGTGTCGCAATAATAAGGGCCTTTCGTGTCAGCGTAAATTGCAGTGCCAGCAGGATGAATCGAAAAGTTGGGCTCGTTTTCCTCGATCAAAAACCGGAATTGATCCGTTTCGCGGATGATTGCATGGCTGACCTTAAAATGCGCTATGGCAGCTGGCTGAGTGGGCGTATCTTTATTTTGGGAATCAAAAACAAACGGGATTAAACATTGGGTCAGGCGCTCTATATCCCCGGCATCCGGATTGGAGTGACTACCGCATTCAACCGTAAAGCTCTCACATTGCAGGGTGGTGGCGGTGAAGCGGGAAAAAGTATTGGAATGCTGGCTTTGTTCAACCAAAGCACTTACGCCGAGCAGGTTGAAAAACGATGCCGGTTTTTGCTGCGATCTTTGGTCGGACAAAGCATGGGTATTGATCGCGTCTGTCGTGATGTTTGCAGGCCGTAATGCAAAGCGGGGGTGTAGGGACGCTTTTATTGTACTGTGCAGGTCCAGGTGGTACAGCACCTTACTGCAACTGTTACTGAAATCGATGCAGGCTTGTTCCAGGATGCCAGCGCGGGTGCCTTCATCGCAGTCGGGTTTGTGTTTCAGACCGAATAACCGATTCAGATTAGTTGTGACAAATCGTTGTCGCCGCTCAATCGCGGTTGGATTTCCAAAGATCAACAATAAGGAAAAGGGCAGCTCTCTGGCGCAGGTGGACAAATAGGATCGCATTTGCTGTAGAGCAAATACCGGAACGAGCTCATCGCCGTGAATACCGCAGCTAATGATGATTCCTGCAGCATCTTCTTGATTACCTTGATAATAAAAAATCTGCTCCTGAGCCTGCATCGCGCGACCTCGTTGTCCGGCCTATAACCTTTTGGTCTATGTCTCACAAACCTAATAACCAAGTCTGTATTCAATCGGTTTCAATTACAATTGTCTATCATGATTACATCGTTGCATGAATTCGTATGAGTTGTGTTGCAATGGCTATGCTGCTTTTTAAGACATGGTCTACAGTTCAATAGACTAGGTATTGATTAGTTTGTTTCCTTTTTGTTTCGTTATGGATATGTAGTAAGGATAAAACATGAAGTATAGGTCACTACTGTTGGCTGGCGCTGCGCTCCAGGCGGGTGTTGTGCATGCGATGGGTTTGGGAAATATTGCAGTCGAGTCGCCTCTAGGGGCTCACTTGAATGCGCAAATAACATTGCTCTCTCAGCAAGAGCTCACCCGTTCGGATGTTAAAATCAGTCTGGCCAGTGCCGATGTTTATGCCCGTTTCGGTGCGCGTGATCTGGTCGACCATGGCACAATGCGATTCGATGTGATTGAAAGCGATCAAGGCGTATTATCGGCGCGGGTAATGTCAACCAAGCGTATCCAGGAACCTTATATCGACATGGTGGTGGAGTTGCGGTGGCCGGAAGGGGCTACTTACCGGCGCTATGAGATTCTCTTGGATCCCCCACAGAATTATCTGAATCAGAGTGCTGCCCTGCATCCGGTTTCATCACGACCCCCATTGGCGGTACAGCCAAAGACTTCGATTCCCGCAAAGCCGGTGGCTAACCCCAGGCGGGAAACCCGAGCGCTCCAACCGGCGGACACGATGAATTCTCTGAAAGCCCAATTACTGCGTTTGCAACGCGAGCGAGCAGCTTTGCTGGCACGCCGGAATGCGATCCGAACGGAGCTGGATAGCTTGAAGCTGGTGCAGACCAGGGTCGCCAATGGTGATTTATTGTCGGCCGCTCCGGCTTCAGAAGTGGCTACGCTAGCGATAGACGATCTTCAGAAGCCGGTACCGCAGGCTGCACAGCAGCAGCCGGTCGAGGCCGCGCATGTTCAGCCCGTGGCGAGCCCGTTGCTTGCTATAGGAGCGGGTGCTTCCCCTGCTGCACAACAAAGCGCAATCCCGCTATCCGGTAACATCGGGCTACCTATTCCCAGCGGAGCGTTGTTACAGCATTTAACAGCGCAGGATCTGCTGAGTAGCAAGAATGCAGTTCAGGCTGCCGTTGAACAAAAAGAGCAAGCCGGATTTTGGTATCTGCTGGCTTTGTTGCCCCTTACATTTATGTTGGCATTTTTCTATATGCGTGCACAACTTGTGACGCGCCAAAAGCGCGCTGATGATTATAAAGATGAGGATCTGTACCAGCTGGTATTCGGAGCGCAGCGGGATCGCAACCGTTCAGAAGACAAAGCTCAGGTAGGCCGGGCATTGGAAAACATTAAAGCAAAAGCAATGCGGAACGATACCGGAAATCACAGCGTAACGCCGATGCTCATCGAAGTTCAGCAAGACGATAGCTTGATGAATGGCCTGGCGCTATCTGAAATCGAGGGGCAAGACCAAAGCGATTGGATGCTGGACGCTCCGATACGCAACATGGGAAGATAGAAAAAAGCCCGGCTTCTTAGCCGGGCTTTTTGCATCGCCTTAATTCAACAATAATTAACGCCGCACCCGATATTCTTCCAGGAACCATTCATTCTCTTCATCCCAGGGAAAGAACGGATTTTCTACTTTCTCCAACTGGCCGGCCAGTTCCGGCATATGACGAATTAAAACCGTTTGAAAGTTGTTGTCATCCACCCAATCAAGACCTTCGGCAGAATAGATTTCGGCACGAAAATCGTCAGTAAAAAAGCGGTCTGCCATTAATCTTCGGGACGCCATTGCAATAAAGATCTGGAAGGACGTTTCACCAAATCCATAACCCGGCGGGCGGTAGCCTTCGGCATAGGATCCGATCATCACATCAATCATCTCCACGTCGTCGTTATAAATATCACGCAGTTTTTCCGCTAAAGCGCTATTGGGGGTGATATCAGTGAAGTCAGTGATCGGGTTGAGGCCGAAGGAATAGAACAAGTTAGTCAGTCCATAGGTATCGGTCAGTGCAGTAGCGCCTTGGAAGGCATGATCCTGCGTGTTGCTGGTGGTCAGCAAGTTATTGTTTTGATAATTACGTACCTGCAAGCTATCGCGCAGTAAAGGATGCATTCGATAAAGCGCCGTGAATTCTTCAGTCAGGCTAAACGGCACAGCCGCCAGATCCCGTTCACCTCCCATGATGCCGTCGGTTGCAGGGTTACCGAATTCGGGAAAGCCGTAAGGTAAAAATCCGCGCCAGTTGGCAAACATGGCTTCCCGCAGCGTGTAATTTTTAAGAATGGCTGGGGTCCAGTCAACGGTGTGTATCTTCGCCATCAAGGCCGCATTGATGAGTCGGGCAGTTTGAAACAGTCGCTCATCACTCCAATTGGGATGGTTCTGCTTTAGATGATCGGCGATCGCGTTATGTTCTGACACAAACAAAGTATGCATCAATTCCAGCCCAACCCACCAGTTGCGGTTAAAGCCGGTTTCCGGGATACCATCGCTTCCGATAGGCAAGCGGCCGTTGACCATTCGCATCTTTCCGTCCTGCATGATGCGTAAGCTGTGGTTGGTGGTTTTGTCGCTGCCATATATTTGCGAGCCGTCCCACCAGGCTGTATTTTCATTTAGAAAGTAAGAATGAAGAAAAGTAAGTTACCCGATAACAATAATAAAACCGAGCGGGCAATTTCCTACGATCATCTGGCGCACTGTTTAACCACCCAGGGGCGTTGCGAAGAATCCTTGTTGTTGCTAGTGCAACTTCGTTTTCGATTAGCCCGGCAACCGCTAATCTCGGATCTGCTACCCGAACTTTGTTTCGAGTTGATGAGAGCGTATCGGCGCATGGGTTTGGATTTAGGTTCACTGCAGGAACAATACGGCGATTGCTTTGCTCATATCAGCCTGGAATCTTTATTTCACGGGCAACAAGATCGGGAAGCGGTTTTCGCATTGAAATGTCAGTTGTTGATGTTGGTGGATGACGGCGACGAACTCTCTGCACTTAATTATGCTATGCAGGGGTTGATTAAAAGTATGCAGGTGGGTGATCTGCGACACCGGATTCTGTTTTCTGGTGTCAAAGCCTTGTGCGAGTTTAAACAGGGGCGTTACAGTGAGGCGCGCGAAAGCATGAACGGCGCGATGGTGCTGGCGCAAAGGTTTCAGTTTCAGTACGTTATAGCAGAAGACGATTTTGGCTGGTCTGATTTATGGCGGATCATGGATAAAAATAACGATTTTGAAGCACAGCTCAGCAACGAATTTATCTCCGGTTTACGTGCCCTGATTGCACAAAAGGATCACATGTCGAGTTCACCTGCTTCAGCTTCGCCGATCGCCGAGACTGTGGTTGCGCACCGCAAGGTGCGTTCATCGCTGCGGCCGGATTGTTTTGGTCTAACCGAGAAAGAACTGAAAATTCTGAGTCTGCTAACAGAAGGACTGTGCAATAAGCGCATCGCACGTCGATCCGAAATCGCACTTACTACGGTTAAATGGCACTTGCAGAATATTTTCGGCAAGCTGGAGGTGCGCAACCGGACGCAAGCGGTGGTAAAAGCCCAGGAACTCGCGTTGGTGAACGACAAAGCCTAAACCACCTGTTCGCTGCCCGCAGATTCAGGTGGTTTCCATTGGCAGGAAGTGATTAAGGCTTTTCGAATTCAAAGTTCCCGCTAACGGTCTGGCCATTGGGCATGTCGGCACTGAAATTTCCCTTGAACCAAACGTCGCTGTCTTCTGTGATGGTGAGGGTGCCATTGCGCAGGTTCATCTCGGTGCGGTTTACCCGCGATTTTAATGCCTCTGACATGATAAGAATCTGGACACCGCCATCGGCCATGTCGCGGTTCACCTCATAGGTCCCTTTGCTCAAGCTGCCCATACGGCTGATATCAAACGTTAAAGGTTTACCCTGAAGCGGGATGGTGGCAGAGAAGCGGTCTTGGGTAGCCTGTCCCAGCACGCTGGCATAATCCGATTGCACGCACAGATTGCTGCTGGCTATGGATCCCAGATCGCCGCCGTTGATGCTTAACCTGCCCATATCAAATAGGGCGCTGGTGGACATTTTGGTTGCAACACTTTTGCCCAGCTCACTGTTTGCGGTGAGTTTGTCATTGTTCACTACGCTGCTGACCCCCACCGGCATCCCCGATAATTTGTTACCTTCGCGCCCCAGTTGCTCTGTTTCACGTCCGGAGCACGCCACCATTTTCACGCTATCCGATGCGCTATCCAGCAAGGTAAACGTGATATTGGCGTTGGCAGACAGGCCGGATTTTGCGGTCTCCAGATTCAATCGCCACAAGCCGGTCAGATCAGGACTGTTGGTCGTGGAGCGGCGGCTATCCAAGGGCTCCGCGCCGCAGCCAAGCAGAACATACGTGGGCAGCAGGATGGCGGCAATCGTCTTTGAGCGCATCATAGTGTTTTATACCTTTATTATTATCGCCGAAACGGTGGCTTCGGGGGTTTGGATGGCATCTTAAAAAGGTCTATGCGACACTGGGAGGTTGCTATGTCCCGTGTTTTTTTGGCAAAGGTGTTGTTTGAATAAATTCGTACTTCTAGGCGCGCTGATAATCGGGGTGCTCACAGGATTGGTTCTACATAAGCAGATTATTCAGCCCATTCCGGTATTGGCGGATGGCGGTGTCTATCGGGGCACCGTCAAAGACGGTGTATTGCAGGGCGAAGGTGAAATCCACTGGGCGCACGGCGGTTACTATCGGGGTGAATTCAAAGAGGGTGTGTTCTCTGGTCGGGGGCACCTGAAAATGGCTGATGGCAGTGAGTATTTTGGTCAGTTCGGGCGTGGTGAGTTTAGTGGCCAGGGCGAATTACGCTATGCCAACGGTGACACTTACATCGGCTCATTCAAGCGGGGTTCGTTTAATGGACAGGGCCGCTATGTCCAGAAAGATTCGGTTTATAGCGGCGAGTTTGTCGACGACGAACTCCGCGGCGAAGGCGAACACACGGTCAGTGGCGAGTTAGTCTATAAAGGCGGCTTCAGAAATTGGCTGTACCACGGTGCCGGGCAATTTTTTTCCGCCGGGCAAAGCTGGAAAGGGGCGTTTGTCGATGGTCAGCTCAGTGGCGACGGTGAACATAATGACGGCGATGGCGAGCGTTACGTGGGCGCTTTTTTAAACTGGCGCTATCAGGGCAACGGCATTTTATACTATGCCGGTGGAGACCGTTACGAGGGTGAATTCCGCCAGGGGCAACCGAATGGTGAGGGCGTTATGTATCTGGCCGAAGAGGCCCATGGGGTCAAACAGTACAGTGGTCGCTGGCAAAACGGGCGCGTGGTGCACGCACAGCCGGACGCGTTTATTGATCGTTACTCCGAGAAGCTGGAAGCGGCGTTATACAGCGAAGAGCAGCGCCTGCAGCAGCAGTTGTCAACGATTGCAGATCACACACTCGGCGTCACCGATGTTTATTTTCTCGGGGTCGCAGGGGACGGTACGCAAAGAGTGTTTGGCCGGGAAATGAAATACATCAGCGATAAAATTGATTCCCGCTTTCATAACAAGGATAAATCCGTTGTCCTGATTAACGACCGCACGCAGATCGGCGATGTGGTAATGGCGACTCGCACCAGCCTTGAAAAATCGGTGCAGGCCATTGCTAACAAAATGGATAAAGACGAGGACGTGCTGTTGATCTATATGACCAGTCATGGCAGCAGTGATCACCGCTTTGTCATCAAGCAAAAAGGCATCACCCTGCCACAGATAGAGGCTGATGATCTGGCACAAATTCTGCAAAATTCTGGTATCAAATGGCAGATGGTCATGATCTCCGCCTGCTATTCTGGCGGCTTTATTCCCGCTTTGCAGGCCGACACCCGGATGATCATCACATCCGCCGCCGCTGACCGGACTTCGTTTGGCTGCTCTGACGAATCTGACTTTACTTATTTTGGTAAAGCCTTTTTCGCCGAATCATTTACGCAACAAGACAGTTGGCAAACTATATTTAAAAACGCGACCACCTGGATCGAAGCGCGGGAATCGGAGGAAGATTTAACACCATCCAAGCCGCAAATGGTCGTCGGCCCGAAAATGTCCCATAAACTGAAAGAGTTAGCTGTATCAGAATTCCATGGTAAACAGTGACAGAACAATCAATGCCGAGTTTGATGAAGACACCGCGCTGGCAGCTGCTCTGGCATTGCAGGCCGTGCTGGAACAGCGAACTCACCGGCGTAAGTATCTGGGACAGATCTATACCGTGCCGGGGAAATTGGGAGAAGCTTTGGATTTGCCCAATATTATTTCACGATTAAAAAGTAAGGTGGCGCGACGGCGTGAGCAGGGCTTGACGGGTTATGAGGAGCTGTGGGTGACCTTGTCGAGGGCAACCCGGGAGAAAGTCTTGCAGGACATAAACTGGTATGACCCCAAAGAACTGAATTGGGATGACAAACGCTCCAATCGTCGTCCTGCACCCGCCGCTTCCCCGCAGGATAAATCCAGCTAGCGACAAGTTAGTCCCGGGTTTGCTGCACGACTTTCATTACGGTTTCAATTTCCGCGCTGCTTGCTTTTGGCATTGGCCGGCTACGAACAAAATCTCGGGTGATGCGTACATGGCGCACAAAACGACGACAATAAAAACAGATGAACAAGTGCAGCCGAAAGCGGAACAGCTCCCAACCACGCATATTATTATCGATGTAGTCGCTGGCTTGATGCGCGACATCGCGACATTTTAACATTCACCTGTTTCCTGATAACGATCAATTACTTGCATTAGTTTCACCCGGGCTCGATGTAACAGCACTCTCACATAGGACTCAGACACATCCAGAATGTTACAGATCTCCGTTAACGCTTCCTGCTCCAGATCACGCAGTATAAACACGGCTTTTTGTTGATCCGGAAGCAGGGATACGGTGTGCTCAATGCATTTTTGCAGATGCTGTTCTTCCAGCAACTGATCGGGTGAATCCAGGTGCCAGCCGGGTGCCGGATTTTTCCAGTGACCACCCGGCGAGAAACGATCCTGACCTAGATAATCGATATTTCCGTCATCACTGATGTCCTCCAGAGAAACGCTGCGTTTTTCCCGTCGCAGGCGTGTCTTTGCGCCGTTACTGACTACGGTATAAAGCCAGGTTCTGACACTGGATCGGCCTTCGAATTTAGGCAGTGCCTTGTAGACGGAAACCCAGGCTTCCTGCACTACCTCTTCCGCCAGGCTATCGCCGATAATGGCACGGGCGACGGCAACCAGTTGTCGGTGATGGGCGGCCACCAAGGCTTCAAAGGCCAAGTGATCTTGTTGTCGCAAGCGGTCCAGGTTGAGCGCGTCTTGGCTGTTCGACATGGTATGAATAAGAAAACCATAGGCATACGGTAAGTGGGAAGGAATCATACACATTGGAAGAGGGAGGGGCAAAAGCAATTGAGTCAGGGTAAAACACACGCTGAAGATCCATTTCTAAAACGTGTGTGTTCCCAAAGTGACAACAAGGGTCGGCTAAAACGGGTCGAGTCCGAAAAAATTTGACTCTATGTCATGTTCCAAGCAAGCACGATGCCAATTCTGATTTTATGGAGAGGGTGAAGACCATTAGAGTGAAAAAAATCACAGAATTCGGAATGATTGATTGTTATCTAATCATGCGTACGCTTCGATGTGGCGCAGAAAAATAATACGTGTCTATTTTTGGTGCGCAATATCGAAAAAAACACAGAAACCATTGTCGGTTTTACATAACAACGGCTTTTTTTTGCAGGCGGGTATCCTGGTATGTCCGGATCCAGGTTTGCTGAATGATATAGGCGTCGATACTGGCGCGGTGGCGCTTCAATTGGTTTTCCTGGATCACCTGGCGGCGGGTGGCATCCCAGATCTCTATCTGCCGTTCATTCAGAATCAATTCAATGGAAGACAGCCTGAATGTGGGAACCAGCCTTACCGCAAAGAATAACTTTAACAGCCAGGGGTGATCGACCACCCAGCCGTCGCTATACACGGTCTTGCCTTCCAGTTGCCGGTTCAGTTCCTGCGCCAAATCCATTGCGGTCATGCCGTGCCGCTGCAGTTTTTTGCGGCTAATACCATGGGTTTGCTGGGCCTGATCATCCCAGTGATTCCAGTCCGGTAGCGGTTGTATTAACCCGCAAAAGCGTTTGCTTGAAGAGTCGATGTAACCGATTTCAATGGGATAGCCAGTGGGCCCGAATCCGGAGGCTTCAATATCCATGATAATCGGCGGAAAGCGATCGTTGTGTATGCCCATAAAAGTTCAGTCCGGAGAGTTACTTATTTAATATTGCACAAACCAACCAGGTATTCAAAATCAGTGCCGTTTGGGGCTGGAACGTTCATTCGCATAAAGCTGTGGAACAAGCGGCAGCCAAATTCGGGATTTTGTCTGCGGCGGTCGACACACGGAATGGGTTAACAGGACTAAAGAGGGGTTTTTTGGTCGTTTCCTGATGGCTAGGGCGCTTCTGGTTTGTGGTGATTACGGAAATGATCCATGCTTGAAGAGCTAATCCTCTCTCCAATCAAAATAATAAGAGGTCCGATTTGAAAACGTCCGTTCCATACCCCTCAACTGCACGAGGCTGGTTAACCGTCAGTATTTTGATGGTGGCCTATATCCTGTCTTTTATCGATCGCCAGATCCTGAATTTACTGGTCGGGCCGATACGGCGTGATCTTGAAATCTCGGATACCCAGATGAGTTTGCTGATGGGTTTTTCTTTTGCCTTGTTCTACACCATCTGCGGTATTCCCCTTGGACGCATGGCAGACAAGACCAGTCGGCGTGGTTTGATTGCAGCGGGGGTACTGGTATGGAGTGCGATGACCGCCGCCTGCGGTATGGCAAAACACTACTGGCAATTTCTGTTCGCCCGGGTGGGTGTCGGCGCTGGTGAGGCGGCCCTTTCACCGGCCGCTTACTCATTAATCGCAGACAGCTTCCCTCCTGAAAAACGGGCTACCGCGATCAGTGTGTATTCAATGGGTATTTATGTGGGATCCGGGCTGGCGTTTCTGCTGGGCGGCGTGGTGATCCACTTTGCCTCGGCGCAAGGGGATATTATGTTGCCGGTGATCGGTGAGACCCGGCCCTGGCAGCTGATCTTTTTGATGCTCGGTGCCGCCGGGGTGATCTTTTGTGTCTTGCTGGCCTTTCTGAAAGAACCGGTAAGGCAGGGTGCCGGGGCCGGCACGGAGGTCTCCTTTGTGGAAGTGGCTGCGTATATTAACAAAAACCGTAAAACCGTATTGCTGCATAATCTGAGCTTTGCCTGTCTGGCGTTCAGTGCCTATGGTGCCGCTTCCTGGGTTCCGGCCTTTTTTATGCGCAGCCATCAAATGGCGCCTTCCGAAGTGGGGTTTACCTACGGGATTCTGGTCGGCGTGTTCGGCTCTTTAGGCATTCTTGTGGGTGGCCGGTTATCGGATTACTTAACTCTGAAAGGGTATACGGCTGCGCCCATGCGGGTGGGCCTGATTGCTGCCTGCCTCGCGTTACCCTCGTATCTGGGCTATGCCTCGGATAACGTGAATGTGGCGATTGCGGCCATCGGTATGGGCGCATTCACACTGGCAATGCCATTTGGTGTGGCACCCGCTGCGATTCAGGAAATCATGCCCAACCCAATGCGCGGTCAGGCGTCGGCGGTGTACCTGTTCGTCGTGACGTTCTTTGGCTTGGGGGTCGGTCCGACTGCCGTGGCATTGGTTACGGATTACGTGTTTGCAGACGATAACGCATTGCGTTATTCCCTGTTGATTATCAGTAGTATCGCGACGGGCTTGGCGATAGTGCTTTTGTTCGCCTCACTGAAGCCTTATCAGCGAAGCGTGGAACAGTTGCGAGCGGATTTTTCATAAGCCATATCGATCCGCTCAAAGCGACCGCCGGGTTTTACCAAAAGCTGATAACCAAGGCCAGGGTCAACAGTACCAGAACGAGAGCACCGGTCTTAATGGCAGGTGCAACCGGATCGGCATTTTTCTGTGCCGTGGTTGCCGTTTGTTGTTCACTCGGTGACGATGCCGAAGGTGAACATTGAAACAGCGTTATTAACACCAGGGTGACGAAGAACAGTAATCCTGCGATCAAAGTAAAATGAATGTCATGCCAGCCCAATTTCGACCCTGCAAACAAAACGGCAGAGATAATATGACCTGCGATCACACCCCGGAACGCCGCCCCGGCGCCGATTTTTTTACTGCAAAACCCCATCGCGAAGGCCGCCACCAGCGGCGGGGTAACGTAAGCAAAGGCTTGCTGCAGATAAGCAAATAACCCCGGAAAATGATCAATCGCCGGTGCCCAGAGTGCGGCCAATACCATTAATATCAGCGTGCAATAGCGCCCCCAGGTGGCCATTTGCTGGTGGGTCATGGCGGGCTTTTTCGGTTTTACAAAATCCATAATAAACAGGGTGGACGCAGAATTCAGGGTGGAATCGACACTGGACATAATGGCCGCCATTAATCCGGCTAACATCAGTCCGGCCAGCCCCGGTGGCGCAAATTCAGCAATCAAGCGAGGGAAAACGGTATCGGAGCGTTCCAGATCGGTGAACAGCGCTGCCGCCATGGCCCCCGGCAGCACCATGAAAAATAACGGCAGCAGTTTGAGTGCAGCGGCAATCAACGCGCCTTTGCCCGCGGCGTCGGCATCCCGTGCGCCCAGCAAGCGTTGAGCCACGTATTGATTCATGGTCCAGTAATAGAAGCCCAGAATCGGCAACCCGATCAGCGTGCCGAGCCAGGGCAGGGCCGGATCATCCAGCGGCCGGATCAAGGACAAGTGCTGGGCGTCGAGTCGGGAAGTGACTTGCGACCAGCTGTAATCGAACTGGCCAAACACAATGATGGATAGAAGTAACGAGCCAGCCAATAACACCAGGGTTTGCAGCACATCGGTGTAGGCCACCGCCCGCAAACCGCCGGCGGTGGTATAGATACCGGCGAACAAGGCCATCGCGGCGCAGGTGGGCGCCAGGGCCAAGCCCGGAAAGAACATCATCAGAACCAGTGCGCCAGCGTACAGGCTGCCTGCGGTGTCCAGCACGATACTGAGGAACAGTGACGTACCGGACAGGTATTTCCGCATGCGTGGGTCAAAGCGCCGTTCCAGCACTTCCGGCACTGTACTGATCCGTTGTTTAATAAACACCGGCGCAACAAAAAGCGCAGTGAGCATTAATACCAGCCCCGCCATCCACTCGTAATTCGCTACCGAAATGCCGGTTTCCCAGGCTGCACCGGGCAGACCGATTAAGGTGGTTGAGGAAATATTGGAAGCAAATAGCGACAGGCCAATGACCCAGGGCCCCAGGCTACGACTGGCCAAAAACAATTCATCGGCATCGGGGGATCGTTTGGTTACGCGGATGCAAACGCCAATGACCACCAGCAGGTAGATGGCGATAATAACGTAATCTAAGGTGGCGAGTGAGGGCATAAGAACACAGCGTATTTCTATTTATTAGCGCACTACCTTAAGAAAATTCAGCTTATACCTCAAATTTAATGAAAATCGGATTGGCAGTGAACAAACGCCATTGGCGAAAGTCTGAACAATAGTAGGTGCTAACCGGTTTTAATCGACGTCATCTGCTGCTATGCCTCAGGCTTTTTGTTAGCATCCGATGAGGCTTTTTTTGGTATTAATAGCGCATTTAATTTTCTATAACTTAATTCACCTACTTCAACCACAGCCCCGGACTCTTTATATGACATTGATAAAAAAAATGAATATAGCAACGGCTTTGGCTCTGCTGAGCTTTTCAGTGACGCCGCTGTATGCTGAAGAAGCGCCTGCTCCGGTGGCTGCGGATGTAGAGGCAGAATTCAAGCGTTGCGTCCCCCGTTTGCAGCAACGGGCCCGAGCAGAAAAGATTGCCGACGATGTGGTCGAAAAGCAATTGGGCGCGGTGCAGTATGTAGCACGGGTGATTGAACTGGACCGCAGGCAGCCGGAATTCAGTGAAACGTTTTATAACTATCTTACGTTACGGGTTAATGATCAGCGCATCACCCAGGGGCGGGAGCTACTGAAAAAGCATTATGACCTACTGCTGAAACTGACTCATCAGTATGGCGTTCCGCCGCAATATATTGTGTCATTCTGGGGGCTTGAAACGAATTTCGGTACCTATTTGGGCAAGATGAATGTATTGGATTCGCTGGCCACCCTGGCCTGCGATCCGCGTCGAAGTGAATTTTTTACCAAAGAATTAATGGAAGCATTACGCTTGGTGGAAACCGGTGTTGCGGATCACGACACCATGTTGGGTTCCTGGGCCGGAGCGATGGGCAATATGCAATTTATGCCCAGCGCCTACCGCCGCTTTGCCGTCGATGGTGATGGCGATGGCAAGGCGGATTTGTGGAACAGTTTGCCGGACGCGTTTACCTCTGCAGCCAATTTCCTGCAACATCTTGGTTGGGAAAAAGAAGTACGTTGGGGGCGTGAAATACGCTTGCCGGAAAAATTCGATTACGCTCTGGCAGGCCGGGATGTGACCAAACCGTTAAAAGAATGGTCGCGAATGGGCATTACCGATGTGACAGGAAATGCGTTGCCGGAACTGGATTTGAAATCTTCCGTTATTATTCCAGCGGGGCACAACGGCCCCAGCTTTATGGTTTACGATAACTTTCATGTGATTATGGATTGGAACCGTTCAGAATTTTATGCCATTGCTGTGGGTCGATTGGCAGACCGGATCAATGGCGCAGGCGCGTTAAAAGTGCCACCACCGCAAACCGAACGGATGAATCGGGATGATGTGCGCTGGATTCAGGAAGCACTCAACAGTCTGGGGTATGACACGGGTGAGCCCGATGGTATTTTCGGGAGCCGTACCAAGCGCGCGTTGCGGGATTTCCAGAAGAGTAAAAATATGGTGGCGGACGGTTTCCCCAGTGAAGATGTGATTGCCCGGTTGAAAGCAGGAATAACCTCATGATGCAGCGTCTTGTCATTGGCTTTTTCGCATTGCTGTGGATGCCGCTCAACGTCAGCGCAGAGACCCGTACCTTTGGCGATATCGTGATTAAAGGGCAGTTCGAGCCAGGAGGTATGTTGATCGGGAGTGCGCCACCGGGCAGTACCGTGAAGTTTGGCGAGCGCTCGTTAGCCCTCTCTGCCGAAGGCGAGTTCGTGTTGGGGTTCGGACGAGACGATAAGCTGGAACAATCCCTGAAAATCGTCACTTCCGATGGCAAAGTCACGCCGATCAACCTGCAATTGAAAGCCCGGGAATACGATATTCAACGTATAGAAGGCGTGCCGGCGCGCACAGTCAACCCGGACACCAGTTCATTGCCGCGCATCCGCGAAGAGGGCAGTCAAGTAAGCCGGGCCCGCTACACCGATAGCGATCTTCGCGGGTATCTTCAAGGATTTATCTGGCCGGTAAAAGGTCCGGTTACCGGTGTTTATGGCAGTCAGCGGGTTTTTAACGGCGAACCCCGTCGCCCCCATTTCGGTGTCGATATCGCCGCTGCGGAAGGCACTGAAATCCAGGCCCCGGCTGACGGCGTGGTGACATTGGCGCACCCGGATATGTTTTTTTCCGGGGCGACCATGGTGATTGATCACGGCCGCGGCATCAGCACCAGCTACCTGCATATGAGCAAAATGCTGGTGAAGGGCGGTGACTCCGTAAAACAGGGCCAGACGATCGGATTGGTGGGGGCGACGGGGCGGGCCACCGGCCCGCACCTATGTTGGCGCCTGAACTGGTATCAGACAAAACTGGACCCTCAGCTGGTGGTGCCACAGCAATAGACGCCGGTTACAACCACCGCGCCAGTTTGCTTTCGTCTTCGATGGCCAGGTACACGGTATCGGCGAGCGGGGCTTTCAGGGTGACTTCAAACGTCATCAGTTCATCCCGGCGGAAGCCGTGCAGGGTGAGCTGATCTCCAGGCTGAAAGCGGCTCAATAATTTCTCCAGGTTGCCGTTTTCTACACGCAGTCCGTCCACCGCGATTAACACGTCTCCGGCAGAAATGCCGGCGCACTGGGCGCTGCTGTTGTCCAGCGCACGGGTCACCTTACTGCCAGCGGCATCCGCTGTCACCAGAACGCCGAGGTCAACCCGATTATCGTCGACACTTTTGTCGTTGCCGCCAGCATCACTCATGGAGCCGGCTTGGCGAAGTTTAAAGGCGATTCCGAACGGCGCAAAGAGGGCGCTAAAATCCATGTCAGTGGTGCCGTAAACTGCGTCCTCAAAGAACTGCTGTAAACGTTGTTGCGCCGGTTGCGGGACGTCGTTATTCCTGCACAACTCAAGACACAGATTCTGAATATCGAATTCTGCAACCGCCACGCCGGTTTGCCCGTGGCGCTGCCACAACAGTGACATCACCTGATCCAGGTTAAGTTTATTGTTGCTTTCGTGGCGCAGGTTCAGATCCAGAGCCAAGGCAATGACCGCCCCTTTGGTGTAGTAACTGACGATGGCGTTAGCGGCGTTTTCATCCTGTTTGTAAAATTTGGTCCAGGCATCAAAACTGGATTGTGCGGTGGTTTGTTTGAAGCGGCCCGGATTGCGTAGCAGGCGGGTGATCGTTTTAGCCACCAGTTCCAGGTATTCCTGGCGGGAAATCAAGCCGGTGCGCATTAATATCAAATCATCGTAGTAAGACGTAATCCCTTCAAAAGCCCATAGCAACGGGGTGTGGTTTTCTTTGCTCAGATCATAAGGAATATCCGGTCGGATGCGCTTCACGTTCCAGCTATGAAAGTATTCATGGCTACACAATCCCAGAAAGGTCTTATAGCCTTCGCTGACTTTGCCGGATTCGTTGCGGCCGGCAAGGTCATCCCGGTTACAGATCAAACTGGTGGAAGCCCGATGTTCCAATCCCCCGTAGCCATTGCCTACGGCCCAGGTCATAAACACATAACGTTCGAACGGAGCCGGTTCACCGAATTGTCGAATCTGGTGTTCACAGATTGTTGTCAGGTCTTGGGCAATGCGTGGCAGGTCTGCGCTGTGTTTTCCGGTGACGACAAAGTCATGGGGCACACCGCGGGCTTCAAATGTCACACAATCAAAATCCCCGATCTCGACCGGGTGATCAATCAGCTCGTCATAATTTTCAGCCTGGTAGGTGCCGAATTGATAGGCATCTGCGCCTGCGCTGGTTAACGAGGTGGCCACACGCCAGTGCCGCGCCTCTTCAATATTGGCATTATTAATGTCCAGTCGGCAGGGTGTGTCCGATTGACCGACGACTTGTAGAAACACGCTGGTGCCGTTGAAATAGGCATGAGTCTGATCCAGGTGGGCGGCTCTTACCGACATGTCCCAGGCGTAAACCTGATACTCAATGTCGACCGCGCCGGTGCAGGCGCCTAGCGCCCACGTATCCTTATCGATTTTGCCGAGTGCGACGTTCTGATCGCCACTGCGGGCCTGAACAGCAATGATATTCCTGGCGAAATCCCGGATCATATAGCTGCCCGGTATCCAGGCTGGCAGCCGCAGCAACTGGCCACTGGCCAGTGGCGCGGGTATATGAATACGCAAATCAAATACATGGGCGTAGGGGTCGGACGGGGTGATGCTGTAGTGTATCGGGCTTATCTCATTGTTTTGCATGAAGTTTAAGAGCTCGGTCGGGTAAATTCAGTGATTATCTGTCATGACGTTAACAAAAACGCCGCGTGCAAGGCAAAACCTTTTACGAGTCCGGTGGCCAGGCAGTTCGGGCAATGGCGGCATTGGCTTGGCGCTGCAACAAAGGCGTGATGCCGGCGTGCTGCTAAACCACGTAGGCAGCCGTTTTTGTCCTCTTGTTGCCCGTATGTTGTTAGCTGTAATTTATTGTTAAGGGGGATAGCTTGGCGGCTCCAAACATCGCAACTGCATCTATACTTGGCTCAATATTGATCAATCGGTGTCCCCCATTCCAGTGACGTTGTTGTTAAAGCCCCTTACATTGCTGCTATGCCTGATACACGTCTTGTGGCCGCTAACTGCAGCGGCCGCCGATGCCAGCGCGGAGCAATCCCTGCCTGCTACTATCCACGTCGGCAGCCCGGGCTTGCTGGAGCTGCAGCCCGTACACGCCCGGTATCACCTTGAATTAGCACCGTTGTCGGCACAGCAGGTGTTCGATCTTGCGGCTGGGGAATGGGCCGCTCCCGAAAAAGCGACCATTAACATCGGCCCGCAAAAACATGCTGCCTGGTTTCGTTTTCATATAAAAAACGAACTCAACACAGACGTGGACCGTCTCCTGGAGCTGCGCTGGCCGCACCTTCGCGATATTGATTTTTATCAACGCCGGGCAAGTGGCGAAGTTATTCATCTCAAAGTGGGGCTTTCGGTCAATGGTTTTGAACATTATATGAATAACACCAGTTACCTTTTTCCGCTGCCACTGGCGGCAGGGGAATCGTCTGATGTTCTGATTCGCGTTCATGGTAATTCGTATTTGTTCTTGCCGTTGTTTATCTGGGATCGCGATCTGTTTATTGCGGATCACGGTAATCAATTGATGTGGTATTGCCTGGCATTTGGTGCGTTGCTGGCAATGATGTTGTATAACGCTTCGCTTTATGTGTTTACCCGTGACCGCAGTTATTACTTCTATTCGTTATATGCGTTGTCCATTCTAATTTACGAAATCTCCGCGACCGGGATCGGTAACCGTTATCTATGGGGCTGGTCGGAGTGGGCTCGGCTCAACGTGTTCGTTCTCAGCATAAATATGAGCTTTTTGTGTGGCAGCCTGTTTGCCCGCTACTTTTTGGGCCTGGAGCAGTATGGAGGCTGGTGCAAATGGTTGAATAGCATAACCGTTGCGTTTTGGGCCGGCTCCGGTTTGCTGGTCCTTTTGGGGGTGACCGAAGTCTATGGGCTGGCTGAATCCATGTCGTTGTTCACCTGCTTTGCCGCGCTCATTACCAGTATGTATCTGTGGAAAAAAGGCAATGTTTCGGCGCGCTACTTTACCATCGCCTGGACTGCCTTGATTGTCTTTACCATGGGGACGGTAATGATGCTGAACGGCAGTATGCCCTATAACGCGTTCACTCAATACGGGCAGATTATCGGTTTTGTTTTGGAAATGTTGTTGTTGTCATTCGCGTTGGCTGAACGTATTAACCGAGAGCGTAAACAGCGTGAAGAAGCTCAGCAGGTCGCGCTGCAGTTGCAAACTGAAATCAGTGATGAACGCGAAGATCGGGTACAGGCTCAGCAACAACTTTTGGAGCTGCAAAAGCAAACCAATAAAGAACTGGAATGCCGCGTATCAGAACGCACCGATGAGCTGGAAAAAGCGATGTCCGAACTGGAAGCCGCCAATAGCGAACTTGAAAAGCTCAGTGTGACGGATCCGTTAACCACATTAAGCAACCGGCGCTATTTTGACGAGGTGCTCGAGCGTGAGCTGCAGCGCTCTCAACGCACACAGAAGCCATTGGCTTTGGTGATGGTCGATCTCGATCACTTTAAACAAATTAACGATAATTACGGGCACCTGGCCGGCGATGATTGCCTGCGTTTGGTGGCAGCGACATTGAAAAAACTGGTGACCCGGGGCACGGATCTGATTGCCCGATACGGCGGTGAAGAATTTGTTGTCATCCTGGCCGACACCACTGAAGACGATGCCTATCGGGTGGCAGAACGCATCCGTAGTGAAATCATTAAGATACATTTAATCTACGGTGGAAGCCGTATTCCCATGAGCGCCAGCCTGGGTGTGGCGGGGGTCGCAATGGGACGCGTAATGACACCGGGGCAATTGATCGGGGCGGCGGATGACGCGCTCTATCAAGCCAAAAACAGTGGCCGAAATCGTTCTGTTGTAGCGAAAACCAATGTGTCGTGAACAACGCCAGGCAACCGGGCCGGTTCAAACTATTTTTTAAACGGAGGCTTGTGCTCCAAAGGCGGTCTGGGCAACACGATATTTTGCGAAACGTATCGGTTCAGGCGGCTATTGACCAGGCTCATTCCCGGAATCCTATAATGCAAAAAAGTGGCACTGCGATTGGCCGTCCTATAAAAATGAGTGGTTCGGCGCCATCCTCTATTCTGGGGCAGACCCAGTTCATCGGCCCGTGCCGGGCTCAGGCAAAGGCGGCTGCACGCCAGGATCAGGTCGGCCGGTAGTTTCACAAGTCCGTGACTGGCAATGCATTGCAGGGTATTTTTCGCCAAAAGCTGGTGTGCCTTGTCGACGGTCTCTTGTCGTTGGCTTAGGGTCTGATGCAGTTGCGATTCTTGTTCCAGGGTGTTGGTAAGCAGGTCCTCATCCAGTCCATATAAATGACCGCAGTAGCGCCAGAAATGATGTATCGCCTGTTGATCATGGGCGTCGAATTCAATCCCCAGTCGTTGCATGCCAATCTTGGCTATATGACTGAATTCCAGTATGTCATAGGCCATATCGAGCTGGCTTAAAGGTGGACTTCTATGGCGTCCATACCAATCCCGTGTCACCAGGTTTTTGCGCATTAGCGCGTTAGACAATCGTATTTCTGCTAACGCCCGGTGCCCGCTGGCTCCCGGTTGTAAGCAACCAGCCTGGGTTGTGCTGTGAATAAGCTGATTGGTTTCGTATACCCGACGCACCACCTCCTGATTCAGGTGGCCACTGGTCACCAGGGCGACGGAAGCGCGGTTCTGGCAATAGCCTTCGATCAAACTGCCGGTCAATATGGCCAGGGTTCGGGCATGATTGAACACGTTTTGCAGCTTCTGGGCGCGATCGATTAATTGCCAGTCCACCCAATCCGGAATGCTCCACAGATGGTCAATCAGCTCCTGATAAACGCCGATTTCGGTTTTTGCAAGGTAGTGAACTTCATCCATCATGCGAGAAGGTCGTCGGCGATCGATTCGCATCGCAACCGCATCGGCCAGGGCATCGCCGGTAGCGGATAATCTTCTCATGGCAGTATCGGTCATTGATCAGGTATTTTCATCGTTGCGGGTCATGCCTTTTTTGGTTCTGGCGGTGGGGGCGGCGGTCAAGGGATCTTCCGGCCAAAAGTGCTTTGGGTAACGGCCTCGCATTTCCTTGGCAACCGCCTGATAACTGCCTTGCCAGAATCCCACGATGTCCTGGGTGATTTGCAGGGGGCGCTGTGCAGGCGACAACAGCTCCAGGGTAATCGCAGTACCGTCGGCCAGGGTGGGGTGCTGACTGAGCCCGTAAAACTCGGTCATTCTGGCTCGTATTACCGGTGCTTTGCCAGCCGGGTAATCCACTTTTTTCGAATTGCCTGTGGGTAGGGTCCAGAATTCCGGGGCCTGTAGATCGAGCAATTTCTTTTGCTCGTGATTCAAAAGGCAGTTGAGGGCGGACAGCAACGGGAATGATTTCAGCTCGGCTATGCGGTAGACGCTGGTTAAAAAAGGCCGCAACCAGCTTTCCGCGCTGTCTTTTAAACCTTGCGCGGAAAAATCGTGCCATCCCCCGGTTGCAGCCGGGTTGTGTTGTTGAAGCCAGCGCAGACGCGACAACAGACGGAGCGCGTCATCGCTCCAGGGCAGATCATTCAAATCGTTTTCCAGAATAACGTTAAGCATTATCTGCTGCGCTGCCTCCGGCCACGGCTGACTCAGCGGCGTTTGTTTTAAAGCTAATGCCCCCAAGCGGGTTTGAGTTTCAGCCACTACCGCTTTTTTTTCATAATCCCAGTAGACGACGGGTTCCGTTTCGATCTGATCGTTAAGCGCCTGGGTCAACGTGTTCAGGCTAATGGCGCAGGCTAGACGAATGGTGGGTTCCCGGCTGGGGCCGTCGCAGTCCATCACCACCAGATAGGGGTGCTGGCGTAGCGGGTCCTGGGGCGTCAGCTGCACGCCTTTACCATTGCTCATTAAATAGCGGGAAGAGTTCGGTTGACGTTGTTGTGCGATCCGGTCCGGAAAAGAGTGCGCCAGAGCGGCGGCGAGCTCCGAGGATTTAATGGTGGCGCTGTCCTTGTCCCCTGGTGAGTGACGTAGCCGGTTTAAGAGCTGGCGTTGTAAGGCATGCAGCCGTCGGAATGTACCCTTATTCGATCCCTGGCGGGTTGCATGAGCCGCGCGGGAATCTGCTGCTAATGCATCCAGTCGTAGCAGAATATCCGCTTGCTGTTGATCCCGCTCCAGGCGTAACGGGTCGCCCTCAGATAAAATAGCGGCGCAGTTCACGGTGGCATTTTTTAACTCGCTGTGGCGGTGCTGCCAGACCAGGCAACCAATACGGGGTGGTAATCCCAGCCGGGCTACCTGCGTACCCAGGTTGGTCAGGGTTTTATTCGCACCGGTGCTGTTATTGTTCAGTATCCCCAGTTGCGCTAAAAATTCCTGGGCCCGTTGTAGCTGTTGCGCATCCGGCGGGTCTAACAGCTTGAGATCCTTGGCGTCACTGTTACCCCAGGCCGCCAGTTGCAACGCGACCGGCGCCAGATCGCTCACCGCGATTTCGGCATCGGTATAGGGCTTTTTACTTTGGTGTTCGGTTTCGCTCCACACCCGGTAGCAAACACCGGGTTGGGTTCTTCCTGCCCGTCCACGACGTTGTTCAGCGGAAGCGGCGGAGATGGGCACCGTCATTAAATTGTCCATACCCCGGCGTTCATCGTAATGGGCGGCCCGCACCAGTCCACTGTCAATCACCACGCGGATACCGTCGATGGTGACGCTGGTTTCGGCAACGTTGGTGGCGAGCACGATTTTGCGACGACCTGGGGCATCCGGCTGGATCGCCCGCTGCTGCTGCTGTGCGGACAAGCTGGCATGGAGCGGGCAAATATCGATGTTGTCTGCAGTCAGCCGCGCTTCCAGTTGTTGTTGCACGATCCGTATCTGTTTCATCCCCGGCAAAAACACCAGCAGACTGCCTTCGTCGTGTTGCAACGAGGTCATGATCAGATTGGTAATGTGTTGCTCGATAAACAAATTGCCAGGCAAGGGACGGTAATGGGTTGTTACTTCGTAACTTCGGCCCCGGGATTGAATCAACGGCGCTTCTAACCATTGTGATAAATGGTCGCCATTTAGGGTGGCAGACATCACCAGTAAACGCAGGGGGTGGTTGCGATCTCGAAACGCCGCTTGGGTTTCCAACGCAAACGCCAGACCCAGATCCATATTGACCGAGCGCTCGTGAAATTCATCGAAGATGACCATCGATACCCCGGCGAGTTCGGCATCGTTTTGAATCTGATTCAAAAAAATACCGTCGGTCATGACTTCAATTTTGCAGTTGGCTCCAACCTGGTTATCAAACCGAGTGCGCAAACCCACGCGTTCGCCTATGGGCTCAGACAGATTGAACGCCAATCGGCTGGCCGCACCCAACACTGCCAGTCGGCGGGGTTGGATCAGAATAATCTTGCCATCGATCCAGGGCTGATCCTGAAGCACCAAGGGTATCCGGGTGGTTTTCCCGGCGCCGGGTGGAGCCTGAACCACCAGGGTTTGGTTCATAAGTGCCGATTGCAGCAGCGGGTCAATGACCTGGTCAATGGGTAGTGGGCTGGGTGTTTGCATAACTCAATATTTTGCCATAGTTGTGCCGGGATATCCCTGATACCCGCCCATTTTGTATGATCAGATTCAAACGCTGACTGATCGACGGTAATTCAATGGCCTGCACCGCAGCCGCATTCTGAAATAGTTTGTGGTTTGTGGCATGATGCGGGGTTCATGCTCAGAAGAAATCAGTCAGGTTTGTTGTCGTTGTGTTAGAAATCTCCTCCAATCTTAGTCTCGAAGATGACGAAATTGAATTGCTGGCCATCCGCTCACAAGGTGCAGGGGGGCAGAATGTAAATAAGGTATCCTCAGCCATTCATCTGCGCTTCGATATTAATGCCTCTTCGTTGCCGGAAGTGTACCGGCAGCGATTGTTGGATCTGAATGATCGCCGCATCAGTAAGGAGGGTGTTGTGGTGATTAAAGCACAGCAATTCCGCACCCAGGAAAAAAACAGAAACGATGCACTGGAGCGCCTGCGGGATTTGATCAAAAGTATAATGGTGGTGCAGAAAGCCAGGCGGCCGACCAAAGCCACCAAAAGTTCCCAGCGCAAACGGGTTGATAGCAAGGTCAAACATGGCCGCCTGAAACAATTACGCGGCCGAGTGGATGAATAGAACATGAAGGGGATGGTTAAACAAATGAAACGAATTGCTATAGGCATAATCGTTTGTCTGGCGACGCTCCAGGTGCATGCAATGGAATGGACATCGAACCTGGACATTACCGCTTTATTCCAGAAACACAGTGTGAACGGTACCTTTGTGGTTTACGACGTTACTGCCGGCAAACTCACCGGCCATAATGAGCGCCGCGCTGCGCAACGCTTTATTCCGGCTTCCACTTTTAAAATTCCCAATACACTCATCGGACTGACCGTGGGTTCGGTCAATAGCGTCGATGAAGTACTGCCCTATGGCGGCAAACCGCAGCCCTATAAAACATGGGAAAAAGATATGTCGCTACGGGATGCGATTGTCATTTCCAATGTGCCGGTTTATCAGGAGCTTGCACGCAGGACCGGATTGGAACGTATGCAGCAGAACGTGATTAAACTGGGCTACGGTAACCAGGATATCGGTGCTGCCGTAGAAACCTTTTGGTTGAAAGGCCCGCTGAAAATAAGTGCGATAGAACAGGTGCAATTTTTGGCTGCGTTGGCCAAAAACCAATTGCCGGTTGCCGCAGAATTTCAGCAGGCCACCAGTGAAATCCTGCTGATTGAACAGGATGATCATCACAAATTGTACGGTAAGACCGGTTGGCAAAATGCCCCGAATGAAGGCGTTGGCTGGTGGGTGGGTTGGGTGCAAAAAGACGATCGGCATTACGCATTTGCACTGAATATGCAGATGCAACAGGAATCCGATGCGCCCATCAGGATCGAAATCGGTAAAGCCGCCTTAAAAGCTCTCGGGATACTGTAATGGAATCCCTAGCCATTCTGGTGGACGTTCAAAATATCTATTACACTACGCGTCAGGCTTACGGCTGCAATTTTAATTACAACGCATTCTGGGCCCGGGTTACCGCCAATCGCAAAGTGACTCGCGCCATTGCCTATGCGGTTGATCGTGGCGATGAAAAGCAGCGGCAGTTCCAGAATATCCTGCGAGCCATCGGTTTTGAGGTGAAATTAAAACCGTTTATTCAGCGTGCCGACGGTTCAGCAAAAGGCGATTGGGATGTCGGCATTACGATCGATGCATTGGATTGCGCCAAAGAGGCGGATGTGGTGGTGCTGGTATCCGGTGACGGCGATTTTGAAATACTGATCAACAAAATCCAGACTGATCTGGATGCGCAGGTTGAAGTTTATGGCGTCCCCAAGTTAACCGCCCTATCTTTGGTTCATGCTGCGACGACCTTTATTCCAGTGGAGGGCGATTTGTTGTTGGGTCATTCCAGAGCCTGAACCGGGTAACATAATTCCACCACATTGCACTACGTGATCCGCGCCCCTCATGCTATATTTTCGTGAAATGCAATAAGAAGAGAAGTTTACCCGCATGAGTTCCCCCTTGGTTATTTTTCACGCCAGTTGCCTGGATGGTTTTGGTAGTGCCTATGCCGCCTATGTGCATTTCAAATTAAAACATAATGTGGATGCAGAATATTTGCCTGCCAGTCATGGCGACGCACCGCCGGATGTAAGCGGTCGTACGGTTTACATTCTGGACTATGCATATAAGCGACCGGCCATGGAGCAGGTTTGCAGTCAGGCTGAAAAAGTGGTCGTGCTGGATCATCACATCACGGCGAAAGACGCATTGGTGGGTTTGGATGAGCAGTTTCAGAATTTGGAATTGGTTTTGGATATGGAGCGTTCGGGGGCGATGATCAGTTGGCAATATTTCCATCAGGAACCGGCGCCCAACTTAATCGCCTGTATCCAGGATCGGGATCTGTGGCGCTGGAATGTACCCGATAGCATGGATGTGAATACCGGCTTAATGTCGCACCCGTTTTCATTTGAAGGATGGCACCAGGTAGCCAACGATCAGCAGGCATGGCAAAAGCTGGTGCATGAGGGCGCGGCAATAAATCGTTTTCGTGCGCAGATGGTGGAGCAGCATAAGCGTGCAGCGATGATGGGTGAAGTAGCGGGAATCAGCGTGCCGATTGTGAATTGCCCGCGAGCGATTGTCAGCGAACTGGTGGGAGAACTAGCAGAAGGGCAGCCATTTGCAGCGGGTTACAGCGATAAAGGCACCCGCAGAAGCTGGTCGCTGCGTTCGGCCAAAGACGGTGCCGACGTTGCCAAAATTGCCGAGTTGTTTGGCGGCGGCGGGCACAAAAATGCCGCCGGGTTTGTCACGCAGCTGAGTGAGAATAATCTGCTGGTGAACCCCGATTAGGGCCGACAGACCCTAACGTTTCGGTTTTCCACCCCGCTTAATCGCTTTACGAGCAGCTTTTCCCGGTCGGTTACCCGCCCTGGGTGGCAAACCGGTATGTTGCGTCAGAATTTTTCCGCGCCCCGCTTTCGCTCTGCCGGCTGATTGTTTCGCAGCGGTTTTTGAAGAAGCATGGTTGGCCGGTTGAGTGGGCGGAATCAGATGCTTTTTACCGTAGCCGATCAAATGCGCTTTCCCCATATTTTTTAGCGCTTCGCGCAATATCGGCCAATTATCCGGATCGTGGTAACGCAAAAACGCTTTATGCAGACGACGTTTCAGCTCCCCTTTCGGAATCACCATCTTGTCGGATTTATAATTCACCCGATGAATCGGATCTTTCTCGGTATGGTACATGGTGGTGGCCATGGCCATCGGGGAAGGATAAAAGGTTTGCACCTGGTCAGCGCGAAAGCCATTGGACTTTAACCAGAACGCCAGCCCCAACATGTCCTCATCCGTCGTGCCGGGGTGGGCAGCGATAAAGTACGGGATCAGGTATTGTTCTTTGCCTGCTTCTTTTGAAAACCGATCAAACATTTCTTTGAACTGATCATAAGCCCCCATGCCGGGCTTCATCATTTTGGAAAGGGGACCGCTTTCGGTGTGTTCCGGCGCAATTTTCAGATAGCCGCCCACATGGTGGGTCACCAGCTCCTTAACGTATTCCGGATCCAGAACCGCCAGATCGTAGCGTAAGCCGGAAGCGATCATTACCCGTTTTATGCCTTTCAACTCCCGGGCACGCCGATACAACCGCGTGGTCGGGGATTGGTCGGTGACCAGATTTTTGCAGATGGTGGGGAACACACAAGATAAACGCCGGCAGTTGGCGTGGATCTCTTCGCTGACGCAATTCAGGTGATACATGTTGGCCGTTGGGCCACCCAGATCCGAAATGGTGCCGGTGAAACCCGGTGTCATGTCACGGATTTTTTCAATTTCCCGAACCACAGAATCTTCTGACCGACTCTGTATTACCCGGCCCTCGTGTTCAGTAATGGAACAGAACGAGCAGCCGCCAAAACAACCTCGCATAATGTTCACGGAAAAGCGGATCATGTCATAGGCGGGAATTTTGGCGTCGCCGTATGCGGGGTGAGGTACCCGTTGGTAGGGCAACTCAAAAACGTCGTCCAGTTCCTCGGTGCTCAGGGGCACAGGTGGCGGGTTCAGCCAGACATAGCGGTCGCCGTGTTTTTGTACCAGTGTGCGGGCGTTGGAAGGGTTGGTTTCCAGATGCAGAACCCGTGACGTGTGCGCATAGAGCACGGGATCCTTACTGACCTTTTCGTAGGACGGTAACAGCACGTATTGTTGCTTACTGCCAGCCGCAGGACGGATATAAACCACCTGGGCGCCCGTTGTCACCGGTGCGTCTTCTTTCGCGCCACCCTGTGTGGCGCAGGGTGCCTCCATGGCAACGTTGTTTTCTTCCCAGTGATAAGGGTTTTTATGAGCATCAACGCGCCCGGGGGTGTCAATCCGGGTGGAATCCTTCACTTCCCAGTCCACCGGCAGTTCCGACAGCATGCAGGCCGTGCCGCGTACATCACGGATTTCTTTCATTTCCTGGCCGGCTGCCACCCGGTGGGCCACTTCCACCACCGCCCGTTCTGCGTTGCCGTACACCAGCAAGTCGGCCTTGGAATCCATCAGCACACTGCGGCGGACTTTATTGGACCAGTAATCGTAGTGTGCGATGCGGCGCAGGCTGGCTTCAATGCCTCCTGCCAGCACCGGAGTGTCTTTATAGGCCTCGCGGCAGCGCTGGGTATAAATCAACACAGCCCGGTCAGGGCGTTTGCCCCCTTCATTATTGGGGGTATAGGCATCGTCGTGACGGATTTTCAGATCGGCGGTATAGCGGTTGATCATGGAATCCATGTTACCGGCGGACACCGCAAAAAACAGATTAGGCTGACCCAGCGTACGGAATGCGTCTGCTGATTGCCAGTCCGGTTGCGCAATGATGCCAACCCGAAACCCCTGTGATTCCAATAACCTACCGACTACCGCCATGCCGAAGCTGGGGTGGTCTACATAGGCATCCCCGCTGATGATGATAATGTCGCAGCTATCCCAGCCGAGCGCATCCATCTCCTGTCGGGACATGGGTAAAAAGGGCGCGGTGCCGTAACATTCCGCCCAGTAACGGGGGTAAGTAAACAGGGATTTAGCAGCTTGCATAGGAAGTAGGTACATCAGAAGGTAAAAAGAGCGGACATTTTAACGGAATTAGACGCTTCTTGCATCCAGGCAAGCGTAATGGGGGGCACTCTTTTAAGTGCTAACGTGGGGAGCTTGGTTCATTGGCAAAATAGACGGCATTCCCCGCCACACCCACTCCGGCAGGAGCGGGCGATGTATCGGGAAGTCTTCGGTTAAACCCGTTGCAGTTGTTTCTCCAGATCCAGTACTTTGCGTCGTGCTAATGCCAGGTTGGTTTTACCTTTGTCCAGCACCATATAAATGAACAAGCCTTCGTTTGAAATGCTGGGGCGGATAATGTGAATTTGTTTATCCAGCGTAATTAAAATGTCTTCAATGCCGCCGGAGATGCCCAGGGATTTCATGGTTTTTAACTTCGCGTTAACTACGTCACTATTGCCGGCAGCCGCTAACTCAAGATCAACACCGCCACCTTGGCTGCCCAGCAGCATACCAGAGGTGTAATCAACAATAGCACAGCCGAGTGCTCCGTCGATTTCCATTAGCCCGTTTATGGTATCGGATATATTTGACATGTTTCTTCTCCTTGATTAATACGTATTAAGAGTTGTGGTTATGTGCTTAAAAAATATTAAGCTTGTTCAGCTTGGATTTGTTGTCTTATATCCTCAGCAAGTCGATTGATTAAGACCCTAACCTTTCCGATATTCATGGATTCGGTTGCGGACATGGCCAACACGAAATCCCTGGCATCGAAACTTAAAGAAACAAACGCGATGTTGCCCTGCTCAGCTTCAATAAACGTGATTTTGAAATGCTTTGATAAAATTTGTTTTGAAACTGCATTGCTCACTGAGTAAAGCGTGCTTGATGCGGCGGCCATAGTGTCAATATCAAAACTAATGGATTCGCGAGATTGATTCTGCACAGGAAATCCATCTGTAGTAGCAAGGCTGACTACTTCAACTTCGTCATACAGTTCCATATATTTCTGGAATACAATTCCGGCGGCGTGCGCCACGTTGCTATTATCCGACATCTTCTTCAAATCGCTCGTAATCTTCAGGTGTGTTATTTTCATTGATGGCATCGAATAGCTGCAAAATCATAAATGATGATTCCACATCTCGAGGATCAACAGGATAGATGGGTGGTGTTAACCCGTAGTCATCCAACACCATCTGTATGAATTCATATAATGTATCCAGCTCGCCTTCATCGGCTTCCTCACAGTGAGTCACGCCGATCATTACGGGGATGTTTTTTTCGTAAGGCGAGAAGTGGTTAATGATATTATCCAGTTGCTCGGAATCGAATCCGTCCCCGTATTTCACTAATATTAGCAGGCCCCAAAGCCCCTGCGAGACCATGTCCCATAAAAGTGAAAAGCGTTTCTGACCCGGTAGTCCGTAAAGACCTAAAGCAACATCCTCGGCCAACGACAGCCTTCCGTAGTCGATGCCGACAGTGGTAAATTCTTTGCCGATATCGACGCTCGATTTTGCCTCTGTAGCAAAAGGGGATATCTCGCTGATCGTATTGATTAGCTGAGTCTTGCCAGCTCCGACTTCTCCGACCACCGCAAGTTTTTTATAGATCTTGCTCATACTGTCTCAATTCGCTTGCTTTTTAGGTGTGGTAATAAATTTCTTCAGCAGATGGCTGAACCGATCTGCTTTTTCTGGAACCGGGTTCTGGGCTTTAACAGGCATAGGCGTGTCGGCGTCGGAGCCCGTTTTTACCAGCAGGGTCCCGGCATCTTGTAACTGGATTAAAAACTCAACAAGCTCAGATTCCGATGGCCATATTTCTTTGCTCAGTATGTGTTGATAGGACACATAGCGATGGCTTAACAGTGAACAGGTTTTCATCCCTTTCGGGTTCAAGCGCATTTGCGTTGGCTTGGGCCAGGACGAAAGCGACAAAGCGCATCCGACAAATTGAGTCGGGTTCGCCGGCTTTGATGCGGGAGCACTTTCAACCGCTTGCGTGATGGGGGCCGGCTTTATCGGGTGCGGCTTGATTGGGGCAGGACCCGCACCTTCAGTTTTCTGCAGGGAATCGTCTGCCTCTGGAGTCAGATTTCGTTCGGCGATAAAGATGTCTTCGTACAGCTTTCTGTCTTTAGGTGATTCAAATACAAAGTCTTTTTCCAATACCTTTTTGAGTTTGGCAAGAAAGGTCTGCGGGGTTTTCACGCCAGGTTTGACTAACCGGATAAACCAGGTATTAAAGTAGGGCTTTTCAATATCGCAATTAACAATAATACTGCAGCGTTCGAATCGGCTGTCCCGCCTTATTCTGTACGCCGCGCTGGCAACAGCCGTCGCTTCCCCTTCCAGCACTTGCAATACGATATTTTTATAGACAACGAACACGCCGTTCACATCGTGCTGGCTATTGAATTTTCGCGATTCATCATAGCTGCTCATCAGGGGAGCAGACAGACGATTTTGTGGCGCAAGGGGCAGCATTCCTATACAAACAATTCGCTTCATTTGGTTTGATTACTTCCCTTCGACTTAAAACGTGCTCTGTTTCAATAGCTTGTAAAATCAGACATGGCTGATTTGGGTTGTCTGTACGATCGTCTCGGTTAGCGATAGGCGCAATCGCGTGTATCCAACAATGTTCAGGATCACTCATATGAGGTAATGCCTATATAAAATCAGGATAGTCAAGTTGTTTGGATATACAAATATTAAGGCAGCTTGGGTGCTGGCTAATATGCACTAATGTGATGCGTGTTTTAAATTGATCAAGTCGGCACATGTGCACGAGATTTGAGTCGATCTGACTGCGAGGTCCGTGCAAAAAAAATAACGATGCGGGCCCATTAATGATCAAGAAAACGTCAACCACAAAGCCTGCTAATCGCCTGGAAGGGGTTAGGGAATCGACGCGCCTATTATTCCAAAACTATCTAAGCGCCCGGTGCTGCGTTGCTATGATTAATAAGATGTCTGAATGAATTAGCTCACTGGAACACGAAGTACTCGATGGAACGACATATATTAATTGTTGATGATGAAGCCAATATTCTTAGCGCATTGGACAGGCTGCTTGATGAGGGTGGGTTCGTAGTTCATCGTGCGAGCAGTGGCGAAGAAGGGTTGCAGGTCATTGATAGCAATCCGCAGATCGGCGTGATTCTGTCGGATCAGCGAATGCCGGGCATGACGGGGACTGAATTTCTTAAAGCGGTCAAAGAAACCCGTGAATCCGTCGTTCGCATGATCTTGAGTGGCTATTCAGAGCTTAATGCAATCACGCAAGCAATCAATGAAGGCTCAATTTTCAAGTTCGTTAGCAAGCCCTGGGATGACTTTCTTCTGCTGAATACGGTGAAGGAAGCGTTCGAGTATTTTGAGCTGGCAGAACACAACCGCCATTTGACAGAAGAGCTGCAAAGCTCCAATCATCAGCTAGCTGAACTTAATCGGAACCTGGAACGTCTGGTTGACGAAAAGGCAAACAAACTCAAACTGCATGTTGCATCTTTAAAAACGTATCAGGAAGCCATGGAATATTTCCCTTTTGGCGTTCTTGGTATTGATCCGTCCGGAAACATTGTTCTGGAAAACAAAGCCGCCAGGGACATGATATCGAAAACGAAAACAAGCTTGATCGGCTTTCAATTGGACCAGGCAGTCGAAGGCGATTGGGCAAATCTGATCTCTCAGGCGGAGCGGTTTAATCTCGATTCAGAGCAAAACCCTATTCATTTTTCTCTGAACAATCATAACGTCAGTATATTCAGGCTAGACAGGGAAGCAAAATCGTTTGGTCAGCTTATTGTTTTGGCGGCCGGCTAACAAGGAAGCCTGCGATGGATGAAAAGCACCAGTATCTGATTGATCAGGTTAATCGTATCAGTCCGTTGAATCCGGTGATGTTGGATTTGCTTGCAGCGTTACAGAATAAGGAAAGCCAAGCATCCGATTTAAAACATATTATTGAATCTGATGCGAATACTTCTGCTTCTATCCTTAAAATCGCAAATTCACCGTTCTATGGGTTGTCCGGCCGGATACGATCCATTCAGGACGCCTGCGTATTGCTAGGCTACGATCAGTTGAAAAATATAATTTATGCGTCGGCACTGAACGAGGCGACCCATAAAGGCCCCCATGTCGAGTGGCGCATGAAAATGAGGGAGCATACGTTGTCTACTGCCATTATTTGTAGCCAACTCGAGAAATACACTGATTCGGTAACGTCCGGTGTGGGGTATGCGTCCGGGTTGCTGCATGAATTTGGAAAGCAAGTAATGATCGCTGAGTTTCCTGATAGTTTCAGCGAGTATATGGCAATCGAGCAGGAAACCGAAAAGCAATCGTTTATTGATTTGTTTACCGAGATCGGTGACGTGCTTGCCAATCGATGGCATTTGCCGGATGAGATACGTTCATGTATTCGATATCACCGTAGCCCGCAATCCGCACCGAAAGAATTCAGTAACCTCGTTGAGCTTGTCCATTACGCCCGTTCTATTGCAATAGATCGAGGCTACACCTCACCCGGCGAACTGCAAAGCAACAATAATCAGGAAACCCCATACCCGGAACACATAATGACGCTAATCCCTCCTATAAATCAATTCCTGGATGACGCTCTGCAACAGGATCTGCAATCTAATCGGTGATTTTTTATGACTATGAGTAAAGTCCTGCTTGTGGACGATGAGAAAAACAATCGCAGCTCAATACTTCGTCTTTTTGAAGAATCCGACTTTACCTTTGTGGAAGCGGAGCACGGACAGGAAGCATTGGATATTCTGGAAGCGAATTCGTTTGATCTGATTTTATTGGATATCAAGATGCCGGTGATGGACGGCTTTGAATTCCTGAAACGATTTGCAAATGCGCAACCCCGTCCACCCATTTGTATTATGACTGCCTTTAACGATGCTGAAACCAGAAGAAAAGCGATTCACCTGGGTGCCGATGACTTTATTAACAAACCGTTGGATCCGATCGAGCTGGAAACAAGAATTATCTCATTGCTGAGAATCAGCCGTTATCAGCAGGATCTTAATCATTTTAATAAAATGCTGGAAAATCTGGTGTCGGATAGAACCAAGGAGCTGAGGGAGACGTATGAAAAGCTAAAAGTAACCGAAAAACAAAATTCCCGTGCCTATCGGGATATGATTACACGAATTGCCAAGTTAGCAGGCTATCGCCATGGAGTTGCCGATATCGATCCACATAAACTGGGGCTGTGTGCGGCGGCCTTGGGTTGGATATGCGATATGCCAAGCGACGAAGCTGAAAACCTTTCCTTATCCGCGATGGTCTTTAATATCGGGTTGCTCTCGTTATCGGACGAATTGTGTGAAACACCCATTGAGAACCTTGATGAGAGTCAGCTCAAACAGCTTCTAAGTTATACCACCAAAGGGGCAGAAATATTCGAGGGCGCTAACAGCAATTTACTGCAACAAGCCTATAATGTTTGCCTTTTTCATAGGGAAAATTTTGACGGCAGCGGATATCCGAATGGGATAAAAGGCACCGATATACCACTGGAGGCCAGATTGCATTCGGCAGCGTATCTAATAGTGGAAACGTTGGGTCGATTTCCTGAACAATCTCTTGAGCATGTGGAAAATGCGCTACGCGATCACTCTGGTGTACTGATCGATCCGTATATTGTGGAGACGTTGGTGTCCAATCCGGATGCTTTAGGCGACCTTTTGGAGCAGTTGTCTTAGCCATGAAAGACGAATCAACTGATCAATTGGTGGTGTTGGCGCAGATGATGGCGGATTCCGATTCCCATGGCGCGCGCGCGGTAATTAACCGCAACCTGTCTTTGATTGTCATTATGTTGGTTGGGATGATAGCGACGCTGTTATCGGTTGTGGCTGCAATCCAATGGGAGCGCCATGTCGATTATACGGTTTCTAAAATAGCGGAGACCATTTATTTCAATCAAATTGATTCTTCGCTGGGATTGATGCAACACAATACAGAGATTATGACGGCATTTGTTATGTCCTCTGAGTATGTTTCTAAGGAGGAGTTTGCAATCTTTTCCAGCCCGTTGGTATCCCTTGAGTCTTCAGCTGATTTTGTCTATATGTCGGGCTATTCTAACCACCATGGCCTCGACTATCTGGGTGTTGAAAACAAATACATAAAGGACGAGATCTCGTCAATTTTAAGCGCACCGAAGACACGTGAGTATCTGCAATCATTGAATACCGGTGCAAAGGACAACTATTTTACATTGCGTGGTTCCGCCCGGGACGGTGGCTATGTGGTGCATTTCAGGTCGCTGGACCATCCGGACTTCCCTGACGGGATATTTATGCTATCGGGCGTCAATGTGCAGAACTTGATTCTGAATCCCGAATATATTCCCCAGAATATAGAAGTCAAAGTATCGGATTCATCTGGAACCGCCGTAGTGTATCGTGACTTTCTGGATGACGACTATGAAAACCTGTATCAAATTGAACACCCATTCGAAAGCCTTAATATTGAATTGGCGGTCGACTTGAGTCTTTTGCCTGTCAGGCATATTGAAAATTTTAAATGGGTGCTCATTTCTTTCAGTTTTATTTTCACGTTCTTGATAGGAATCCAGTATATCTACGCCAAGCGCTCCATACGCAAACTGGCGAAATTCGCGGTTCAGAGAACCAGTGAACTCACAGCGATCAATAGCGAACTCACGGATGAGATTATCAGCAGAATCGATTTTCAGGCAAAACTTATGCAAAAAAATATTGAAATTCAGGATGCCAATAAAAAGCTTGATGAGGTTCAGGATCAGCTCATTCAGCAGGAAAAGCTTGCTTCACTGGGTCAGCTCGCTGCAGGCGTTGCACACGAAATAAATAATCCGGTGGGTTTCATTAATTCCAACCTGACCATGATGAAAAAGTATTCTGAGCGATCTCTACAGCTTATTTCCATTTTAAACGAGATATCCGAATCGACGCCGGATGAGAAGCAACGTTCCTGGATTGAAGAAAAAAAGAAAGAGTACAAATACGAAAGCCTGCTAAAAAATATGATTGATGTGGTTGAAGAGTCGCAGGAGGGGGTAGAGCGGGTCAAGCAAATTGTACAGGACCTGAAGGATTTTTCCCGTATCGACGAGGCAGAATGGCAGCGGGTTGATCTGCATACGGGTATTGAAAGTACACTGAATATTGCGTGGAACGAAATAAAATATAAGGCAGAAGTTCATAAAGAGTACAGTGAACTACCTCTGGTGGAGTGTGTGCCTTCTCAGATAAATCAGATTATTCTTAACCTGTTGGTTAATTCCGCTCATGCCATGAAGACCACCGGCAATATTTACTTGCGAACCCGTCAGCACGGGGATTCAGTGGTGATTGAGGTCGAGGACGATGGGTGTGGGATTCCCGATACAATCATCAATAAAATATTCGACCCGTTTTTTACAACGAAAGAAGTGGGTAAGGGCACAGGATTAGGGCTTTCCCTGTCCTACGGTATCGTGCAAAAGCACAATGGTACGCTCAGCGTGAAGTCTGAACCCGATGTAGGCACGACGTTCACAATTACGTTGCCCATAAAGCGGGCGTTTCAAGAGGGTGAGGTTTCCGGCGATGTCTGAACCTAACAGCACGAATGATCACGTCCATACCTTGTTGCTGGTGGATGACGAAGAAAGAATACTGGCAAGCCTTACCCGGCTTCTGGAGGAAGAGCCGAATGTTGACGTGGTGTGTTGCAGCTCAGCCATTGACGCACTGGAACTGCTGGAACATAAAGAAGTTGATCTGATTATTTCAGACATGCGAATGCCGGTTATGAACGGTGCAACCTTTCTGAGTAAAGCTGCCCAGAAGTGGCCCGACACCGGCCGTATCTTGTTGACCGGTTTTTCCGATGTACAATCCACAATTCAAGCGATCAACGAAGGCAAAATATCTCACTATATTGCTAAGCCCTGGGATGATGAGGATCTACTGGAGCGGGTCCGCGAAGTGCTCGAAGTCAAGAATCTTAGGGAAGCCAATAGGCAACTGTTGATTACCAAAGAACAGCAACGCCTTCAGCTACAGGAATTGACCGAACGCCAGGAAGCCATTATCAAAAGTCGTACTGCCGAGCTGGAACAAACTGCGTCGCAAATAGAGATCGCTTATCAGGAACTACAGGAAAGCTATTTTCAGTCGGTTCCCTTATTGGCCAATCTTATTGAACTGAACGAGCGTCATAAAAAAAAGCACGCCAAGCGGGTAGCGGATATGACCCAGATTCTGGCGACTGAGATGCAGGTGTCAGATCGGGATTTGAGGCAATACTATATTGGTGCGCTGTTACATGACATCGGAAAAATCGGATTGGAACAATCCATTCTTGGTAAAAACCCGCCGGATATGACCCCGTCGGAACTAAAACAATATCAGCAGCATCCATTGCTGGGTGAAAGCGCATTGTTGGCCCTCGACCCTTTGAAAGATGCGGTACAAATTGTGCGTTGCCATCACGAACGTTTTGATGGCAAGGGGTATCCGGGCAGGCTAAGTGGCGAAAATATTCCTTTGGGTGCGCGGTTGGTCGCGGTTACCAACGACTATGACAATCTGCAAATGCCCCATAACTTCCTCGGGAAGTCGCTTACGGATCTGCAGGCACATGCTTATATATTGCAAGAATCCGGCAAGCGATACGATCCTCAGGTGGTGGCCATCTTCGACAAAACCTTCGATTCAATCCGCAAACTGATTTCAAAATCCAAGGAAGTTGTGTTAACTCTGGATAAAACCCGTGCTGGTATGAAGCTAAGCCAGGATTTGTTGAATCACCATGGCTTGGTGATGCTGTCTGCGGGCAGTATTCTTACTGAGCATCACATCAAAAAGCTAACGCAATTTGAAAAAGCGTTCGATACAAAATTGACTCTTCAGGTGCTTTTTAAAACTGACCAGACCTGATTCCAACAACCCGATCAAATTATCCCGGCGTCCAGGCTCATGGCGATGGTGGTTCCCAATTCAGTGACCTGGTCGATGAATTGCTCATTCCATTCACCCCGGCAAACTAGAGGCGGTTGCACCATCTTCCAGCGTAACCCAGTAGTAATCGTTTCTACCGCCCGGCAGGTGCCCGTTCCGTCATGCCCCGCCCGCACAAAGAGTGCAAACGGCAAGCCCTGCTTTTTTTCCAGGCATGGATAATAGATGCGGTCAAAAAAGTCTTTCAGAGCGCCACTCATATAGCCGAGGTTTTCAGTGGTGCCCAGAATAATGGCGTCGCACTCAAGAACATCCTCTGCCGTGGCGTGCAGGGGCGCGATCGCATTGACGGTTACCTCAGTGACATTCGGGTCACGGGTGCCTTCCAATACAGCATCCCGCAGCCGCGCGGTATTGGGTGAGGGGGAGTGGATGACGACCAGCAGCGTTTTCATAAATACGCGTCCGTTACAGTTGAATTCAATAACATAATAACCAGAATCCACATCAATCGTTAACCCGTCGTTAACCCTCACCCAGGTTATAACAGAGATCATCAATGACTAATATCGGTACGTGAGCTCTCTGAATGCGTTTTTCCTCTTCTACTTTTCATCCTTTAGCGCCTGTTTTCACAGGGATTATTCTGTTGGGGCTGAGTGCCTGCGCGATGCATGATCCGCAGCCGGACTACCAGACCCGGGTCGATCAGCAGGTCAATCAGATACCGCATTGGTCAACCCAGTCCGGTGTTGCCCAAATCCAGGCGTTGATTAATAGCGTCGAGCTGGAAGCATTGGTGAACGAAGCGCTGGCTCACAACCCCGGCTTGCAACAAACGCTGCTGACGTTGCAGTCCGCGATGGTGGATTTGAAATTGAGTGACGCGGAACGCTTACCGACAGTGGACGCCGGCTTCGAGGCAGAGCGAGTGGAAGCCGTATCCGCAACCACTTATACGGGTTCGGTAACGGTGGGTTGGCAGCTCGATCTGTGGGCGCAGCAGGCAAATGCCAGCGCCGCGGTGCAGCAGGATGTCACCCAGCAGCGGCTTTTATATCAGTCTGCGCGGGACACCCTGGCCACGGACGTTATGACCGCCTGGCTGAATCTGATTTACCTGCAGCGGGCACTGGATATAGAACAACAGCGTTTGGCCAGCTACGAGTTGAATGAGTCCGTGGTATTAGGCCGCTATCGCAAAGGGCTGGGTACGTTAGAGGATCTGGACGCCATCCGAACATCGTTAGCTTCGGGACGTGCCACGGTGGTGAGCTATCAGGAAAACCTGTCACAACAGCAACGGGCGCTGCAAACGCTACTGGGACGAACCCGCGCCGACCCGTTAGCCATTCCCCGGAGCTATCCGGATGTATTGCAGCCGCTGGTGGAATTACCGGAAGTCAGTCTGCAACGACGCCCTGATTTACAGGCTGCGTATGCTTCCATCCTGGCGGAAGAGCTGCGTACACGGGTGGCGTACAAAGATTTGTTACCCAGTATCAATGTGCAGGCGGCTTTGAATGATATGGCCGCCAAACCCGGAGAGGCCTTATTGACGGACCCTATATGGAATTTGTTGGGACAACTGACGTTGCCGTTGTTTCATGGCGGCGCATTGCGGGCGCAAGTGAATAAGCAGGAGCTTGCCACGTCGACCGCGTATGAAGCGTATCGGGGAAGTTTGCTTAATGCCGTAGAGGAGGTGGATAACGCGTTATCCCAGGAGCAGTCTCTGCAACTGCAGCAAGCACATATTGAACAGGCGCTGCTCAGCGCGCAAAACAATTTGCAACAATACCAACGTAAATACCGCACTGGGGCCGTCTCTATTCTTGATTTGTTGTCTGTGCAACAGACGCACTTTGATCTGCAAAGTCAGCTCGACGTATTGATTTTAAACCGACTTAGTAACCGCATTACCTTGGCTCTGGCCTTGGGCTTGGGAGTAGATGTATGAACCTGGCGTCCAGACGACCGTTAATTACCTTTGTTGCAGCGCTTTTTGTCTTTGGCCTGGTTTTGTTTGCCAGTCTGCAAGCGATCGGCAACCCAAAGCCTCCAGGCGCAGTAAATCCAGTATCAAAACAGGCATCAACCCAAAGCACAACCCCCACGGTGAAGGTGACCGCCGTTTCAGCGCAGCCCTATCAAGCGGCGATAAAAGGCTACGGCAGCGTTGCGGCACACTATCAGTTAACGCTGAACAGTCGGGTCTCCGGTCAGGTAACGCAAGTTAACCAAGACTTTGAAACCGGTCGCAAAGTACAGAAAGGCGAAGTGTTGATGATGTTGGAAAACAGCAGCTATCAGGCCGCCCTGGCCAGCGCTAACCTTGCTTATCAGGAAGCGCTACGGGAGGCCGAACAGGCGCGGACAGAGTGGACCAGTTCCGGGCTGGAGGGCGACCCGGAATCACCACTGGTTTTTTATGAGCCGCAACTGCAGGAGGCGCGCGCTAACTATGAAGTGGCGGAAAAAAACCTGCAGGACACCCGCGTAAGTGCCACTTTCGATGGCATCGTTACCGCACGGTCGGTTGCACCGGGCAGTTACATTAGCGCAGGCAGTGAACTGGGCGAAATTATAAGTAGTGATCGGGTTGAAATCGCAGTGCCTTTGTCATCCCAAGAGTGGGCAATGCTGCCAACGCTCTCCGAGCTAAGCGCACAGGAGGTGGGATTAGTCGATGTAGAAACCGGCCGTCAATGGGTGGGGCGAGTGCTGCGCGAAGAAAAGCAGCTCGATTCGGCGACTCGCCAACGGTCCATTGTTATTGCAGTGGAGCAACCATTTGAGCAAGACCCGGCGCTGATGCCCGGCACCTTTGTGGAGGCTACTTTACCTGGCCTAGACGTGGCCGGTTTGTGGCGATTACCCAGCACCTGCCTGAGCCAGCGTGGCAAAGTCTGGTATATCGACGAGCAGGGAACCCTGCAAAACTTCGACGCCGAACCGATTTTTGTCGATGGTGGGTATATCTTTGTCCATCCCCCGCAAGCATTAAGCGATACGCCTCAGCAGGTATTAGTGAGCCCGATGAACAGTTATGTAACGGGTACTCCGGTGATGGCCCGGGAGGAAGACAACAATGAGTGATCAATCGCCCCTGCGAGGGATTATAGCCTGGTTTGCTTCCAACCCCGTTGCAGCCAATTTGCTGATGCTGCTGATCATCGCGGCCGGGATTTCAACCATGGGGAGTCTACGCAAAGAAGCCTTTCCTGCTACGGAACCGAACAAAATTACGGTTTCTGTGGAATATAAAAGCGGCTCAGCAAGCCAATCGGAAGAAGGCATTGCCATTAAAATAGAAGATGCGCTGGAAGACGTTATCGGCATCAAAACAATGACCAGCAGTGCAACCACGTCGGGTGCCACGGTGACCATAGAAAAGCAGTCCGACTACGATCTGGATACCTTGCTGACTGACGTGAAAAATAAAGTGGACAGTATCTCGAACTTCCCCGCTCTGGCTGAAAATCCGATTGTTGAAAAAGCGGTGCGCGAAGCCCACGCCATAACCATTCAGCTTTATGGGGAAGCGGATCGCAGCCTGTTGCAGCAGGTGGCTGAAAACCTGCGTGATGATTTGCTTATCAGCCCGAATATCAATTCGGTCAGTTACAGTGGATGGCTGGATCCGATGATGGCCATAGAAATAGACGAAGCGCGGTTACAGGCTTATGACCTGACTTTGTCTGATGTGGAAGCTGCGATCAATAACAACTCGTCCAATACCAATACCGCAGTGCTCAGAAATGAGAATCTGTACCTGCAACTGAAAGCATCAGAGCAGGCCTATTATAAGGATGAGTTCGCAAAGATCCCGCTGTTGACAACGGCCACAGGCAGTGTAATTCGTTTGGGAAGTGTGGCGACGATCCGCGATACCTACGACGACACGACGTCGTCTTTGTCGCGTTTCAATGGGGTCAACAGCCTGGGCCTGGAAGTGATCGCAACCGGTGCTGATGATATTACCAATACCGTGACTGCTACCAATGAGCTGGTGCAGCAATGGCGTTCTGAAGGCCGTTTACCGGAAGGGCTTGAACTTGAAACCTGGTATGACAGCAGCCAGAGCATCGAAGAACGGTTGTCATTGTTGGTACGTAATGCCGGCACTGGTATTTTGTTGGTGTTTATTCTATTAGCCCTCTTCCTCAATCTGAGTGTCGCGTTTTGGGTTGCGGCAGGCTTGCCGTTTATCTGCTTTGGCACACTGTACTTTATGGGCGATAATTTTGCCGGGTTGACGCTTAACGAATTCACGACGTTCGGTTTTATTATGGCCTTGGGTATTGTGGTGGACGATGCAGTGGTCATTGGTGAGAGCATCTATTCAACCCGATCGCGCTTCGGTGATACGGTAGAAAACACCATCAAGGGCACCATGCGGGTCGCCGTTCCCACCTTGTTCGGGGTGTTCACGACCGTGGTTGCTTTTATGGCTCTATCCGAAGTGTCCGGCATGCTGGGTAAACTCTATGCGCAATTTGCTGCGGTAGTGACCATTTGTTTGCTACTGTCGATAGTCGAATCCAAATTAATTTTGCCTTCTCATTTATCCCACTTGCGCACTCACCGGAATGGCAAAAAGACCAATCCAGTAGAGCGGCTTTGGCAGGCGATGCAAAATGGCGCTGATTTTGGATTAAACCGGTTTAACGATGGACTCTATCGTCCCGCAATCATGTTGTTTGTCCGCTATCGCTATGCGGTTGTGGTGCTTGCCCTGACCTTGTTCGTGTTGGTGATGAGTATGCCGTTCAACGGTACCGTTCGAATGAGCTTTTTTCCTGATATTGTGGGTGAAACGGTGCGTGCCGAGGTCACGATGCTGAATGACGCCAGCTATGGACAAACCCATTCGGCGTTGTTGGATCTGGAGCAGTCAGCGTTGCAAGCCGATCAAATGCTTCGCACCGACAAAGGTGAGAGCGCATCCGATATGGCCATAGCCCACCTGCAAGTGCTATCGGAGGCCGATCAAAGCGGGGGCGTGGTGGTGGAGCTGGCCGATGATGCACCCTATAACATTAATGAATTTACCCGTCGCTGGAAGCAATTGGCAGGGCAGCCGGAGGGGGTGCTCACGTTGAATATCCTCAATGCCCGCCGGCAGGTGGACGCGTTGCGAATAGAACTTCGCGCCAACAGCGACGAGGTGTTGGAAAGTGCCGGTGCCGATTTTCGCGACTTGCTAAAAACCACGCCGGGAGTGAGTGGCATCAGTTCTAACCTGGATCCGGGCCAACCCCGAATACAATTAACGCTGAACCCTTTGGGTCGGTCTTTGGGTTTGAACACCGATGAACTGGCCGCTCAAATCTATCAGGCGTTCAGCGGCGAAGTGGTGCAACGTTACCAACGCAACTCAGACGAGATCGAAGTCAAAGTACGCTATCCTGAGCACGATCGTCAGTCCATCAATAGCGTGTTGTCGTCACGGGTGCGTACCCCGGACGGCGAGGTTGTGCCCCTGGCGACGGTGGCGAACATTGCCTATGGTTATACCCGGGATTCCATAACCCGGATCGACAACAAACGCGCAGTGTATGTATCAGCAGACGTTGATAAAACGCTGATCTCGGCGACCGAGTTGGTCAACGAATTGAAAGCCGGTATCGCCGAGCGCCTGGAACGCCAATACCCCACACTGGATATTCACTTTGCCGGCGAGGCGGAGGAACAGGCCGAAACCGCTTCCTCCATGAGCCACATGTTCCTGATGGCGATGATGATCATCTATCTGTTGTTGGCCGTACCCCTGAAGTCGTATATCCAGCCGTTGCTGATAATGACAGCCATACCTTTTGGCGTGGTCGGGGCCATACTCGGGCATTGGCTCAACGATCTATCCTTGGGGATCTTATCATTGAACGGTATCATCGCTTTAAGCGGTGTGGTGGTGAACGATAGCCTGCTGCTGGTGAGCAGTTATAATGAGTTGGAAGAAGAGGGGCAGGGTAGCCGGATGGAATCGATTGTTGAAGCGTGTACCGGGCGCTTACGAGCGGTTTTGCTTACCTCTGTTACCACCTTTGCCGGCTTGGTTCCACTATTGGGTGAAACATCCATGCAAGCGCAGTTTCTGATTCCGGCCGCGGTATCCCTGGGCTACGGCATTCTATTTGCCACCCTCATCACTCTGATTTTTATTCCGGCGTTGGTTATGATTCAGGAAGATGCGAAAGACGTCATCAAGTCTTTAAGTGCCAGGATTGTTGGTAAGGAGCTCACCTCATGATTTCGGTTTTATTGGTGGAAGATGATCTCGACCTGGCGGCGACGGTGGTTCAGTATCTACAATTGGAAGAAATTCAGTGTGATCACGCCAACAATGGCATCAGTGGACTTCATTTATTGCAGAAGAATCGCTATGACGCATTATTGCTGGACTTGAATCTGCCACGTATGGACGGCATCAGCGTATGTGAAAATATTCGTGCCAGTGGTAATGATACGCCGGTCTTAATGCTCACTGCGCGCGACCAGCTTTCCGATAAAATTGAAGGCTTTCAGGCCGGAACCGATGATTTTCTGGTGAAGCCCTTTGACATGGAAGAGTTGGTGTTGCGGGTGCAGGCATTAACCCGTCGCCGCAGCGGACAGGTACAGCGACTGGCCTGTGGTGATCTGACTATGGATTTAACCCGTAGGCAGGCGCAGCGGGGTGGACAACCCTTGCATCTATCTCCGGTCGGCTGGAAATTGCTGGAGGCACTGCTGCGTGAATCGCCCGCCGCCGTATCGCGTGAGAAATTACAAGCCTCTGTGTGGGGCGATGATCCTCCGGACAGCAACAGCCTGAAGGTCCATATGTATAACCTGCGTAAAGTCTTGGAAAGTGATTCTGAGCAAACCCTACTGCATACCGTAAAAGGATACGGTTTTGCGTTGTATTCAGCGGACGGTGACGACACCGAATGAAATCTTACCTCAATCTAAAACGCTCTGTGTTACTTGCGATTGTCTGTGTGGTACTGACTTTGGTCATCGGCTACTCGATATTGGCAGCAAGCTATTTTATCGCTGGGATGGATAACATCGTAGCTGCAAATATGGCGCGTGCCATGCGCAACGAAGTGCAGCCAGAATTGAGTGATAATCCGTTCAAGCAGATCAATTTGACGAAAATCTGGGCTGAGCAGCCGGCATCGGTCAGGGTTTACCTGCCCCAGGGTCCGGTTCAACCAGACAAACTGTATAAGACCCATTTGAATGGCAAAAAAAGAATCCTGTTTGCACTAAAACAAAAAATCGACAATGAAATCTGGTATTCCAGTTTTCATATGTCCCCCCGTAGTATGGCGCATCTGGTCGGCGTCAACGTGCGCCAGAACATGAATCGCTTGCTGTTTATTGCGCTGGGCATCACGCTGGCGATCAGCTTGATTATCTGGTGGTTCTTACGGCGAATACAGAACCCCATTTCCCGATTGAATCGGTGGGCGCAAGCGCTGAACGAGCACAACCTGAATGAACCGATACCGGATTTCATCTATCCTGAATTGAACGGTTTCGCGCACCTGGTCCATGGCAGTTTGTATTCGGCCAAAGCCGGTATCGAACGTGAGCAGCAACTGTTAAGGCAAACCAGTCATGAATTACGAACACCCATTAGTGTGATTCGGTCGAATGTCGAACTGGCTAAAAAAATTCAACTCAAATCCAATAGTAAAAACGTGGATGAACAAATTCTTCAGCGGATCGACCGTGCCAGTTTAGCAATGAAACAGATGACGGAAACGTTGTTGTGGTTGAACAAAGACGAACTGAATTCGCTGGATAAAACCCGGTTGCGGATGGACGCCTTGATTGAAGATGTTATGGAGCCGCTGCGCTATTTGCTCCAGGGTAAACCGGTTACCGTAGCCGTATCATTGAACCCGGTGCAGCTGGATGTGCCCGAGGCCGCCACTCGCATCGTACTGGGGAATCTTATCCGGAATGCCTTTCAGCATACAGTGGAAGGGCAAGTGGAGATTACGTTGATCGACAATATCGTGGTAATCACCAACCGTGAATCCACTCCAGAAGAAGCCAAGACCGATCTCGGCTTTGGGCTGGGCTTAAAGCTGACCGGGCAACTCACCCAGAAGTTAGGCTGGGGCTGTATCACGACCTCACAAGACGCAAAATACACCGTGGAACTGACGATCAATTAACGTGGTGCCAAAAGCGTTGTTGGGTTTACAAAGAACGTCTACAAAGACCCTTTGGGCTGTTCGCCGTGATTGGATTTCGCGCGGAGTGGCACCATATCCACTTGCGCCTTAAAACTTTCTGCGCTTGCCGCGTGCCACCATTGGCTATAGTGGGTGTCGTCCGGCGCCTCAATCAAACTGTTTTCTGGCAGAAAGCGATAAATGCGATCAATCATTTTGGAGTCGGTAGCACCGATACGATGCACGAGATGGTGTGGTTGCAAATCGCAGGGATGAGTCAAACCGGCAGCGGCTACAATATCGCTTAATGCCAGTAACGTTTTTTGGTGAAAGCGGGCCGCACGCTCGGCCTGCACATCCACCACCAAGCCCCTCTGACGGCCAGGGTCTTGGGTGGTAATACCTGTGGGACAGGTACCGGTATGACAACGCTGCGCCTGAATACAGCCGATAGAAAACATAAACGCGCGGGCTGCGTTACACCAGTCAGCGCCGATAGCAAGATTACGCGCCAGCCCGGCGCCGGAATAGACCTTGCCACTGGCGGCTAGTTTTACCTTGTCGCGCAATCCGGTGCCCACCAACGCATTACGCACGGTGATCAACCCTTCAGTGAGCGGCATGCCGACAAAATCCGAAAGCTCCAGCGGGGCAGCTCCGGTACCGCCTTCGGCGCCGTCTACCACGATATAGTCCAGATAAATTCCGGTTTTCAACATGGCCTTCATGATCGCTAATACTTCATGAATATGACCCACACACAACTTGATGCCAACGGGCTTGCCACCGGAAAGCTCACGCATGCGGGCGGCAAATTCCAATAGCTCAATGGGTGTAGAAAACGCGGAATGAGCCCGCGGGGATAAACAATCCTGGTGCACTGGGATTTTACGCACAGCGGCGATTTCTTCGGTAACCTTAGCGCCGGGCAAAAGACCGCCGTGTCCGGGTTTGGCTCCCTGACTGAGCTTTATTTCCGTCATTTTAACCGCATCACTGCTTGCCTGTTCTTGGAATAATCCGGCATCAAAATGTCCGTTACCATCTCGACAGCCAAAATACCCGGAGCCGATCTCCCAAACCAGATCGCCACCGTGTTCCAGATGATAGGAGCTGATGCCCCCTTCGCCTGTGTCGTGATAAAAGTTACCCAGCTGCGCACCTTTGTTCAGCGCCGCAATGGCGTTCGCTGACAGAGCGCCAAAACTCATCGCAGAAATATTAAGGACAGATGCATTGTATGGCTGGCTGCACTGCTCACCACCGACCGTAATCCGCGGATCCTCTTCGGGGTGAGCGGCGGGTACGATGGAATGGCTCATCCATTCATACTCCCCGGAATCCGTGTCCCGTTCGGTGCCGAAAGGATGCGTGTCGCGTTTGCCCTGTGCCCGAGCGTGCACCAGATTACGTGCATCCAGACTAAACGGTTTGCCCTCCAGATCGCCTTCCACAATATAAGAGCGTAGATAGGGCCTTAAGTCGTAAAACAACCAGCGAATGCGGGCAGCAATAGGGAAGTTGCGGGTAAGCGTCAACTGTTGCTGGTTGTAATCATAGAAGCCCATTATCAGGAACGGAACGCTGATGATACAGCCCAGTAGCCAGACCGCGTTGCTGAACGCGAGCACGATACACAATAAGGTCAGTGCGGCCGCCGCAATGAAAAGAATATTACGCTTAACTACATCAGATCCGTTGCAGCCGGCATGTCCGTTGTCCGATGCCATCTTCCCCTCCCGAAGCACTGTTATGGGACATTAAATTGATGGTCTTTTGAGTAGCGAAGTGCAATAAAATTCCATTTATTCTGATTGTTCGTGATCGCCAACAACGCGGTTCTGCGCATCGCAGGTTCAGCGTTACTGGCTGGGAGGCGATGCGGCGCTACCCGCCAGAATGCCGCCATCTACATTTACCTCAATACCGGTTATGTATTTAGACTCGTCGCAAGCAAGGAACAACGCCGCATAGGCAACGTCCGTTGGTTCACCCATAACGCCCAGTGGGATCTCGGACGAGATTACTTTAATGGCACTTTCCCGTTGCTCTCCTTCACCCAGCATTGCATCCCATATAGGGGTATAGATAGCACCGGGGTGGATAGAGTTACATCGTATGGGGTACTTCTTTTCCGCACAATAAAGCGCAACGGATTTGGTGTGGTTGCGAACGGCGGCTTTGCTGGAAGCATAGGCGGCGGCAAACGGAATGCCGATAATGCCCGACCGTGACGAAATATTAACGATACTGCCCGACGAAGCATTTTTAATTAACTGAATACCGTACTTGCAACCAAGAGCAACACCATCCAGATTGGTGGCATGCACTTTATGCCAACTTTCAATGTCCAGATTTTCTGGATCATGGGGCCCTGAAGTCTCGAATATACCAGCGATGCCCGCGTTATTCACAACAACATCCAGGCCGCCGTATTGGCTTTTGACAAAGTCACTGGCTGCTTTCCAATCTTCCTCTTTGCTCACGTTCAAGTGAAAATAACAGGAAGGTTCACCCAGGCCAGTAGCGACTTCGTTACCCAAATCATCATTAATATCAGTGACTAAAACCACTGCACCTTCTTCCGAAAACAGCTCGGCAATGGCTCTTCCAATGCCTCTGGCAGCGCCGGTTACCAATACGGTTTTGTTTTTAAGTCTTAACATAGATCCTCAATAGTAAAAGCAACTGCCCCCTAAGAAACCTCCAGTTTCTCACTGAAGTGATAGCTGGCAATAGTCAAACCATGCCTGAAATAAAATTTATGTGCCTGATGTCGATGGGTTCCTGAATCAAGATGAAGATAGTGGCAACTGGCATCGACCGCCTGAGCGCGTAACCAGGACAGCATTGTCTCGCCATACCCTTTAGATCGCTTCGCATCCGACGTAACCAGGTCGTCCACGTAAAGGTGTTTTCCCATAAACAGGTTGGAATAGATACGGTATCCGGCCACCGCCACCACCTTATCGTCATCCTTCAAATAAGCCAACTTATAACCCTCAATTTCCATGTCGCGGACTTGTGTCAAAAATGACTCGCGCTGCAGGTGAGGGCGGAGCTCTGACATTACATCAAAGCAGCTTTCTATTTCTTCATCGGTTATTGCTTGCTGAGGCATGCCTTTTCCTTTTTTGTCAGAGTTAAGGTCACCAGTCTGTACGATTCACTAAGATACTTCGTAAGTCATAAGATGTTTTTCTATTCCACTTTAAACACGCTGGTCTTTACTGACATAGAATTTAAAGTCGCAGCTCTTGGCTCCACTCGCAAGGGTCTGAGTCCTGGTGAAATCAGCGTGCCATCTATCTGCCAATCTATAATCTTGAACGCATGCTGCGTGATAGCATAGGTCCGGATGCCCCTGGGACTTGTAATACGCTTGAATAGGGCAGGTCACAACATCAAAAGAAAGGTCCGCATCCGATGAGGTAAAAACTCGCTCAAAAGGTCTGGTAAAAAGAAGCCCCCATAACACTTTATCAATCCAGTAAATTCGGGATATTGAATTCAGTCCCCTTGTGATAGATAAGTGCCACATGGGCGATCCCAATAATTGAGTAATTTCCCAGTTAATATTCTCGATATGCAGTTTTGCATCTTGTTCAGAAATGCCGGATTGTAGCGTCGACTGGTAGAAGGCGATATTGCGCTGGCACGTTGCAATGATAAATGACATGCCTAGCGTTTCTTTACGGTCCGATTTAGGCAGCTTCTTATATTCGGCTTCTGTTAAATCCAGAATTTTTCTTATTCTATGGCTCGGTAGAGCAGGGCGCAAAACCCGCTTTACGGCCCTATTGAAAATCCAGGCATGAATCAATGTTCTGTCCCTCTGCGTTCGGATCTATCGCTATAGCCTGCCACTACTATACACCTGCCACTAATAATATCGGTGATACAAGGAAAAGCCACATACAGGCTAGAACCAAATTACTCAATGCAAATGCGATTAAACGATGTATGACATTATTATATGAAAGATGTATCAGGCTATGCAGGAGGCGTAGGATTACATAAACCCATGCCAATACGAGCACTTTTATGTCAACTGCCTCAAGCAAATAATAGAGAGTACACGCAAAGTAGAATACTATTGGCAGCTCCAATAGATTCATGTAGTTCCTATTGGCGAGGGACACGTATTCCGGAACGCGATTGGATTCACCCAGCTCGAAATCCTTCGCCGTTATTTTACCTTCGAACGCAGCCTTGAATCTTCTATATGGAATTTGCAACAAAACTATAAGCGTCAGGCCAACCAACGCCAGCGCCGGTAATAATATTTGGCCTTGAATAATTTCATGCATCACTTATTCCTATGGGTGACGCCGTAATTACAGGGCAAAAAAGGTTGTTCATGCCACGTGCCTGCTAACGCCAGGATGACTGCATATCCCGACTATTCGTGCGGATGTTCATCGAATTGTTTCGCGTTATCGCCAATTTTGAACCAGCCCGGTTTCTCGGAAACAAACTCATGGAATAAATTTTCAATCTCAATATCACCATCAATGCAATTGGCATGTATTGGGAAGGATTCCATCTTGGAAAAAACCTCGCCAAGAGCAGAACCACAAACCGAACAAAAACACCGATCATATTTATAAGGTGATACGGCCTTGTAGACTGATATCTTATCGCGGCCAGCAGTAATATGAAATTTATCGGATTTTACGAATGCCAAAGCGCTAGCCCCGACTTTACGGCAACGGCTGCAATGACACATGCCCATCATGCTAGGCTTCTCGGTTAATTCAAACTGTACCGCTCCACAACAACAGCTTCCTTTCATCATATCGCGCCTTTAAGTATGAGGTATTCTGTCTGCGAAAGCGTAGCATGAAAGCTGTATGGATGAACAGTTTTATGGTGGTGATGATTTTAGGTGTGTCACAACTGCATCGCTTCAATTTTGTCTTTAGCTTCCCTAAGAGATACACCGTATTTTTGTCGATATCTTTTTATCGCCCATACCTTATGGCCCGACTTCACCAAATTCGAGATATCGGCATCCGTCGTGTCTTCCGGCGCAGGCAATACTCCAGATTCTATTAACTTTTTTTCCCTACGATCAGCAGTGCTAGAGGCAACAACCCAAACGATTAACCCGATAAATGCAGCACCTATTATTCCATACCAATTCTGCATAATATTACCTTACCGGATTTAGGAAGTGGGGATTAGCTAAAAGTTCACCTTCAACCCAGTTCGCAAATATACCATGCTCTCTTAGGTGCCACATCGCATCTGAAATTGTTGTACCACACCCTAGAGTACGCCCAAGCGCCACAGCGGCGCTACCAACTGCTGCCCCTGTATAATACGAAGCGATTAAAGGTCCAATTAGACGAAGTTTCGCCAGCTTTCCCGTAGCGCCCCATATCTCTGCCAATGTCACTTGGCTCCCATATAGAGAAACTGCGGTAGATAATTCATTAATATTCGCATATGCAACGGTAACAGACCCGAACAAGTCGGTAGGTCCAGGCAAACCTATCGCATTCATATTTTCTTCAAAGTGGTCACCAAAACTACTAAAGTCATAACATGGCATGTTTTCATTAATTCCTTTTAATATCATTTCTTGAAGTTGCCCGAAAACTTAACACCAAAATTAGCGGTCTAAAAGAGTCGAGTTCTGTTTGTGTGATAATAAACACAATGAACGAAAATCATATAGGCAGAATTTGTTAGGCTGGCATTGCATTTTAGCCAATATCAAATTACTCCTAATTACGATCCATCAGGCTATGCGCTCTTTATAAACCATGAACTCCTTGAGATCAAAAATGTTCAAATCTAAAATCAGGTAGCACGTCATAGCTTCAAAACCTAATGTTTATTCATTCCGCCTGTATTCCAAGCATGGCCTTAATATTTATTCGACTAGAGCCGCATCGGTAAAGTCCTTTTCATGACGATCTCGACTCACTGGTTATTTTAATCAGCCTGCAAAGTAAATTGCCCGGTTCAGACTATTGCCCGATAAAGTAGCTTTGTTCGTCGCGAGTGATTTTATCCGAATGATAAAAGGTCTGTGCGCTGATATCGCGCCGTATTTCACCGGCTGGAACGGTGACCTGCTCAGTGCAGGTGAGTGTCTGCCCCGGCTGCATGCGCGCAAAGATACAAGCACGTTTCCATTTGGAATTCGGTGGAGAGTATTCAGCGTCGGCGTAAAAGCGGCTATACACACGCACATAGGTCAACTCAAATGGCCCCGTGTTCGTCACTGAGTAGGTGTAGCTGACGGGCCCTCCCGTGTTAAATGCTTGCCCTGGCGCATCGTTATCGTTGTCTTGCCCATTCAGTAACACGGTAAGATCGAGTGATGGCACAGTGCTGTCGCTGCCGCCCACATACCAAGCGGGGGTGTCCCCTATGGTTTTATCGCCATTTTTGTCGTAACCCTGAGCGGAGATAAGCATCTTAAACGCCCCGTCAACAATTAAGGACGTATCACTGCAACTGGCATCGCCTGCACCGGTGATGTCGCCCAGTTCGCACAGGAGGCTCCAGGTATTATCCAATTGTGGTTCAAACCGCTTTATAAATAGCTTAACGCCAGTGGCTTCTTCATCACCGGTATTGCTGACAACGAAATCCCATGTGGCCGTGCTGCCGCTGTTAGGCAATGCCGGCCCGGGCTTGGTTAGAGTGCTTTGGCCGTCTATGCTAGCAGCTACCTTGAGTTTGGCGGGCACAACCGATGAGGCAGGATCCAATTCGATTAAATAGATATTTTTCAATAACCCCGGTTGCGGGTTGCCGTCGATTAAATTACTGGCCTGGGATTGAAATACTACCCGCGTACCGTCCGAGCTGATGGAGGGAAAAAGCGAGGCCCGGTCGCTCTGAACGCCGCTGTCAGAAACCGATATCCGCGTGGTGGTATTTTGCAGCAGGTCACGTAGAAAGATATCCGGGTTGTGGTTGTTGTCATTTGGCGCAATATTCGTCGCTGTGGAAGAAAACACCACAAATTGCCCGTCATCGCTAATATCGCCGGAAAATTCGAAGCCATTGTTTGGATTGCCGTCGTTCTTTACCGAGGCCATCAGCGTTTGCTCTGTCATCGTGTCGTGAACAAAAATATCGGTTTCATCATTATCGTCGCCCGGCACCAGGTTGTCGGAAGAAGAATTGAAAAGCACATAACGACCGTCGCCGCTTACACTGGACTCTTCGGATTGGTTGTTGCCATACTCCCCCGCTGAGCTTAACGAAACTATCCGCGTTTCTCCGGTTTGTCGGTCGTAACGGAAAATGTCGGTGGTGTGACGATCATCGTTTGGTACCACATCATCTGCCCAAGTTTGATAGGTAACATAGCGACCATTGTCGCTGATGGTCGGCTTCGTTGCCTCGCGACCGCCATCCAGAATTTGAGAACCGTCTGCGGTGAGCGACACTCGAGATATGCTGTCGGTAGCACCATCATAGGCAAAAATATCCCGCAACCCGTTGGTGTCGCCCGGCACCAGGTTCGTTGCGACGGATTCAAAAGCGATGACTTGGCCGTCACCACTGATCTTGGGTAAACCCGAACCGCCATTGGTTGCACCGCCGCTTGTACTTCGAGTGATGAGCAGTGTTTCTCCTGTTACGCGATCGTGGCGGAAGATGTCACGCCGGGTGTTGAGATCATCCGGCGATAAGTTACTGGCGGTAGATCCGAAGGCAATATAGCGGCCATCGGCACTGATGGAAGGGAAAAAAGAATCCCCATTGGCCTGCACTCCACTACCGGACACCGATATACGCTCCATGGTGCCGGTGGCATAGTGGTAAACAAAAACATCGTCTTTGCCATTGGTATCGTTCATCACCAAGTTATCGGAGCTGGAAACAAAAGTGACATATTGTCCATCGGCACTGATTTGTGGAAATCTGGAGTCGGCTGTCGTTCGTGTGCCGTCGTAAGCCTGGGAAATAATGGATGTTGTTGCAGAATAGCATGGTGCGCTGGCGAGCAGCCCTGACAGGGCGACCAGCTTGATTGATTGCTTGTTCATAATCATTTTTCCGTCCATGTGCTGATCGTCTATCGAGTTAAACTGCCCTTGTTGGGAGAAATCCTATCACAAGAGACCACAACTTAATGAACCTTTGATTTAGTCCGCCGGAAAGACATAATATGTCCAGTCGCAGGCGCTGACCATCCACTTCCCGGATCGATCGGATAAATTTATCAGATTGTGACAGGGCTAGGGTGACTGCTTTGTCAGGTCCGCGTGCTTTGATTTGTTATGTCGCACACGATTCATTGTAAATCACCCTACAACTATGCTTATCCGCTTGTTTGTACCAGAATTTTGCTTTCTCTAAATCACTTCCTAAATAAAACGTAGAAAGATCATTTGCGGCAAAGTTGCAACCGGCATCAAATGCATTTAAAAGCCACTGTTCTCCCTTACTGATATCATTCTCGTAAAAAGGCACACTAAGACCTAAGTAAGCATAAGCAAGCATTCTCATTGATTCCCCGTTTCCGGCTAATGCTTCATCAGTTAGTGCTCGAAATGCCCTTGAAGCATACTCCTTACTTAGTTCTTCATCCGGTGTTTTTGGATAGATATCCTTGACATAGCTCTCAGGCGATAGAAGTCGGCTTGCCATTTCGAACAACGCCAAACCGTAACCAGCATCCGCCAGCTCAGACAGAACTACGAAGGCTTTCTTAAATTCTCCTAGATCTTCAAGTTCGTATACTTTTTGAAATTTTTCTGCACTCATAGGACTGGTGTTCCCCACAAAAAGTAGACACTCTAACTAAGCAGCTAATACTGCAATTTCCTCAAATGCGACAGGGCTAAGCCCATCGTTGGCTGAGTGTCTTCTTTTACGATTGTAGAATATTTCAATGTAAGCAAATATACCCGAGCGAGCCTCCTCAATCGACTGATAGTTTTTAGCATAGATCAGCTCCACCTTCAGCCTGCCGA
>Ga0207904_1000029_pt1 | contig 161857 bp, 131 predicted proteins | sample MalvirmetaMSP118_FD_184232 | JGI IMG/M metagenome (GOLD analysis project Ga0207904, IMG submission 184232) | Marine viral communities from the Deep Pacific Ocean - MSP-118 (SPAdes) | ecosystem: Environmental > Aquatic > Marine > Oceanic | place: Pacific Ocean | collected 2011-05-30 | reverse complement strand
ACTTCACTATGTGGGGCGGAAGGAGTAAGGACGAAATCTGTGCATTATTCGAAGGAAGGGATAAGCTGATTTGCCAATCTCTGTTTTCCTGGGTAAATGATGGATCCCATTCAATTCATGATGATCTTTATATAAATCATGGTGAGCAAACTAATGAAGCTTATCTTCGAGTCTTTCGAGAGGTTTTCGATAAGGCTGGTCAACTCGGGCACTACTGCATGATGACTGGTGTGGTGGTCGATGATCCTGTAGATGCAAGCAATGAATAACGCTATATCTGAGAGAGAATCTAAAAATGGGTGCTCACGGTCTTGAGGGCTTTAAACTTTCCCAGGTGTAGTGCGTGCTCGGTATGAATACAGATTTATTGACCGTGCAAGCACTAAGTTTTATGTCGTTTTTTGGTGGTGATGTGAAAAACGATGCTCGCAATATTGAGGATGAAGAATGAGGCTCACAAGAATATCGCTTACAAATTTTCGATCATTTAGAGATACGCAGACCATAGAGCTTGCGCCTGTGACTCTGCTTTTTGGTCCTAATAGCGTTGGAAAAAGCTCCGTTTTAATGGCGTTGTACTATTTAAAGCAGATCCTTGAAACTGGTGATTGTAATCCTCAGCGATTAACTTCGTTGAACAACAAGTACGTAGGTGGATTTGAGAATCTGGTCTATGGTCGGAACCTAGACAACAAGATCGTGATTCGGGTCGAGTTTAACAAGTTCAATAGTGTGGGTAGCAGTTACGGCTTCGTTTCGGAATTATTGGAAAGTATTGAACTCTTCGATCAGATTGATGTGGGCATTTCAAGCCCGTCGGTGGCTGCGAATATAATGGCTGTTGAAGTAGAAGTGTCCTGGTCAAAGTCTATCCGAAATGCATATGTGTCCAGATACAAGGTTTCGTATGATGGAATTGATATTTGTGAGGTTACGAGCGATTCAGGAGTGATGCAGCCGATGTTAGTTGGGGTCAACTATTTTCATCCATTATTGTTACCTGAAGACTTAGATGCTGATCTTCTTGCTAAATTTGACGAAACAGATCCAATACATAGCGATTTTTTCGATCGTGTCTGTGAGTTAAAAGGCTTGTACAGCCCCAGCCATCAAGAAGTATGTGATGGAGCCGAAGTCCCATTTAATGATGATGCTGAAGATACACCCACATTTGATTCCTTTGTATATGTGAGCGAATTCCATGAGGTTTTAAATGAAGAGCGTAACTTGCATGATAGCCCTGTGGTACAAGTTAATTACACGTTCTTCGCTGATCATGAGGTGATTCACGTGCCAATAGGGATTGGGGGGTTAAACGGCGCCCTGCCAAACCCAGGCAAAAAAATATCAACTACTCTCGATCTGGAGAATAGAAACCAAATCGAGCTTATGGTTGAAATTCTCAGTGATCTTCTGGTTTCTCCCTTGGACAATCTGATTGATATATTTGAATCGAGTCTGTGCATTGGACCAATTCGGGAAATCCCTGAATATATTGCAGAAAAAACTGACTCGCTAAAGATGAACGATTGGTATAGCGGGTTATCTGCATGGGAAACCGTAAAACAACTGGATATTGGTACCCTCAGAAGTATTGATGAGTGGATATCTGGTAAAAATAGGCTTGATCTTGGCGTCGGTATTGCCCTGAGTGTTGGTAAGGGTCATCGCGAATACAAGAGAGCCTCTAGTAACGTCAGTTTTAAGCAAATGTCAGAGCAGTTAGACCGCCTTTTGCATCAATACTATTCCCCGCAGTCAGATCTTCTGTCCAAAGTAGATATTGATGAAACAAGTGAGTTTAAATCATATACGCTCTGGGACCTAGATAAGAACATTGCAGTATCGCCAAACGATCTGGGTGTGGGGATTTCCCAATTGTTCCCACTGGTAGTTGCAGCTTGTTGTAGGAAGAGTGGCTTTATAGCATGTGAACAGCCTGAGTTGCACGTGCATCCTAGAATACAGGTTGCAATTGGCGATTTATTGATACAGGCAAACAGAAGTGTTGGTTTTATCATTGAATCTCATAGTGAGCACCTCTTGCTTCGGTTACTTAAACGCATAAGGCAGACTTCCGATAAAGAGCTTCCCGATGGTTACATGCCTGTTAGCGAAGATGATGTTTCAATTGTTTACCTGGATCCAACCGCAAGTGGTGCTGTAGCCAAGCGGATACGCATTGATCAGGACGGTGAGTTTGTTGATCGATGGCCTAGTGGCTTTTTCACGGAGCGCCGTGAGGAGCTTATGTGATGATTCATGAATACGCACTAGAGCCATCAGTTCTGTCTTCATGGGCATCTAATGACCGAGACTATGCAGAATTTTTTCGGGAGTATGGTTTGGGTACGACTAGGGTAGTCAGTAGTTTCCCAAAAAGAAAGGCCTCGAAGCTTCGTAGCTACTTACTTCAGCATGGCCCTCACGATGCTCAGTCTCTAACTGGTCAGAGATATACTGAAATGGTTATGAAGATCGTGGAGTCCATCGTTGTTAGAGATTTGCAGAATAATCCAGAGGAAAAATGGACCGAAGCTGTATTGATGGAAAACACCAGAGTTCCGTTCGATGTGGTTTTGTCATCTTCAATAATTGATTCAGAGAATTGTATTACTCCTGAAACCATGTATTTGCAGGGCAGTCTCTGGAATCATTGTGACCAAATTAATTTTAAAAGAACTAACGACGGGTTGATGTTTGTAATTGCTAATTTAATTCGTCTTTCTAAGTCCAGGATTGTTATTGTTGATCCATATGGCTGGACAAATGAGGCTATTAAATTCCTTCAGTTTATGATTGTGTCAATCTCCGGTAACCGACCCGTAGATAGTTTTCCTGGCCTAACGCTCTATTATAAAGAAAAGCGTGGTAGTGGGAATTCCGGTCGCGGAAGCCCGTCCGCGGTTCATGTCAAAAATAAGATACTGAGCGGATTGGGAGGGAAAAATAAGGACCTATCGTTTGATGTTTTTGAGTTGAGAGAGTCTGATGGCAGTGATGTTTTTCATAATCGCTGCATCATTACAGAGCATGGAGGTGTAATCACCGGTCACGGTATTGGTGTTTCAGGTGATGAAGCCCATACGGATGAAGCGATACTAATGCGCCCTGATATTTATCAAAAAAAGTGGCAGCAATTTATCGATCAAAACCGCTTTGAGGTTGTTTCAAGCTCTTAGATAGGAGTGGTGAAAGTTTATGGCTGTCCAACATGGCATCTGGAAAATAGGCGAAAAGCCCCAGCCTTTGGCAACAGTAAGACTGGATAGCGAATCTCTGCTCGAAGAGAAGATCACTCGCGATATATCAATTCTCAATAGCAGCTGGATGTTAATCGGACGTCAGGTCTATACGGATTTTGGCAAGTATATTGATTTGCTCGCCATTGACGCCACAGGTTCAATCATCATTGTCGAATTGAAGAAACATAAAACACCCCGAGATGTGGTGGCGCAGGCCATTGATTATGCCGCCTGGATTGAAAACCTGCCCCCTGAAAAATTTGTTCAGATTTACTCCGAGTTTGCGACTAAACAGGGTTTGGGTGAAAAGACATTTGATGAAGCTTTCAGGGCAAAATTCGGAGTGCTGCCTGTTGAGGACGAGATCAATAGCTCGCACCAGATGGTGATTGTTGCTGCTGAATTGGATGCGAGTACCGAGCGGATCATAAACTACCTGAATGATAAAGCCAGCGTGGCAGTGAATGCTGTGTTCTTTTCCGTGTTCCAGGATGGGGATAATCAGTATCTCAGTCGAGCCTGGATGATCGATCCCGTTGAGACCGAAGAGCATGCAGTGAATACGGGCAAAGTAGGCGAATGGAATGGCGAGTTTTACTGTAGTTATGGAGTGGGTCCGGGTAGTCGTAATTGGGAGGATGCCGTTAACTATGGCTTTATCTCCGCTGGTGGTGGCCGATGGTATAGCAAAACGCTTTTTGGTTTGAAACCAGGAGATAGGGTTTGGGTGAACATTCCCGGAACTGGCTACGTCGGCGTCGCTCAGGTTAAGGGTAATGCGGTGATGGCGGATGAGTTTATTACGCCCGAACTGAACCTGAAAGGACATTGCAATCTAGCGGCTGATTGTGGTGAAGATGAAGCCGAGTACTTTGTGCCGGTTTCCTGGTTGCATAAAGTGCCAGAGGCAAATTCCGTCAATGAGGTGGGTCTGTTTGGTAACCAGAATTCTGTGGCCAGGCCTCGTACGCCAAAGTGGGTTCATACCGTTAAGCGGTTGAAAGAGATTTGGCATCTGTCGTTTTAAATTAGGTAATTGATATGTCTGAGTTGGAAAATCGCCGTTGTAAAGTTCACGTTACCTTCGTGGAGAAGATCAATTTTGCTTGCCATCAGAGCGCATTTGCGGTGCTGCGCGAGCTTAAAATTGAAAATCTGAGCGAAGAGGCGGAGCTCTCAGATATCAAGGTGACAATGGAATCATCCCCAGCGTTCCTCAAAGGCAAGACTTGGACCATTGATAAGATAGCGCAATTGACAAGTTTGTCGGTTAAGGACAGAGATGTCGAGTTGGATGGCGGCTTTCTGTTCGGGCTTTCAGAGTCCCTGCGCGGGTTAGTCACCATTCGCGTTGCCAGTGGCGATAAGGTCTTGGATGAGCAGGTTATCCCCGTTGAACTGCTCGCCAGAAATGAATGGGGCGGCGCTGGTTTTATGCCGGAGTTGCTCGCTGCGTTCTCCACTCCAAATGATCCGGCGGTCGATCGTCTGCTGGGGCAGGCGAGTCAGATTCTGCGTAAAGCCGGCAAGCCCGACGCATTAAATGGTTATGGGTCGCAGAGTCGGGAACGGGTGTGGTTGATGGCGTCAGCGATCTATTCCGCGGTCGCCAAAATGCAGATTGGATATGCCCTGCCACCCAGCAGCTTCGAGCGCAACGGGCAAAAAATTCGCTTGCCCAGTCAAATTGAAGAAGCAAGAGTCGCCACCTGTTTGGATACAACTCTCTTGTTTGCGGCGGCTTTCGAGCAGGCAGGCTTAAACCCGATATTGATTTTGGTTGAGGGCCATGCTCTGGTGGGGCTGTGGTTGCAGCCAGAGGACCTTTCCAGTGTAGTAATCGATGAGGCGGAAATATTAAGGCAACGCATTCCGCTGAAGGAACTTATTTTAATCGAGACGACGGCGACCACTTCCCATCCGATAGTGCCGTTTTCAAAGGCGGTGCAACTGGGAAGCCAGGTTGTTTCGCTTGAAAAGGACAAGACGTTTGAGGCCGCGATCGACGTGCGGCGGGCTCGGGGCCATCATATTAATCCTATTGGATTACAGAGTGCTCCTGGCAATAGAACCGTTGACGGCAGTCATGATGATGGCTTTGAGCCCGGCCTGGAGGATTCACCGACGCTGCCCGGTTTCTCCAACCTGGAAGCCGATTTGCCTGCAGAGGAGACGCTGAAAGGGCGATTGGATCGCTGGCAACGTAAATTACTGGACTTGTCTGCCCGCAATCCGTTGTTAAACCACAGACCGGGCAAAACCAGTTTGACGTTTATTTGCAGTGACCCGGGTGCTTTGGAAGATGTGTTGGCGTCCGGCGCTCGAATCTCTATTTCGCCGTTCCCCAAATTTAAGTCTCAGGATCAGGATGAAGAAATCTACCGTCAGCGCACCGGCGAGGATTTGAAGGAAGAGTATGCGAAAGATGCGCTCTCCAAGAACCAGGTTCTGGTGGATCTTAATCAGGAGGAACTGGACAAGCGGGCGGTGGAAATCTACCGAAAAGCGCAAACCTCATTAAAGGAAGGCGGCTCTAATACGCTATTCCTGGCGGTTGGTTTCCTATTCTGGAAGCAAAAGGAGAAAGAGGATCGACGCTACCGGGCACCCTTGATATTACTCCCGGTGTCCCTTGAGCGAAAATCGGTTCGCAGTGGTGTGAAGATGATTGCCAGCGACGATGAGCCTCGATTCAATACAACGCTGTTGGAAATGTTGCACAAAGACTTTGGTATTGAGATTAATGGGCTGCACGGTCAATTGCCTCAGGATCAAAGTGGCGTCGATGTGGATGGGGTGTGGAACCGGGTCAGGCACGCCATCAAGGATATACCCGGTTTTGAGGTGGTGGAAGAGGTGGTGCTGGGTCATTTCTCATTTGCCAAATACCTGATGTGGAAGGATCTGGTGGATCGCTCTGAGGCGCTAAAGCAAAGCCCGGTGGTGAATCACTTGCTCGAAACGCCCAGAGACCCATTCGAGAGTGATATTCGTTTTGTTGATGCGGCGGATATTGATAAGGAATTTGCGCCAGCCGATTTGCTGACCCCGTTACCGGCAGATTCGTCGCAGATGTCGGCCATTGCTACGGCGGATCGTGGCAAGGACTTTGTCATTATTGGCCCACCGGGGACGGGTAAGAGTCAGACGATCGGCAACCTGATTGCCCATATGATGGGCAAAGGCAAGCGTGTGCTGTTCGTGTCCGAAAAGACAGCGGCACTGGAAGTGGTGCATCGTCGTTTGAGAGATATTGGTTTGGGGCACTTTTGTCTTGAACTGCATTCCAATAAAGCCAAAAAGGCCGATGTGTTGGCGCAGCTTCGTTCCTCCTGGAATAGCTTTTCGCAAAACAGCGTGAGTGACTGGCAGCAGGAAGCGGATCGTATCAAGGTATTGCGTGATCGTCTGAACACGGTGGTGAATACTCTGCATCAGCGCCGCAGGAATGGATTGACCGCTCACTACGCTATTGGTGTGAAGGTGCGCGATGAAGATTTGGCTGCCAAGGTTAAGCTCAGTTGGCCCAACTCGGATCATCACGATGAGGCTCAGCTTCAGGCGCTTCGAGAATTGGTGAGTCTGCTGGGTATTCAGGCCAAGGCCGTGGGCAATGTGGTTGCCCACCCGTTGCAGCCGATATCCAATTATGATTGGCGCCCCCAATGGCAGGAGGAGGTGGTCAGTGTTGCACGCAAGCTTGCCACCCATGCCAAGGAGGTGGGGCGACATCTGACCGCCTTGCAGGATGCGATCGGCCTCAGCTTTGGCTTGGTGAGATTAAAAAAGCTTGAGGTCATTGCCGAGCTGGGTCAGGTGTTGCTTGATTCGTATCGCCAGCATGCATCATTTGCATTGGAGCCCGATGCTCCGGACCGTTTGGATGCTCTGGAAGAAGCCGTTGGACAGTTGAAGGTGTACATTGAAACGCAGTCCAAGCTGAGTTGTGGTTATGAGGCGCTGGCCTGGAAAAAACTGGATGCGGATGTTTTGGGGACGCACTGGACAAATGCGAATCAGACCTGGTGGCCAAAGAGTTACTTCGCCAAGCGAAAAGTTCGCAAGCTTATGCGCGAAAATGGCGCCCAAGGCATTCCGGATCCGGACAATGATATACCTGTGCTGGGGCAGTTGCGGGAGACAGGGCAAAATATTGACCGTTTGGACGGTGTGCTGAATGGGTTGCGGGAATGGAATTCCTACTCTTCTGATCCTGAAACTATTGCCTCATTAAAGTTGCTGGGCAGTCGTGCGCGGGTTGCAGTAGGAAAGCTCGCAGAAGACGCAGAAACTTTGGCAACCATGCGTTCAAAACTTCGCACATTGTTGTTTGATGCAAATGATCTGCTGGCGCCTGAAGCCAGCGTAGGTCGAACCATTACCGACTATTTGGCAGCATTGGGTCAGTTCCGTATCGTGAAAGAGCAGTTCGAAGGCCTGATCGGTAATATGATTGATGATCATCTGCCTGATGAACAACCGGCACTGGATGCCATTGCTAATCTTAGTCATGAGGTCATCGAGCACCATATCTCTCTCAAAGACTGGTGTGGCTGGGTGCGCAGGCGATCCGAGGCTTTCGATTATCAGCTGGGAAATCTGGTTGCGGCACTGGAACAGGGTGCAGTGGATTCCGATGAGGTGGTGGATGTATTTGAGGCCGCTTATTGTGCCTGGTGGTCATCTGCTGTGATCGGTGAAGATGAAATACTAAGGACCTTTTCGTCACCGGAGCATGAGTCGGCCATCCTGCAGTTCCGTCAAATGGACGATCAGTTCAGCAAGCTCACGGCACAATACATTGCTGCGAAATTGTCGGGCGACATTCCCGATCCTGAGGATATCAAGCGCAGTTCCTCGTGGGGCGTGCTGCGCCATGAGCTGCAGAAGAAAACAAGGCATAAGCCGGTCAGGGAAATGATGGAAGAAATTCCGGATGTCATTACGTCATTGGCTCCCTGTTTGATGATGTCGCCCTTGTCGATCGCTCAGTTCCTGTCTGCTGATCAAGCGCTTTTCGATGTGGTTATTTTTGACGAAGCATCCCAGATTACGGTTTGGGATGCTGTTGGTTCGCTTGCCAGGGGTAAACAGGTGATTGTGGCGGGCGATCCCAAGCAAATGCCACCCACTAATTTCTTCTCGCGGTCCGATGATGATCCGGATGGCGATATTGACGCGGAAGGTGATCTCGAAAGCATTCTTGATGAATTGATCGGGGCGAGCATTCCCCAGCGAGTGCTTAACCTGCATTACCGCTCACGCAGAGAGAGTTTGATTGCGTTTTCAAACAGCCGTTATTACGACAGCTCGTTGATTACCTTCCCCGCACCTGTGCACCCTGATAAAGGTGTGTCTTTGGTGCGACCAGAGGGGTTCTATGCCAGAGGCAAAGCCCGCCACAACCAAGGTGAGGCAAAAGCGATAGTGGCGGAAATTGTGCGCCGTTTGACTTCGTCCGATCCAACCATTCGATCACAGTCCATTGGCGTCGTGACGTTCAACACGGAGCAACAGAGTCTGATTGAAGACTTGCTGGATAAAGCTCGATCCGATGACCCTGCGATTGAATGGGCCTTCTCGGAAGAAGCCACCTTGGAACCGGTGTTTGTTAAGAATCTGGAGACGGTGCAAGGGGATGAGCGTGACGTTATCCTGTTCAGCATAACCTATGGGCCAGACGAAGCTGGGCATGTGACGATGAACTTTGGCCCGCTCAACAGGACTGGCGGCGAGCGCCGCCTTAACGTGGCGATGACCCGCGCCCGTTCCGAGATGGTGGTCTTCTCTACTATGCCGCCTGAGCGCATTGATCTTTCCAGAACACAAGCCCGGGCGGTAGCGGATCTTAAGCACTTTCTGGAGTACGCGGAACGTGGGGCATCTGCCCTTGGCGCTGCAGTTCACGGCTCGCTAGGAGACTTTGAGTCACCGTTTGAAATTGCAGTAGCCAGAGCGCTACAGGAAAAGGGGTGGGAACTTCATCCTCAGATCGGGGTGTCTGCGTATCGCATAGATCTGGGAATTGTTCATCCGGACAAGCCAGGGTTATATCTTGCTGGGATTGAATGTGATGGGGCTATGTACCACAGTTCCGCATTTGCACGGGAGCGAGACAAAATTCGTCAGGCCGTTCTGGAAGGATTGGGTTGGACTCTGTTCCGGGTCTGGTCCACTGACTGGTGGACCAACAAAGCCAAAGCTTTGCATGAGCTTGATATTGCGCTGCGTGGTCATCTTGATCATACGAGAGAAGCTGCCGCCCAAAAAGAAGCAGCGCGAGCAGAGGAAGCGTCAGAGCAAGTAGCTGAGGATAATCCGGTAAGCACTGTTGAGCAGATTCAGACTAATACTCAGACCCCAACAGCGTCTGAAGCTGAGGATGGTGACGTTGTGACTCGTTACGTTCGCGCGTCACTTGAGTCCTTTTCAATTGATCCGGAGCAGTTTTATTCACCGGCCTATGATTCTGATTTATTGAATATGGTGTTGCACATTATCGACACTGAGGGTCCGATCCATGAAGAAATCCTTGTTCGCCGCTTGGCCAGGGAGCATGGATTCCAGCGGGCAGGAAGGCAGATTCGGGATCGGGTGAAACTGGCTGCTGAAGGAAAAAGAAACTGCATTCAGGAAACGGTTGGCAGTTTTTATTGGCCCGAAAATAATTCCAAGCGTTATGCGCGGACTCTGAACCGTGATGATGATGTTAAGAAACTCGATTTTATTTGCGCTGACGAGCTGATTGCCATTCTTGAGCTTTGCGGTGATAAAGGGCAGTTTGTTGAGTTTTCCCAGGCGCTGGGTATTGGTCGGCTTACGCAGCAGATGCGGGAGAGATTGGAAGCGGTGACTCGTAATTAGGTTGAGGCAAGCAGGCATTGCTTACCTGGGTTAAGTAAGCTACAGAGCGATATGCAAATTGTATGGCTGCTGCTCAAGCAAAGGAGAAATTGTTGGTGATTTCCAGTTAGGAAAATCTATTCGACCGATTTCAGCTTCGCGTTGTGCGTGCGTAGTTAACGATAATCTAACAGAATAGAGAGGTTTATCTGGGAGAGTAGTAAAGTCGTTAGTTTCAAAAGCCGGTATTTGTTCATGATTCGATAATTCGCGGAAGTTCTAGAATTGAACGATCTGCACCAGCTGCCGATAGCGGACGTTCGTGGTGGGCTGGTTAAACGGTTTACTCAGCACCCCGGCCTTGGAGAACTGCTGGATGCCAAAGTAGAGGTCCGCAGCCCTTCACCAAGCCGGTGGTGTTTCATGACGGCGCAGATGAAGTCACCCAAGTCACCACCGGATACGGTGATGGTCCAAAGCCCGAGGATTACCTCAACGCCTTCAACACCTTTATCAACGCTAATAGCAACCGCATGGCAGCGATCCAAACCATTGTAAAAGGCCCTGTTTGCAGAAGAAGCTGGTCAATGAGCCGAATAACTACTATTATTCGGCTCATATATTGAGCCGTTTAAGCGCATCTAATCGGCTCACGACACACAACAAGTACAATAAATAAGGCAAATAGGACCCTCCACCCCCTATGCCCAACTATATTTGGCAGCACCCCCATTGGCACCAAGGAACAACACCGCCGTTTACCTGGCTGGAAGACACCTTGCGTGAACAGCTGGAAAACGTACGCCTGCAACAAGGCCGCTTGCTGGGCTATGCGGAATCACTACCCGATGATACCCAGGCACCGGCCCAGTTGGATGCCTTGGTACAAACCGCCCTGCGCACCAGCGAAATAGAAGGGGAGGTGCTTAATGTGGCTTCCGTGCGATCCTCTGTAGTCCGCCATTTAGGATTGGAGCGGGCCGGATTTGTGGATAGCAAAGCCAGTGGCACGCCGCAAACCGAATCCCTGGTAAAGCTGCTGATTGAGGCTACCAGCCAGCCCAATCAACCTCTCGCCCTTAATACTCTTTGCCAGTGGCAAGCCGCCTTGTTTCCCGAACCACCACTGCTCACCCAACTGAAGATTGGAGAGCTACTGATTGGAGAGCTACGCAGCCAAGCCACCATGCAGGTGATCTCCGGGCGCATTGACCAACCTACAGTGCATTTTGAAGCACCACCAAGGGATGGATTAGAGCAACAGGTTGAACGCTTTATCCGCTGGTTTAACCAACCACCGGGAAACTTGGACGGCATACTCCGCGCAGGCATAGCCCACCTGTGGTTGATCACCTTGCACCCCTTCGACGACGGCAATGGCCGGGTTACCCGAGCCGTAACCGATCGCGCCCTGGCTCAGGTGGAGCAAAACAGTATTCGTTTCTACTCCTTAAGCGCGGCCATCATGGCGCGCCGCAAGGAGTACTACCAACAGTTGGAACAAGCCCAAAGGCTTAACAGTAGCAATACAGACAGCATCGACATCACCCCGTGGTTAAGCTGGTTCCTTTCAGTACTGGTCGACGCCATCCAACAGGGGCAGCTGCGCTTTCAGCGGGTCATCGAAAAAGCCCGCTTTTGGCAGCAGCACGCACAAACCGTGCTGAGTGAACGCCAAATCAAAGTGCTGAACCGACTACTGGATGGCCAGGGCGAAGAATTCAGCCAGGGTATCAATGCCCGCAAATACATGAGCCTCGCCCAAGTGAGTAAAGCCACCGCCACCCGCGAGCTGGCGGACCTGTTAAACAAGCAATGCCTATACAAATTACCCGGTGGTGGCCGTAGCACCCGTTACGCCATCGCCACAACCCATCATTAAGACCACAGATAAAGAAGCTTTTGTTTGGATATGGCTGCCTGATGCCAAGGAACCGGAATTGCGGCTTAAACCGGGCGTGTTGCCCCTGCTTGATGGGCTAACTATGCCCGGATGCATCCGGGATTCCGCACCGGATGCCTGGGGCCGGCGCGTTATCATCAACAAGAAGCTAGGGAGCAAAGGCAAAGATGCGGATACCGATGCACTCGGCGAATTAACCTATTTGCTGGAATCCGGCTCTGACCGTATCGGCGCACTGGATTTTCAGCGCTCCCCCAGTGAATACGTTCCGCGCTCGGCAAACAATGTTCCACTGGAAGAATTGCTGCAATCCGCAGCGCGGGTTGAACAAGGCGTACCGCTCACCCCTGAGCGGGATCAGGCGCTCTTTCATGGCAGCGCTATCGGCGGCGCACGTCCCAAAGCGCTAATCGAATACCAAGGACGAGGCGAAGATCAGGGCACTAAATACGTGGCGAAGTTTTCTTCCCGCACTGACCTTTACAGTGTGGTGAAGGCAGAATACATCGCCATGCAACTGGCAGCGCTTGCCGGAATAAATGTCGCGCATGTAAAACTGTTGCAAGCTGCACAAAAAGACGTTCTGTTGATCGAGCGATTTGATCGCGAAAAAACAACTCAGGCTATGCTGATTTCTGGGGACAATAGATTAAGCAAACTCAAGTCTTGCCTGGATGCCGCGCCCCATTTCCAGCTAACTGAAAGTGAGGCCAAAGTAGTTTTCGAAAAGCAGCGCGAAGCGATTGAGTCAAATTGGAATAAGGTTTGCGATGAAGCAAATTTGAGTGTTGTTGATCGCAAACTTTTTTGGAAAAGACAGTTCCTCAATGCTTTTGCATTTGAAGATTAACTCAACCGCCGGAAAAACCGGCAAGCCATCGAAAACCAAGAGCCTAAAATTTGACCAGCGAAAGGGGCCGCGTTAACGGCATGCTGGTCAAAGGGTAAAAATGAACGCCATCCTTATTATATGTGCTTCAAGAAAGGCTGTAGCCACTACCGCAAGTCTATCCGCCGCGATGTGATTGAGGGTGAGCGCCTACGAGAAGCGCATCAGCCAGCTTCAACTGGATAAGCAGGTTATGCTGGAAAAGATCGCTAAATGTGGTCGTCCGATCAGAGACTTTGACGATGGTATTCGAAACCTGAAACCACCTTGCCTTTCAAGGCTTTAGGTGGCATTTCAGGGTCGAATATTGAAATGGCGCACTTCGAAGGAGAAACTTCGAACCGCCTTTTCCAGACATTAGAGGAATGGAATGACTTTCTCAAGAAGTATGCGCCATTCTTCAAGGAGGTGGCGTAATGAGCACTCCTCCGACAAATTCGAGTAAAAACAGCAGCTTACCTACTCCATTCTCACTGCGGCTGACCTTTGAGGAACGCGCCACCCTGGAAAAAGAGGCTGGAAACCAGCCTCTAGGCGCTTATATCCGCTCAATCGTTCTACCGGATACAGACACACCGCGAAAAGTGCGCACACGCACCCGGCAACCACTTAAGGATGATCAAGCTTTAGGCTCTGTTCTCGGTGAGCTGGGTAAATCACGGCTGGCCAATAACCTTAACCAGTTAGCTAAAGCTGCCAATACGGGCTCTTTGCCAGTCACCCCTGATACAGAAAAAGCACTTCAAGATGCCTGCGGTGCCGTGCAAGAAATGCGCAACCAGCTTATGAAGGCTTTGGGCTTCCCGATTGCTAAGGGGCCGCCATGATCTTGAAGGGAGCGCAGCGCTCTGGTGGCAGACAGCTCGCCATTCATTTGCTCAAAACCGAAGACAATGAACATGTCGAGGTTCATGAGCTGCGGGGCTTTATGTCTGAAGACCTGCCCTCTGCCTTCAATGAAATCCATGCCGCAAGCAAGGGTACTCGCGCAAAGCAGCCATTTTTCTCCCTAAGTCTCAGCCCACCACCAAATGAGCGTGTGCCGATTGAGGTGTTTGAAACGGCAATTGAGCAGATAGAACAGAAGCTCGGACTGGAAGATCAGCCTCGCGCAGTCGTATTCCACGAGAAAGAAGGTCGCCGCCATGCCCATGTGGTCTGGCCGAGGATCGACACAGACGAGATGAAGGCCATCAACCTGCCTTTCTACAAAATGAAGCTAAAAGACCTATTCAGGGAGCTGTATTTGGAGCATGGCTGGAAAATTCCGCCAGGCATCGTTGACTGCAAGGATCGGAACCCGCTCAACTTCAGCCGTGAGGAATGGCAACAAGCCCGCCGCGTGGGGCTAAACCCTAAAGAGATTAAGCGCACTTTCCAGGAATACTGGGCCATCTCTGATAACTGTAATGCCTTTTCACAAGCCCTGCACAGCAAGGGCTTTGTTCTGGCCCGTGGTGATCGACGCGGCTTTGTTGCGGTCGATTACCGTGGTGAAACTTATGCTATCGCAAGATATACAGGGGTTAAGACCAAAGAAGTCCGTGATCGCCTGGGTGATCCGAAAACGCTGCCATCTATTGAGCAAACGAAAGCCAAAATCGCAGCAGATATATCCCAAAAGCTTCAGCAGCACCTTGCCGATGCAAAACCAAACGCTCAGCAGCCTTTGAATTCAAGCGCCAACGCCTAGTGGAAGAACAGCGCAAAGAGCGACTACTTTTGGAGCAATCCCACAGCAAACGCTGGGATACAGAAACAAAAGAGCGATCACAGCGCCTATCCAAGGGACTTATGGGTATCTGGCATCGGCTTACAGGTAAGTACGAAAAGACTAAACGCCAAAATGAACTCGATGCGCTTGTCGCCTTCCAGCGAGATCGGCAGGAGAAAGACGAGTTGATATTCAAGCATATCCAACAACGCCAGCAGCTCAGCCTGCGCCAGCGCAGTGAAATTCATACCCATGAGCTGGAAATCGAGCTGTTGTGCCAGGATATTGAGGATTACCGAGATTTGAAAACCGGAAAATCTAGCAATCTGAAGGATGAATACCGTAAGCGCTCAGAGCAACATGAGAAGGAGCGAAAACCCGCGCCAAAGCGGGATAAGAGCCGAGATCGCGGGCATGAGCCGGAAATCTAGTGTCCTTTAAATGAATTAATGTCCTAAAAATACATTGAACATGTCCTATAAATGCGCTAAGTTGATTTAAGGGACATTTTTGAGAGTGAATATGACACAAGAAATTGAGCAGCAAAACGAAGAAATCATCACCCTTCTGGGTGAAAAGCCCGAAGGGCTTTCTCGTGGTCAAATCTCGGAATCCCTAAGTTTTATTATAAATTATAAGACTTTACAAAGACGGCTAACGGCACTTGTTGATGAAGGCAAGATAGCCAGAAAAGGTGAACGGAAGGCGACTCGCTATCACCGTCTTGAAGCTTCTATAGAGACAAACAAAGGACACTTAAAGGACAGCTCAGCCAATATATTTAGCCCTAAGAGCCAAGAAAAGCTCAAATTCCTGGATGCGCCCCTCCATGCTCGGGAAAAAGTGTCCTATAACCGTGATTTTTTGGACTTCTATGTCCCTAATCAAAGCCAATATGTCCCTAAAAAGCTGCGAGAAGCACTCTTTCAAGAAGGCAAACGCTTCGATGAGCAGTTAGCAGCAGGTACTTACGCCCGGCAAATCTGCCAGAGGCTATTGATCGACCTGTCCTATAACTCCAGCCGCTTGGAAGGCAATACTTACTCCCGCTTGGACACACAAAAACTGGTAGAAGAAGGCATATCCGCAGAAGGCAAGGTTCATGAAGAAACCGTGATGATCATGAACCACAAGGAAGCCATCCTGTTTCTGGTAGAAAATGCACAGGATATAGAGCTTAGCAGCCTGACCATCCGCAATTTGCACCACCTGCTATCACAGGATTTGCTCGCCAATCCTCAAGCTTGTGGCAATATCCGAACACTGGAAGTGGATATCGGCCAATCCACCTACAAGCCGTTGGCAAATCCCCATGTTTTAAAGGAACTCTTTGAACTGATTTTGCAGAAAGCAAAAAAGATCAAAGACCCTTTCGAGCAAAGCTTCTTTTTACTGGTGCATTTATCCTATTTGCAGGCATTTGAGGATGTGAACAAAAGAACCTCACGCTTGAGCTGCAATATTCCGTTCATCAAAAGCAATCTATGTCCGCTTAGTTTCACCGGTGTTGCGCGGGATGATTACACCGCAGCTCTTCTGGCTATTTACGAGAAAAATGATGTTGAACCCATGCTTGAGTTATTTGCCTGGGCTTATTCTCGTTCGTGCAAACAGTATGGCGTGGTCAAGAAATCGCTTGGGGAAATTGATGCCTTTCGCATTCAATATCGCCAACAGCGAAAAGCCATCATGGGTCAAATCGTAAAGCAAGGCTTACATGGTTCGACGACAGAAGAGTTGATTGAAACTTACTGCCAGAACCAAGGGATCGCTGATATCGATAAATTTACAGCCATGACACTGGCTGATCTGAGCACTCTACATGCTGGCGCAATTATTGGCTTGGGTATCACTGAAGCGCAGCTCGAAGCATGGCTTTCGAGCAAGCCGTGAGTTGTAAATTCACGGGCTACTTCATCTAATGTATTCGCGATATTTCCTACTCAATATCATCGATCCCATGAATATTGCTGCGGCTACTAACCTCGTGCATCTCTGTACCCAAATGATGTCGCTCTTCGTCCCATACTGCAAATAAGGTTTTACTTCCACTGTTTTCATTTTTGTTCAAGTAGAAATCATAGGTGTCTAAGAAGAGCTGCTCTAGATACTTCGAAATTCTATTGCTACACACGTAAAAGGTAACATACAAACGTAACCGCTCCACGAACGGCACACTAAACAGCGCGAGCCATTTCCTTTACGCTGTCCACATCTAAATTCCAGGGCAGTAATGCTTCGAACTGATCTACGTTCTCTGCTTTAGGTAGCTCTTTAAAAATGTGTTTCAGGTACGCATACGGCTCGTGGCCATGAAGCTTGCACGTTCCCAAGAAGAGCGTGCTTACCTACAAGAGCTACCCAAGCGACGTACGCAGGATTATGCGGAGCACCGGGTTCTGATTAGCAGCAGTAGTACCTTTGATCTCAGACGGGTGATCTACACAGTGCCTTCGCGCTTTATTGGTGAGCGGCTCTATGTTCAGCTATATGATGAGCGCTTGGAGCTGTTTCATGGACACGAGAAAATCCTGGAACTGCCCAGAGTCTATGGTACTAAAACACAGCGAGGCCGATGCGTCGACTATCGCCACGTGATTGACTCGCTCGTACGCAAACCCCAGGCATTCAGACACTCACAATTGCGCGACGACCTGCTGCCGTCACCCGACTATCACCGGATCTGGCAGCATGTAGATGACACATTACCCAGCGAGCTGCAATGCCGGCAACGCTTTGGCGTTGAGGCGACGGTCATCCCGCTGATTACCAGCAAGCAGCACAACCTGAGCGACTATGATCAGCTGTTGGAGCAGGAGGTGCAGCATGGCTAACGTCGCATCTCTACCTGTGTTGCTAAAAGAACTAAAGCTTTCAAACTTTGCCAAGCATTGGGAAGTTCTGGCGCAAAAGGCGATTGATGAACAGTGGCTGCCACAAACGTATTTAGCAGAACTGTGCGAGCAGGAAGCGGGTGAGCGCCATCAAAAACGCCTACAACGGTATCTGCGCGAGGCTCAACTGCCACCGGCTAAGCAACTCAGCCAATTTGATTTTACTAGCACCTTAGGCATTAATAAAAACCAGATCACAGCCTTGATCCAACAGCGGCAATGGGTGAACCAAGCAGAGAATATCTTGCTGTTTGGGGCCAGCGGCGTAGGCAAAACCCACCTGGCATGCGGCATAGGATACGCTCTGATCGAACAAGGTGTCAGAGTCAAGTTCACCACGGCTACCGGTATTGTACAAAGCTTGCAACAAGCGAAGGCAGATCTGACTCTGGCGGAGCTACTCACACGTATGGACAAGTACACGGTACTTATCGTGGACGATATCGGTCATGTGAAAAAGAGTAGCCAGGAAACGCAGGTACTGTTTGAATTAATAGCCCACCGGTACGAAACCGGCAGCCTCATTATTACATCAAACCAGCCGTTCAGTGCCTGGGATCAGATCTTCGACGACAACATGATGACCGTGGCGGCGATTGACCGGCTGGTCCATCACGCCACCATTCTAGAAATAAAGGGTGAAAGCTTCCGTAAAAAGATGTCCATGAAGAGGAGGGAAAAGCAGACTAAACGCTAACGATAATTACAAAATATCAACCGGCCAAGTTAATTGACGCGAACCGGCCAAAGTAATTGACGTTTAACACAAGACTGAGCGCAAGATCGAACAATTGCTGGATCGTATCATGGAGGCTGAGGATAACACCGTGGTGAGCGCCTACGAGAAACGCATCAGCCAGCTTCAACTGGATAAGCAGGGTATGCAGGAAAAGATCGCTAAATGTGGTCGTCCAATCAGAGACTTTGACGATAGTTTTCGAACCGCGATGGACTTTCTCGCAAACCCGCATGAACTCTGGGCTTCCGAGCGAATGGAAGGCCGTCATGCAGTGATGAAACTCACTTTTGCGGACAGATTGGCGTATGTTCGTGGAGAAGGTTTTCGAACACCTGAAACCACCTTGCCTTTCAAGGCTTTAGGTGGCATTTCAGGGTCGAATAGTGAAATGGCGCGCCCGGAGAGATTCGAACTCCCGACCAAGTGGTTCGAAGCCACCTACTCTATCCAGCTGAGCTACGGGCGCGTGTGCTGTTGTGATAACAGACTGCGATTTCAATCACGGGGGAGGGCATTGTTTAAGTGCTTGACAAGCCAAGTGATTGAGCGGGGCCATTATAATCGCGACCGGCGTCATAATACAACGACCAAACGATATTGATTTGATTAGGATAAATAGCTGCCGTGGTTTTCTATTGGCGGGCTTTTGGTTATTCTGGGCCTTCACTCTTGCGGTTCACGAGGTTAGCGCTCAATGCTACGCTTTCTGCTTCTCTTTCCAATTCTGTTTATGTCAGCCTGCAGCACGCAGATGGCCACTTACGATTACGCCACAGACACTGCCTTCACGGGCTATAAAACCTACGCGATTCAGCAAAGCCGGAAACAAGCCAATCAGAGCCTGGATTCCGGTCGCATAGAAGCAGCGATCAAATCGTCGTTGCAGGGGCGCTACCAAATAGCAGAAGCGGACCAGGCGGATATGCTGGTTTCTTATTATTTGCAACCGGAAGTCAAAGCGAAGCAGTCGGGCCTGAGCCTGGGGTTCGGTTTCGGAAGCGGCCCGGTGGGTGTGGGCGTCAGCACATCGCCGCCGGTAAAACAGGAAACGGAAGCCAGGCTGATGCTGGATATTATTGATACCGCGAGCAGCAACGTGGTGTGGACGGCGAAGGCCAATAGAAATCTGGAAAATGACATGAAGCCACCGGTTCGCAGCGACCTGATCAATGATCTGGTCACTGAGATGCTGGGCAACTTTCCCCCTTAACGGTATACTTGCGCGCTCCAACGCTTTGTAACCGTTTCGAATCCGATGTTAGGCGACCTGAGGGGCTGCCTGCCGTCATTGAAGCATTCCAATAAAAATCTGTAGAGAGGACTTGATAAGATGGGCGTAAGAATGGATAAGCTGAAGCAACTTGTTGTTTCTGTTGCTGTTTTCCTCGGTTTGTTTGTTTCCGGACAGGCGCTGGCATCAAAATTAGCGGATCAATCCGGTAGTGATGAACCTCTGGGTTCGCGTTCGATTATGAGCCCGGCTAAAATCGATGCGCGAACCCAGCCGGCAGCCAAGGTTTGTTTGCAAGGTGAAGATTGCGCCAGCGCTCAACCCGCCGTGGCGGCAGGGTCGGAAGAAGCAAAATCGCCAGAAGAAATCTATAACACCACCTGTGCTGCCTGCCACGGCACCGGCGTCGCAGGAGCACCTAAAGTGGGTGATAAAGCAGGCTGGACATCCCGAATTGCGCAGGGCAATGAGACTATGTATACCCACGCAATCAAGGGGCTGAATGCCATGCCCCCGATGGGTACCTGTGCGACTTGCTCTGAAGACGACATTAAAGCCGTCGTTGACTACATGGTTAGCGAATCGAAATAAGCGATCCGTCAGAAAAGCCCCGGTCGAGAAATCGTCCGGGGCTTTTTTTTGGGTAAATTCAGTGTGATGCGGCTATATTGTTAAGTGAGTGATGGATAAATCAGATAGACAGGGAATGCTCGTTTGATTAATCAGCATGGTCGATTCTACTTACCTACCCGCATTGGCTTGTTGTCGTTGTTCCTGGTGGTGCCGTTAGCGGTGGTGCTGGTGCAGCTACTATACAGTCGCGACCAACAGATTGAACTGATCGAGCGCCGCATCAGCGCCGTGAATGATATCCGTATGGTTCAGAGCGCGGTGGATCAGGCGCAGCGGTTGCGTGATTTGAGTGTCATCGTTGTTTATGACCGTAGTGAAAACATTGAAGAAGAATACAACCGGCAACGTGCGAGCCTGAAGGCGCTGTTGCAAGAACTGGCTCAGGATTCCGGTTTTACAGAGGACAATCCGGTTGTTCAATTCAGCTATCCTCGCCTGATGAATCTGATCGACGGTGTGCGCCCTGTTCTGGGGGCTGAACTCTATACCCCGGATGTGGCATTTCGCGAGCATCAGCCAATCGTGGAGATGTTGCAACAAATGCAGTTTCGCTTGGCGGATCAGGGCGGACTATTCAATGATTCAAAAGAACTATCCCTTAACCTTGTTTATCTGGCGCTGGATGAATTTCAGGAGTCCACAGTAGAGCTCGGTCGGGCTCGATCCTATGGCAGCCTCTATTTGCGTATCGGGCATGTGCCCTCTGATGGTGTGGAGACACTCGAACGGGTTTATGAGCGGTTGATGTTGCAGCATGAAAGGCTAAATGCACGGGTCAATCAATTAGCACAATCTCACGCTGCGTTGCGTTTGCAGGTACCGTTTTCGACGCTTCCCTGGAGCTTGCTAAGAGACGCGGCAGATACGCTGGACTGGAAGGTCATTCAGTCACCGGACCTGGACACGCCTTGGCGTGAATACTACCAGCAAATGAGCGCTTATATGGTGTCTGCTGGGGAGGACCGGAATCAGATCCTTGCCTTGCTCCTGGCCGGTTACGAAAGTGAACGAACCGATGTTGAGCGCAGGCAACGTTTCTATATCGCGGGTCTGGTATCGCTGCTGCTGATTTTTATTATTATCTATATTGTTGATTTACGCGACGCCCGTAATCGTGAGCGTGCGCACAAAGAAAAGAATGCAGCGGAAGCCGCAGATAAAGCGAAGAGTCAATTTCTGGCAACCATGAGCCATGAATTGCGTACCCCCATTAATGGTGTGTTGGGGATGGTGGATCTATTATCCGGAACCCCGCTCAATGAAGAACAGAATACCTTTCTGATGGCACTGAAGAGCTCAGGTCAGTCCTTGCTTTCGGTGATTAACGACGTACTGGATTATTCGAAAATAGAGGCAGGCAAGCTGAAAATTGAAAACGGTGTGTTCAATTTACGGCAGTCAGTACACGAAATTCAGAACTTGTTTCAACCGCTTTTCAAACAAAAAAGCATTGAGCTTGAATTTTGTTTCGATCAACGGGTACCGAATTTAATTAACTGTGACGCTTCAAGGCTACGACAAATTCTGCTTAATCTGCTGGGTAACGCGATGAAGTTTACTGACCAGGGTAAGGTCAGCGTGGAGTTTTCTGCCAATATGAAGCAAGGCAAGCACTATCTTACCTGTAGCGTGCGGGACACCGGTATCGGTATGGACAGTTCGCAACTGGCGGATCTGTTCAAACATTTTTCCCAAACTGATTCCAGTATTTCCCGGCGGTATGGCGGCACCGGTTTGGGTTTGGCGATCAGCCAGAGTCTTTGTCATTTGATGGGCGGCGACATCGGGGTAAACAGTAAGGTGGGGGCGGGTTCTGAATTCTGGTTTACGATCGAATTGCAGCGCATAGATGAGAATAAGCTGTCCGGAATGGAAAGTGCGGATGCGGTTTCCAGGATTGAATATTATATTTCTGAATTGAATGGCAAAACGGTGTTGGTCGCGGAAGACAATAAGGTCAACCAAATGGTGGTTGAGGGCATATTGAAAAAAGTGGGTGTGACGGTCACGGTTGTAGAGAACGGGCTGAAGGCCTTTCAGGAGGTGACCAAACAAAAGGTGCCGTTTGATTGTGTACTGATGGATTGGGAAATGCCGGAGATGGACGGTTTGCAGGCCTGCAAAAAAATTAAGGAATGGGAGCGGGGGCGAGGTAAGCCGGAAACACCGATTGTTGCACTGACTGCACATGTGCTTACGGATTATGAAGAGCAGGCCTATGCCGCCGGTATGCTCGGGTTCATGAAAAAGCCGGTGGATCGTGACTTGCTATACCAGGGGCTGGTGATGTTGACCCGGCGCAGCCGTGCTTTGACTGTCGTAGGTAAAGCGGAATGAAACGGAGTCTGTTGTTGGTCTGTGTTGTGATTTTTTGTATGGATAGGGTGAAGGCCAACCCTTCCAATGGAGACAGGCTGGAGCTTGACCTGACGCCAATCGGTGCGATACGAAGCGCGAATTCCGATGGCAGTATTCCGGCTTGGAACGCTGATAAATTAACGGAAAAAGCCCATTTAGAATGGATGCAGAAAATCGAAAAGGAACAACCGTTATATACCATCGATGCGGGCCACTCGGACCAATATGCACCACTGCTGAGTGCCGGTTTACAAAAGATGTTTCAGCAATACCCCAAAACATTTTTCATGCCGGTTTATCCGACTCACCGACCGGCGCGGCAACCGCAGTGGACCTATGAGGCAACTCGAAAAAATGTAATCGATGCGCGCTTGAGTCCGTCCGGCGATGAGTTGCTGGCAGCCTGGCCGGGTACACCTTTTCCGCTTCCTTCATCCGCAATGGAAATTATGTGGAATCACCAGACTCGCTGGAAGGGCTTATTTATCCGTCTGCATTTGTTTGAGAATACGGTGTATGACGGGGGCACCATCGATACTCTGGAAACCTCAATCGAAACCTACGCGAGCTACTATCGTGAAGACCGTGCCTTCGCATCGCTGGATTGGCGCAGTACCTTGTATTTTTCCTATATTCTTGGTCCTGCTCGGTTGGCTGGTGGTGGGCTGCTGATCCATGACACCCTGCAACCGTTGCACAAGCCCAGACAGGCTTGGATTTATGTTGCAGGCGAACGGCGTATGCGGCGCTCACCTGTTTTAGGCTACGATTCCCCGCTATTTAACTCAGAAGGGATTCGGGTTGCCGATGAAATAGATATGTTTAATGGTGCATTGGATCGTTACGATTGGACCCTGTTGGGGCTCAGGGAAATGTTGATTCCTTATAATAATCAGAAGATGCGATATAACCGGTGTGATGACGGTCTGGTGCTAACGCCGCATCATCTATCATCACACTCTATGCGTTTCGAAAAACATAGGGTGTGGGTAGTGGAGGCCAAACTCAAACCCGGGCAGCGTCATATCTATGCTCACCGAACCTTTTATATCGATGAGGACACCTGGAGCATTGTGATGGCAGATAACTATGATAAGAAAGGCGATCTGTGGCGTTTTGCGCTGCGTTTTTCTGCCTATTATGAAGATATGCCCGGTATGTTTTCATCCCTGGATGCTTATCATGACTTCGGGCAGCGGGCCTACTTTATGCAATGCAGTGCCGGTAATGGAACGGAATTTTATCTGCAACCGCCGCAGGATGGCTATTTCTCTCCCACAAGTATCCGTCAGCGCTTGCGACGATAGAAGACGGTGAGCACAGCTGCAATGGGTGCACAATGGGTGTGGTGCGCACCAGAATGGGCTACCCTGATCGGATTTGGTGCCGTGGCTTAACGGATTGTTGGTCTTTCATCCGGTTTAGGTTTTGCTTTTTAGACCCGACTCATTAATATTGGACGCCACTATTCTTATAATAACGCGGAGCCGTGGGGCCAATAAACATGAATGCAATTGCGACACCGGTGAACACCGGCTGGTCGGCGACGCTGGATCTGGAATTTGCGCTTCGGGGGGCGCGCACAGCGCTGATTCGCAACCGCCATCAGGGACCATTGCGGGTACAGCGTCCTTTCTATCCCGAACACAGCGGCCAATGTCACGTTTATCTGCTGCATCCGCCCGGCGGTATTGTGGCCGGAGACAGCCTTTCAATTCGCGCGCAAGTGAATCCGGGTGCCCACTGCCTGTTAACCACGCCCTCTGCGGGGCGGGTTTATAAATCCAATGCGCAGCGCTTGCAGCAAACTCAAAGCGTTGAACTGAGTGTGGCCGAAGACGGCGTGTGCGAATGGCTGCCCCAGGAAAATATCGTGTTCAACAGCGCTCAGGCGAGGAATTGCACCCGTATTCACCTGCAATCCGCCAGCACCTTTATCGGCTGGGAAATAACATGCCTGGGGCGTCCTGCCTCAGGTGACAGTTTCGATCAGGGTGAGTTAGTGCAGCAATTCGATTTGTATCGGGAGGGTGTGCCGGTGTTGTTAGAGCGCAATCGTTTTCAGGGCGGCAGCGAGCTACTGTTCCAGCCCTGGGGCCTGAACGGTGCGACTGCCACCGGCACATTGGTTTGTGCGATGAACCCGGAACAACAATTGCAAAAAACCGAGATTCAGTTATTACAGGACCAGTGTATGGTACACAAGGGTGTCGTGTTGCAGGCGGCGGCCACTGAGCTACCGGGAATCATAGTAATACGCGCTACGTCAGCCCAGGCTGCACCGATAAGAAATCTATTCATCGAGATTTGGAGAACCTTACGGCAAGCGTTGCTGAAGCAATCTGCGGTCGCGCCGCGAATCTGGTTTACCTGAGTCTGATAGGTCCAAGTTACAATAATCTGTTTGGGCATACGGCTAACTATCCACAGGACAACAATATGGAATTAACACCACGGGAAAAAGATAAATTGCTGCTTTTCGCTGCATTTCAGTTGGCGGAACGTCGCAAGGGTCGCGGATTAAAATTGAATTATCCTGAAGCAGTCGCGCTCATTTCATTTGAAATTATTGAAGGGGCCCGGGATGGCAAAACCGTTGCAGAATTAATGGACTATGGACGTACATTGCTGACCCGTGACGAGGTCATGGAAGGCGTGCCGGAAATGATCCACGATGTGCAGGTGGAAGCTACCTTTCCCGATGGTACCAAGTTGGTCACCGTACACGACCCGATCGTTTAGATTCGATACCGTCCCTATACCGAACGCCTTATGAAGAGGAACAACCCATGATTCCTGGTGAATTAATAACTGAACCCGGTGAGTTGGAATTAAACGCCGGATTGCCGAAAAGAACCATCACGGTGGCAAACACAGGCGATCGACCGATTCAGGTCGGATCACACTATCATTTTTATGAAACGAACAGCGCGCTGGATTTTGACAGGGAAAAGGCCAGAGGCTTTCGTCTGGATATCGCCGCAGGCACAGCCATTCGTTTTGAGCCGGGCCAGAGCCGGGAAGTGAATTTGGTGGAATACGCCGGTGAAAAAGCGGTGTACGGATTCCGTGGCATGGTGATGGGCAAACTGTAGTCAAACTATAGGCAAGCAAGGAATTTAACATGGCAAAGATTGATAGACGCGCCTATGGCGAAATGTTCGGCCCTACAGTCGGTGATCGAGTGCGTTTGGGCGACACTGAGTTACTGATTGAAGTGGAAAAGGATTTTGCCCGTTATGGCGATGAAGTTAAATTCGGTGGCGGCAAAGTGATACGGGATGGCATGGGGCAAAGCCAACGTCCGCGCAGTGAATGCGTGGATACGGTCATTACCAATGCACTGATATTGGATTACTGGGGTATCGTCAAAGCGGATGTGGGCCTGAAAGATGGACGCATTGCGGCCATTGGCAAAGCCGGCAATCCCGATATTCAAAGTGGGGTGACGATCATAATCGGTCCAGGCACCGAGGTGATCGCCGGGGAAGGGCAGATTCTGACCGCGGGCGGCATCGATGCCCATATCCATTTTATTTGCCCGCAACAAATCGAAGAAGCCCTGATGTCCGGTGTGACAACGATGATTGGGGGCGGTACCGGGCCCGCCACCGGCACCAATGCCACCACTTGTACACCCGGTGCCTGGCATCTTGCACAAATGCTTAAGGCCGCTGAAGGCCTGCCAATGAATCTGGGCTTTCTGGGCAAAGGCAATGGCAGTCTGGCACCAGCAATCGAAGAGCAGGTTGTAGCCGGAGCGATGGGCTTAAAGCTGCATGAAGATTGGGGCACCACTCCGGCGTCCATAGATAACTGCCTGAGCGTGGCCGAGAAAACCGATGTGCAGGTGGCCATTCACACGGATACCCTCAACGAGTCCGGTTTTGTGGAAGATACGGTGGCCGCCTTTAAAGGGCGTACCATCCACACCTATCACACAGAAGGGGCTGGCGGCGGCCATGCTCCGGATATCATAAAAGTCTGTGGCGAAGACAACGTGCTGCCATCGTCCACCAATCCCACACGGCCATACACCATTAATACGGTAGATGAACACCTGGATATGCTGATGGTGTGTCATCATCTGGATTCCGGTATACCCGAGGATGTGGCGTTTGCCGATTCCCGTATCCGCCGGGAAACGATTGCCGCTGAAGATATTCTGCATGACCTTGGCGCCTTCTCTATTATCTCTTCCGATTCCCAGGCGATGGGGCGGGTTGGCGAGGTGGTATGCCGTACTTGGCAAACAGCGCACAAGATGAAAGTGCAGCGCGGCCCGTTGCCCGAGGACAGTGATCGCAACGATAACTTTCGTGCCAAACGTTATATTGCCAAGTACACCATTAATCCGGCGATTGCGCATGGCATCAGTCACGAAGTGGGTTCGATTGAAGTGGGAAAATGGGCTGACCTGGTGTTATGGAAGCCCGCCTTTTTCGGGGTCAAGCCCTCGTTGATTCTGAAAGGTGGTGCCATTGCGGCTGCCCCCATGGGCGATCCGAACGCTTCTATTCCAACGCCCCAGCCGGTGCATTATCGAATGATGTTTGGTGGCGTTGGTCGTTCTGTATTGGATACCAATCTCACCTTCGTTTCGCAGGCGGCGCTGGATAACGGAATCAAACAACAGCTTGGTTTGCAACGTACTTTAGCGGCGGTTAAAGGTTGCCGGACGGTGACCAAAAAAGATCTTAAGCTGAATGACTATCAGCCGGATATCACGGTTGATCCGCAAACCTATGAAGTGCGTGCCGACGGTGTCTTGTTGACCTGCGAACCGGCGAAAATTTTGCCGTTAGCGCAACGCTACTTTTTGTTTTAGGCCAATCCAATGATCAAAGTGTTCGAAACGATAGAAGAGACGACGGCCGATGCACAGTTGAGTGTGTGTTTGCCGTTCGATGAACGCAAAAAAAGCCGCTTAAAGACCCTCGCAGAAAGTGGCGAGCCATTAGGCTTGATGTTGCCCCGTGGCCAGATTTTGCGAAACGGCACTTTGTTACGGGACGAGACCGGGCGCATTATCGTGGTGAAAGCGGCGCAAGAGTGCTTGAGTGTGGTGCGCAGTGAGCGCGCTCTGTTATTGATGCGCGCGGCCTACCATCTTGGCAATCGACATGTGCCGCTGCAGGTGGGTAGTGGCTTTCTGAGCTACCAGCACGATCATGTGCTGGACGACATGGTGCGTGGATTAGGGTTAACCGTTACCACAGAGCAGCGCCCGTTTGAACCGGAGGACGGTGCTTATGCCGTCGCGCATGCTCACGGCCATGATGATAGCCCTGGTCACCACCATGAACATTGATTCCCTGCCCCTGTTGCAACTATTGCAGCTCACCAGTCCTACATTGCCGGTGGGGGGATTTGCCTGGTCGCAAGGGTTGGAAGGGGCGATTGAACAAGGCTGGTTACAGAACGAAGCGGATTTTTCTGACTGGCTGCGGGGTATATTACAACACAGCTTTATTCACCAGGAGTGGCCGTTACTGATGCGCTTATACGCAGCAGCAGAGCAGGGCAATCAGCAGGCGCTGGTGCATTGGAACGGGGTTTCACTGGCATTAAGAGAAACCGCAGAATTACGACAGGAAGATGTTCAGATGGGGGCTGCTTTACTGCGCCTGATCACGGATCTTGATTACCATCAGGCCAGGCAATGGCGATCAGGAACCATCAGCTACGTCTCTGCTTTCGCCCTGGCAGCCAGCGAAAAATCGATTCCTGTTAACGCCGCTTGCATTGGGTATGTTTGGAGCTGGCTGGAGAACCAGATTGCCGCTGCATTGAAGCTATTCCCCCTAGGGCAGACAGCGGGGCAACGTGTTTATCAAAGTTTAACCGGGTTTTTGCCCGCATGGTTTGAACAGGCCCGGTTGATAGAAGATGATGAAATCGGCCTGTCGTTGCCCGGCGTGGCCATGGCCAGCATGCGGCACGAGTGCCAATACAGTCGCCTGTTTCGTTCCTGAAACGTGGTTAGCCCCTGAAATGTCAGTTGCTAAAGGTGTCGGCTGAGTTTTCTTCTGAGAACAGCAAAGTCGATGGGCTTAGCTATGTGATCATTCATTCCGGCGGCGAACGCTTTCTCCTGGTGTTCCGGTAATACGTGGGCAGAAAGCGCAATTATGGGAATGGGTGACAGCTTCTGTTTCGATTCGTATTCCCTGATGGCGCTGGTCGCCGCAAAACCGTCCATCACCGGCATCTCGCAATCCATCAGAATTAAATCAATCGTTGCTCCCGACTGGGTAACATAATCAACGGCAGATGCTCCGTTTTCCACGATGCGGAAATGTACCGCCAATTTTTTCAATAGACCCGATATTACCATCTGGTTGACCACATTATCTTCGACCACCAGAATATGGCAGTGAGGGAATTCATCCGTATCCGCGTGATCTGATTTAGCGGAACCGGCATAAAGCGGATGGCGGCTGGCGTTTAACAGGGTTTGCGATAAGGTTTGCAGAAAATACTTGGGCGCAAATGGCTTTTGCAAAACCGTGTCAACGCCCAGGGTTTGAAGCGTGACGCTGTCTGGCAATAAAACCGGTGTGCTTAATATAACAAAATGGGTATTCCTGAGTGGTTCGAGTTGTTTCAGTGAGCGTATTTGATCGAGCGATGCAGGGTTGTTAGCGTCTAGGTCGAACACGACAAAATTGAAGTGTTTTCGGTCTGATTTAACAATCTCAATGGCGTTGTCCGTGTTGTGCGCGACTTCGGCCAGCATGCCCACAGAGCTGGTTTGATCGGATAAAATCTGCAACGCAATGGGGGTTTCACTGATCAGCAACACGGTTTTGTTTTTAAGGTCGTCTGCCTGGAGTTTGTGTTGTTGAAGAAAATCGTTGTCCGCTCGCTGGCAGTCGATGCTGAACCAGAAACGGCTGCCCTGGCCTGGCACGCTGATCACCCCGATTTTGCCGCCCATTAGCTCAACCAGTTTTTTGCAAATGCTCAATCCCAATCCAGTGCCGCCAAATTCACGGTTGATACTGGTGTCAGCCTGACTGAAAGCATTGAACAATTTTTGTTGATTCTTGGGCGGAATGCCCGGCCCGGTGTCGATGACATCAAATCGCAGTCTTACCCTATCTGCAGCACTTTGATTGTCACAGGACACCTGTAGAAAAACATGACCTTTTTGCGTGAACTTAAAAGCGTTCCCCAAAAGATTAAACAGGACCTGGTTTAGCCTTGCCGGATCAGCCTGTATGCAGTCGGGGGTGCCCGAAGCAAAAGAACAAAACAGCTTGAGATGTTGGCGCTCCCGGTTGGAGGAGAAAACGGTGATGCATTCCTGACACAATAACTGGAGATCGGTGTTGCTGGTCTTTAATTTCAGTTTGCCTGCGACGATATTGGAGTAGTCCAATATGTCGTCAATGATGCCCAGTAATGATGCGCCGGAGTGCGTGATCGCGCTCAGAAAGTGCCGCTGATTGTCATCCAGCTCAGAATCCCGCATTAAATCCACCATGCCGAGAACCCCGTTAAGAGGTGTTCGAATTTCGTGGCTCATCATTGTCAGGAATTCGCTTTTGGCGCGGTTGTCCTCTTTGGCTTCCAACAGCGTTTTTTTTGCAGCCAGTTCGCCGCGTTCCGATCTGAACTTCAACTCCAGGAATCGCTGGTGTTCTTCCCGGGCGATCTTTTCTTTTTCCAGTGCGGTTTTCTGGGCTGCAAAGGTTTGTTCTCTGATTTCTATAATGCGGTCGGCCAAGGCGATCGAGAATAACAGCACTTCGATTGCCGAGGCCAACGGGATGGAATAAGTAATAAGCGGGTGACTTGGTAATAAACCAAATTTGCTAAGTCCGGTTATAAACACCGAGGAGAGTAAAATGGTCCATGCCAGCACAAAAAAGCGGGCGGTCCGCACACCGCGCCGTAGCATAACAAAGCCACAGCCGATAACGATCAACGTAGTGGGCATACCGAGTAGGGAAACGGCGATGGTGGCATAACGATAGGGCAGTATAAAACTCAAAATTAATACACATAGAAAGCAGCAGGCCAGCACGACCAGTAGCTTATACATATTCGGTGAACGGTCACGGACATTCAGCAGCGAGGTGGCGAACAGCGTTCCCATTAATCCGAACAGAGCCAGGCTTGCCGGTACAGCAAAGGTGTTCACCCAGGGTGTATGCGGCCATAAAAACTGAAATCCGAAACCCAAGACAGAAGCTACATAGGTGGCACAGCCGAGCACTGCACCGATATAGTACAGATAGCTAATGTGACGAATGCTGGCGAATAAAAACAGGTTGTACAACAGCATGACAAGGATGATGCCGAAGTAGAGCCCTTGTATCATCAAGGGGGCTTGCTGGTGATCGAAAAAATGTTCGCTGGACCACAGGGTTAGTGGTGCACCCAGAGCGCTGCTGGTGCTTACTTTGACGTATACGGAATTGCGCGCCCCGGCTTCCAGGTTGATCGGAAACACAAAGTGAGTGGCGTCCACCGGGCGCTGCTGGAACGGAACTTGATCTCCGGTTACGTAGTGCTGAATCACGGAGCTGTTTTGCAGTAAATAAACTTCAACCTGGTCCAGTAGCGGGTAAGGCAGCTCAAGCAAAAGGTGGTGTTTTTGGTGGTTCTCGTTCAGGACCTCAAAACGCACCCAGAGTTGGTCTGGGCTATAGCCGAAAAAAGGCGCTTCGCTGTTCGTTGCTGTCCATTGGTGCGCTGGTAACTGAAGGATATCGCCCAGTTCCAGTTGGGCACCGGCGGCGCGAAGGTATTCCGAATGCAGGCTGGCGGAAACGCGTTCAAAGGCCGCGTTGATGTGTATGGCGTTGTCGGACGCCCGTGACCCGAACGAGAGCATGACTGAAAGAATCAGTAGAGCGCAGGAAGCCGTAACCCTTACCTGCAGCGGCAATCGGGCCGAAAATAGGGTTTTCGTTTTCTCCGCTATGTGGTCCGTAAAATGCGGCAAAGGCATCCAAACCTATCCGAAAGATCAGTCATCCTCCATAGAATATAGACTATCAATAAGACAAATAGGCTATATATAGACTCAAATAGTCTGTATATAGCCTCTATTGATGAGAGTTAAAGCTCGTATGTTTAAATTATCACCAAGTGATTGGGTAACTCATTCTTTTCAGTGGTGTAGGGCGCGTGTTGCTTTAACAGGTCGCCGCATTGCTGGATGCATTTGATAAAACCGGCTTGGGTATCGCCGGATTTCACCTGGCGGGTGAAATCATCAATGATTTTGGCCCATATCAGGTTGTCGACTTTCTGGCTAATCCCGCGATCGGCAATGATTTCTACATAATGCTCAGCCTCTGATACGAAAATCAGTATGCCGGTTTGATCTTTGGTGCAGTGCAGATTGTTCTCCAGGAACTGCCGTCGCGCCAGGCTGGCGGCGCGCCAACGTTTGGTGCTTTTGGGCACCAGCCGCAACGTGATAAACGGAATCCGGAACACACAGGCCAGTACCACAAAGGTAGACCATTGCGCCCAGAGCAATTCGTTGCCGTCGAGCCAGAAGGGGGTGAATCTCAACACCAACGGAATCAGTAGCGCGATTAAGGCAGCCCAGAGTGTCGGAATATACAGATAATCATCGGATTTTCTGGCCAGCACGGTCACCAGTTCGGCATCGGTCTGTTTTTCTACCTCGGTGATGGCGTTGGAAATGGTTTCCAGTTGCTGCTGATTTAATAATGACATTACCAACCTCCCGAGGCGCCACCGCCTCCAAAACCGCCGCCGCCACCGGAGAAACCACCGCCGCCACCGCCGCCAAAGCCACCGCCCCCCAAACCACCTCCGTAGTAGCCGCCAATGCCGCCTCCGCGACGGTAAGTGCGGCGTCCAGTGAGGCCGCCTCCTCCGCCCATCATGGAACCGAACACGATCAGCAAAAATACAATGAGAGAAACCCAGTTCGCTTTACCGGAGCGGGAGTTGGAGCGTTCGCGCATTTTATATTCCCCGCCCAGTGCCTGAATGATCGCTTCAACGCCAGCGGTAACGCCACCATCAAAATTGCCGCGTTTGAACTCGGGCCGGATCACACTGTAAATGATGTTGGAGCTGATGGCATCCGTGAGCTCGCCTTCCAGTCCGTAACCCACTTCAATCCGAAACTGGCGTTCCTGCCTGGCGATAAGCAGTAATACCCCATTGTCCTCCTCTTTTTGCCCCAGTTTCCAGAAACGACCTAATTGATATCCGAAAGTGGCGATATCGTAGCCTTGCAGATCGGGTACAGTGGCGACCACAATCTGGTTGGAGGTGGCGTTCATGTGGCTATCTAACAGGGTGCGGATTTGCGCTTCCGTGGCAGGGCTGATCATGTTGGCCGTATCCATAACCTGCCCGGTCAGTTGGGGGAAAACCGGATCGGCGTGAGCCGGGTTGAGCAACAACCCGACAAGCAGAATAAAGATCAGCAGCGGCGGAAATCGGTTTACCCTCATTCAAAATTCACCGTGGGCGCGGTTTCCGCATTTTCGGTGGTGGCTTCGTAGGTATCGCGGATGGGCATATCGCTGTACAGGATGCTGTGCCAGATGCGACCGGGAAAGGTACGGATCTCGGTATTGTATTGGCCGACACTGGCGATGAAATCCCGGCGCGCTACCGAAATGCGGTTTTCGGTGCCTTCCAGTTGCGACTGCAGCGCCAGAAAATTCTGGTTGGCTTTCAGGTCGGGGTAACGTTCTACCACCACCATTAAACGTTGCAGTGCACTACCCAATTGACGTTGAGCAGCCTCAAACTGTTGTAACTGTTCGGGGTTGTTGATGATGTCTTTATCCACCTGCATGGAACCGACTTTGGCGCGGGCTTCGGTGACCGCCTGCAAGGTTTCAGTTTCATGCTTGGCGTAACCTTTGACGGTGGAAACCAGGTTGGGAATCAAATCAGAGCGTCGCTGGTATTGATTTTCCACTTGTGCCCAAGCGGCTTTTACCTGCTCGTCGAAGGTCGGAATATTATTGATGCCGCAACCACTGAGGGTTAGAACAAGGCACATCAGGGACAGGATGCCGGTTAGCCGCAATGAACGCATGGGTGTTTCTCCTTAATTCGTTATCTGAAATCTGTATTGAACATTTAGTGAGCCCAGCCACCGCATACGGGGAACACCTGACCGACAAAACAGTTAGCCGCATCACTGCAAAGATAAGCAACAAACTCCGCATCTTCCTCAGCGTAAACCAATCGCCCTAACGGTACTTCCCGTTGCAGGCGCGCAATAAAACGTTCATCAGCCTGAACGTGCGGAGGAAAGTACGTAGCATTGTCCACAAAATTCTGGGCAATCGCATTCACCTGAATATTGTGTTTCGCCACTTCCACTCCCAATGCCTGGGTATACGCCAGTTGAGCGCCCCGGGCGGCACTGTAGGTGCTGGTGCGCTTCATTCCGCGCATTGCCGCGGCACTCCCGATGATGATGATTTTGCCGCTCTGCCGCTCAATCATCTGCGGCAGCATAGCTTTGCTCAAGCGGGGCAGAGGGTCCACCAGGCGGGCGAAGGTGGTGCTCCACTCTGACTCGGTGACGTCGGTTGCGGCGGAGGTGGGTGCCGTGATGGAAAGGTTGATGATCAGAATATCGACTTTGCCCGCGTCTTGAATGACACGCTGGACTTCTTGTTCGCTGCCCAGGGCATGATTGTCAGCAATGACCCGGGCCTGTTTCTGTCGTAGGTTATTGCAGATTGCCGGCCCCATAAATTCATCGGCGTGAGTGACCAGAATGCGTTTATTCTGAAGGTCTGTGTTGGACATAGAAGGCGCTCCCTGTTCACTTTTCGGATCAAATGGGTGAACATCATACCGTAATTCCAGTACCTTACGAACAGGTCAAATCAACCAGTGCGCCGGTGGGGAACGGGAATTGCTACGTATTCACCGCACCATCACGCCTCTCGTATAGGCATCGTTTGCAGCCAGCACAAGCAGAGAACGTTATTTATGACACAACAAAGCAACTCCAGTAAGCCGACCCTCAGGGTCGGAATAGGCGGTCCGGTGGGATCTGGTAAGACCGCCCTGACTTTGCGTCTATGTGAAGCCATGCGTAAAGACTTCAATATTGCCGTGGTAACGAATGATATTTACACCCGTGAAGACGCTGAATTCCTAACCCGCAGCGAAGCGTTAACGCCCGATCGCATTATGGGGGTCGAAACCGGAGGCTGCCCGCACACCGCAATCCGCGAAGACGCTTCTATGAACCTGGCCGCCGTAGCGGAGTTAAATCAACGCCATCCGGATCTGGATATGGTGATCATTGAAAGCGGAGGTGACAATCTGGCAGCCACCTTCAGTCCGGAGCTTTCGGACCTGACGCTTTACGTTATTGATGTCTCTGCAGGCGACAAGATTCCCCGTAAAGGCGGCCCCGGAATCACCAAATCCGACTTGCTGGTGATTAATAAAATTGATTTGGCTCCGTTAGTCGGGGCATCGCTGGACGTAATGGACCGGGATGCCAAAAAAATGCGGGGCGATAAGCCCTTTATCTTCGCCAATATGAAAAATGAGACCGGCTTACAGGACATTATCGAGTTTATTTGTGAGCACGGCATGCTGAAATAAGGCGCTAAGGGGCAAAGGATTGCCCCGAATGCCTCGATTTAGGGCGCAATCGCATAATTAATGATCAGTTTTGTGGTCGGGTTTCCCCAGTAGATCCGGCTGAGCACTGGAAATCTGTCATATTTGCACTTATTTCGCACTCTCCTCTTCTCTGTATCGAACCGGTTGGCGATGGAAGCCTTATATCGAACCATTTTGAAACGGTGCCCCATGAGGGTGCGTCATATTGGTGCGGCGCTGAGCCCGGATTCGGAACAGGAAGCCAAATAACCAGATTAAATGCCCGTTTGCCTGACGAAAATCCCATGGCATAGAAAATGCTTTCCCCTTCCTGCGCTAAAAAATCTATAACTCACCGGGGGAGTTCCCATGAAGAAAAACAAGTTCGCATGGAAAAAATCTATAAAAGGGGCGGCGGTTGCAGCATCTTTGTCATTGGTGTCGGGTTTTGCCATGGCAGCAGACACGATTAAAGTTGGGGTATTGCATTCATTGTCCGGCACGATGGCAATCAGTGAAACCACCTTGAAAGATACTGTTCTGATGTTGATCGAAGAGCAGAATAAAAAAGGCGGGTTAATGGGTAAAAAACTGGAAGCGGTTGTTGTTGATCCTGCATCTAACTGGCCACTGTTTGCAGAGAAAGCAAAGGAGCTTTTGGAAAAAGAGAAAGTTGATGTGATTTTTGGATGTTGGACTTCGGTATCACGTAAATCCGTTCTTCCGGTCATCGAAGAGTTAAACGGTATGCTGTTCTACCCGGTTCAATACGAAGGGGAAGAATCCTCAAAAAATGTTTTTTATACCGGTGCAGCGCCTAATCAGCAGGCCATTCCCGCCGTCGATTATCTGATGGATGAGGTTGAAGTCAAACGGTGGGTGTTGGCCGGAACGGATTATGTTTATCCGCGCACGACCAACAAAATACTGGAAGCCTATTTGAAGCAAAAGGGTGTGGACGCGAAAGACATCATGATCAACTACACCCCGTTTGGTCACTCCGACTGGCAAACCATTGTCTCTGATATCAAGAAATTCGGATCGGCCGGCAAAAAAACGGCGGTTGTATCCACCATCAACGGCGATGCAAACGTTCCTTTCTATAAAGAGCTCGCTAATCAGGGCATGTCAGCTGAAGATATCCCCGTGGTTGCTTTCTCGGTGGGTGAAGAAGAACTTTCCGGCTTTGATACCAAGCCTTTAGTGGGTCACCTGGCTGCATGGAACTATTTCATGAGTGTAGACACGGAAGAAAACGACGCCTTTATCGAGAAATGGCATGGTTTTATAAAAGATAAAAAACGGGTCACTAACGATCCGATGGAAGCGACGTACATCGGCTTCAATCTGTGGGCCAAAGCTGTAGAAAAAGCCAAAACCACCGACGTTGATAAAGTGCGCGACGCTATCTATGGATTAAAAGTGCCGAACCTGACCGGTGGCAGCGCTGAAATGCTGCCGAATCATCACATCACCAAGCCGGTATTGATTGGCGAGATTCAGGACGATGGGCAGTTCGAAGTGGTATGGGAAACTGAAAAAGAAGTGCCGGGGGATGCCTGGACCGACTTCCTGGCGGAAAGTGCCAAAATAGAAGCCGACTGGAAAGATCCGAAAATAATGTGTGGTAACTACAACACGGATACCAAGAAGTGTTCAGGCCAGAACTACTAATCACTAAAGCACGTTAATCCTTAGCCTTCGTTGCCACAGGTGCCTGCCTGTGGCAATGGGGGCTTCCCACAAGAAGATCACCAATATGAAAATCACCGCTATGAATAATTCATGGGGAGTCTTTCTGGTGCTTTTCTATTGTTTGGTGTCGTTGTTCACCAGCAACGTATCAGCAGACACAGAAGAAGCCAGTTTTGAATCGCTGACCGCCGGGCTTACTCAGTCCAGCTTCAAGAAAAAAGCCACTGCCGTAGAATCCGTCGCCGCCCTGGAAGATGAACGTGTGTTGCCGTTGTTAGAGGCAATGTTGGCGGGTGACCTGTATTACCGGAAATCCGATAAGCGCATTGTAATCGTTGCTGCCGCAGAAGAGGGCTATCAACTCACTTCCGTTGATACGGAAGAGGATCTGGGTGTTGTAGGCAAGCGCGATGTAAAGAAAATTTCGACCAATAACAAATTACGTAAGCAGCTTCGTATTCAGGTCGCAGGCTATAAGCTGTTAAGTAAAGACGCTGCTCTGCGTATGACGGCAGCGGAGGATTTGATTAAAACGCCCAGCCCGGAATTTCTGGACGTCCTGCAAGGTGCAATTAAGAAAGAAAAATCGAAGTCCGTGAAAAAAGCGCTGCAAGTAGCGCGTGCGGTGATTCTTTTAGACAGTGAAAACGAGGTGGATCGCATTCAGGCAGTGAAAGACATGGGCGGCTTTCCGAATAAGTACACCATGGCCATGCTGCGGCAAGTGGTGCGTAAGAACGACGACGGAACTTTTTCCGAGCCCAGCAAACTGGTGCGCGAAGGTGCAGAATCCGCGCTGCAGGGATTGCAGGCTATGGAAACCGGGTACAAGTTCGTTGAAGATTTGTTTTTCGGGGTGAGTTTGGGTTCGGTTCTGTTGCTGGCCGCGGTGGGCTTGGCGATTACCTTTGGTGTGATGGGTGTCATCAATATGGCGCACGGCGAAATGATTATGCTGGGAGCCTATACCACCTACGTTATTCAGTTGTTGATGCCCAACCATATTGAAGCTTCCCTGATCGTAGCGGTTCCGGCGGCTTTCCTGGTGTCCGGATTAATGGGCGTCATTATCGAGCGTACAGTCATAAAACATTTATATGGCCGTCCGCTGGAAACCTTATTGGCCACGTTCGGCATCAGTTTGATACTGCAACAACTGGTGCGTTCGGTTTTCTCTCCGCTTAATCGTTCAGTCACTACGCCGGAATGGATGAGTGGGTCCTTGCATATCAATGGATTTTTATCGTTAACCTATAACCGCCTCTATATCATTATCTTCGCGTTGGTGGTGTTGTTCGGTTTGATGCTGCTGCTGAAAAAAAGCTTTTTTGGTTTGCAGATGCGAGCAGTGACACAGAATCGCACCATGGCCAGTTCCATGGGCATTCGCACCGGTTGGGTGGATGCCATGACTTTTGGGTTGGGCTCCGGTATTGCGGGGATCGCGGGGGTGGCATTGAGCCAACTCACCAACGTCGGCCCTAATCTGGGTCAATCCTATATTATCGATTCGTTCCTTGTGGTGGTATTTGGTGGCGTGGGTAATCTTTGGGGAACCCTGGTCGCCGCTATGAGTTTGGGTGTGGCGAATAAGTTTGTCGAGCCCTGGGCCGGTGCTGTATTGGCTAAGATCCTGATTCTGATTTTTATCATCCTCTTTATTCAACGGCGGCCGCGCGGATTGTTTGCGCTTAAAGGCCGGTTTGTGGAGGGTTAAGTTATGACAACGAATAAACGTTTAGACTGGTTATTGAATGACGTGGCAGGCAAGCGATTAATGCTGTTGGTGCTGGCCGTAATCATCGTTTTGCCCATGTTGAATACGATGGTGCCCAAGGATTCCTTTTTCCATGTGTCCTCGTTCACCATCGGTTTGCTGGGCAAGTATTTATGCTTTGCATTGCTGGCGTTGGCAGTGGATCTGATATGGGGATACTGCGGTATTCTTAGTTTGGGTCACGGCGCCTTTTTCGCATTGGGTGGTTATGCCATGGGCATGTATCTGATGCGGCAGATCGGTGATCGCGGGATGTATGGTAATCCGGAGCTGCCTGACTTTATGGTGTTCCTGGACTGGAAGGAATTGCCCTGGTATTGGTATGGCTTTGATAATTTCGGTTTTGCCATGCTGATGGTGTTAGTGGCGCCGGCGATACTGGCTTTTGTATTCGGCTGGCTGGCGTTTCGCTCACGGGTCACCGGCGTGTACTTGTCTATTATTACTCAGGCAATGACCTACGCATTGTTGTTGGCCTTTTTCCGCAACGACATGGGGTTTGGCGGCAACAACGGCTTGACGGATTTTAAAGATATACTGGGCTTCAGTCTGCAATCCGATATCACTAAAAACACCTTGTTTTTCTGTTCTGGATTCGCCTTGATTCTGGCGTATTTTTTATGCCGGTTTGTGGTCTCATCCAAGCTGGGCCGGGTGCTGGTCGCAATTCGTGACGCCGAAAGCCGTACCCGTTTTACCGGTTACCGGGTCGAGCACTATAAGCTGTTTGTGTTTGTTCTGAGTGCCATGTTGGCCGGTGTTGCTGGTGCCTTGTATGTACCGCAGGTCGGCATTATTAATCCGGGAGAGTTTTCGCCGATTAATTCCATCGAAATTATTATCTGGGTGGCGGTCGGGGGGCGTGGTTGCCTGTATGGAGCGGTGATTGGCGCTGTGCTGGTGAATTACGGGAAAACCTATTTCACCGGTGCCTTTCCAGAGATTTGGTTATTTATGCTTGGTGGATTGTTTGTGGTGTCAACCCTGTTTCTTCCGCAAGGGGTGGTGGGGGTGGTTCAGCAATGGAAGGACAGCCGGGCAGAGAAGAAAGCGCTATCTGCGCCCGTCGCCGATTCGGGAGCACCATCATGAGTATTGTGACCAAGCATATTCCCAAGCATATTTTATACGTGGATGGGGTGACCAAATCCTTTGACGGGTTTAAGGCGTTGAACAGTTTATCGTTCACGGTTAAGCCGGGTGAGCTGCGCGCGATTATCGGCCCCAACGGCGCGGGCAAAACCACCATGATGGATGTGATCACCGGTAAATTGAAACCCGATGAAGGCGATGTGTTTTTTCGTGATTCGGTGGATCTGACCAAGTTCGATGAAGCGGACATCGCCAATATGGGAATCGGTCGCAAGTTCCAGAAGCCCACGGTGATCGAAAGCCTGACGGTGTTTGAAAATCTGGAATTGGCCTTGAGTGGAAACCGCAACGTGTTCAAGGCGCTTTTCCATAAATTGAACCAAGAGCAGATGAAGCGCATTGACGAAACCATTGAATTGGTGGGGTTGTCTGAAAAACGCCAATGGCTGGGGGGGAATTTATCCCACGGGCAGAAACAGTGGCTGGAAATCGGCATGCTGTTAAACCAGAACCCGGATTTGTTGCTGGTGGATGAGCCTGCTGCCGGTATGACAGACCACGAAACCGAGCTTACGGCGAAGTTGTTAAGAGACATCAGCGGAGAACATTCGGTGGTGGTAGTGGAGCATGATATGGAATTTATCAAGGCGCTGGATTGTCCTGTGACGGTATTGCATGAAGGCCATGTATTGGCGGAAGGCACACTGGAACAGGTGCAGAAAAACGAGCAGGTAATTGAAGTTTATCTGGGCCGTTAACAGAGCCGTCTTCACGGGATCAGGATTTACAGGACAGCGATATGCTAAAAATTGAGAATATAGATCTTTACTACGGTGCCAGCCAGGCGTTAAAAAAAGTCAGTTTTGAAGCTGAAATAGGCAAAGTTGCCTGTGTGATGGGTCGCAACGGTGTCGGTAAAACGTCGTTAATGCGGGCGGTCGCCGGGCAGCACGGCATCAAAAGCGGGCAGATTCTCTGGGATGGTATGGACATCAGTACGCAACCGCCTTACGAGCGGGCAAAAAACGGAATTGCCTATGTACCCCAGGGGCGGGATGTATTCTCCCAGCTCACAGTGTGGGAAAATCTGAAAACCGGGTTTTCCGTTCTGCCCCACAAAGAGCGCAAAGTCTCCGACGAGATCTTCGAATTATTTCCGGTGCTGCACAAAATGCTGAAACGGCGTGGCGGCGATTTATCCGGTGGTCAGCAGCAACAATTGGCGATTGCCCGAGCCCTTATCACCAAACCCAAATTGTTGATTTTGGATGAACCAACGGAAGGCATTCAGCCTTCGATTATCAAAGACATCCAGAAAGTGATTTCGCTGCTGCGGGACCGGGGTGAAATGGCGATACTTTTGGTGGAGCAATACTTCGATTTTGCCCGTGAACTTGCCGATAATTATGCGGTCATGGATAGAGGTGAAGTGGTTTTATCCGGTTTGGGAAAAGATATGGAAGAAGATACTGTGCGACGATTTATTGCAGTGTGACACCATCCATGCAGTCTGGGAGGCGGGGAGCCCGGCTCATCTGGCGAGAACGTAGTCCGCTGGGTGACCGGGTTTTTTCTTGCCCGAAATTAAGTTGTTAAGATAGCCAACACTTTTAGTGCTAGGCTCAGATAAAAGGAATCGATATGAAGCGAATTTTAGGTGGGTTGATGGTGGTTTTGTGTGCCGTCGCTCATGCAGAAGATCAATTGCACGTAACTGCAAATCAGGACTATACGCTGCCGTCCGGCACGCAAGAGTTGATGCTGAAGCAACTCATTCTGGACGACGGTGCAACTCTGCGGGTTCCAGCCGGTATGGAACGATTGCAGATCAGTGCGGAAAAAGCGCGCATAGGGAAACAGGTGAAAATTATTGCATCTGGCGCAAACGGAAAGGCGGGTGCCGACGGAAAAAACCAGGGCGGGCAAGCGGCAACCTGTGCTGAAGGCGCTCAAGGCGGCGACGGTCAGCCCGGTGCGGCCGGCGCGGACGGTGCGGCCATTACGCTGTTGTTGAGCATAGAGCAGCTAGGTTCATTGCAGGTGGATACCCGTGGTGGCGCAGGCGGTAACGGCGGTAACGGCGGGTCGGGTCAACAAGCGGGTGCATTCGACGTATGTAGTGCGCCGGATGGTGGCGCCGGCGGTGCGGCTGGCAACGGAGGCAGGGGGGGTAATGGAGGCGATGTGCGAATTTACTACAACCTGTTGCCTTCCAGTGGGCTGTCCGGATCGATCAGCCAGCGGATTGAGGTGGATGCGGCTGCGGGCAATGGCGCAGCACCGGGCCAGCCGGGTAAAGGCGGCGAAGGCAGTGACGGCAAATACATCAATATGCGCACCCTGTCAGGGAACAAGAAATGGAAAGCCGGTGGCGATGAGGGCAAAGAGGGCGCGTCTGGACAGCCCGGCGCGGCCGGTTCCAAAGGTGCGGTGGACATTCTGAAAGGCGGCTTCGTGGCAGGCGCAGTAACCCAGACCAGGCCGGTTCCACCGAAACCGGATCAATCATTAGACGATTTAAGAAGAGCGGTGCAATCCCAGTCTGAGCAGCTGGAGCAAATGAGCACCAAAATGAATCAGACTGTGGAAGCCTTGGACGTCCGGATCAAGCAACTGGAGAAACAAGTCAAGGGGCTTCCCGACCGTTAAACCCAGCAAAGGGCGATCGGCTCCGTGACAGTCGTAACAACGTGTTATTCTGGTGCGCCCGCTTTTGGTGCGTGCCCGACAATGGTGCAACTGTTTCATTTATGTGAAATGATTATTCCGTTCAATCCCGTAGGAGCCGCGAATCCTGTACCTATTCGCAATTTGGCACACTCGTTGCTTTTGCATTCGGGAGTTCGTTAACCAAGGCGTCAGCCTTTATCGTCTAACCTCTGGGGGTTAAAAAGTTATGTTACACAAACAATCAAAAATGCTTCGATTGAGCGCCATGTCATTGGCCATTGCCGGTGCCATGAGCTTTGCTCCTTCTGCGGCCAATGCAGAAGTAGCGGCTTCAGTAGCGGTTTCCAATATGTATTTGTGGCGTGGGTACGATCTGGGTAACGGCAGTGCAGCCGTTTCCGGTGATCTTACCTATTCTAACAGCGGCTTCTATACCGGTTTATGGGCCTCTTCAGGTGATAGCAGTTGGGGCACTGAGTACGACCTGTTCGCAGGTTATGGTGCGGAATTTAGTGGCTTCAGCGTTGATCTGAGTCTCTGGAACTATATGTATCCGTCCGCACCCGATGAGGTATTGGCAGATATGGGTGGCATTATTGATGATTTCGGTGGCTTGACCGATGCGGTTCTGTCGCTGGGGTTCGCAGGTTTTAGCGTAACGACATACGACAATATTGCCGGGGGGTCAGGCAACGCCTATTACACCGTGGGCTATAGCTACGATGCTTTCTCAATTTTGGTAGGAAAGCATGATATCCGGGGCCCTGAAACCGATGATGATGGATTTGCCACGGGCAGTAACATGACTCACGTTAATGTCAGCTATGCTTACAATGATAACCTTTCATTTACATTAAGTCAGCAGATCGACGGAGAGGTTGATGACGACCTGAAATTCGTACTGAATTACAGCTTGCCAATTGACGGTTAAGGTTTTGAGATAACGTTTCTCTCCGAGTAGGCTGGTGTTCGCACCAGCCTTTTTTTGGCCCGGATTCCTTCATCCTAATCAAACAAATTTTTCAGATTCGTCAAATGTGCCTGCCCCAAGGCCTGACTTTCCTCTTTTGATTTTTTCTCGCCGCGTCCTTCCCAGGCCAGATCATCCTGTGGCATTTCATCCAGAAAGCGGCTTGGCGTCGGTTCAAACTCTTCACCGTATTGTTTGCGCTTGGCGGTGTAGGTCATGGTGAGCTCTTTCTTTGCGCGGGTAATTCCCACGTACATCAAGCGACGTTCTTCTTCGATATTATCTTCTTCAATGCTGGAGCGGTGGGGCAGCAGTTCTTCTTCCATGCCCATGAGGAATACATAGGGAAACTCAAGTCCTTTCGAGGCATGCAGGGTCATCAGCTGCACCTTGTCAGAATCGTCCTCTTCTTTTTGTTGTTCCAGAATATCCAACAGAATGAGTTTGCTGATCACCGATTCCACATCGTTTTCATCATCGGATTTTTCCAGCATGCGCTCTATGGACTGCACCAGGTGCCAGACGTTTTCCATGCGTCGTTCGGCCATTTTGGAACTGGAGGATTGTTCTACCAGCCAGTTTTCGTAATCTATGTCACGCAGCATTTGTTTAATGGCAGCCACTGCATGGCCCCGTTGCAGATTGTCGCGGGTTTCTTCAATCCAGTCGTGGAAGCGTTTTAGCATGGAATGCTGCCGGGTGTTGAGCACTTCGCCCAAACCCATTTCGCAGCACACGGAAAACAAACTGCGTTCCCGGTTTTGCGCATATTGGCCCAATTTTTCCAATGTGGTGGGCCCAAGCTCCCGGCGAGGCGTGTTCACAATACGCAAAAAGGCATTGTCGTCGTCGCTGTTGATCAGCACTCTCAAATACGCCATTACATCCTTGATTTCAGCGCGGGAAAAAAAAGACGAGCCGCCACTGACTTTGTAGGGGATTTGGAATTGCTGCATTTTTAATTCGATTAAGCGGGATTGATGGTTGCCCCGATACAACACGGCGAAATCTTTAAAGGGCCGTTTGTTCTGCATGTGCTGATTCAGAATATCTCCGGCAATCTTCTCCGCTTCGTGGTCTTCGCTGCGGCAACGTTTTACCCTGATCGGATCACCATAACCGTGTTCGCTCCACAATTGCTTTTCAAATACGTGTGGGTTGTTGGCGATGACCTGGTTGGCGCATTTCAGAATACGTCCGGAAGAACGATAATTTTGTTCCAGTTTAATCACTTTCAGGCTGGGATAGTCTTCCGCCAGTTGCGCCAGGTTTTCCGGTCGTGCTCCGCGCCAGGCATAGATGGACTGATCGTCGTCGCCTACCACGGTAAAGCGGGCCCGATTGCCGACCAGTAAGCGAACCAATAAATATTGGGACGAATTGGTGTCCTGATATTCGTCCACCAACATGTAATAAATACGGTTACGCCACTTTTCCAGAATGTCTTCATTGTCACGCAGTAACAAGCTAGGCAGCAGAATCAAGTCATCAAAGTCCACGGCATTATAAGCGCGCAGCATGCGGTCATATTGGGCATAGGTGTGCGCTGCGCGCATGTCCTCTTCATCCGCAGCGCGGGAGATCGCGATCGAAGGGGACACCAGATCATTTTTCCAGCTGCTGATGGCGTTGCGTACCTGGCCGATCTCATCCGCGCCCACTTCGCTGTCCTTGTGTAGCAGCTCGGTTAAAAGGGTGCGGCTGTCCTGATCATCAAATATGGAGAATCCGTTTTTAAGTCCAAGGGCGCTCAGCTCCTTGCGGATAATATTCAGCCCCAGATTATGGAATGTGGATACGGTCAATCCGCGGGCTTGCTTGCCCTTTACGATCTGGCTGACGCGCTCCTTCATCTCACGAGCGGCTTTGTTGGTGAAGGTAAGAGCTACAATACGGTGCGCGGGGATATCACATTGCTGAATCAGATAGGCAATTTTTTGCGTGATAACGCTGGTTTTTCCAGAGCCGGCGCCGGCTAATACCAGTAGGGGCCCGTCTATGTACTTGACGGCTTCGGATTGGCGGGGATTCAGCTTGCTCACGGACTGCACTCATGGTTGAAACAACATCGGGGCTCGTCATTTTACACGCTGGCTGTTATTTATGGGTACAAATCTGTCGGAGTGGTGAATTGGAAGCGGATAGTGATTGCCGTATCCTCGTTGACCACTGAGTCATATAAACACGCTGAAGAAGGGTTTTTCCATGAGTGATGTCGATTTTGGTCTGCAAGGCAAGGTGGTTTTGGTGACGGGCGCGTCCAGCGGTTTTGGCCAGCGTTTCGCGCCGGTGCTGGCGCGCCAGGGTGCGAAGGTGGTGGTGGCTGCCCGTCGTCGTGACCCGTTGCTGGCATTGGAGGAAAGCATCGAACAGGACGGTGGCCGCTGTTTGGCTGTGGTTATGGATGTGTCGGATCAGGCCAGTATCAAAAGTGCATTTGACCAGGCGGAAGGGGCCTTCGGGTGTGTCGATGTGGTCATCAACAATGCGGGTATCGGTCTGAGTAATCCGCTGCTGAAAGTCACGGAAGACGAGTGGGATAGGGTGCTTGACACCAACTTGAAGGGCGCCTTTATGGTGGCGCAGGAAGGGGCGCGACGCATGAACAGCCAAGGCAAACACGGCAGCATTATCAATATAGCGTCGATTCTGGGGTTACGGGTGGCCAGCCACCTGAGCCACTACAGCGCCTCCAAAGCCGGACTGATTCAGCTCACCAAATCGATGGCGCTGGAGCTGGCGGATTACGGCATCCGGGTCAACGCGATTTGTCCTGGCTACATACTGACGGACATTAATCGCGACTACTTTGAAACCGACGGCGGCAAGCGCATGATTCAGCGCATACCGCAAAAGCAATTGGGTGATATCGACGATTTATTAGGTCCCCTGATATTGTTGGCGTCCGATGCGTCCCGTTATATGACGGGTTCGGTAATGACGGTCGACGGTGGCCACTCGATCAGCAAATTATAACTTTTATTGAACTGAAATTTTTGAACTGATTTTTTGTACCGAGGGTACTATGGATTTTACGTTACCAGCTGAAATTGAGCAGTTAAGACTGAAAGTGCGCCACTTTGTGGAAAGCGAAGTGATGCCATTGGAAGCCGATAAGTCCCGCTTTGATGACCATGAGAACCTTTTGGAATCCGTTGTTGCGGAATTACGTCGCAAAGCCAAAGCTCAGGGTTTGTGGGGGTTCCAATTGCCGAAAAGCCGCGGCGGCCTGGATCTGGGTGTTGTGGGCATGGCTGCGTTGTATGAAGAAGCAGCCCGTTCACCCTTTGGTCCGGTTGCTTTTAATTGCGCGCCGCCGGACGACGGCAATATGATTGTGTTAAATAAAATTCTTAAGACCGAAGCGCTGAAAGATCGGTGGTTGCAACCCATCATCGACGGCAAAGTGCGCTCTGCTTTCGCCATGACCGAACCGGACGGCGGCTGCGGTTCTGATCCCGGCCTGACATATACGCGCGCCGAAAAAGTCGGCGACAAATGGATCGTTAATGGACGCAAATGGTTTATTACCGGAGCCGAAGGCGCACAAACGTTTATCCTGATCGCCAAAACGTCCGACGATGAGCGAAAAGGACTGACGGCCTTTTTGTTCGACAAGGACCAGCCCGGATGGGAAATCATCCGCCGGATTCCGATTATGGGTCCGGAAGAACATGGAGGTCATTGCGAATTGCGATTTGATGGTCTGGAAATTCCGGATGAAAATCGTTTGCTGGAAGTGGGGGACGGCTTGAAAGTGACCCAGATTCGCCTGGGGACTGCGCGGCTGACGCATTGTATGCGCTGGCTTGGGCTCGCGAAACGCTGTATGGAGGTCGCAGCGCAGTACGTAGAAAACCGAATGAGTTTTGGCTCCGCCTTGTCGCAACATGAAGGGGTGCAGTGGATGATGGGGGAGGTGGCAAAGGAAATTCATATCGGACGGCTACTGACAATGAACGCGGCCTGGAAACTGGATCAGGGGGATTTTGCCCGCAAAGAGATATCCATCGCCAAAATTCAGGTGGCTGATACGCTACACAAAGCCGCCGATACGGCCATACAGTTGTGCGGCGCACGGGGTTATTCTAAAGACACTATGATTGAATGGATTTACCGATACGCGCGACAGGCCAGATTGGTAGACGGTGCTTCGGAAATCCATAAAATGGTGTTGTCGAAATATTACCTGTCCGAGAAAGACGAATTTTTTAAATGGGGCACGTGATGCTTTTCAGGACACACCAATAATAACAAGCAAAGGAATTAACTATGCCTGAGAAATTTTATCTGGGTTTTGAATCTTCCAGGGATCTGGAAGGTGCAGCAGTGGAATTAATCGACCGACACAAACGCGGTGCCAAAGAAAGCCACATCCCTTTAATGGAAGATACCCTGGAGCTGTTTATTCCGGAAATGATGAACGCCTTTCTGGTGGGAACCGTGGATGCCATCGGCTTGAGCGGCATGGCTACCAAAGTGGTTCACTCCACGGCGGATGTCATCAGTAAAAGCTGCCGCATGCTGGTACCGCAATTGCTGAAAAAGAAAAGCAATCAGGAATTGGCGCCGATGGTGGGGTTTGTGGATGAGATTTATGTGCGACCGGAAGAGGCGGTCGACGGAAAAGCCCATACGGGGTGTGAAATAGACGAAACCACCTATCAGCGTATAAAGCGCGTTATCAGCGAAATCAGAGCCGGCAATATTGACGCGAATCGCAGTGAACTGACCGAGCTGATGAGCCTGACTGTGGATTTATTGTTGGACGGCATGATGAAGCGATCGGTGGGCCTGTTAAAACAGGGCTTTGTGGTACGCAAGATCGCTGACGGAGCGATAGCCACCTGCCAGGCTGCGGGCCATGGTGTGGTGAACAAAGTGTTCAAGAAACTGGATGACGATCAAATGGTGCGGCTGGTTAACTACTTCGATACCTTGCTCATCTCTGCCCAACGTTAAGCTCATTTGGATTTGAGGATGGGGCGGGGTAGAATTCCGCCTTCGCCCGTTTCCGCTTTTGAGCCAACCCATGCCCAGCACCCCCCCCAAAGACGACCTGTTTGCTAAGCCGCTCTCCCACCTTGTGGATTTTGTATTCGATGAGCAGGTGGCAAGTGTATTCCCCGATATGATACGTCGTTCCGTGCCTGGTTATGAAACCGTAATCGCCATGTTGGGGGTGTTTGCCAGTCGTTTTGTTACACCAAACTCGCGTGTGTATGACCTGGGTTGTTCCCAAGGGGCTGCAACATTGGCGTTGCGCAGGCATATTCGCTGCGCCGGCGTGACTTTGGTGGCGGTGGATAACTCCCAGGCGATGATCGATCGTTGCCAAAGCAATGTTGCAGCGGATCTGGCGCCTGCCCCGGTGGAATTGCACTGTGAGGACGTTCAGCGTACACCGATCCAAAACGCCTCGCTGGTGACTTTAAACTACACTTTGCAGTTTGTGCCGTTAGCGCAACGGGATCAGCTTATCTCCGATATTTACCAAGGCATGTTGCCGGGTGCCGCCTTGGTGCTGTCTGAAAAAATACAGTGTGCAGACAGCATCGAGCAGGCGCGCGTCACGGATTGGCATCACGAATTCAAGCGTCTGAATGGCTACAGTGACCTCGAGATCAGTCAAAAGCGCCAGGCTATTGAAAATGTACTGGTCCCGGAAACGCTACAAGACCACCAGCAACGATTGCAATCCGCAGGATTTTCAGAAGCCTATTGCTGGTTTCAATGTTTTAATTTTGCTTCACTGGTGGCGATCAAATAATGGATTTTTCCGATTTTTTCCGGCACTGCTCCGACACGCCACTGGCACCCTGGATCACCCCGTTACGGCAAAATTTGCAACATTACGTGGTGCCGGATCGACACGGGGATTATGCCCGCTGGCAAGCGGCATTGGATCAACTTCCGGATTTAACGCCTTCGTCTGTTGCATTAAACCAAGCCGCGGTCAGCGCCGGCGCAGCGGGTGAATGCGATGCTCAAACCCGCCAACAGATAGAGCAGGCATTAATGGGATTGCACCCCTGGCGAAAAGGCCCGTTCGATATGTTTGGCGTGCACATCGACACCGAGTGGCATTCCGACTGGAAATGGGATCGTGTGATTCCCCATATACAACCACTGAAAAACCGCACCATTCTGGATATTGGTTGCGGAAGTGGCTACCACCTTTGGCGTATGCGTGGTGAGGGGGCTGCAATGACAGTGGGTGTTGACCCGTCCTTATTGTTTAACATGCAGTTCAAGGCCATTGAGCACTTTATCGGGAAGCACCCGGTGTTTCATCTGCCGATCGGAATAGAGCAGTTACCCAAAGCAATGCGCTGCTTTGACACGGTGTTTTCAATGGGGGTGTTATATCACCGCCGTTCCCCGTTCGATCATTTGATTGAGCTGCGGGATTTGTTACGGCCGGGCGGTGAGCTGGTGCTGGAGACTTTGGTAATCGAAGGGGATGCCGGGCAGACGCTGGTGCCGGATGGTCGTTATGCCCGGATGGGCAATGTCTGGTTCATTCCGTCGGTGCCGACATTGATTCAGTGGATGCATAAAGTCCGTTTCAAGCAAGTTCGCTGTGTGGATGTCAGTGCCACGACGACAAAGGAGCAAAGATCCACCCGCTGGATGAATTTCCAATCGCTTGCGGATTTTCTTGACCCTGATGATCCGACAAAAACACGGGAAGGCTATCCCGGTCCGTTACGGGCGACAATTGTTGCTGAAGTCTAAAGTCGCCCACCGCTCATTTCGTTCACCGCTAACTTCGCTGAAAACCGGGCTGCTTTCCTAATCCGTTTTCGAAAGCGAACGTTAAGCCTTGACTAATGCTGAACAATATTTAGACTATGCCGCCGATGGTTCCTGCGAAGGATTAAATGGGAATACGGTGAAACACATCGCAATTACCGATGTGTGGAGTCCGTGGCTGTCCCCGCAACTGTAAGCGAAGAGTGCTTTTCACCCGCGGCCACTGGGAAACTGGGAAGGCCGAAAAGTGCAATGACACGCAAGCCAGGAGACCTGCCATCACGCAACTGCCCCTGTCGAATCTCCTGAATCGGCACAGCGTTGTGCTCGTCACCTACCAGTAACGGGTTTTTATTGGTGCGGATACCGTCATGGTGACGAAACCCAGGTGCTGCAGCCGAGGGTGGACTCACTTGCTTCCACGAATTCTTCGTGATGTGTTTGGTCTTTCCTCCCAGTGCAATTTTTTTTCTGTGTTTTGTATCATGAGGAAATTCCATGAAATTTCGACCTGTTTTCATTGCCGGTAGCACCCTGCTGCCGGTCGCTGCTGCCGTTGCGCAAGAAAATATGCAACTGGCCGAAGCCTTTGTACCGGGGCTTGGTGACGAGATCGTTGTCACTGCATCCCGTTCTGCACAAACAGTTAAAGAAACGTTAGCCTCCACCAGTGTGATTAATCGTGAGCAGATTGAACGTTCACAAGCCCGCAATGTGTATCAGATACTGAAAACGACCCCGGGCGTCTATGTGCGTCGTAACGGTGGGCGGGGAAACCAAACCACGGTCAGCTTAAGAGGGATGCCTACCGGTGGAACATTGATATTAATGGATGGCATTCGCCTTGAAAGTGGCACCAGTGGGACCACCAACCTGCAACAGATTAATGTTGACCAGATTGATCGTATTGAAATTGTGCGCGGCTCCAAATCCAGCCTTTATGGTTCCTCCGCGTTGGGCGGTGTCATTCAAATATTCAGTCGTAAAGGGGAAAAAGACGGCATTACGGTTTCTGTGGGCGCCGGTAGCGACAATACCCGCGACACCATGATCAGTGCCAGTGGTTCCACGCAAAGCGCGGTTTATAATGCAACAGTGTCATATTCAGAATCCGATGGTTACGATGTGCAGTATGGCGATGACACCCAGACCGGACCCAACACGTATCCGTTTGACGACGATAGCTATAGCAAGGGCGACTTCAGTTTTAGCGGCAGCAGTGATCTCACCGACAATGCAGAAATATTTGTGACGCTGAATCGCAGTGAGAACTCCGGTGAATTCGATGGCGGTATAAAACCCTACACGGATTCTGATGCCTCCATCGCGACTATCGGAGGGCAATACCGGTTCGAGAAAATTACCACAAAGTTGCAATACGGCCGTTACAAAGAAGATGCGTTGAGCGATGATTCAACCGATCCCCGCAACACCTTTAACTATGGCGAATTGCACAGCGTTTTGGATCAGACCATTTGGGAAAACGTATTTCAGATAAACGATAAGACCAAAATTAATTTTGGTGCGGAATATACGGTTAGCGATGCGGAATACATATTGGGATTCGGTCGTTACGATGCCGATGATCATGATCAGTTTTCCGGTTACCTGAATGCGCGGATGGAGTTGGGCGGGTTTGTTCTGGAAGCCGGCGTGCGCCACGACGATGACGATCAGTTTGGTAGTGAACTGACCGGTGACGCAGGAATTGGTTACTGGATTAATGAGCAGTTACGTATTTCTGCCACGGCCGGTAATGCGTTTAAGGCACCGAGTAATAACGATTTGTATTTTCCTGGCTACGGCGATCCTACTTTGTTGCCTGAGGAATCCAAAACGGCAGAGCTGGGACTGGATTTTTACCGCGATGACTCCGTTGCTTCATTGCATCTTTTCCAAACCAAAGCGGATAATCTGATCGCATATAACCCGGCTATATACGGCCCTGAAAATATAGCGGAGTCCAAGGTGACCGGCGTTGAATTTCAGTGGGGCACGGTGCTTTACGGGGTGAACACGGGTATTAGTATGACCTATCAGCGCCCGATCGATGAAGTAACCAAAGAGAATCTTGCTTTAATTCCAAGTAAATTTGCCTCGCTTGACCTGGATAAAGACATCGGTAAAGGCAGTTTCGGTCTATCATGGTACGTGCAGAGTAAACAGCTGGATAATGCAGGTGAAGATATTGCCGGATACGGCACCTTGGCGTTGCGTGCCGGCTACCAATTAACGCCGGAAGTGAAATTGCGAGCTCGTATTGATAACGTGCTGGATAAAGACTATATCGAAATCACCGATTACAACACAGAAGGCCTGTTTGCTATGTTCTTCGTGGATTACACTCCAAATTAGTCTGGTTCCGGCTATGTCGGCCGGTTTTGCTAAAACATTGAATTCGTGTGACTGCCCCTGTAAAGTTTTGCCATCATGGAAAGGAGCACGAATTCATGTTCATTGAAAGCGCCGGCGCCCTGTCGAGCTTTTTAAGCACCGCTCTGGTGGTATTGCACTTTTGCTTTATCGTTGGGTTTTCGGTGCGCGTCATTTTAAAGCGCTCATCTGTGGGCGTTTCTCTGTCCTGGTTGTTGTTGCTTACATTGCTGCCTTATGTCGGGGTGGTGCTTTATCTGTTGTTCGGAGAGCGTTATCTGGGGATTCGTTACCGGCAACGTATGGCGTTATTGCTGGATTCATCCCACCGCCTGCGCCTGGGTGGACGGGAGCTGCATTTTGACGATTGGGAGGGGCATCACCCCATGTGCCGGTCGTTATCAAATTATGAGATGAACAGCTCCGGTATTCCAGCATTGGGAGGCAACGCCATTGAACTGCTGGAAAGCGCCTCGCTCACCATCCGCTCCATCGTAAAAGACATTGATCAAGCGCAACTCTATTGCCATTTGGAATTTTATATATGGCAGGCAGGTGGTTTAACCCAGGGGGTGCTTGATGCTTTAATCAGGGCCCACCAGCGCGGTGTCGTGTGCCGGGTGATGCTGGATGCGGTCGGCAGCCAACTTTTTTTCAAAACCGGCTATTACGAAAAACTGGTGCAAAACGGGATCAAGGTAATTAAAGCCTGCCCGATCGGTATTCCTCCCTGGCGCCTTGCCCGATACGATCTGCGGAATCATCGCAAAAGCATCATTATTGATGGCCGGGTTGCCTACACCGGCAGTTTTAATTTGATTGACCCTGCCAGCTTCAAGCAGGATCACGGTGTTGGGCAGTGGATTGATGTGATGGCGCGCATGGAAGGCCCGGCGGTCAATTTGGTGGATGCCGTGTTTCGCTGGTATTGGAATATTGAAACCAGCGACGAGCTGGAAATATTCCCCCGCGCGATTCATCCGGCAAGCGATAAGGCCATTATTCAGGTGGTGCCTTCCGGTCCGGACGCAGACAGTGAAAGCATTCTTAGCGCGTTGCTACAGGCTATCTACTCCGCTTCCACCAGTATAAAAATTGTGACGCCGTATTTTGTGCCGGACATCTCATTGGTGCAGGCGTTGAAGATCGCCGCGAAGCGCGGTGTTCAAGTGGACGTAATCCTGCCACGCAAAGTCGATTCGTTTCTGGTGCGTTATGCCAGTCGATCCTATTTTCAGGAACTGTTGGACGTGGGAATCCATATTCACCTTTACGATAACGGGCTATTGCATTCAAAGTGTGTGGTAGTGGATTCGGAAGTCGGCTTTTTCGGCACCGTTAATATGGATTCGCGCAGTCTGTGGCTGAACTTTGAAATGACGTTAATTGTCTACAGTCGTACAGAGGCTGCTGAATTAGTTGATATGATTCAGCGTTATCAGAATGATACGGAAATTCTGCAAAAAGATAAGTGGAAAAGCCGGCCCACGCGCTACCGCTTTTTTGAAAATCTGATCCATTTGTTTAGTCCGCTGATATAATTTGTCTGGATTACTAAGAGATAAGCGTTTCTGAATTCAAAGTAGCCCTAGGGACTTTGCTTTAAAAACTGCTTGGGTTCGTCGCTGCACTTCGAGTTTGCCGCTTAGTCTTTGAATATGACTTTTTACTGTAAACAGTGAAATGAACAATCGGTCGGCGATTTCCTGATTGGAGTGTCCCGCTTCTATAAGTTTGAGTACTTCAACTTCGCGCGAACTCAATAGGCCACTTATCGGTTTTTTACCAGCCATTCGAAGCAGCTTGGGGTTATGTCGCTGCAGGTTTATCAGAGGTAAGCGAAATCCCGATTTCTCGCTTTCTTCAATGGCCTGTCCCATTAAATCGCTACTGAGGGCGTTATTTCCTTTCGTTAAAGCCAACTCTGCTTTTAGAATGTTAATTTCACATAGCACTAAGTTGAAACCATGCCGAGTTGCATTTTCGTAGAGGCGCCTGAGCCGTAGACCAGCTTGCTCATCTTGTCCGTTTTGCAATTCAATGCGGGCGATCAGACATTCGGTTTCATAGAGAAAATCAGCTTTAACGAATGCCTGAACCATGCCAGTTGGCTCGCCGTGTCTTGCAGAAATATCATTGAGTAAGGACCTCGCTTCTACCAAATTGCCAGTTTCGATTAATATCGCTGCGCGGCTTTGATCGATCACACTACGATAAATCGTTTCCGCGATCTGCCCTTCCTGTAACCATTTTTCAGCCTCAACAAGATACTTGTCTGCTTGCAAATAGTTACCATCAAGCAGTGCAAGAGTTGATAATCCAATCAGGCCGTGGAATCCAATGGCGTCTGCATTATGCATACCTGAGCGGTATCCTTCTAAGAACAAGTCTCTTGCCAATTCCAGCTGGCCCTGATTTAGCCTGATGTAAGCTCGCCGCACTATGAGCCGGCCCCGAATGACAGGGCGAGCTATTATGAGAGAATCCAGTAAATTGAGCTGGCCTTCGATAAGGTACACCGCTTGTAGGAGCTGGCCGCGGGTTTCAAGTAGTAACGCCTGATAGATAACAATATAGCTTTCTATTCCTGTACCCCCAAAATTCCGAGCGAGTGTTAGGGCTGAGCTTATATCTATTTCTGCCTGTGCCAGCTTACCCCGGAATAGTAGTTGCTGTATCAATACAGCCCTACAGCCAAGTTGGAGTGGCCAATCAGAATTTGGCAAGCTCTCCAGGGCTTCCCGGCAATTGAGGCCGGCCAATTGGGCGTTGCCATTGGCGTGAGCGGCGATTCCAGTGATTCCTTGCCAACACGAGATGATATATCGCTGTTCACCTTCGCTAGGTGCGGGCAAGAATTTTGCCAGTGCTTCAAGGCATTTCATTGCTTTCTGTGGTCTCGATCCGATTGCATAGGCGTACGAGTAGAGAATGATGAGGCGAGGGGTGCTCTCCAGCAATTCGTTAGGGAGCTGATCTCGGTAAGCTAGAACCCTGGTCGCTGCCTGTTCATTTAGTAGTTCAGCTTCGCTTAGGTTTTCAAGCAAACGGCCTGCTAATTCCGGCGTGTCCGCTAGAACCGCTTGTTCTATTGCAAGCCGTATCTCGCCATATTTAATAAAGTATTGGCAGGCGATCTTGTGAGCTGAAAGCATTTTTGTTTTATCGGCAAGTGAGGCGAGCAACCGGGCTGCCGGAGGAAATATCTGAATCCAGGAAGACGGAGTGCACGTTTTTGTTATGAACGCCCCGTCAGAAATCAGGCTATCAAGCACTGTTTGGTCGGGCGTCAATCCGGACAACTGTGCACAAAGTGCTGAGTCAAACAGGCGAATGTTGGATAACATGATTAACGTATCTACTTGGTGTGCCGGCCGCTTTGCAAGTAACTCGTGCTTCAGGTATTCCAGTAGTAATGCATCCGGATCTACATTCGGCATCAGATAGAAAGCGACGGCGGCACACCAGCCTTGAGTCTTCATATAAACATCTTGGACGTTCAAGCGTGGATCGTGATTTTGTTGAGCTGAGAGTGTTGAAATATCCTCTTCCGAAAACAACAGTTGTTGGTCGCGCAACTCGACGAGTTCTCCCTGTAACATCAACCGAGGCAGGTTGCAGGATGGACGTCGCCGCGAAGTTACCCACCACTCAATGCTGTCGTATTGAAACGATAGCAATCGTCCGAATGCGCTATCGAATACCGGGTCAGTGAACCGGGGGAAATCGTCCAACATCAGCCAAGTCTGCGAAGTCAATTCTTGCAAGCATGAGATTAGGGCGTGTTCTTGCCACGGGCCGCTACCTGGCTCAATAGACTCTCCAATCAGTTGTAGGAAGTCAGTGAAGCTGAGGTTCTGGCCGCGTAGATTAATCCATATCACCTGACGCGTAGTTTCACGGGCGCAAGCCGCCATTAGGTCAGATTTACCAAATCCAGGAGGCGCATGCAGTAGACGTAAACGGCAGGGAGAAGACAACAGTAGAGTGACAAGCGTGGAACGCTGGAGATTATTGGTCGGGCGTTTCGGAAGGCTGCCGATGGGCTTGGGTGGTTCAGTCGTGGACAAGCTGGGCATGGGTATCTGAAGCGTAGTTGCCAAGGATCATCGGGTTAGCGTAACACAGTGCATGGGGGGGCGCTATGATTGGGGACCGAATAGAGATGTGGAAGAGAGCCCTGTTAGTTCTAAAGTACTAACGCAGGGGTAACAAATTTTTTTCGCGCAAAATCATTGGTTTAGCATTCTATTATTGGCTGTCTGTTATTGCATACTTTGGCAGGCTTAATAGTAAGCGTTGGGATCGGTAGGGTGTCGCAAATTCGCTGATGTGAGATCGAAAGGACTATGCCAAGTTTTCAAAGCCATTTTGTAAAGTTTTTTATGCAACGAACTATGCGCAAGTCGCAGTCATTGCCGCTAAAGGAACAACGTGTCCGAATGGCGAAGAACGCGCAACGCTTTCAAGTGGCCGAAGGGGTTAGCTGTCATTCAGTTCAACTTGGGGCAAGCCGTGCAGATTTTTTGCTGCCCAAGCTTTCCGCGATCTCTGATGCAGCGGTGCTTTATCTGCATGGCGGCGCGTATACCGCCGGGTCTCTCGATACGCACAGAGCCTTGGTATCGCACATCGTCAGTGCGAGTGGGGTTCCGGCTCTTGTGATCGATTATCGACTTGCTCCTGAATGCCCCTTTCCTGCCGCGTTGGAAGATGCTGAAGAGGGTTTCGACTGGATTCAGAACACCCTGAAGATCCGTCCTGATCGAATCATCTTTGTCGGGGATTCGGCCGGGGGTGGGCTTGCGGTGGCCACTGCCCTACGCTTACGCGATCAGGGCCATGCTGTTCCTGGTGCATTAGTTTGTCTCTCGCCCTGGCTAGATCTGAGTTTAAGCGGCGAATCTGTAAAGGCATTACAAGGCCAAGACCCATTTTTTCACAGCACGGAGAGGCTGCGCGAATCCGCTATTGCCTATGCGGGGAATTACAGTTTGGCAGAACCCTGTGTGTCTCCTCTGTTTGCCAGCTTAAAGGGCCTGCCTCGCATACACATTCAGGTGGGTGCGGATGAAATACTGCTAAGTGATTCACTCGCGTTAGCCGAATTAGCGAAGAATGCTGGTGTGAAAGTTGATATAGATGTGTGGCCGGGAATGTGGCATGTGTGGCAGTTGTTTTGTGACTGGATTCCCGAGTCCCGGTTGGCGGTCAGGCAGTTGGGGGAGGTCATTGGAGATTGTTTGACATCGCCCGTTCCGGACTGATTGCGATCGGGTATCGGCTTTAGTTCCTTTATACCAAAAAGATGTGCCGGCTGAATTTGGTGCTAACAGCCGATTGTCTAATAACGAGCATGGCATAGCATTGGCGAGAGTTTGGTAAATTAATCACAATAAAAAGAGAGAAGACAATGCAAAAAAATTGGAAAGGTATTTTCGTTGTAATCCTAATTTCGATTTCAGCAAGCGCAACGACGCTAGCTGAATCACGGTGTAAAAGTACGCCTAAAGTTCTGTTTGCGTCGGGTGCGGTATCCTGCAGTTCACTGCAAGCTAAAATTTCTGATAGCGTGGATGGTGCGCGGCCCGTCGTGTATCAAATTCCGGTTGGAGATGCTCCGGATGAAGGTTGGCCAGTCGCTATTATTTATCAAGGTTCATACTCGCCAATCAACGATTTTGATTACCGTCGTTCCGAGAGTTTTGGTCTTTACTATGAAGGAAAAACAATCGAGCGATTGTTGAATAGCGGATATGCTGTTATTGCACCTAGGGCAGAGCGGGGGATTTACTGGCAGACAAACACATCCAGTGAATCGAGTATTTACGAAGAAAGCTCGGATTATACTTTTCTGACTAATCTTTTCGAAGCTATAGAAAAAGGGCGATTTGGTCCACTTAACTCGAATCGTATGTACGCCACCGGATTTTCCAGTGGTGGCTATAACACCAGTCGTATGGCGGTTTCGTTTCCCGGGAAGTTCAAGGCGCTGGCTATACAATCTGGGTCGTATGCGAATTGTCTTGGCCCACTGTGTCAAGTGCCGAAACAAGTTCCTGCTAACCACCCTCCAACCCTTTTTCTGCATGGTTTAATTGATCCCTTGGTACCTTGGTTTACAATGAATCAATATTACGATTTGCTGCTCTTTCATGGAATTAAAACCAAGCGCTTTACGTCATTGTCGGCTGGACACAAGTGGTTGTCTGCGGCACCGAAGCAAATCGTGAATTGGTTCAAGGCCACACCCTAATTTGCGTTTAATAAATAAAGTTAGGACACCGAAAAGTAATTCGTTTGATTAATATTAATAAGGGCAGTTGATCTTCCGGGAGTACCTACGACCGAATACTGGAATTCTGGAGAATGATTTCCAGTGCCGTGTCATAGAACGCGCTGATCAAATTTGAAAAAGACAGTTGGAACGGATAAATCATATAGACATCGATCGATTGCAGTTCCCATTCGGGCAAGACCGGCACAATCACCCCTTCTTTCAATTCGCCGGAACAGATTATCTGTTTCGGCATAATGCCGACACCCAGACCCCGGAGTATGTAATCTTTGCTTATTTGAAAATTATTAACTCTGGCCCTGACCATTGGCGAGATATCGTAGCGTTTTTTGCCTTTGGTGAGAGTCGATTTTCGTGGCTGTCCATAATAGTCGAAATCGATGAAAGGCAGTTTGTTCAGTTGTGAAGGCACCGTCAACGGCTCGGCAAGCCCGTCCACGAATTCTTTCGAAGCGCAAAGAAAGCAATCCAACTCGAAGGCTTTGCGGGCAATGAGTGTCGAACTTTGCAGAGGCCCGATACCGAATACGACATCGTACCCATCCTTAATGGGATGCACCATTTCGTCCACCAAGCGAAGCTCAAGCTGGGATTTGGGATAACGCTGCAAAAAACTCCCGCCTACCCGCGCCGCATAATCAATTCCCATGAATATGGGCAGGGCTGCCCTTAGCTCCCCCTGAGGCTCCTGTTTGTTGCCTTCTATCAAGGCGCTCACATCATTTGCTTCAGCCAGTATCTTGAGACTGTGGCTGTAGACTTGCTGTCCGATGTCAGTCACTGTTATCTGGTGGGTGTTTTTGCGTAATAATTTAACCCCCAGATCCGATTCCAGCTTGCTGATCTTGCGGCTCACGGTTGATTTCGGCATGCCGAGCAAAGTGGCCGCCTTTGAGAGGTTACGACATTCCACCAGCTTGCCGAAGACAATCAAGGCATCCAGATTAAAATTCAAATTTTGTTTCATAGCCCAGATAGCTCAATCAGTTTGTTTGGTGTGTTTTGGCTGTTCCATTTATGCAACAGCGTGTTGATATTTAATCTCTATTTCCGATTATGACGCAAGTGTACTATAAGCAGCACACCTACAGGCACAGACAACATAATAAGAAGGGGGACCCTATGAGTAGGGAGCCACTCATCACAAAACCGGAATCCGGTTACTGGACTGATGCTTACCCGGAGCTGGGGCGCGGTCCAATATCACTGGACGATTGTGTCTCACCGGAATTCTATGAGAAGGAGCGTGAGCATATATTTAAAAAAAACTGGTTGTATGTCGGCCGGCTGGAACAGTTACCGAAACCGGGAAGTTACTTTACCCGTGAGCTGAAAGTGCTGGATACCTCCGTTTTAATCGTAAAGGGAAACGACGAGGTTGTTAGGGCATTCCATAACATTTGTCCCCATCGCGGCAACAAACTGATGTGGAAGGATGACCCCTTTCTGGAAACCGAAGGCACTGCTCCGCGTTTGTATTGCCGTTTTCACGGTTGGCGTTATAACCTTGATGGGTCATTGATTTCCCCTACGCGAAAGGATTTGCTGCTGGATTTCGAGCCCGGCAGTTGCTCTGTCCCCCTGATTCAGTGCGAGGTGTGGGAAGGGTTTATTTTTATTAACCTGAATCGTGATAATACGGAATCGGTGAAGGATTTTTTAGGCGAGTTCGCCAGCGGGGTGGAAGGCTACCCATTTAAGGGGCCGCACCAGGTTTATAAGTTCAGAGCCGAGATACAGTGTAATTGGAAAATTTTTATGGACGGCTTCGCTGAGAGCTACCATGGACCCTATCTGCACGCCGGTACGTTCAAAGCACTATCCCAGCTTGCCCAGCTTGATTCACCGAATCCCTACACCGACGCGCTGGCTTTTGATTTGAAAGGACTGCACCGGATGTTTTCTTTTTACGGTGAACCCTCAAAGCAGACGCCGTATTCGTTACCGATTGAACAATTAGCGCAATCCGGCGCTGCAGGCCCCTGGAATAAAAAAGCCATTGCGACACCATTACCCAAAGGTTTAAATCCGACGCGATCAGATACCTATGGTTTCGATTCATTCCAGTTTTTTCCCAATTTTGTTTTGATCTTTTCCTCCTCCGGGTTTACCACCCATGCGCATTGGCCGACCGGCCCGCATTCACATATCGTCGAGGTCGATATGTATTTCCGGCCACCGACCACCCATCGGGAAAGAATTGCGCAGGAGCTCACGGTCTCTTTTCTTAATGATGTTCTGTTGGAGGATTCCAGTCCGCTTGAAGGCATGCAGGCCATGTTGAATAGCGGGGCGCTGAAAGAATTTCATGCCAATGATGAAGAGATTCTGGTACGGCATCTGCACAAAGTGGTCCAGGATTACGTCGCTGCTGCAGAGCGGGAAAAACAAAAGGAACCAAGTGTATGAGCGGATTACTGCCTGAGGCATTCAAGGATCTGGAATATTTGGTTCCGGAGTGGTCCATAAGAGACGGACACCAACGCTATGTTAAGCGCGTCAATAGCAGCATAGAGGAGTTACGCGCATTCTATGATGTTATGTTTCCCCGTGGGCAAGCGGCGATAGACTTTATTGATCAATTTGAATATAGCGAAGCGCTGACGGAGGACGTTTCCAATTTGCGTGATTTGCTTTATACCCTGATCACGGTGGCCATTGCCGTGGAGGTTTGGCGGCAACCCCGGGTAAGAAATTCCGCTAATACCATCCTGACCCGATTGGCTTAGGGGCGGTTATTCTGTTTCTTTGAGGTGGGCATTATGGCGCTAAAAATAATAAACAAAACGCCGCATATCGGCAGTGAAATAGACGCCGATATTGACACGCTACTCAGCGGCTCTGAATCACAGAACATACGCAATATCCTTGAACAGCGCGGTGTGATCTATTTTCGTGGACTGGATTTTAACGACCAGCAACAGGTTGCTTTTGCCAAAACCTTAGGTCAGACAGTGGCCTCGGAAGGTGAGGACGGCATTTATAAAATCTCACTGGATGAAGCGGTCAATGCTCGTGCGAAATATTTGCAGGGATCGCTTTTTTGGCATTTTGACGGCTCGCTGCAACCTTATCCCAATCTGGCAGCATTGTTGAGAGCCATACAGCTTTCCGATAGCGGTGGACAAACCGAATTTTGCAACACGTACAGCGCCTATGAACAACTATCCGATCAAGACAAAAGGAACCTTGAGCACCTGCGTGTGGTGCACAGTGCTGAGCGATCACAGTATTACGTCACCCCGGAAATGAGTTACGAAGAAGTCAAATTGTGGCAGCAGTCACCAACCAAATCCTGCCCTCTGGTATGGAGGCATAAGTCCGGACGTAAATCATTATTGGTTGGTGCAACGGCGGATTATGTAGAGGGTTTTGGCGTGGAAGAAAGCCGCGCTTTGCTCGCCCGTCTGCGTGATTGGTGCACACAGGAAAAGTTTGTTTATCGACATGAGTGGCAGCGGGGTGATCTTCTTATCTGGAGTAATACCGGAACCTTGCATAGGGCATTACCCTATGAAATGGGCAGTGGTCGCCTGATGCACCGAACCATTCTGGCTGGCGAAGAAGCGTTGCTCTGACATCGGCCCGTTGCGGGAACTATAGGAAATCGCCGTGTGTTGGAAGTAGAGACCGAACATCGAGAAATAAGCATCAGAATAGAATGCAAAACTTAAGAAATGACCAGGAGAGGGAAAAATGAATAAACCGGACAGTATGCGTATTCCCCCGATTACTCATGATCAGTGGACGGACGAAGTGCGCGATATTTTGAGCGCATTTTCGGAGACATTCGGTAGGCTCGGCTTGGGTGGTGATGAAAGCGAGAAAGATAATTTGTCGCCGGTGCTTTCTTGCGTTTTGCAGCACCCCGCGCTGGCTAGGGTATTCTTCCCCTTTGCCCGTTATTTGCTGATGGAAACCACCCTGGATAATCGGGTTCACGAATTAATTGTGTTACGGGTTTCATGGTTGTGGCGCTCGGAGTATGAGTGGGCGCAACACTCGATGATGGCGGTTAATAACGGTGTGTTTTCGCAAGCGGATATAGAAAGGATCACTCAAGGGGTGAATGCCGGACCCTGGTCCGAGCAAGAGACCCATCTACTGAGTGCAATCGATCAGCTGAGGGAATCAACCCGCATTGATAATCAACTGTGGGATGCGCTGGCAGGTCATTTTGATCGTAAACAACTTATCGATATTATTTTTCTTATTGGTGGCTATATCCTGGTAGGCATGTATCTAAATACATTTGGTGTTCCTCTTAAGGACGGCATGAAAGGGTTTGACCAGCAGTCAACCGGGGGGCAGGAATAATGAATACGGCGAGTGCAGAGCCACTTTATTATGACCCTTACAAAGAAGAAATCTGGCAAGACCCTTATCCTGTCTTTCGTCGCTTGCGAAACGAGGCGCCGGTTTACTACAACGAGGAATACGACTTTTATGCCGTCAGTCGTTACGACGATGTGGTGAAAGGCATGCGAGATGCGAAGACCTTCAGTTCTGCAAGGGGTAACGTTCTGGAAATAATCAAGTCCGGGTTTGAGTTTCCACGCGGTATTTTCATTATGGAAGATCCGCCGAGTCATACGGTGCATCGCAATGTTTTGTCGATGTTGTTCTCACCAAAAAACATGAGCGTGCTGGAACCGAAGATCCGCGAGTTCTGTAAATTCTGTCTGGACCCGTTCAAACCAGGCGATCGTTTCGATTTTGTCGGGGATTTGGGGGGGCAGGTGCCAATGCGTGTAATCGGAATGCTGCTGGGAATACCGGACGCTGATTTGCAGGGGGTGCGCGAGATGACCGACGCCAAAATCCGCTCTGAAGCCGGCAAGCCGATGGACGCAGCTACCAGTTTTTCCGACGGTGAAGACTTTGCAGAGTATATCGACTGGCGCATGGAGCATCCGTCGGACGATATTATGACGCAATTGCTTAACACAGAAATCAAGGATGAGACCGGTATCACTCGCAAGCTCAGCCGTGACGAAATCCTGGGTATGGTGACCTTGATGGCGGCTGCTGGCAATGAAACCACCGGGCGTCTGCTAAGCTGGGTTGGTAAAACCCTGGCGGAACACCCGGATCAGCGTCGTGATGTGGCGGATAATCCGGAGTTGATACCGGACATGATTGAAGAAGTGTTGCGTTTTGAACCTCCGGGCGCGCACGCGGCCCGCTACGTTACACGAGACGTAGAAATAGAAGGTATCCTCATTCCCGAGGGCAGCTCGGTTGATTTTATTCTGGCTTCCGCCAATCGTGACGAAACCCGCTTTGAGGACGGTGACACCTTTGATATCTATCGTCGGAAACAGACCCACGTGACGTTTGGCACAGGAATTCACACCTGCATCGGTATGGCGCTCGCGCGGCTGGAAACGCGCATCGCCGTAGAAGAAATATTCAAGCGCTTCAAGGAGTGGGATGTGGATTACCCCAGTGCGGTTTTTTCCTCAACTACCTCTGTTCGAGGTTGGGATTCCTTTCCGGTAGTGATCCGTTAGCTCGCTTATCCCGTTCAAACAACATGCCGGGGATTATCAATTGCTAATTTCAGTTGCGCAATTTCCAGCAAGGTCGAGGTTAGCCGGGTATCGAACGCAATCTCATCTTGCTGGATTTGGTCGCATAGCCGTTGATTGATCTCGCTGCAAGCCTGTTGTGTCTGCTCTTCGGTCGTAGGGATAGCCGTTGCATTTGCGCATTCGGGTAACCGTGTCCATAGTAAAAGCCGCTCTTGCATGACAAATTGATTTGCTTGCAACAGCTCCCGCTGCACGATCGCAAGCACGTTGCCAGCAACCCGCCGGTAAAACGCATCGGCTTTCGCATCGGTCACCGGTTCACGCAAATACGATTCCACTGCATCCAACAATTCAATTCGGGTCGGTCGGTTCAATGGCATTCGGTTTGCTCCGCAATGGCGTGCAAGATCTGCATCATATCGTATTCGGTTTCCGCCACCCGTCGGCCGATGGCAGCGCGTTCGACGCTGCGCACCTGGCCGCGCAAATGGGCATACGCCTGATATTGACAGATTACGCCCCACTTCAGATTGGCGAACAGTTCCCAGTAGCGCACCCGGTTTGCGTCAATCTCCTGGCCTGAAAGCGTGGCATAACGCTGGAACAGATCGTTGCGCTCGCCGAACCCCCCGACCGGCTTGTGCGGTCTGCTGAAGCGCCAGGCCCGGCAACAAAGCCAACCGATGTCTTCCATCGGATCACCCAGATGACACAGCTCCCAGTCCAGTACGCCGTTCAAACCGGCTTTCGTCACCAGCAAATTGCCCAGACGAAAATCCCCGTGTACTAACGCCGGCGCAGGGCAAGCCGGGATGTGGCGTTGTAACCAGTGGAACGCCAAGCTGAAAACCGGCAGGGCCTCGCCAAAACTCAAATGCAGTTTTTGCAGTTCTTCCAATTGCGTAGCGGCGTCCTGCAGCGGTAGAAAGTTGACTCGGGACAGCGGTGTCTGATGAATGCGAACCATTGCCTGAGCGCAATGCGCACTCAAGCGGTCGCGGGCGGCGGCGTAGTCTTCGGATTTCAGTATGCGCGGTGCCAGGGATTCGCCTTCCAGCGCTTCCATCAGGTAACCGTTACCCAGCTGCGGATGTTTTTCAAAAATATGCAGCACCGTTGCCACCGGTGCCCCGTTTTCCCCTGCGGCCCGCTGCGCTTTTGCTTCCGCCGTTTTACCCACACCGGTAATGAACTGATCGGACCCGGCGTCCAGGCGCAGAATCAGATTTCGGGCACGGTCGTTGTGATACAGGGCAACAAACCAGGTGGCAGCGGATGCACCGCCGGTTAGCTTGTGACACTCTCCGAAGCGAATCTCCCCGCTGAATAATGCGGCACAGGCGGGGTGCAATGCGCGTTGGATCTGATGGCTGTTCATGCTTAGCAGGCCTTACCAACGGGTTCGTCATTCATTATCTGATCCAGATATTCCGACATGCCATAACCCACCATGCCATCGCACTCAAAGCGGGTCATGGCTTCGGTTATCCGGGTGGTGCGCCATTCCCCTTTGTTGATCTGGCGGCGGTTACGCAGAGGAATCAAGGCCAGAGATTGGCCGCTGATCTGATAACGTCGCCCGCTTACGGTGGTGATTGTTGCAGTCTGGGATTGGGCCTGCAGGCGGGAATCCAATGTGGATTCCAGCTCGGCGGTGTCTATCAGGTCGTATTGTTGGGGGCCTCCATTGCGACAATCGTACACCATGCCCCAAATATGCTGACGACCGCTGGCCATGGTGACGATGGAAATATTGATCGCCAGCTGGTCGCTGAAGACCATCGGCAACCAGCGGTACCAATATAGATTCTGCCAGTAACGCGGACCCCAGGAATGATCGCGCAGTCCGAAGCCGTTGAGGTCGAACTGCTCATCGCCAATCCCAACCTGGCCGTTGCCGCGCATGTGCTGCTCGTAGTGCCCGCGGGCGAAAGCTTCATCCGGAGCTTCCTCGATCGGCTTGCCGTTGTTGTCCACGGCCTCACCACCATACACCGGAGTAAACCCCTGAAAGGTCAGGTCCAGTTTGGCGTGTACGTGGGGATTATCAGCAAAGGCCTGCTTCGGGTTTTCCATCGCCTGCGGGTCTGCTAATACACAGACCTCACCGGTGTAGGTCACCCGCAAGGTGTGAAGAGGCTTAATGACATCAAAGGCCATTCCACCGGCATTGAGTGCGTCGTTGTTGTCAATGGCGGCGCGCCGAAACATGAATGCAACCCGGCCGTCGGGCAGATAAAAGCAGAAGGACATTTCTGCGTGGCCTTCATTGGGGCGATTTCCCAAGCGGAACCAGCCGCCGATCTTTTGCTGGTGATCGAACAGGTTAAAGTACATGCTTTCATTAAAATTGTGTGCTTTTTCAATGGGGTGCATACCTTCGTCTTGCGCTCGCAAGCGGATGGATGCTTTTTGGCTGAGGTCCATAAAGGGGTTCCTTATTTTTGTTGTTGTTCGCCTGGAGCGTGACCAGTTGGTCATATTAACGCAAGCAGTTGACAATGTTAAGGGCTCGAACGATCAGGTCAAAAATCAGCCAGACAGAAGTCATCTCTTTGCTATACTGATATTCACCAATTAAGTACCCGTAGTTTTAATGGTGAGAGACCTGTCATTGCAGATTCGAATCTGGCTTTGTTCATCCCTTTTTGCATTCGCTTTATGTCTGTCGTCGACATGGACGAGCGGCCGCACTGTTTCCATTCATGTGGTGGATCAGCAGGGGGCGCCAGTGCCTAACGCTGTGATTATGTTGCCCGACGCAGTGCCTGCGCCGATTGCCCCTAAACCGGCCGTGATGGACCAGGTTGAAAGGCAATTCCGGCCCTATGTTCTGACGGTCGGCCGGGGCACGAGTGTGAGCTTTCCCAACAGCGATAATATCCGCCATCACGTGTATTCGTTTTCGTCCCCCAAGGTCTTCGAGTTAAAGCTGTATGCCGGCAAACCGGAAGCGCCGATTCTGTTTGATCGACCGGGCATAGTGGTGCTGGGCTGCAATATACACGACGGCATGGTGGGTTATATTGTTGTCAGCGAGGGCGCGGTGTGGGCGCAGACCGATGAGCAAGGCATCACCACACTGGAGCTGCCCGACGAGGCCACCGAAGTGCGAGTTTGGCATCCGCAACAGAAGGGCAATCTAGCGGCGCTCACCCCGATACTGGTTCCGGATTCACTGCCGGACGACCGGTTTCGTATGCCGTTAACGTTGCGGGCTTCCGAGACACCCGAATCGAAGCCCGATGCCGGTCACAGTTTCAAATATAACCGCTTCAAACGTTATGGCAGCTAAACCGCTTCGCGCAAGAATATTAAAGTTCGTTATCGGGCCACTGCTCGCGGTGACGCTGGCGTTTGGGATTTCAGTTTGGGTGTCAACGTCCCACCATGCGCGGGTTCAGATTGAAAGCGATCTGAATGTTGCTGAAAGTGTACTGAAACAGATGTTGCAAAGTCGCGAGCAGCAACTGGTTTCGTCTGCCGAAGTGTTAACCGCGGATTTCGGGTTTAAACAGGCTGCTGCCAGCGCGGATGAGGCCACGATAAAAAGCGCCTTGTTGAACCAGGGTAATCGCATTGGCGCCGACCTGATGGCGTTGTTGTCGTTGCAGGGTGACTTGATTGCATCGAATCTGGACGCCGAGGTTGTGGGTTTTGATACCGCAGATGTTGTGGAGCGCACCCTGAATCACGGCGGGCTGACGCGGCACCTTTATCTAAACGGCAAGCTATACCAGGTTATTTTGTTGCCGGTGAAAGCGCCCGTTGCGATAGCGGTTGCGATGATTGGTTTTGAAATAAACCAGGCGCTGGCAAACGAACTGAAAGCGTTGACGCTTCAGGATGTGAGCTTTGTTTCTGTCGGCGTGCCTTCCATTACGACATTGCCCGCTGAGTCGCTTGCGGGGGTAGTGAGCCATGCAGCAAAATCCGGTGAACCGATTGCATTGCCCATTTTGGTTCGTCCACAATTTGCTTCCCGGTACTTTCCCCTGAATGATGGTGGCCGGGATCCGATTACGGTTTATTTGTCTGCCTCGGTATCAGATGCCTTCAAAAATTTTGATTTGTTGCAGTTGGAGATTATTGCGATTGCCATGGTCGCCTGCCTGTTAGCACTGCTTGGGTCGGCGGTGATGGCTCGCAATCTGGCTAAACCGCTCAGCCGCCTGGCCAGAACTGCATCGGATATTGCTGCAGGTGACTATCGAAAAAATGTCGAGATAGAAAGTGGTGTAACCGAGATTTTGGAACTGTCTGATGCCTTCAATAGTATGCAGATCGATCTGGCGGAAAGGGAAGCCAGAATCGTGCATCAGGCCCATCATGACCCGCTTACGAACCTAATTAATCGTCAGTACATTATTACCCTGCTACGGGACGCGTTAGACGGGGCTGGTAACGATAATTTCGCCGTGATCTGCCTGAATATTCTGGATTTCAGGGTGGTTAATGACACCTTCGGGCATGTGGTGGGTGATCAGTGTCTGCAACAAATTGGACAGCGGTTGATGAATCTGCCGGTTTCAAATTGCCTGGCTGCGCGGCTGGGAGGCGATGAATTTCTGGTGGCGCTGAATCTGGATTGCAGTCTGGAGCGCGCAGCAGAATATTTGCTGGAAGCACTGTCGCAACCGTATAACATTCACTCGCTGGAAATCACTCTGCGTTTTTCAATGGGGGCGGCACTGGCACCCAAAGACAGCACACAAGCCGACGAACTAGTGCAGAAAGCCAGTATTGCTTTGGATATGGCGCGTCGTGAACAACTCTCAATGGCCATCTATGAGCAACAACTGGAAGAGGAACATCTAACGCGCTTGCGCTTGTTGGCCGATCTGAAAACGGCATTGGCTGATAACGATGGTCAGTTACAAATGCACTATCAGCCTAAAATATTCAGTAGTACGATGCAGGCAACGCGTTTTGAAGCGTTGATCCGCTGGATTCATCCCCAACAAGGTTTTGTGCCGCCGGATTTGTTTATTCCTTTTGCCGAACAGGCGGGTTTGATTGGTGCGGTAACCGATTGGGTGGTGGAAGCCGTGGTCATCCAGATTGCGCAATGGCACCAGCAGGGATTCAACGCGCAGGTGGCAATTAACCTGTCGGCAAAAGACTTATCGCGCCCGCATTTGCTGGACCATATTAATCGCTTGTTGGTGCAAAATCAGCTGCCCGCGAATTCACTGTCCTTCGAAATTACTGAAAGTGAAATAATGCGTGATCCGGAAGAGGCGAACCAGCTGTTATTGAAATTCCGTAAAAACGGATTTGAACTGGCAATCGATGATTTTGGTACCGGCTATTCATCGTTGTCGCAGTTAAAACACATGCCGGTAACTGAGCTGAAAATCGATAAAAGCTTTGTGTTGCAATTAGCGAATCTGGAAAACGATAAAATCATCGTGCAGTCCACCATTAGCCTGGCTCACAGCTTTAATCTGAAGGTGGTGGCAGAAGGTGTGGAAGATGAAGCCTCGTTGGCGCTTCTGCGTAGCTGGGGCTGTGATTGGATTCAGGGGTTCTTTATTAGCAAACCGCTGCCTGCAAAAGAGGTCCTGCCCTGGGTAAATAATTATTCACAGAGCATAGATCCCACTCTCCAGCGCGCAACAACGCAAGGCCTTAAAAAGACTGGTCTATAATCAACGAATGTTGGCTTTTTTTGGACTCTGGAATGCCTTTACCCGTTATCCCGGCAAAACCTTCGATTTTAGTGTGTCTGTGTTCCGTGCTATGTCTGTATGCGGGCGAATCCGCCTTTGCCGGTCAGGGCAAATTGCAGGAGACTGCCGGTGTCACGCAGGTGGAAGGCAGTGGTGGGGGAGGTTTGGTGCCCTGGGCCACGTTGAGTGGCTACGATTCCCGCGACGAAACCGCGTCCGCTGTATTTATGAGCCGGGCCAGCCTGGACGATTACCGTCTGCAAATGTTTGGCGCCAGCGTGAGCCTGTACGACCGGGTGGAAGTCAGCTTGGCGCGGCAAACGTTTGAACTGCGCGATATCCCCTTCGGCCAGCGCGAGATTAACCAACAGATATTGGGTGTGAAAGCCCGCATCGCCGGGGATGTGGTGTACTCGTCGATGCCGCAGATCAGTGCCGGAGTTCAATACAAGGAATTACAGGACGATTTTATTGCCACGGCGGCGGGTGCAGACGATAGCGATCACGGTACCGATTTTTATGTCGCCGCCACCAAGGCGCATTTGGGTGTGTTATTTGGTTATAACCTGGTATGGAATGCAACGCTACGCGCAACCAAAGCCAATCAATTCGGTTTGTTGGGCTTCGGCGGTGATCGCAATGACGATTATGAAATCATGGCTGAAGGGTCGTTGGCGGTTTTACTCAGCCGCAAGTTTGCGTTGGGGGCCGAATACCGGCAAAAGCCGGATAATCTCAGTTTTGCCGAAGAGCAAGACGCATACGATGTCTTTGTGGCTTATATTCCCAATAAACATTTCAACATTACCGGTGCCTGGGTCAACCTGGGTTCCATTGCCGGGGCGAACGATCAAAGCGGTGCCTATCTATCATTAACCGGGTATTTGTGGTGATCAGAATGAAAAAAACAATTCAAGCCATTATGAAAACGGCCATCCTGATATCAGGCGCGCTGTTGTTATCCGCGTGTCAGTCGGTGCAAAATGAAACCACGCTTTATGACGAGCTGGGGGGGTTACCGGCAATCGAAAAGATTGTTGATGGTTTTATTTATGAGGTGGGCTTCGATGAGCAGATTGTGCAGCATTTTGAACAGACGGATCTGGATCGTTTTCGCAGCAAACTGATAGAACAGATATGCGAAGTCAGTGACGGCCCCTGCCAATACAGTGGTGATTCTATGCTGGATGTCCATGCCAATATGGATATCAACGAATCCGAGTTCAATCGCACAGTGGATCTACTGATCATGTCCATGGAAAAACACGGCATTCCCCAAACGACGCAGAATAAGTTGCTGTCCAGGCTGGCGCCGCTAAGGCCCGATATCATTTACCATTAGGTGAAACCCGGTATCGAAAATCACCATGGCGGATAATCAAACGCTAGTTGAATAATGCCCGATAAGACAGCGCTTCGCTCAGATGGACTTTGCTGATCTGCTCCGCTTGTGCCAGATCTGCCAGAGTGCGGGCCACCTTCAAAATTCGGTGATAGCCTCGGGCTGAGAGGCCCAGCCGGTTGACGGCTTGTAACGCAAAGCCGCTATCGGCGTCACTCAGCTGACAAAATGCATTCAGTTGTTTCGAGTTCAAATCGTGATTGGCACAACCTTGGCGTTGCAACTGAATCGCTCGCGCGCAGGTCACGCGATCACGCACCTCGTCGCTGGACTCCCCATGCTCCGGCTTTTGCAAATCACTGATGGGCAGGGCATCGACCTGGATGTGCATATCGATACGATCCAGTAGCGGGCCGGATAGTTTGCTTTGATACTTGCTGCAACATTGTTGTGGGTTGGTGCAACCTTCTGGCGGCTGTTTCGGATGGCCACACGGGCACGGATTCAATGCTGCGATTAATTGAAAATTAGCCGGATACACGACCTGCTGCGCCGCCCGGGAGATGGCAATTTCACCGGTCTCCAGTGGCTCCCGAAGCACTTCCAGCACTTTGCGCGGAAACTCAGGAAATTCATCCAGAAATAAAACCCCGTTATGGGCTAATGAAATTTCGCCGGGCTTGGGGTTGCTGCCGCCACCGGCCAGCGCAACGCTGGAGGCGGTATGATGGGGTGTCCGAATCGGACGTTGGAATAGCGGTTTCGGGTTGTATTGCGAGACAGAGTGAATGGCGGCGGTTTCCATGGTCTCCGCTTCTGTCATGGGCGGCAATATGCCCGGCAGTCGGGCCGCGAGCATGGATTTCCCGGCACCCGGCGGCCCCATCATCAGTAAATTGTGCTTGCCTGCGGCCGCCACCTCCAGTGCTCTGCGCGCCAAATGCTGACCTTTTACATCAGCCAGATCCGGATAGCGGGACCACAAATCGTTTTCAACGTCCATACAGCGCGGGTGCGGGCTTAGCAACGCGGGGTTTTTCAGCCGACTGCATACCTGTAACAAGTGATCGCATGGATAGATCTGGCTGCTGGCGGGCAGTGCTGCCTCTGCTGCGTTACGCTGCGGAACAAACAACCCCAGCTTTGCTGCGGTGGCGGCAATGGACGCGGTCAACACCCCTTCCACGGGACGAAGCTCCCCAGACAGCGCCAGCTCCCCGATAAATTCGAACGGCTCGACGCTGGCCAGGGCAATTTGCTCTGAAGCTGCCAGAATACCTACAGCGATGGGCAGATCAAAGCGGCCACCGTCTTTGGGCAAGTCGGCGGGAGCAAGGTTAATGGTGATACGGCGTTGGGGAAAATCAAAACCGGCATTGAGGATGGCACTGCGGACCCGTTCTTTGCTTTCCCGCACGGCTGCATCCGGTAATCCAACCATATTAAAGGCGGGCAATCCGTTTGAAAGATGAACTTCGACTGTTACCTGAGGGGCATTCATACCCACACGGGCGCGGGTTTGTACGATGGCAAGTGGCAAAGGTAAATCCTTGAGTCAATATTACATATAGACACGACCATGTTAAAAATCAGCGCGGACAGGTCAGCTTCAGATCACATTGATTCGGAACAGGACTAGCCGGTTGTTTGCCGCCTTCCAGCACCGTTTGCATTTCCAGAAGGGTGTTCTGAATGGCCGGTGTATTCGGGCTGAGCCTGTTTGCACATTGCGCCGCCTGCACGGCAAGCGTCGGGCAGTCCAATGCGTCCAGGGTATAGGCAAAGTTATTCCAGCCTTCGGCAAATTCAGGATCCAGCTTCAGTAGCGCCAGGAAGCGCGTTTTGGCGTCCCGGGGCTTATCTTTCTGCAGTAGGTAATTGCCCATAGCAAACTGTGTCATGGGTCGTTCCGGCCAGCGTTTAACCGCAGCGGCATACGCCGGGTATGCGGCTCCTTCCGGCCCGGTTGCCTCCAGGTCCGACGCGGCTTTCAGAAAGGCTAAGGGCGTTGCTGTCGCCGGTATTTGGTGCGCGGGTAAAATGACGCGGCCCCAGCGTTGGCTGCGTAACCAGGTGGTGTTGAACAAGCGCATTCCGGTGATCAGTCTTGGATGCTCGCCGGAGCGTAGAATGAAACTGCGGGTATCCAGGTCAAAGCCGACGACGACGGCAAAATGCCACTTTTTATACCAACTGACTCCGAGGTTCTGAAGTGTGACCACCGGGTGTCCGGCTGCCACTTCCAGCATCAGGTCTTCCGGGGTGTTTACGGGATAACTGATAAAGCCTTGGCGGCGGATTGCCGCGTCCATTTCGGCGGGAAAGCTGCCGTTGGCATCGGGGGTGAAGACGGTGGGTGCCAGACGTTGCGGCGTTATATCGGCGCCATAGTAGTTCATTACCATGGCTAAAGAGGCGGGGCCACATTGATAATCGTCCTGCAACAAAAAAGGGGTCGCGGCTATTTCCGCGTGATTCAGGCCGGTTATTCGTTGCGAATCCAGCGTGAGGGGAGGGCTGAAGGAGCAGCCTGCTGTCAGCAGTACCATGACCGTGAGCACCAGGCTGATATCAGGCTTCAAACTGCGCCTAGTCAGTATTGATTGGCTTGATTGCCGGGAAAATGTTTGTGGTGCCCAGTAAATCCAGGACCACCAGTACGACGAAAACCAGTATTACCACACCCACGACGCTGGAGCCACCCGCTTGCATATCTTCCACTTGCTGATTAAAGGCAGTGAGTTCTTCTGCGGTCATGCTATCGACTCGGGATTGAACTACTGCGGGGTCGACGCCCATACGAGTCATGGTTTCAACGGCTTGGGGTTCCGACAGTCGCGATATCAATTGTTGACGGTCGTGGGAAAGCAGTTGTTGGTCGACTATCTGCCCAGTGCTAACAAAAGCCGCTTGAGCTGTGGAGTGGGTAAAGCCGATTAATACCATCATGGTAATCAAAAGGCGCGCCATATTTCGTTGTGTGGAACTGAATCGACTCACGTGATTCTCCTCTACCGTTGCCAACATTAATTTCATAAAGCGGCCTCAAAGCTCTGTGATGAGGCCTCTTTTTCGGAAAGGTCAGTAAAATTATCTAAATGTCGTCAGAGTAAAGTATCGACGGAAGTTACTTTTTTTATATTTTAGGGCGCAAAGTCCATTTGCTGATTGAGCTATTGTTGTTCGACACCCGTTTCCAACGTGCGTTCCAATTGGTCCAGCTTCTTCTCCATGGCTTCCAATCGGGCACGGGTGCGGGCCAGAACTTTGGTTTGAACGTCAAACTCTTCACGGGAGACCAAGTCCATTTTGGACATGGATTCTTTGATGACGGCGGACAGGTTGTGCTTCAGATCGGCGCCGATTTCCCCGATATCCTGAGGCATTCGCTCCGATATCAACTCTAAAATTCGGTTTACTAAGTTTTCCTGACGGTTCATGATGGCTCCTTCATGATGGTGCCGTGAGTGTATCACGGTGCAACCGGATTTCGCCAAAGGCACTATGCTGGTGTGGGTTGCACCAAATTGAAGCCTCTATTTAGCGCAGCGTGCTTGATTTTGGTGCGCTATAATGGTGCGATCATGACAACTTTCTTGCCATGTTTTATGGTTAACCCTTTGATTATAAGCAATTAATACTAATAGGCATGGTTTGTGCTATCCACAATGCATGTTCCGCGATTGGGCAGCGTGCTGGGTGTTTGCACTGAATTGCGAATAATTAACGGGACCATAGCAACTTTCGCTTTCGAGCATTAATAGGAGATGTTCTATGAAACTGGTTACTGCTGTAATCAAGCCATTCAAACTGGATGACGTGCGTGAAGCATTGTCAGAAATTGGGGTTCAGGGAATTACCGTTACCGAGGTCAAGGGGTTTGGGCGTCAAAAAGGCCATACCGAATTGTACCGGGGTGCGGAATATGTAGTCGACTTCTTGCCAAAGGTAAAAATTGAAGTTGCCACATCCGATGACCTGCTGGATCAGGTGATTGAATCGATTAGCAAAGCAGCCAACACCGGCAAAATCGGTGACGGCAAAATCTTTGTTACGCCATTGGAGCAGGCAATTCGCATTCGTACCGGTGAAACGGGAACTGATGCGATCTAACACTTAAAGCTTAAAAATCCATGCCTATTACTTTCTAATTTTGCGGAGGCAAGACCGTGGAAAACCAAATTTTTCATCTCCAATATGCGATGGACACCTTCTATTTTCTGGTGTGCGGCGCACTTGTTATGTGGATGGCAGCAGGCTTCGCCATGCTCGAATCCGGTTTAGTCCGATCGAAGAATACAACCGAAATCCTAACCAAGAACGTGGCGTTGTTCGCCATCTCGTGCATCATGTATCTGGTGTGTGGTTATTACATTATGTACGACGGATCCCTATTCCTGTCCGGCATAGCTGATGTCGACGTGACCTCGGTTCTGGGCGACTTTGCAGCTCGCGAAGACGGCTTTGAAGGAGGCTCTATTTACTCCGGCGCATCCGACTTTTTCTTCCAGGTGGTGTTCGTAGCAACCGCCATGTCGATCGTATCCGGCGCAGTTGCTGAGCGTATGAAGCTTTGGGCTTTCCTGGCTTTTGCGGTTGTTATGACTGGCTTCATTTATCCGATGGAAGGTGCCTGGACCTGGAATGGCGCTGATGTATTTGGTATTTACAATCTGGGTGACCTAGGGTTTTCAGATTTTGCAGGCTCCGGTATCGTTCACCTCGCCGGTGCGACTGCCGCTTTAGCCGGTGTCATTCTGCTGGGCGCACGTAAAGGCAAATACGGCCCTAACGGTGAAGTGCATGCGTTTCCCGGTGCCAACCTGCCACTGGCAACCCTGGGCACGTTTATTCTGTGGATGGGTTGGTTCGGATTCAACGGTGGTTCGGTTCTGAAGCTGGGCGATATTGCTAACGCCAATGCGGTCGCCATGGTGTTCCTGAATACCAACACCGCAGCAGCCGGCGGCGCAGTTGCTGCCCTGATTACCGCCCGTCTGTTGTTCGGTAAAGCGGATCTGACCATGTTATTGAACGGGGCGCTGGCTGGCCTGGTTGCTATCACGGCTGAGCCTTCCACTCCCACTGCCCTGCAGGCTACTCTGTTTGGTGCCGCCGGTGGTGTGTTGGTTGTGTTCAGTATCCTGTTCCTGGATAAGCTGAAGATTGACGACCCGGTCGGTGCGATCTCAGTACACGGAACCTGTGGTCTGTTGGGTCTGTTGCTGGTGCCTCTGACTAATAGCGATGTGTCGTTCTCGGGCCAGTTAATCGGTGCTGCGACGATCTTTGTCTGGGTATTCGTCGCCTCCATGATCGTTTGGGGACTCTTGAAAGCCGTGCTAGGTATCCGGATTTCGGAAGAGGAAGAATACGAGGGTGCGGATCTGTCAGAGTGTGGCATGGAAGCGTATCCCGAGTTTGTCAGTAGCGGTAAATAGTCGCTGACCGTGTTGTTACAAAGAAAGGCTCCTTAGGGAGCCTTTTTTCATTGTGTATCTGCTTTGTATTATTTTGGATTGTTCTTCTGCTCATTATTTGACAGGCTATAATTGCTTTTATAGTGTTCAGTTTCACATGTACATTTAGGAAGCAATTTGGTGAAAATTACAATATTGGCATGGGTCAGCCTGCTATTGGTGGTCAATGCTCAAGCCGAAGTCTATCGTTGGGTGGATGATGACGGGCGGGTTCATTTTGGCGATCAAGCTCCCCAGTCGGATCAGGTAGAAGCGCTGGATCTGCCCCAATCGGAAGCGCCGAAGCCAACCCAATCCGATGAAGCCTTTGCGGATGCCCAAAGACAACGCCAGCAACGCATTACCCAGGTGTTGGAAGATGAGCGGTTGGCGAAGGAAAAAATCAGGGCAGACGAGCAGGCAAAAATCGAAAAGCGTAAAAAACAATGCGCCAAGTTTTCCAAGCGGCTTTCCTATTACGAGCCCGGGACACAGTTTTTTGAAGAGAACGACGATGGCAGCCGGCGCTACATGAGCGAAGCTGAAAGTTCGCAGTATTTAAGCGAATTGCAGAAGCAGTACAACGATCACTGTACAAATGGCTAGCCGGAGCCAGCCATCAGAGGGGGTGGGCCTTCAGTGTCTGCTCTACGAAGTTAGTGATCGCTTCATAAATTCGGGCATTGCCAATGCTGCGCGATGAATTTCCAGGTTGTAATAATCCGTTGTAAAACCTTTGTTGGCGGCTTCTTTATCTCTGAAAATTGAAACCGAACCCACCGGGCTGGCCATCGTGCAGGACCACCATCCGGTAGGATAAACAGGCTGCGGGAACGGCAATGTCTGGCACTGATTGAAGCCGGCTGAGCGCATGTCCTGATGAATTTTCTTTATGATGGTATCAGTATGGAGTAAGGGAGACTCGCTCTGCTGAACCAGAATTCCTTCCATTTTCAATGCCTTAAGGCAGTCGCGATAGAAATCCACGGCAAACAACCCTTCCGCCGGTCCGACCGGGTCGGTACTGTCAATAATGATGACATCCAGGCTGCCCGGTTCGCAGTTCTTGATCCAGGCAATACCGTCATCAAACAGTAGCTCGGCGCGGGGATCATCATTGGCATCGCACAGTTGCGGAAACCAGGTTTGCGATGCCCAGGTGACTCGTTCATCGATATCGATCTGGGTGCATTTTTCGATGCTGGGGTGCTTTAAAACTTCACGCAAGGTGCCGCAATCACCGCCGCCGACAATGGCCACTTTTTTCGGGTCCGGGTGGGTGAACAGGGCGGGGTGGGTCATCATCTCGTGATAAAGGAAGTTGTCCCGCTCCGTCAGCATTACGCAGCCGTCCAGCACCATCAGTTTGCCGAAGGTTTTGGTTTGATAGATTTCCAGAAACTGGTATCGGGTTTGTTCTTCGTGCAGTTTTTCGGTGATTTCCAGCCCGAAAGAGGTGCCTTCGTTTCCGAATACTTCTGTGAACCAATTTTGTTTGGTGGCAATCGTCATGTTTCTTGTCTCAATATAGGGGGGGTGGCCGGCTGGCTGTGGGATACAGGGTCCGCTGTCCGGTGATTGTCCTTCACGCGGCCCCGCTATTATAACCAAGCTTATGAGTATTTAAATGTCTGACCTTTATTGCGAAACTGTCTACAATAGCCAGCCAGTATTTCTCCGATTATTAGCCCGCACAGGAAACCCCGATCTCCATGTCTAAGCCCATCATTGAAACGGCCCGTAACACCTACAGCATTGATAATTGGAGTGAAGGCTATTTCGATATCAATGATCAGGGTGAGGTGGATGTGGGGACCAGTTTGTGTACAGCCCGGGTGTCGTTGCAGGCTATAGTGGCAGCGGCCAGACAAACGGGCTTACGAACGCCGATATTGGTTCGTTTCGTGGATATTCTGCGGGATCGGGTTGCAAAGCTGACGTCGGCTTTTGCCGAGGCCATGGACCGTCTGGAATACGATGCCCAGTACACCGCGGTTTACCCGATAAAAGTAAATCAGCAACGTCGCGTGGTGGAAGAAATTTATAACGGCATTCCCTTGGATGAACGCTGCGGTGTCGGATTGGAAGCTGGAAGCAAGCCGGAGCTGATGGTGGTGCTGGCCATGAGCCGGGAAAATTCGGTGATCGTCTGCAACGGTTACAAGGATCGTGAGTTTGTGCGCCTTGCCCTGATCGGGGAAAAAATGGGGCGTCGGGTTTATATCGTGGTGGAAAAACTCAGCGAACTGAAACTGGTGCTGGATGAAGCACGTGACCTGGATGTAAAGCCACGTATTGGTTTGCGCACCCGGTTGAGTTCGATCGGTAAGGGCAATTGGCAAAATACCGGCGGCGAAAAATCCAAGTTCGGGTTGTCTGCCACGCAAATTCTGGACGTCATCGAAACCCTGCGTGAACAGGACAGTCTGGACCGGTTACAGCTACTGCATTTTCACCTGGGCTCGCAGATCTCCAATATTCGCGATATTCAAAAAGGCATGAAGGAAGCCGCTCGTTATTACTCGGCATTACGTCAGGCCGGCTGCGATGTGAGCGTGGTGGATGTGGGTGGGGGCCTGGGTGTGGATTACGAAGGTACCCGCTCCCGCAGCTTTTGCTCCATGAACTATTCCATGGAAGAGTACGCCTATAACATTCTGGTAGCCCTGCGGGAAATCTGCGCGCAGGACGATCTGCCGTTACCGGATGTGATTTCAGAGTCCGGGCGGGCTCTGACGGCCCATCATGCAGTCCTGGTCAGTAATGTCATCGGGGTGGAAAGCCCGCCGGCCACCAAACCCGCTGAGCCTGACGCGGAAGCACCGGTAGTGTTGCAGGAACTGGCACGCTGTTTTCATCAGATAGAGGGCGCCACACGTAGCCGCTCATTGTCAGAACTGTATTTTGAAGTGGTCTATCGCCTGGGCGAAGCACAGGACATGTATACCCACGGGGTGTTAACTCTGGAACAAAAAGCGCAGGCCGAGCAAATTTACGGAGCCGCCTGTCAGGAGTTACGTAGCAAACTGGATCTTAGCTCCCGTGCACACCGCGATATTCAGGACGAACTGAATGAGAAACTGGCGGATAAGGTGTTTCTCAACTTTTCTTTGTTCCAGTCCATACCGGATGCCTGGGGCATCGATCAGGTTTTTCCGTTGCTGCCAACCAGCGGACTGGACCAACCGTTAACCCGGCGCGGTATCGTGCAGGACATAACCTGTGACTCCGATGGCCGTATTGATCGCTATGTCGATACCAACGACCTGGCGACGAGTTTGCCGCTGCCGGCCGGTAATCCGGAATCCGGAATGTCGATCGCTATTTTCATGGTGGGCGCGTATCAGGAAATACTGGGTGATATGCATAACCTGTTCGGAGATACGGACGCAGTGGATGTGGCGCTGGACAAGCAGGGCGGCTTCCAATTACTGAATACCCTGAAGGGCGATACCGTTGACCATATTCTGCGTTATGTGCAATTCGACACAATGCAATTGCAGCAGCAGATTCATGAGCGCTTGTTGCAAACCCAACTGAGCCGTGCAGAACAGGCCGCCTATCTAAAAGAGCTGCGCGAAGGCCTGACCGGTTACACCTATCTGGAATAGTGCTGCCATATTTATTCAATTTTTTGTGAACGTCATGCCAGGAGTCACGACACGATGACATCAACACTCGATCCCAGAACCATTCGTTCCGTGGAACAGGCGAAAGCCATTGTTCAACAACGCGGATTGCGCCATGTCAAAGTGGGCATCACGGATATGGATGGTGTGATCCGGGGTAAATATATGAGCTGGGAAAAATTCTTTTCAGCGCTGGATAAAGGGTTCGGATTTTGCGATGTGGTGGTGGGCTGGGATAGTAACGATCAGCTCTATGAAAATGTGGGTGTGCAGTACACCGGTTGGCAAACCGGATATCCCGATGCCCCGGTGCGGATACTGCCGGAGACCTGCCGTGATGTGTATGGTGAAAACGGCATGCTGTTTTTTCTGGCCGAGTTTGATCACCAGGCCAAGGCGATTTGCCCCCGCGGATTGTTGAACCGCGTGGTCGAAAAAGCGGAAGATATGGGCTTTTATGCACTCTCGGCGTTTGAGTATGAGTTTTTTCTGTTTAACGAGACACCGGAATCCGTGCGCGAAAAAGGCTATCGGAATTTACAGCATTTTACACCGGGCATGTTTGGCTATTCCCTGCTACGTAGTTCTGTCCATGCGCAAATGTATGAAGATTTTCTGGATATGTGCCAGCAAATGAATTTTCCCCTGGAAGGACTGCATACGGAAACCGGACCGGGTGTTTTGGAAGGTGCTTTGGCCGTGGACACGGCGATGAACGCCGCCGATAAGGCCGTGTTGTTCAAAACTTTTACCAAAGTCTGGGCGCAGCGTAATCAGATGATGGCCACCTTTATGGCGAAGTGCTCCAACCAATACCCGGGCCAAAGCGGGCATATTCACATCTCGTTGCGTGATCCGAAAAACACCCCGGTTTTCTTTGAACCCCATGCCAAATACTGTATGAGCCCGCTGCAGCAGCAATTTGTGGCCGGGCAGCAGCGCTATATGCCTGAACTCACGGCGATGTTTGCCCAGACAGTGAATGCCTATAGCCGTATGGTGCCGGGCTTCTGGGCGCCCACTCATGCGACCTGGGGAGTGGAGAACCGAACAACGGCATTGCGCGTAATTCCGGGCTCTGAACAATCTCAGCGTGTTGAATACCGGGTCGGTTCTGCTGATGCCAATCCGTATATTGCCCTGGCAGCCGCATTAGGTTCTGGCCTGATGGGAATCGAACAAGGCTTAAAGCTGGAAGAGCCGGTAACGGGTAACGCGTACGAGCAACAATTCCCGGCGCAGATGGCGTTTCCCACCAACCTGGAAAGCGCCGCTCATGCATTGCAAGGCTCTGCAGTAGCGGAGGCTCTGTTCGGTAAAGAATTCGTCGAGCATTATGCCGCTACCCGAATTTGGGAAGCACAGGAATACCGCAAGCATGTGACTGATTGGGAAATGAAACGTTACTTCGAGATTATATAATCTGAGGCTATAGAGTATGTCGCGATTCAGCGTTGTATCACCGGTTGACGGCAGAGAATACACCACACGGGAATACGCCACCCGGCAACAGATAGACGAGGCTGTAACGCAAGCCGAAAAAGCAAAAACCGGTTGGCGCAATACTTCTCTCAAAGAGCGCAGGCATCTGTGCAATGCCCTACTGGAAGAATTCACTGGCAAGACGGACCTCATCGCAGAGCAGATCTGCTGGCAAATGGGCAGGCCCATCCAATATTGCGAGGGCGAAGTGAATGGAGTAGTGCAGCGATCCCGCTATATGATTGAAGCGGCTGAAGAAGCGTTAAAAGACATTGAAATTGAAAATTCGGCTGGCTTCCAGCGCTTTATAAAGCGCGATCCGTTAGGTTTGGTGTTGGTGGTTTCTCCCTGGAACTATCCTTATCTCACCGCGATTAACAGCGTAATACCGGCATTGCTGGCCGGTAACGTGGTTATTCTGAAACCTTCCAAACAAACCCCTTTAAGCGCCGAGCAACTGGTCGCCGCTGCGCATGCGGCCGGATTTCCTGACGGCGTGTTTCAGTGCTTGCATCTAACCCATGAATCCACGGAAGCCCTAATTACCCATCCCGCTGTTCGGCACATCGCGTTTACCGGGTCCGTGCAAGCCGGGCGTAGAGTAGAGCAGGTCGCTGCTGGGCATTTTAAATCAGTCGGCCTGGAATTAGGCGGTAAGGACCCTGCGTATGTGAGACACGACGCCAATCTTGAAGCGGCGGTGGCGACCGTCATTGATGGTGCATTTTTTAATTCGGGACAAAGCTGCTGTGGCATAGAAAGAATTTACGTGCACAAGTCAGTGTATAAAGAATTTGTGCAGCGAGCGGTCGCATTGGTTGAGCAATACAAACTGGAGCGACCTGATGACAACACCTGTTCGCTGGGCCCGTTAGTCAACAGCGCGGCGGCGGATTTTGTGCGGCAACAAATCGCTGACGCCCTAGCCGCCGGTGCCCATGCGCACATTGATGAAGCCCGCTTCCCGTTAAGTAAAGCCGGTACCGCCTATCTGGCTCCTCAATTGCTTACCAACGTCGATCATTCCATGCGGGTAATGACGGAAGAAAGTTTTGGCCCGGTGGTGGGGGTGCAAATGGTCGAGCATGACGAAGAAGCCATTCAATTGATGAATGATTCTGCATTTGGTTTGTCCGCTGCGGTGTTCACGCAGAACGAAGTGGCTGGAATTGAAATCGGCGAGCAGCTGGAGACCGGCACCTTTTTTGTTAACCGCTGTGATTACCTGGATCCGGCTCTGGTGTGGACCGGTGTAAAAGATTCCGGTAGAGGCGGAACACTGTCGGTATTGGGTTTTCATTATTTGACCCGACCCAAGTCCTTCCATATCAAACGCGGAGACGTGTGATGGAGAATCTGACGGCTGCCTGGAACTTTCCTACTGCAATTCAGGTAGGGGAGCATCGTGCAAAAGCAATCGCGACAGAATGTGTACGTCTGGGGATGAGCGCGCCGTTGTTTGTTACGGATCCTGGTTTGGCCGCGCTGCCCATGGTTGATGAGCTGCTGCGACTGTGTAGGCAAGGTGGATTGAACGTGGCTTTGTTCAGCGACATCAAAAGCAACCCTACTGGTGAAAACGTGGCGCTCGGTGTGCAAAGTTTTAAACAGGGCCGGCACGATAGCGTGATTGCATTTGGTGGCGGTTCGGCTCTGGATGCAGGCAAGGCCATCGCCTTTATGGCGGACCAGGTTCAGCCTCTTTGGGCATTTGAAGATATTGCAGACAACTGGACAAAAGCAGACAGCGACGCCATCAAACCGGTTATTGCTATACCCACCACTGCAGGCACCGGATCCGAAGTGGGTCGCTCATCGGTTATTACCGATGCACAGCACAAGGTTAAAAAAATTATTTTCCATCCGGGTATGACGCCAAAGCTGGTTTTGCTCGATCCGGTGGTGTGTGTGGGATTACCTCCGGCCTTGACCGCTGCCACCGGTATGGATGCGCTGTCACATAACCTGGAAGCCTATTGTGCGCCGTTCTATCATCCTCTCGCCGAAGGCGTTGCTGTTGAAGGGATGCGTCTGATCAAAGAACATTTGTTACGGGCGTATCACCACGGCGATGACTTGCCGGCGCGCACGCAAATGCTGGTCGCATCCGCCATGGGTGCCACAGCGTTTCAACGTGGTTTGGGCGGCATGCACGCTATAGCTCACAGTTTAGGGGCGCTTTTTGATGCGCATCACGGTTTGCTTAACGCGATTCTGATGCCCTATGTACTGCAAGCCAATTGCGCCGTGATAGACGAGCGCATTACCCGCTTAAACCGATATCTGGATTTGCCGCAATCGGGCTTTGACGGATTTTTAAGTTGGGTACTGGAAATGAGAACGGCTTTAAATATTCCCCATACCTTGGCGGACATCGGAATTGACGGGTCGCAAGCTGAATTAGTGGCAGCGATGTCGGTAAAAGACCCGTGCGCTGCTGGCAACCCGGTCGGGTTGACGCAGGCGCAATACCGGCAGCTCTTCTTAGCGGCAGTAGACGGCACTTTGTAGCGGTCTCAATGACTCACGGGCTGGAAGCGGTCAGGTCATCTCTCTTCACAGCCGGATAGGCTACCATCGATAAATACGAACTGATCGAACGGAAGTCCCGCAGAATGTCCAGATGAATCTGCGATGAGGCAATACTGGCTCCGTTGCCTTCCTGCAATCGGTTAACATGATGCTGGCGGGCGCTGATAAGTTGTTGCCGGAAAGTACGCTTTGCCTGAATCAGTTCTTTTGCCAGTTGAGGGTCATTGCTGGCGAACACCGCCTGGGATAATTTAAAAATAACCAGTAACTTTTCATGTAAATATTGCAATTCGGCTTCGCCTTCTGCAGAAAATTCAAGAGACTTTTTCTGTTTGCGTTTCGCCAGTAACATGGTGCTGCGGGAAACGATATCGCCTACATGTTCCAAATTAGTGAAGTAGCTGAATATAGAATGCAGTTGTTGGTTGGATTGCTCTGTGTTTTTATCTTTGTGTATCGACGTCAGATAAAGTGTCGTTTCTCGATGCAGCGCGTCCAGGTGGTCGTCCAGAAGCACAATTTCTTTAATCAATTCCTGATCCTGAAAGGCTTGCAACGTATTACTTAACATCTGATAGGTTATGTCGGCAGCACGAAACGACTCATTGCTGGCATTCGCCAGCGCCCGTGGCGGGTTGGCTTTATCGCCGGGCTCCAGATAAATGGGCAGCGAGCTGTTCGCTTCAACGCCGGGAGCTACTTCAAACCGAAGTCGGTTAACGTGCCGAGCAATGGGCGGCAAACACAACAATAAGATAAGACTGTTGAGTGCATTTGTCGCAAAATAAAAAAGCGCGATGGTCGTGGTGGCAGACAACTGGGGTTTGTAACCGGAATGGAGTAACCAATGATAGGCGATCAACCCGATACCAAAAGCAGTGAGCCGAAAACCGAGATTGCTTATTACAATCTTTTTCACGGCTTCACCCTGCGACCATCCGCTGCTTAAGGCGGGCAGGGCTGCCCCCAGGTGAACCCCCAGGATCAGCCACAAGCCATTGTCCAGGCTCAGTGCAGATTGAGCCGCCATACTGGAAATCAACAGTACCGCTGCTACCGAAGAATGTAATAGCCAACAGAACAACGCCATCAGTAGCAGTGTGAGCACCGGATCGTCCGTGGCAAGATTATTGATCAAGGGAAACAGGCCGCTAATTTCTTGCTGGGCGCTGCCAATCAGGCTCAGTGCCAACAGAATCATACCGATGCCCAGTTGGATTCGGCCCAGGTGCTTTCCTTGGCGCCCGGAAGATAATGTAAAGAACAAGTAGCCGCTGATCAGGAAAAACGGACCCACTTCTTTTATGGCAACATGTAAAATAAGAGGCAGCAAGCTTGAGCCCACTTCAGCGCCAAGCACGATAGCCAAGGTTGCCAGCAGAGTAAGCGCACCGGAGCTGAAAAAACCCGCCGCCATCAGCAGGGTGGCGGTGGACGACTGCAGTATCAGTGTGGTGGAAAAACCAAGTGAAAAAGAAGAGTGGCGGTGTTTGGTGAACGCTCTGAAATAGGAGTTGATCCGGCTCCCGAACAAACGTTCCGCCCCGGTTCTTACCATGCGAATTCCCCATAGCAATAAAGCAACTGCGCCGGAAAGCATGATCAGTTGGTCCATTTTTTGCTCCTTTTTTGGTAAAGAAGAACTATTCTCTTATATAGTTTAGGTGAAAATGAGTGAATTGCTTGGTCGATCGTGGCTGGGTGGAGTTGCAATACGTACAGGTTGTTTATGAGTAATATGAAAAGGCTTTGTTGGTTTTTGACCGCTTGCCTGGTTCTTTCCTTAATCGGATTGACGCTTTCAAGTTGGAAAATGTTCGAATTCAGAAGTAAATATCGTTCACTAATAGAAAAGGAAGTCTGGGAACACCGGCTATCTGAAAATAAAATCTATGACAACGGACGTATCGTCTTTTTTGGGGATTCTCTGGTTCGTAACTGGCCCATGGCAATGTCATTCGGGGTATTACCTATTGCCAATAAAGGCATTAGAGGTGAAATGGCATTGGATGCCTTGAACCGGTTCGATAAAGATGTAATCGCCCTCAACCCCAAAGTGCTGATTATACTGACCGGAACCAACGATCTGGCCGATGGTCAATCTGTAACTGAGATTATTAACAATATCGAGGCCATGTTTATCAAGGCTGAAAGCAAAGGTATAAAGATTATAGTGTGCAGCTTGCTCCCGGTTCGGGACAGCCATGTCCAAACTCACCCGACGGATTCTATTCTGCAAATAAACCAGGGTCTGGCGAAACTGTCACAACAGTATCAGGCGGATTATGTGGATCTCTATTCGGAACTGGTTAACACAGAAGGGCTGCTTAAGGAAAAATTTACCGCAGACGGGTTGCATCCGAATGAACCAGGCTACTTCAGGATATCCAGAGTTCTTTTGCCGTCTTTGCTGAAATACGCCGATAACTTTATGAACTAGCGAGCAGTCCCCGGCCCTCTTTCCTGACCATCCAGCGTGTGAGTTTTCATGTACTACGGCGAAAAATTTAACAGCATTACTCATCTGGTCGGCGCTGTTTTTGCGTTGGTTGGGCTCGGCGCGTTATTGGCGGTGAGCATCGACCATAAAGACGTTGCCATGATCGTCAGCTTTTCGGTATTCGGTTTTACTTTGGTGTTGCTGTATACCATGTCCACGCTTTATCACAGCTTTCATCCCCCTAAACTTAAAAAACTGTTTCAAAAATTTGATCATGTTTCTATTTACTTGTTGATCGCCGGTACCTATACGCCGTACATGATGGTGTCCCTTGCTAAAGGTAAGGGGCACCTTATTCTGGCTCTGGAGTGGGGGCTGGCGATTCTGGGGTTATTGCTGGATATCTTTATTCCCAAGCGTATGGAAAGTCTGCAAATAGTGATCTATCTGGTGATGGGGTGGCTGTGTGTGGTTCAGTTTTCCAATCTACAGGCGGCCATACCACCACCGGGAATGGCATGGCTTACCGTTGGTGGAATCGCCTATACAGTGGGGATTTTGTTTTATGTCCTGGACAGTATGAACAGGCTTCGCCATGCACACGGAATTTGGCATTTGTTTGTATTGACCGGTTCGGTCTGCCACTTCGTATCGATCATCGCTTACGTGCGCTGAAGCGAGCAGCGCTAAAGTTGATACTCCTACCGTAATATCCTTCTATTGCACCTGTTGAATGTTGCGCCTATAACTGACAACTTCTGTTGTCAGAGTGTGATCGGGCGCAAGGTATTCGGTACCCCTATGGCGATAGCATGGCAAGGGTTCAACAAGAGGTTTAACTAAAACAAAAAAGCGAAATAAAAATGTGTAATTTATAGAGCGGTTAATGAGACAGGGACTGTACGTTTTGCCGTAGGCAGCGTGTCCATCTTCGGGAGGAGGTGGATTTTTTTTGGGGCTGCTTGATCTGCCCCTTTTTTTCATCTGCCCAAAGGCAATCGTTTGTTTAAAAACACATCGTAAATAGAATTCAGGACAGGACCTGTTGCTCCAAGGCCGTTTGCCTTGAACGCTCAACGGTTTTTAAATTAACTCGTCTTACAATGTTTCGCATTGCTCAGTCTTAATACCATCATTCCCGGCACATGAGAGCTTTTATGAAACGTATATTGTCGACCGTGACAACGATGTTGCTTGTCAATCCGGTCTTGGCCTTTAATCCCCCGGCGCCGCAACCGGATCCGGATCCGACACCGCCAGCGGCCAATTCAGTGACCATTGAAGAGCATCAAACCGGGTTCTGCCGGGTTGATGGCACCATTGATGCGGACGTTTCGGGCTATCGGGGCGATGGTTACAGCAACACAGTCAACGAACCCGGCACCGCCATTGTTTGGCAGGTAACCGCAGCGCAAATGGGTTCTTATGATGTGGTGGTGCGCTTTGCAAACGCCAGCGGCGCTGCACGGGTTGCGGTAACTCAGATTGGTGATATGGACATGGAAACGCTGTCGTTCGAAGCCAGTGACAGCTGGGCAGATTGGCAGGATATGACGGCGAGTGTGCTGCTCTCGGCGGGGACGAATACGATCCGCCTGGTTGCTGTTTCAGATGAAGGGTTACCCTTGGTTGACAGTATCCGCTTGCAGGGCGAAGGGCTGAGCGCAGCGAATTGTGATGCTGTTGTGGATCCCGATCCCGATCCGACACCAGACCCGAACCCGAACGAACCTGCGAATTTTCAGGCGGTGACCAATCAGTATGTTTTTGATGGTATTACTGCGTCGAACACACCCTATAAGGATTCTGCCCGTTTCCGTGTTTATTACGGCGCGAATGGGCTGGGCAACTTTTCCCAAAATAACCTGGATTTGACGCTGGCGCATATGGAATCGGCGTACGATCTTTTTGTGACTGATTGGGGGTTCCGGTCGCCGGGATTGTCGGTTCATTCCGATGATGGCCCGTATTTTAAAATGAATTTGTATCCATCCTCTTATATGAATGCTGGCGGTGTTATGTTGTATGACGCCCGCGCCGGTTTAAGTTATTTGCAGGTGCTTGCCAGTCAGTTAACTGCTCCGCGGGTGACGGTACATGAATTCGGACATTCGCTGGCGCTCACGGAGTACCAATGGGTGGATCAAACCCGTACCGGTGCCTGGTGGGAGACCGTCGCGAACTGGGTGGCGGATACCTATCTGAATTCGGCTTCCTACAATGATGTGCGTCAGCGTTTCGGCCTGGGTGATGGTGGCACCATCATTGATCTGAATAAAGTGATTGGACAAGCCCATCTGATGATTGTGAGTGATCAGAATTATTACGAAGCTTGGCCGTTCCTGACCTATCTGACAAACAATCCGGATGGCTATCCGGGGTTAGGTAAAATGGCCGTACCGGACCTGATGCGCAATCACAAGCGTAATAATGAAACTCCGTTGCATGTGCTGGAACGCAATGTCAGCCCGGTAAGTGCGCAAACCGTTCTGGGTCGTTACTGGGCACGCATGGCATACCTGGATATCGGCCATAGCAAAGCACAGCAGGCGTTTTTCAACAGCCGTGCCCGGCTCAATTTTTCCAACCTGGATGCCGTGGGCAACCAGACCTATAAAGTGAAGTCGGCACGTGCCCCGCAATACGGTGGTGCCAATATAATTCCGCTTTCCGTAAACGGAGCTGGCAACGTCAGTGTCGAGATAACCAATCTTGGAAATGGTCGCGCCGAAAGTAATTTCAATGCAACGTTGTCCGTGCGCGCAAGCAGCGGAGCAACACGTTATGTCACCCTGGCGAACGGGTCGGGGCAGGTCAGTTTGAGTCATGATGAAGAAGTGAGCCTGGTGGTGGTGAATACGCCTGACACGCTATATCAATACGATGCCTTTCGTACCAGTTCGAGCAGTCCGGAAGCGCAGGGACTTAACTACCAGGTCCGGATCACCGGCGCGGTGCCCCAATAATAAGTTAATAATGCAAACGATCGACCTGCTCCGGTCGCGATTGTCTTGTCGCGTGCGGAGCAGGCTTCCTTCCTGGCAACCCGTCGTAAACCGCCATTGAATTGTCGTTATAAACCCGACTTCTGATTCAGCGCTCAGAAGGTGCGCAGAATAGCGGACACAACCTTACCCCCAGCGGCCGTTTTGGTTAAAGTGATCATCTCGTTCCGTTCTCTGGTTATACAATCAGGTATTAATTTCCTTTCGTTACACACTGACTAAGGACTGAATATGAGTTTCGATACACCCCTATTTTTATGCGGCCCGTTGCGTGAACCCAAACAGATGCTGGCCGACCAGGAGTACAGTGGACACACGTCCATTCATGACGACAATATGGCGGAAAAACTCGGTTTTCGAGCCGGCCCGATTGAAGGCCCGACCCACTTCAGTCAGTTCACACCGTTGTTGGAGGATATATGGGGCCAGGCCTGGTTTGAGCGCGGTTGTTTCTCTGCCCACTTTCAGAATATGGTGGTGGAAGGCGAACAGGTACGTGCTTTCGTGGAACGCCCGGCACCCGGTGTGAATAAGGTTCGTGCCTGGGCTGAAAAAGCAGATGGTACTGTCGTGCTTGAAGCCAGCGCCAGTTTAGGTCCGGATGATGGCGAGAGCTTGCTGGACCAGCGAATGGCCAAATTGCGCCCTCCGCAGCAACTGATCATTCTGTCCGATCTGCATGTGGGTATGACCGGCAAAGAAGATGAGCCGGTCAGTATGGGCGCGGATCAGAATATGGGAAATTTGTATCCGTTTTCGTTGAAGCAAAAACTGGAACGCATTACCGAGAATTCGGCCTGGTTTTCCGATGCCGCGTCTACCCCCTGGGGGCGCGCCATTATCCCTTTGGAAATGGTAAGCGTGCTGGCGGAATACAGTAGCGATCTGGCCGCATTTCCTGTCAAGCAGCCGGTAATTGGCTTGTTTGCAGATCAGGAGATACGCATGATCGACGGCCCACTGTTTGTCGGGGAGGATTATCTGATCCGCAGGGAGGTGGTTGCGCTGTCTGAAAGCAAGCGCACAGAATCCTATTGGATACGTACCCGCATCTATGATGCCAACGGGGCCACGCTGAAAGCTGAAATGCTGCTAAATCACGCCACACTAAAACATTCCTACGCGGATTATGAGGCTGAGGCGGCGTCCCGCTGAGGCGGATGAAACGAATTGCCGGGCGGCGGTTACAATCTGTGTAATTATCACTTTTTGGTACTGCCCCCTGCGTTGTTATCCCTTGGATTCAGCGCGCTGGCCGTCTGCAGATGAGGTTGATTGCTCAGTTAACCTGATATGGGAAAATTTGGTTTTTGTGTCAATTTCTGCCATTTTAGATAGCACGATCTAAAAGAGGGACGGATATCTATGACAAAAGCCAAAGCATTACGAACCTCCACGATTCTTGTTCCTGTCTTTGTCCCCGCCGTTATTGTCTCCCTGTTATTGATTATCGGAACTATTAGTAACCCCGATTTGGCCGGTGTGCTGTTCCTCAACGCTCAAGCATGGATTACTGAAAATTTTGGTTGGTTTTACATGCTGGCCGTGGCGTTGTTTCTTATTTTTATTATCGGCATCAGTTTAACACCCTGGGGCAATATCAAGCTCGGTCCCGATCACAGTGAACCGGAATACACCTTTCTGGAGTGGTTTGCTATGTTGTTTTCGGCCGGATACGGAATCGCATTGTTATTTTTCGGGGTAGCGGAACCGGTACTCCATTATGCAGAGCCCCCAGCGGGCGCGGCACAAACGGTTGATGCCGCGCAACAGGCGATGCAGATCGCCTTTTTTCATTGGGGTTTTCATATTTGGGCAATTTACGGATTGGTCGGTTTGGTGATGGCGTATTTCGCTTTCCGACATGGTTTGCCGCTGTCCATGCGTTCGGCTTTTTATCCGCTCATAGGCGAGCGTATCTACGGTCCCATCGGCCATGCAATTGACGTTTTCGCGATACTGGGAACCCTGTTCGGAATTGCCACCACCTTGGGACTTTCAGCCACTCAGATTAACGCGGGGCTCAATTATCTTTGGGGGCTTCCGGTCGGCAATCTGGTGCAAGTCAGTACCATTGCTTTGGTAACGGCAGCAGCCTGTGTGTCAGTTGTCGCAGGCATGGACAAAGGAGTGAAGCGGCTTTCAATCCTGAACATTGCGCTTGCGGTGTTACTGTTGTTGTTTGTCTTCGCCGTTGGCCCTACCATTCATATCCTGGAAAGCTTCTTGCAAAATACCGGCAGCTATCTCAGTGGAATTGTAAAGCGTACTTTTAATCTGCAGGCATACACCCACAGCGATTGGATCGGCAACTGGACCTTGTTTATTTTTAGCTGGACCATTGCCTGGGCGCCGTTCGTCGGTTTGTTTATTGCCAAAATCAGCCGCGGCAGGAGCATCCGTCAATTCGTTTTCGGCGTGATGCTGGTACCGAGTTTATTTACTTTTTTATGGTTTTCGGTGTTTGGCGATACTGCGCTGAGCTTGATAATGGAAGAGGGTAAAACGTCCTTGGTGCAGGCGGTTCAGGCGGACAAGGCGGTAGCGCTGTTCCAGCTATTTCATCTGTTGCCCTGGTCCAGCCTGATCTCTTTCTTGGCAGTGCTGCTGATCATTACCTTTTTTGTTACCTCATCGGATTCCGGCTCCCTGGTGGTGGATTCGCTTGCCTCCGGTGGCGTGCTGGAAACACCCGTTTGGCAGCGTATATTCTGGGCCTCACTCGAAGGTATTATCGCCTCCGTGCTGTTACTGGCCGGAGGTTTGAACGCGTTGCAAACCATGACGATTGTCAGTGCGCTGCCCTTCACTGTCGTCATTTTGCTGGCGGCCGTGGGGATGTGGCGCGCGCTGGTGATTGAAGGCTATCGCGAAAGCAGCTTGCAGAGCCACATGGCGACCAACCGGCATCTTACGGGGTCCCAGTGGCGTCATCGATTGACGGCAATGATTCGTTTTCCTGGGCGGAATGAAGTGGAAACGTTTGTTCGCGATACCGCGATGAGCAGCATGAATATGGTTGTCGAGGAGCTGCGTAACAGCGGCTGGGACGCAGCAGTGCAATTTGACGAAGCATTAATTCGCGCGGAATTGGTGGTGGAACGGGAAGGGCATGTGGGGTTTATATACGATATCCGCCTGGTGACCATTCCGGTGCCGGATTTTGCCTATACGACGCCACAGCTCGGTGCCCGCAGTGATAAAGTGTATTGTCGAGCGGAAGTCTTTTTGCGCCGTGGCGGACGCTCCTATGATGTGTTCGGTTACGATCAGAACGATCTGATTCGCGATATTCTGGACCAGTTCGAAAATTATCTTCACTTCCTGGGGGTGACTCCGGGTAAGCTACCGTGGAATATGGCGCAACACGACGATTTACTGACCGCCAGCAAAAAAGGCGATCAAGACTGACAGACCAGGCTTTTTCACATAACAACCAATCTGTGATAAATATGCAGTAGCCCGCGCTGGCGGGCCGGGTTTAACTTCTAACGTAGGTTTAAATATGAAAGCAATTAAGATTATTTTTGGTGTATTGGCAGCGCTCCTGGTAGTGGTTGCCATAGTGGTTTATTTCGGCCTGAAAAATCTGGACGGAATTGTTAAATCGGTTGTTCAGGACGTGGGCACCAGGGTAATCGGAACGGAAGTGACCCTGAAAGATGTGAAAATCCGGCTGACGGAGGGGCGAGCTGAATTGTATGGGCTGGGCATCGCCAACCCCGAAGGTTTTAGCGATGCGGATGCGATGAACCTGGGCGAGATTGCCATTGAGCTGGATATCGGTAGTGTCGGCAAAGATGTTCTGGTTATTAACGAGGTGCTGGTGGGTGATATTCGATTGTTGGCAGAGCAAGCCGGGATTCGGGATATCAATCTACAGACCCTGCTCAATAACGTAAGGTCCAAATCTGGCGCTTCCGAGCCTGCACCGGCGGAGCAATCGGATGAGGTGCCCAGTGACTTTAGACTGGCGGTGAAAAAATTCACCTTTGGTGGTGGTAATATCCATTTTCTCTCTCCTCAATTGGGAGAAAACGACATCAAACTGCCCACCGTCGCGCTCACGGACCTGGGCAGTGCTGATAATGGTCTGACACCGAGCCAGCTTGCAACGTCTGCAATGGAACCTCTGCTGGCGCAGGCAAAAGAAGCCGTGCGGGATTATGCAGAAGCGGAAGCGAAAGAAAAAGCGAAAGACGCCATTGAGAAAAAGCTCAAGGAAAAGCTCAGTGACGATGACGTTGATAAAATAAAATCGTTGTTTAAGTGATGAGTGCTCGTACAGGGGGTGAAGCATCCTCTGTACGATTCCGAATTTGGAACTCTTGAACCGGAGCCGTAATGGAAACGCAATTTTGGCACAATAAGTGGCGGGCAGGTGAGATTGGCTTTCATCAGGATGAAGTGAATACCTTGCTGAAGTCTCATTTGTCTGCGTTAGGGATAAAGAAGGGGGGGCGTATTTTCGTCCCTCTGTGTGGAAAGACGCTGGATATTAAATGGTTGCTGGATAATGGCTATGAGGTTGCAGGCGCTGAGCTAAGTGAGCTGGCTATAATGGCTTTGTTTGAGGATCTGGGCGTGCAACCGCAAGTGTCGCAAGCGGGTAATCTCAAACGCTTTCACAGCAATAATGTGGACCTGTTTGTGGGGGATATATTCGAGTTGACCGGAGCGCTGCTCGGGCCGGTGGATGCCATTTATGATCGCGCAGCGCTGGTGGCGTTGCCGCCCGCCATGCGCGCTCAGTACTCAGCGCATTTGATTGAAATTACCTCGTCAGCACCCCAATTGTTGATTACATTTGAATACGCTCAGGACGCGATTGACGGGCCCCCGTTTTCTTTGGACACCGAAGAAATCAATCGCCAATACGCAGATAAGTATAATTTGCATGCGGCACAAACGCGACCCGTCGATGGCGGCTTGAAAGGTAAAATCGAGGCGACCGAAACAGCGTGGTTGTTGCGCAGAAATTGCTAGTGGTAATTGATGTTGGCGTTACGGATACTGTCGAATAGATCCGGAATACGGCCCGCGGCCATCGGTTTGAAGAATAAAAAACCCTGCACATAGTCGCACTGTTGGCCGCGTAAAAATTGCAGTTGCGCCTCGGTTTCCACGCCTTCCGCCACAACTTTCATATTAAGCTCATGTGCAAGCCGTATAACCGACACCGTGATGGCTTTGCTTTCCTCATGGTTAGGTAGCTCACGGACGAAACCTTGATCCAGCTTGATGTGATCTACCGGCAGCGATTTTAGGTAGGATAAAGACGAGAAACCGGAGCCGAAATCGTCGATGGAGATAGTGATGCCCTTGGCTCGCAATTCTGTGAGCGTTGCAATCACGGATTCCATATCTTCCAGGAAGCTCGTCTCCGTGATTTCCAATTCCAGATGCTTGGGCGGTAGGCCAGACGCGTGGAGTGCCGCCAATACGTTGGGAACAAAGTCGGATCGCCGCACTTGGTGGGCTGAAACATTAATGGCCACGACCACGTTAATTTGTTTTTCAGAAAAAATCACAGCTTGGCGACAGGCTTCGCGGGTTACCCAATCGCCGATTTCGATAATCTGTCCTGATTTTTCAGCTATTGGCATAAAGTGAGCGGGCGTAATCAAACCATGTTCAGGGTGATGCCAGCGTATCAGCGCCTCCAGCCGCAGAAAGGGCTCGTGGCCCAGACAAACCTGGGGTTGGTAATAAAGTTCGAATTGATCTTCGCTGAGTGCCGTGTCGATGTCGTTTTCGAGGGTCAGGCGATTTAAGAATTGAGAATGGATTTGCGCATTAAAATGCTGATACTGATTTCGCCCCAGTTCTTTGGCGTGAAACATCGCCAGATCTGCATGCTTCATCAAGGTGGTGGCATCGCTGCCGTCATCAGGAAAAAAAGCAATACCGATGGTGGCGGATAGCGTGACCTGGGTATTGTCGATGGTAATAACAGGATCGAGGGCGTCCAGTAAGCGTCGCGCGATGGTTTCGGCTTTTTGCCGGTGGTCTACATTGGCAATGACAGCAAATTCATCGCCACCCAGGTGCACCAGAATATCGCCTTGCTTTACATTATTGTTCAGTCGAGCGGCGAAGGTACTTAGTAAATAGTCACCGGCATGATGCCCCAGGCTTTCATTCACCCGTTTAAAATGATCCAGATCGATGTACAGCAGCGCGAACGACGTTTGATTGAGGGCGCTGATCTCGACCTGATTGGTCATCTGCTTCCAGAAATAGTGCCGGTTGGGTAAGTGGGTCGTTAAATCCAGCTCGTTTGCCGCTTCTACTTCCAGGGTGTTTCTGCAAATAGTGCTGATGTCATTGGCAATGCAGATGTATTGAGTGACCTGTCCGGTGCTGCTTTTAATGGGGCCCAGTGATAATCGGATGCGTTTTTTGATGCCGTTCAAATCGGTTGTGGTGAAATCACCTTCCCAGTAAGCGCCATTGGCCACTGCCAGTTCAAGCTCGGGATAGGCATTCTGTGCCTCGGTTATCCAGGTATCCAGCACCGAGTGAGTCAGGCTGCTGTTTTCACTGTCATGGTAATAGATGTTGTGCAGTGCGCGGTTCATTAAATTCGAATGACCGTCGGTGTTGTGTATTAGTATGGCGGAGCTGTAGTGTTCAATGGTTTCCTGAAGATTGGGCTGCGGAACAGGGCTGGCGAGTTTGTTGGCAATGACCGATTGGAGTTCTCGCTGCTGCCGATTCAGCTCCAGCATCAGTTTCTCGTTCTCCAAAGCAATATCGCGGGCGCGTTGATAAACGCGATGCTGCTCGGCAAAGCTGTCGCTAATATCCGTAATCACTAAAACCGGCTTTTCGCCAAGCGACAATGCGACTGCTTGTAATTGGTGTTCGTTGCCTCCGGTATCGTATTCTGACCAGATGCCGGAATCGATCGGTAATTCCGAATGACGCTCCCAATGCGCCCGAGCATCTACTAAAAAGTTTTCCAGAAATGGGCTTCGCTTGGCCAGGTCATACCACATCGCGCCATCATCCGGAAACATCGCTTGAAACCAATCCGGGAGTGAGCCGACAACTTTGAAGCCAAGTTCATGCTCAAACTCCAATACGGCAATTTTCAATTTGCAAAGGACATCCGGCAACAGGGTACTCATGATTTTTGTTCCAAGCTGGGAGCCATCATCATTGTGGTCAGTTTCTTAAAAGCCAACTCGACGTGTTTACCGGTTCTTGCGCTGGTTTCAAAGACGGTCCAGTGTTGTTTTATTTCAGGGGGTAAATCGTCGAATTTCAGGTGCTGTTCGGACACCAGGTCGGTCTTGTTGAGGAGAAGTATAAACGGCTGATTGCCGAGCTGTTCGACTGCCATTTTCTGCAACTCAAGCAGGGTCTGAAAGGTTTGCGGACGGGTACTGTCGGCAACCAGTATGTAGCCGGAAGCGCCTCTCAGATAGGATGGGCTCGGACTACTGAATTCGTCTTTTCCTTCCAGGTCCCAGATAATGAGTTTGATATCCTGGTCATTGCAGTGGATTATTTTACTATCCACTTTGACGCCGATAGTGGTGTGGTACTTTTCATTAAATATACTGTGTACAAACTGCCTGGTGAGGCTGGTTTTACCCACTGAAAACGAGCCGAGCAAACAGATTTTCTTACTGATCAGGGTGTCCATGAGGCGGGTTCCGAACTCAGTATTTGGATCGTTACGATGCGCTGGTCTTCGGTGGGCATGTCCAGAGCGTTAAGGTGACCCACTCCCCAAACCGTGATCAGGTTTTCAGAGAGTCCATTTGTCGTCAGCAGGTCGGCCACCGCTTGAGCGCGGTTGCGACTGATGGCCGCGTTGGCGGTCGGGTCGCCGGAAGGATCGGCAAATCCAGTAACGACAATTTGGTGGTGCTTGATTCCGAGCGTAGTAGCGAGTTCGGCGATGCTTTCAAGCGAATTAACCAGTAGCGGAATTTTATTGGCTTCTTCAATGGATAATTGGTTTGAGTCCACGCTGAAATACAGCCTGGTGGATTGTACTTTCGCCACCAGCTCGCGCCAGCGCTGGCCGGCCGTCGGCTCGGGAGCGGTCTGAATCGCAGTGGGATGCAACGGCGCAGAATGGGCCTCGATGCCGACCTGCCAGGGAGCCGTGTCCATGGCCGCCAGCAACGCTTCGGGGGGTGGGGTTGCCGGGTCCCGTAATAGAACGAAATTCAACTGTTTTCCGGTTTGGCTTTGATTAATCAGAATGTAGTCCGGCTGCTTTTTAATGGCCTGCACGATATCGGCTTTTTTCTGCTCTGCGTACCACCAGTAGCCGAATTTCAGGCAGCAGCCGATGATCAATAAGCTAACTAACCCGTAGGCGAGCCAGGGTTTGCGACGAGGTTTTTCCTGGGCTTTGTGAAGCAGGCATGTGCTGAGCAGTGGCTGGGCTTCAGTGAAGGGCGTTTTATTGCCATCGAAGTACTCTAACTCGGAGAAAAAGCGCTGATGAATGACCTCCAGGGTTTCATTCAAATTATTAACCAGAGCCGGCGTTACACTGCCTTTGACTTTTGCTGCGAGCACCGCCATTGGCCCGACGATGATTTCAATCGTGTGTTCACCAAAACGAATGCTCTCAATTCGCGAGCCCGGTTGTTTGAATGAGTCGGAAACAAAATCATTGATGGCGGTGAGCATGGACGTCACTAATTCGGTATCTTCGCTGATGACGGATTCGGTATTGGTTTCGGCAATCAGCAGGCCGGTGTCCTTATGAATTAACAGCACCTGGTCCACTTGATAAAGCAGAGTTTTCAGTAAAGCAAACTCGCCGTAACTGATGCCCGATCGCCATGCTGCTATACGCCACCACCAGGCTTTCATGCTCAGGCTCTGGCTCAATATGTCATTGAGGTTATTCATCATTTCCGCAAGTGCAGCAGCAACTGACTTGCGAATGGCTGGGCCGATAATGGGGTAGAGCACATTGGTGATTCGATGTGGCTGCTTCTGGATCATCTGATCCAAGCTGGCAGTCACAGCAGGCTCAATGGCCTGCTGCACACCCTGGTCCGTTTGCGCTCGTTGCTGGATCGCTTCGGCAACCACCGCAGCTACCCTGTCGGTTTCTGATTGCGCGGCGATAGAGCGAAGCGCGCGGCTGTAATCCGGTCCCAGAATTAATTGTTGCAGACGATCGAAATCATCACCCAGTGGCTGCGCAGTGGTTTCAGCAGAGCCTTGCACCTGCGGGTCTTTCACTCCGGCCATGGTTAAATCTGCTCATCAACGCTTAAATTATTTGCCATGCTTGAGAGTAGATTTGCCAGCATTTTCCGATCGGTTTTATTGTTTTTCAGATCGTTGGACGTGGCCGCAAGCTGATCAGCTAGTTCCTGATGATTGTCGGCCACCTGACCGGACAGAGTTGTAATATCCTGCGCCAGGTTTTTCGCTTGCTGGGTGTGTTTTTCATCAAGAGCTTCAAGCCGTTGACTCATTTCTGCCAGTCGCTGCTGGGTGTCGTCCTGCAGTTGTTTTAATGCACTGCTGAAGGCAGATGCCATATCCTGCAATTGTTGTTGCAGGCGATATTCGAGCTCTTCTGCGCGTTGATGAGTTGCCCTTAGTTGTTCCCCGAACAGGAGATCCCGTATTTCATGCAATTGACGGCTAGCGTCTGCCGCGGCGGGCTTTGGGGCTTCGTGGGTCTGAGTCTGTGTGCTTTCCTGGACGGCGGTTTCCTTGCTCATTTTTTCCCCTTTTGAGCTATTTTCTGAATGATCTGGAGCCAGTTGCGTGAGTCACCGAATCTTCATCGAATCGTTGGCCGATATTAGTAGCATGGCATAAAAAAAAATCTAATCAATTTTTGTGATCAACAGGAGCGCAATAATGTCCAGATGCAGCTGAAAGCGCTTTGAAACGGGACTGTCGTGCAGCGGCGGTGCACATGCCCTGAACGGGGACAATCCGCTTCATGGGTCCTGGTAAAAGACCGAAACTTATAGATTGAACAATTATTACGCGGAAAAGCATTCGTGGTAAAGTAACACTTCGACGACCACATAAAAATAAATTCTAGGTGTTGAATGCAGTCTTCACGTAAACCTTGGTTCTCTTCACTTAATACTACCTTTGCAAAACTGGCAGCCTGGTCCTACCGTAATCGCTGGCTGGTGGGTGCCGTTAGCCTATTGATTTTAGTCGGATGTTCCTATCTTGCTCAGCAGGTCCGCACGGACAATAGTTTCGAAGCGTTTTTTGACGAGTCTGACCCCGCCTATTTGGCGTATCAGGTGCATCAGGAAAACTTCGGATCGGATGAAATTATCTACCTCATGTACGATGCTTCCGGCTATGAACACGGCGTGTTTAACCGCGAGCTGGTCAATAAAATACAGGATCTCACTGCGGAGATAGATAGCAAGGTGCCGTTTGTGCGCCGGGTTATGAGTGTCACCAATGCAGAGCTGATGATGGTGGATGGCGATGATCTGATTATCAGCAGCCTGGACGAAGAAATGCCGTTGTCTCAGAAGCGTTTGCTTGAGCTATCCAACTCGTTGAAAAAGCGTAAGTTATACGAAGGCAACCTCTACAGCAAAGATCTCGCCTGGGGCGGTATTCTGGTTGAAATGAGCCGCACCAGTACCGATCCCCTTGAAAAGATCCAATTCGACCCCGAGAAGGGCAGTGCCATGGATAATCTTTACCCCATGGTTTCCAATGCAGTATTAGAAGACATTCTCCAAAATCCGAAATACGCCGATATCCCGTTTTCCGTGTCTGGCGATGTGCCGTTGAATGCCGCGTATAACGAAATTCTGGTCGATGAACTCGGTTCGCTTGGGGTGGTTTGTCTGCTTATTATTGCCGTGATACTGGGGGTTTTCTTCCGGGGCAATCTCATTGCGGTCATCGCCCCCATCGGTGTTGTTATCCTTTCATTCGTAATGACCGTTGCTTTCATAGAAGCAATGGGCTGGCATCTGGATATGGGGTTCGGCATTGCCCCGGTTTTGTTGATGGCCGTGGGCATTGCCCATGCTGTTCACATCACGTCGGAATTTCTAATACTGGCGCGACGTTATGAAGATCGGGAAAAAGCACTGTATGAGACCCTGTATCTGGTGGGCACACCATGCTTGCTTACCAGTATTACCACCATGGTGGGGTTTGCTTCCATGAGCTTGACGCCCATCAGAACCGTTGCTCACGCTGGTATTTACATGAGTTTCGGTGTGCTTTCTGCCTTTTTTCTATCGGTTGTGTTGCTCACCTTCTTTCTTTCTTTTATGAAAACCCCGGCTACCCGGCAACCCGCGAAACCGGCACCTGCGACTCTGAATAATCTGCTTAGGGGGTGCGCGCAATTCACGTTGAACCATAGCAAGATGATAATGAGTCTTTTTCTGATTGTCTTGGCGGTATCATTCTGGGGTATCAGTAAGCTTCGGATCGATTCCAATTGGCTGATGGATTTCACCGACAGAGTACCGGTAAAAGTCGATGCGGTTAAAATCGATAATACGATGACAGGCCTTAACCCGTTGGCCTTTTTGCTGGATACAAAAAAAGAAGGTGGCGTTAAAAATCCGGAGTTTTTGAAAGAACTGGAGCGTTTGCAAGCGGAAGTAGAAACCCATTTTCCTCTCGTCAGAAAAACCACGTCGATTGTTGATTTGGTCAAAGAGCTCAATCAGAGCATGAACAACGACGATCCGGCTTACTATCGCATTCCCGATAGCCGTGAATTGGTATCCCAATATCTTCTGGTGTATGAAATTTCCGGAGGAGAAGACCTACGCTCATTCGTATCCGAAGACTACTCAAAAGCATTACTCCAGATTCGTGCGCAACTGGTATACGCATCGGAGCTGCAGTCGTTTGAGCAGCAGATGAATACCTATTTAGCCGCTCATCCGTTAACGGAAAGTGAAAAATCCACGACTGGGATGGGTTCGCTTTTAATTACATTGCTTACTTATATAAACTTCAGTCAGATAGAGGGCCTGTCTATTGCGGTGATCGCGATAACGCTCGTTATTTCCGTTATTTACGGGTCACTAAAAATGGGATTGGTGAGTATGATCCCGAATTTGGGCCCTATTGTTGTGGTGGCGGGATTGATGGGGTTATACGGCGTTGTGCTCGACACAACAAAATTATTTATTGCGACCATTGCACTGGGAATCGCGGTAGATGACACGATACACTTGGTCACCCGCTTTCGATTGGAATTTCAGAAAGTAGGCAATTACCGCCAAGCCTATGTCAATGCAGTTCAGGAAGTAGGAAGGGCTTTAATAATCACGACGCTGAGTCTTGTTTTGGGCCTTTGTGTACTTTTACTGTCATTGATGTCAGCTCAAGTCTGGTTTGGCCTGTTGTTGGCGCTCGCAATGGTGTTGGCATTGATTTTCGATATTTTCATTATGCCTATTTTAATAATAGGGTTGAAACCGTTTGGACCCGAACTAACAGCGGCATTGTCCGCCGAAAGTTCCGATGACTCCACCCCGATGAAGGGTGATGAGATATAACAAGGACTGTTCACAAAAACTCTTATAAATGAACGGATTGACTATTATGACTTTAACTTTTATTCAGTGGTGGCTTAGCTGCTACGCGATCCTGATTTCTATTTATTTCGGCTTAGGCTGGTTCATCAGTAACGACATCAAGACAACGCGTTTGGCGAAAATCCAAAAAGATAAAGATCTAAAGCCGGAGTTGGTCAAACGCGATATCAAGCAGAGTGTTAAATCACTATTGCTGATATCGTTTTTCGTGGGTAGCGCTATCTGGTTGAATCAGGAAGGGTATACTTTGGTGTCCGCCTGGGAACCTTCGATCCTTTCTTTTGTGCTCTGGCTGTTGGTGTCCATGTTTTTATATGACACCTGGTTTTATTGGGTACACCGGATAATTCATACCAAGCGTTTTTATAGGCGTATTCATCTGTGGCACCATCGCTCCAAATCCCCTGTGATCTGGTCGAATAACAGCGACACTTTATTAGATGGAGTTCTGACACAAAGCTATTGGGTGTTCGCGGCTTTGGTTCTACCGATGCCAACCGCGTTGGTGATACTGGTTCATAAAATATATGACCAGGTAACCGGCATGCTTGGCCACGCCGGTTATGAGTACGGTGGCATGCTCACCATGCCGCCGTCACCTTTTGCTGCGGTTACCTTTCATGACCAGCACCATGAGCATTTCACTTGCAACTACGCGACGCAGTTCCTGTTCTGGGACAAACTGATGGGCACATTGCACCCGGATTATAACGACGTGACGGCCCGTAATTTAAAATCACCGCAACAATCCACCCAAGACAAAATCGAAAATACCTAAGTCGCTTCTGGTGGCGGTGCCCTTGTTATTAATAGTCGACAGTCGGCTTGTAACAGGGCATTCGTCCCATTAACGGGCGCGATTCGTTCATTTCGGACAAACAGTCGTTCGCCTGTTGATTAAGTTTCCTCAGCATCTCCAGGTTTTCTTGTTTGCGTTGTTTCAGCGACAGTGCGTCATCGGAATACTGCAGCGCCATGGTCTGTCCGCAGCGAACGGTAATTTTGGGGAAGGCTAAAGGATAGGAATAGAAAAGATCGATATATATATTGGTAAATAGAAACAGAAGCCAAGCGATCGGAGAACTCATGAGCCCGGTGAGATAAAAAACGTATAGATTGACAAAGTGGTTTAACGAGAGCGGAAACCCTGGCCAGAATTCGCCACCTCTTAATCGTATCAGTCCGCTATAGCGAAAAATAAACTTGCTCTCCCACAGAATCGGAGTGACTTCATGGGCCCCTGCAACGCAAATGGGATAAGCGTTCACTTTCAATGGGGCTGCTGCATGTACAAACCAGGTTTGTGGTTTTTTAATGAATTCCCCGTTTCGATATTGAAGTTTATACATGCGGGTTTGATTGCGATGCCAGATTGAACGCAATTGATCGGTGTTTCCTCCCGGTGGCAGTATTACCCACTCGCCGGCCTCAAGGCAGCTTTGTACTGTTTTAATGGATGACACCTTGAACCCCAGGCGACGCGCATTTTTTCCGATAATGGGGATGCCGAATACCCGGGCATCTGACATAAAAGCAATGGTTTTGCGTTGGCCACACACGACGTACCAAAAGTAGCAGGTAATGAAGATGTCGAGTATTCCCCAGAAGCCATTACTGTGATTCGCAACCCAAATGCCGGGGTTGTCAAAATCAACGTGGGAGAACATGTCCTTATTTAATTTGCAGCGAAAAATTTTTTTAATAACAAACTCGCTGACTTTGGAAAACTTGAGACAAAAATCTAAATCTGATCCGGGGCCGTCAATCGGAATGCTTTGGAGTTTATTCATTTTGTTACTTCATTCTATTTTCATTATTGTTTGTGGTCATAGTAAACCGAATCGCACGGCTTAGTTTAACCGGAATGTGTGTTTTAGTTGAGTTAATGTAACCACGCCGTACTATTATATCTTTCTTTAAAAACCCTGTGATACATTCAACACTGACTCGAAAAACAAATAAAATAATTAAGAAGAAAAATAGTTTATAGCTGAATCAGCTTAGATAAATAAAAATAAGAGGTGAAAGTATGGGTGTTCTCGGCGATACAGATATAGAACCTATCGAACAGAATCTGGAAGACTTCAATCTGAAGGACTTCGTCAATGTTCAGTCACAGCTGGAAGAGCGCGTTCTGCAGTTTAACCAAATAAGAGATGTCTACGGTAACGATTATCAAAAGCTTTACCGCAGAGAGTTTATTTCCCCAATGGACAACGAATTGAACCTCGCGATTCCGGATACCGGCGAGTTGCGGCGCGTGGTGATGTTTGGCTCTAATAATTATCAAGCGATGGCTGGCGATTCCAGAGTAAGGCAGGCGATGAAGGATGCCATCGATGTTTATGGGGTTGGGGGTGCGGGTTCGCCGCTGTTGTGTGGCACATCCACAATGCACAGTTTGCTGGAAAGAAATATGGCGAGCTTTAAAGGCAAGGATGAATGTATTCTGTTTTCATCAGGCTATTCCGCCCAGCAGGGGTGGATGAAAGCGTTGCTGGACAAAAATGATATCGTATTTATGGATGCCTATAGCCACACCTCGTTTAATGAAGGCCTTACCTTGACGGGCGTCAAAAAAGTGCCGTTCAGGCACAACAATCTTGAAGATCTTGAACGTAAATTAAAAGCATTCCGCAAGCGTCGCAAAACCGCCTGGATATTTGTGGAGGGCGTGTATTCCATGCACGGCGATACCGTTGATCTGAAGCAAGTAGTCGCGTTAAGCAAAAAATACGATTGCAAGATTGCGGTTGATGATGCCCATGGTGTGGGTGTGTTGGGCGAGACTGGTCGGGGTATTGAAGAGCACTGTGGTGTGGATCCGGCTGATATCACTATTTCGATGGGTACGTTTAGTAAAGCCTTCGGAGCCGTGGGAGGGTATGTTTGCGTTTCAAAGTTCTATTCTGATTACATTCGATATATGGCGAAATCGCATATGTTTTCCGCCAGTATTCCGTCGCCGATTGCAGCCGCTATAAACGAGGCACTTAATATTCTTCGGGAAGAACCTGAGAGAGCGAAACAGCTTCACGACAAGGTTGATTACCTGGTAAACGGATTGCGGCAAGTCGGTATAGAAACATCCAGTCAGTCGGCCATTGTACCGATTGCCATCCCGGTAGGTGCCAATGCACGAGAGCTTGCGGTGGAATACGACAAGGAAAACATCTTTGTAAACCTTGTGGATTATCCCGCTGTTCCATTGGACCAGCAACGATTCCGGGCCACTGTTATTGTGTCCCATACGAAGCAGGATCTGGATAGGTTGATCAGCGCTACGCAGCGAATTTATTCGCAATACGGGCTGTTGTGATTATCGCAATGTCGTTCTGATAATTACTTCCTATTTGCGATTTTCTGGTATGAGCCAATTTGAGACCTATGATAAATACACCAAAAACCATTTTAGTCGTTGGGGCGTCTTCGGGGTTCGGGAAAGCGTGCGCTGATTTGTTGGTAAGGGATGGACATAAAGTTTACGGCACCAGCCGGCGGGCGGAACCCGCTGGGGCCAACATGGATAAATTTCCTGTTATGGTGCCGATGAATGTTCAGCAGGATGACTCGGTTGCCTCTGCTATCGAACAGATTATCCGCCTCTCCGGGCGCATTGATGTGGTGATTAACAGTGCGGGTATAGGCTACGCCGGCTCTGTTGAAGACATGTCGATGGTTGAATTCAAAGATCAACTGGAAACTAATTTCTTCGGAGTGGTTCGGGTTACCAAAGCCGTGTTGCCTCATATGCGGGAGCAAGGCTGTGGTTTGTTTATCAATATCAGCTCTATTGGCGGGTTTATCGGTTTACCGTTTCAGTCTGCTTACAGTGCTTCAAAGTTTGCTCTGGAAGGTTTCACTGAAAGTCTGCGTCACGAGGTCAAGCCATTTGGCATCAAAGCCGTGTTATTGCAGCCGGGGGATTTCAAAACCGGGTTCACTAATAACAGATTGTTCAGCAAAGGGCAGACACCGAAGTCGGTTTACTATCAAGCCTGTACTGATGCCATCGAAACCACCATTGCCGGAGAGGTGAACGGCAAGTCGCCCGATGCGCTGGCAGTCAAGGTGGCCAGGTTGATTGAGCGTGAGCAACCTTCGGTTCGTTATACCTGTGGTCCTGCTATGCAGCAGTTGGCTGCGAGGGCGAAATACTGGATGCCTGCGCTGTTGTTCGAGCGGTTAATTGCCAACGAATTTAAAAAATAAGGAAGGATGCAGTGGGCGCTGTGTCCTGGGGATAATAATTAAAAAATGGACAATCAAATGAAATCAAAATTATTCGGGGTAACGCTACTTACCCTCGCTATCAGTGTGCTGCCGGGCTGTAAGCTTCCTGGTGCAAATTCGATGAAAATGAGCCTGCCGGGTATTGAGCCGGCTACCAGTTTTTACGCCAATGGCTTTCCCACCGATCTACGGGTTGATGAGCAAGGCCATGTGGATATTCACGATTTTCCGAGGCAGTACCATTTTTTGACGAAAAAGTATGTCAATAGCGTCAACGGAATGGCTGAACGATATCACACTGTCATGCCGGTTTATCTTCCGTTCACGAAAGCCATTGATGTTGATTCAATGTCGGACTGGGATACGGATTATGCTTCTCCTGACGCCCCTATACAGTTGATCGATGTGGATCCCGATTCTTCAGAATATGGTCGTCGCTTTCCCCTAAGTCTTTCCGTTACCAAAACCGCTGACCAATACCGCCCGCGTCACCTTTTACAGGTTTACCCCACCATGGGTTTTGCGCTGCGCCCTGATACGACTTATGCGTTGATTGTGACGGACGAGACGCCGTTAGCAGAGATCAATTATTGGCAGCAGGATCCCCAGCTCGGGGCGGTGTTGGGCGTCGCCAGTGACGATATCCAATTGCCGGAGGCAGTAAGCAAAACCTACCAGCCTTTGCGCGATTTTCTTAATGCAGAAAATCTTGATCCGCAGCACATTGTGGGTGCGACGGTGTGGACCACAGGTGATCCGGTTGCGCGCTTTTATCAAGGCGCGGCCCGGATCGCAGAAAAAGCGCAGCAATTGGATCAGCTTCCTGTGAGTAATGTGGAAGCGTTAGTGGATTACCCTGAGTTCTGTGTGATTCGCGGCGATGTTGAGGTGCCCGGTTATCAGAAGGGCGTTGTTCCTTTTGTATTAAAAGGCGGGCAAATCGAGTGGGATCAAAGCGGTGCTCCGATTGAGCAATACCACCGCACCACGGAGTTTGTCGTTACGATTCCAAAAGATATGACCATGCCAGAGAACGGCTACCCATTATTGTCCTATGTCCATGGCGCCGCAGGCATTGCGCGGCAGGTTTATGAGCGTGGCGACTTTGATTACTACGACCTGACGCGCTATCCCTACTATATTGCCAAGGAAGGGGAGGGCCCCTCCCAGATTGCCGCACAGCGGGGATGGGCAAGCTCCGGGTTTGGCGGCCATTTATCCGTGGATCATCTGCCGGAATGGGGTGTCGCGACGATCCCTGCCGGATTTAACCCGTTTAACCCGGATGCCTTCAGTAATAACTATGTCACGATCACCTGGGAACAAATTTACTTTCGCAGAATCCTGCAGCAGCTCCGGGTTGATCCGGACTTGTGTCCGGAGGCGGATGTGGGTGCCGGTCAAACCGCGTTCCGGTTTGACACTAACAACGAAGTCAGTATGGGGCAGTCGCTTGGCGTATGGGGCGCGGCACTAAAAATAGTGGCAGATCCAAAACCCTACAAAGGATTAATACTGGGCGGTTCAGGCGGCACTTGGACGAAGACCATGAACAGTAGCGCGATCTACCGGCTTGGTTTCAATACTTTGGTGGTTAATCAACTCCCTTTTCAGGGCTTTGATGACGCGCATCCTTTTTTGATGCTGGCTGAGTGGGCTTTTGGTGCGACAGACCTTTCTCTGAATATGGAAAATATGATGAAGTACCCCACCAAGGCGCCACCCGATGTGATTGCTTTCTCCGGTTTTCATGATGAAATATTTCCGGATACAGCGCAGCGGGTAACGTACATGGCCTTGGGAGCGGATTTGTTGGGAGAAGATATTGGCAGCAAGCCAAACAATACGATGATGCCGCATATGGAACTGGCCGGTGCCAATCAATTGGCCTATCCGGCCTCTCAGAACTTTCAAACGCCCTACGGCGACCGGCTCAACGTTGTGATGCGTTATCGAGGTAAGAATATTGCGTTGCTTAACAGCGGCCATGAAGTCATGTTCGAGGACGATGAAATCAAGCACCAATACGGCTGTTTCCTGGAGTACCTGAGTAACGGTCAGCCACCGATAATGAGTGTGGGTACCCTTCAGGGTGACGCGTGCCTGTGACGCGCATTTGAATGGCGGTCTGGCCGGGAGCAGGGGTAAGTTCTCCGCTCCCGGCCAAACTGCCTACATCGAAATACACATCAATCGTTTTGCGCTTGATCATCGTGGCTTTGCTGGCTCCGTGGTATTGATCAGATTCGCAATGTCAGAATGTTTCCACCCACGGCCGCAGGTCTAATTCGTGGGTCCAGCAGTCCCGCGGTTGGCGATACAATTGCCAGTATTGATTAGCGATGTGTTGTGGGTTCAGTATGCCGCCATGTTCTTTCTTGGCGTTGGCACCGATATTAGAAATCACCGCGTCAATCTCACCGATTTGATCTTCCGTGTAACGAAACAGCTTGACCATTTCGTCTTCATCGCGCGCGTCGCAGCCGAACGCATGGATGTTGCCGCCCTGGTCTTCGATCGTGTCCACCAGGGGGAGTAAGGCCTCGCGCTGACGGCGGGTGGCGACCACCGTTAACCCCTCAAGGGCGAAGCGTGTTGCTATCGCGCCGCCGGTGGCATCACCGGCGCCAATGATGATTGCAACTGGAGTTTTCTGCGGTTGAGCCATGGCGTCTTCCTCGTGGGTTCTTTTTGGAACTTGTCAAGCTAAGTTGATCAAGCCGATAAGGTTCAATCGTAGTTTGAAATAGAAGTTTAGGTTATGCGTTGGAAGAATTTGGACCAGGAGCCCTGTTCACTGGCCTGCACCTTGTCGGTGATTGGGTGCCGCCTGGATCAATCCTCAATATAGCGGTGGTTTAGTCTGAACCGGTAGCCTTATTCAGGTATCTTGGCAGCGGACCATTACTTCAATACACTAAGCCTTTGCAACCAGCCTTCCACTTGTTGCGGGATAAAATGCCTGTCAAAGCCAAGCCCGCCAGTGTACCCCTATCCTGTGTCTCCTTGAGTACGAGTTCTGAAATCAAACTATGAATCAGAAAGATAGAATAGTCGCTGAACCTAATGAAATGAAACGACGTACCCGGGACTTTGACTGGGCGGCAACGCCTCTCGGACCGCGTGAGCAATGGCCTCAGGGACTGAAAACGGCAGTCGAAATCATGCTTGGCTCGCGCTACGCCATGTGGCTTGGCTGGGGTCCGGAATTAACCTATTTTTACAACGATGCCTATGCAGAAATGACGCTCGGAGCCAAGCATCCCTGGGCGCTCGGGCGATCGGCAAAAGACGTCTGGTCGGAAACCTGGGCCGATCTCGGTCCGCGGGCTGAATCCGTGTTACAAACCGGTGAGGCGACCTGGGATGAGAGTTTGATGTTATTCCTGGAGCGACGCAACTTTCTGGAGGAAACCTATCACACCTTCTCCTATAGCGCGTTGTCCGCAGACGATGGCAGCATCGGCGGCCTGTTATGTGTTGTTACCGAAGACACCGAGCGGGTCATTGGCGAGCGTCGCCTAAACACCTTGCGGGAGCTTGCCGCGCGCACTGGTGAATCGGTGCGGACGGTGACGCAGGCATGTCAGGATGTTGCCCGGGTGCTGCAAAATAACCGTAAGGATCTGCCAGTCGCATTGGTTTATCTTTTAGAACACGACGGCCAGTATGCAACCCTGGAAGGGGTCAGCGGAATCGATCCGGCGTCGCCGATGTGCGTCAATAGAGTCGATTTATCCGACCGTCGTGTTCACTGGCCGTTTCAGGAGGTGGTGGAACGGGGCGGCGGTGTCGAGGTCGGCAATCTGGGGCATCACTTTGGCGAGGCTCCGGCGGGCATCTGGCCGGAAGCGCCGCAAAAGGCCATGGTGCTGCCTTTGTCGAAACCCGGCCAACACCAGCTCGCCGGATTTCTGGTGGCGATGGTCAGCCCGAGACTGGAGTTTGACGATGCCTACCGGGGGTTTTTTGAGCTTGTGGCCGGGCAAATAGCCACGGCGGTTGCTAACGCCCGGGCCTATGAAGAGGAACGAAAGCGCGCCGAGGCATTGGCGGAATTGGACCGCGCAAAAACCGCCTTCTTTTCCAATGTCAGCCATGAGTTCCGCACGCCCCTGACATTAATGTTAGGTCCGATAGCGGACCTATTGAATGGGGCGGGGGAACCGCTACCGGGCGCGGTTAAGACAAACCTGGAAGTCGTAAACCGGAACGCCCAGCGTTTGCTGCGGTTGGTGAATTCGTTGCTGGATTTCTCCCGCGTCGAAGCGGGACGCAACAACGCGCTTTTTCAACCGACGGATATCGCCCGCTTCACCATTGATCTGGCCAGTGTATTTCGCGCCGCACTCGAGCGAGGTGGATTAGAGCTGATAATAAACTGTCCGCCGATGCCAGAGCCGGTGTATCTCGATCGGGAAATGTGGGAAAAAATTGTTCTGAACCTGCTTTCCAACGCCTTTAAATTTACCTTTGAGGGCAGTGTGTCTGTTTCATTACAGGCCCATGAAGACGGAGTCGAGTTGTGTGTTCAGGATAGTGGTACTGGCATTCCCCAAGACCAGCTGCCTCATTTGTTTGATCGGTTCCATCGCATAGAGAATGCCCGCTCGCGTACCCACGAAGGCAGCGGCATCGGGCTGGCGTTAGTGCAGGAATTGGTGAAGTTGCACGGTGGGAGTATTAAGGTAGAGAGCCAGATCGGCACAGGCACCCTGTTTTCAATATACATTCCGTTGGGTAAACATCATTTGCCTGCCGAACAAGTTGCCGAGTCTGCCCCGGCACCGTTAGCCGAAGGCAGCGCCTCCCGTTATTTGGAAGAAGCGCTACGCTGGCTTCCGGATGAGGCGTTGGGCACGGTGTCTGCTACCCGGAGCATGGCGGCGGATCAAGACACAATCGAAGACCAGCGTCAGCTGATATTGGTGGCTGATGATAATGCGGACATGCGGGAGTACATCGTACGTTTGTTATCGGAAAGCTACCGGGTGGTCGCTGTTGCGGATGGCGAAGCGGCATTGAAGGGGATTCGCCGCACGCGGCCGGATTTGGTGCTAAGCGATGTGATGATGCCCGAACTGGACGGATTCGGGCTTCTCCGTGTGCTTCGCGATGATCCGGATTTGCAACAGACGCCCGTGATTATGTTGTCCGCACGGGCGGGAGAGGAAAGTCGTATCGACGGTATGGAAGCCGGCGCCGATGACTATCTGGTTAAGCCCTTTAGCGCACGGGAGCTGTTGGTGCGTGTGGATTCCTACCTCAAAATCAGCAAACTAAGGACCGAAGCCGCCAGACAAGTGCGTGAAAACCAGTTGAAGTTACGACTGGCGCTTGAAGTTGCCCGTATGGTGCATTGGGAGTGGGATCAGGCAACGGACAAGCTTGAATTGTCACAAAATGCTCAGACCGTTTTCGGTGTGTTAGCGGAGCCCGGCATCCAGAATCTGCAAAGCGTATTTGAGTTAGTGCATCCAGATGATCGCGCGTTTGTCCGTGCAGCGATTGAAAAAGCAGCCGCCAGCGGCAGCGAATTTCATTTTGAATTCCGCATCCAGCGGCCGGACAACGGCGAAACCGTTTGGTTTGAACAATGGGGCTATGCCATCGTCGACGAGTCCCGCAATAGTGTTCGTGTTGATGGTGTTGCGATGGATGTGACTGAGCGCAAGGTTTCGGAAACCGCCTTGCACAAAAGTGAAAACCATCTGCGGGCAGTCATTGAAAACACGCCTGAATGTATAAAAATTGTCGATAAACAAGGCACACTGCTGCAAATGAACGACGCCGGGCAGCAGATGATTGAAGTAAGCAAGGGCGCGCGAGTGATTGGTGGTTGTGTATACGATCTTATCGCACCGGAATACCGCGACGCGTTCAAGGCCTTTAACGAACGAATCTGTGCCGGGGAACGTGGTGAGCTGGAATTCGATATCATCGGTTACCGGGGCACCCGTCGCCATATGGAATCCCATGCTGTTCCCTTAAAGCGCTCAAACGGGGATTTCGTGCAGTTAGCACTGACCCGGGATATTTCCCCACGCCGACGTGCGGAAACCGCTCTGCGAAATGAGCGAGACCTGCTTTCCATCACTCTTCGCAGTATCGGGGACGCGGTTATCGCCACCGACAGTCGAGCCTGTATTACCAATATGAATGCCGTCGCAGAGGCGCTTACCGGGTGGACGCTCAAGCAGGCATTGGGACAACCCCTCGAATCCGTATTCCGCATTATAAATGAAACCTCGCGGGAAAAAGTCGAGAATCCTGCATTGAAGGCATTGCGTGACGGTGTGGTGGTCGGATTAGCGAATCACACTCTTCTCATTCATAAGCTCGGTCATGAATTTCCGATTGATGACAGCGCTGCGCCAATCATTAGCCACGATGGTAAGTTGCTGGGTTGTGTGTTGGTGTTCCGTGATATCAGTGAACGCAAAATTATGGAAAATGCGCTACGCGAAAGCGAAGCGCATTTCCGGCATATGGCCGACAATGCGCCTACCATGCTCTGGGTTTCGGACCCGGAAGGGGCTTGCACTTTTCTTTCCCGGGGGTGGTACGAATACACCGGGCAAACGGAAACGGAGGGTTTGGGGTTAGGTTGGCTGGCAGCCGTTCACCCGGGGGACCGCGACCGAATTGGCGCGATCTATCGCGATGCAAACCGTGAGCAACGGGAATTTTCATTCGATTACCGGTTAAAAGGCCATAATGGAGAGTATCGTTGGGCCATCGATACCGGACGGCCGCGTTACGATGCCCGGAGCAAATTTCTGGGCTTTGTCGGCGCTGTGTTTGATGTACATGAACGTAAGTTGGCAGAAGGCTTTCGTTCGGGGCAGGCACAGATACTGGAGATGATCACCACCGAGCAAAAGCTCGATACCATTCTTCCCGAGCTGGTCGGTTTGATCGAAAACCAGATAGCCGGTGCGCTGGGTTCCATTCTACTTTTGAATGCAAGCGGCACCCAGCTGGTGACCGGCTCGGCGCCGCGGCTGCCGGAGGCTTACAGTCAGGCCATCGACGCTATAGACGTGGGGCCGGATGCGGGTGCCTATGGTGCAGCAATCTATTCCAGGCGACGAGTCATTGTGGAAGACATAGGCAGCAGTCCCCTGTGGGAAGGGTTTCGCGAGCTGGCGCATGGTAGTGGTTTGCAGGCCTGCTGGTCCGAACCGATCACGGCAGCGGACGGATCGTTGCTCGGCACCTTCGCAGTGTATTTTAAACAGGTGCGCTGCCCGAAAGATGAGGAAATCAAAACCCTGGAATCGGTGGCACGATTTGCCGGAATTGCCATTGACCGGCCGCGAGCGCAGCAATCTCTGCGCGAGCGTGAGCAGCGTTTTCGCGTCTTCACACAGGCCACTTCCGACATGGTTTTCCGGGTCAGTGCTGACTGGCATGAGGTTCAGCAAATAGAGGGCCGAGCGTTTATCCGGGACGCGAACCGGCCATCGAACAAGTGGATAGAGAACTATATCCATCCCGACGATCTCACGACCGCGCTGGACGAGGTAACAAGCGCCTCATCGAACAAGCAGGTGCTTGAGTTTGAACACCGGGTTATTCGCCAGGATGGCGCGCTCGGCTGGACATTAACCCGGGCTATTCCGATCTTGAGCGAGAGCGGAGACATTATCGAGTGGTTTGGTGCCGCGACGGATATAACGGAAAGGAAGAAAGCGCAGGAAGCGCAGATACGCAATGCAGAAACCTTTGCAACCCTCGTTGAGCAATCGCCGTTGGGTATTTATGTGGTGGACTCCGATTTCCGTATTATGTTGGCCAGCCTTGGTTCGATGCCCGCCTTCCAGAACGTACAGCCAGTAATCGGGCGGGATTTTGCGGAGGTCATGCGCACCATTTGGCCGCCTTCCTTTGCCGAGGATGCCATTCGCATTTTTCGCCATACCCTAAACACCGGGGAGCCTTACCTGGCACCGAGTCTGACAGAGCAACGTAAGGATCTGGGCGAGCAACAGTCTTACGAATGGCAGGTCAATCGCATTGTTCTGGCGGATGGCAGATTCGGTGTTGTCTGTTATTACTATGATTCTACGCGGCTGCAAGCGGCATTGCAGGCGTTGGGAGAAAGCGAAGAACGCTTTCGTATGTTGGCTGATAATATGAGTCAGTTGGCCTGGACCTGTGAGGTGTTGGGCAAAGTAACTTGGTTTAATCAGCGATGGCTTGATTATATCGGCAAGCCGTTTGACGAAATGGAAGGCGAGGGCTGGCTACAAACAATTCATCCGGATCATCTTGACCAGGTGAAAGCCAGTATAGCGAACGCGCGTCAATCCGGTGAGGTGTGGGAGGATACGTTTCCTCTGCTGGGCGATGATGGCCAGTACCGTTGGTTTCTTTCACGGGCGATTCCGATTCGTGACGAGCGGGATATCATTGTTTATTGGTTCGGAACGAATACGGACATTTCAGAGTTGCGTGAGACGCAACAGTTGCTGCAGGAAGCAGACGAGCGTAAAAACGAATTTCTGGCGACGCTTGCTCATGAATTGCGGAATCCGCTGGCGCCCATCCGCACGGGGCTCGATTTTCTGCGAATGACCAAGGCAAACCCGGTCAACGTCGATGAAACCCTTTCCACAATGGAACGTCAGACGTTGCAATTGATTACATTGGTAGATGATCTGCTCGATGTATCACGCATTACCCGGGGCAAACTGGAATTAAGACGTGCATCAGTGGCCTTGTCGGATATCGTTAAAAGTGCGGTCGAAGCCTCTAATCCGTTTATCGTCGATTCGGGGCATAGGCTAACAGTGCGTTTGCCGGAAAGCCCGGTTTATCTGCATGCCGATCCGCATCGCATGGCGCAGGTCATTTCCAACGTTTTAAATAACGCAGCCAAGTACACGCCGGATGGCGGTGAAATTCAGCTTATGGTTATACCAAATGGGGGGTGGGTGGATATTTCCGTAACAGACAACGGGATCGGTATCCCCCCGGCGATGCTGGAGCGTATATTTGATATGTTCACTCAGATTGAGCACCCGATTGAAAGGACCTACGCCGGTTTGGGCATCGGATTAACCCTGGTGAAACGACTGGTGGAAATGCATGGCGGTCGCATTTCAGTACAGAGTGAAGGTGAACTCAAAGGCAGTAAATTCGTCGTTCGTTTGCCGGTTCTGCAGAAATCCAATACTGAGAGCGACCCTGTGCCGGTAGATCAAGCGTCGTTGGATATGACATCAGAATTGAGAATCGTGATCGCGGATGACAACAAGGATGCCGCCAGTACGCTGTCGCAGCTAATCGAAATACTGGGCCATGAAGTGTTTATTGCGCATGACGGTTGGGACGCTATTCAGTTGGCAGAAAAGGTTCAGCCCGATGTTATTCTGATGGATATCGGAATGCCCAATATGAACGGATACGAAGCCACTCGTGAAATTCGCCTGCGCCCCTGGGGTATTGGCATCACAATAATCGCGTTAACCGGTTGGGGGCAAAGTGAGGATCGCCGCAAAACCGCAGAGGCCGGGTTCGATCATCACCTGGTTAAACCGTTGGATTTGAATGAGTTAACGTCGTTGCTGTCGAACCTTTCCGGCTCGGTACGGGAACCGACGCAGGCGGATGAACTCAGTGATGGATAAACCGGATGAGGCTCGGGGGCCGTTGTTTATGTTGCGTAAATTACTTCTATTGTTAACCCTGGCTACAGCGATATTGTGGGGCCCGTTCGCAAGTGCGGATGCCATCCAGGATATCTGGACCGGGGAAAAAGTAGATTTGCCGGGTACTCGTGAAACCAAGCCCATCTCGGTCACCGACAACGCGCAAACCGATGCTGCGATTGAAGCGCGTTTGCAGAATATCTATTCCAATATTGATGAACTGAAATCGATCCAGGTGCAGGTTAACAGCGGCGTGGTGGCGTTGTCTGGCGAGTTGTTAACGACGGCAGCGCAAAACGAAGCGGTAAAACTGGCAGCTCAGGTAGAAGGGGTAGTGGAGGTTGAGGACAGCACCATTCGGGTGAAAACCATCAGTGTGCGTTTGCGACATGCCCTGGATAATTTCATCGCGCGTACGGATCAGTGGGTGGCTTATTTGCCTTTGCTGCTGGTCGCGTTGATTGTGATGATCGGCTTTTGGTTGTTATCCCGCTGGGTATTGCGTTGGGATGGTTTTTTTCAGCGCTTTTCCAAAAATGCATTCATCGTTGATCTGCTAAAGCAAGTCACCCGGGCCTTGTTAATTATCACAGGATTGTTCGTTGCGTTAGAGATTCTGGATGCGACTGCGTTGCTGGGTTCATTGCTCGGTGCAGCTGGATTGCTGGGTTTGGCTGTGGGTTTTGCCATTCGTGACACCGTTGAAAATTATCTTGCCAGTATTTTGCTGAGTGTGCGTCAGCCGTTTTCACCCAATGATCACATCGTGCTCGACAGCTATGAGGGTAAGGTGATTCGGCTTACATCCAGAGCCACAATTTTGATGACGTTTGACGGCAACCATGTGCGTATTCCTAACGCGATTGTATATAAAGGTATCATCACCAATTACACCCGTAATCCGGAACGTAGATTCCGTTTCCAGGTGGGTGTTGACACCAGTGTGGATCTGACGGCGGCCCGTTCATTGGCCATCAAAACTACATTGCAAACCGAAGGAGTGATTGCGTCACCGGCGCCAGCGTGCCACGTCGAAACCCTGGGCGATTCAAATGTGGTCTTAACCGTGTATGGTTGGACGGACCAGCAGCGGTTCGATTTTTCGAAGGTGCGCAGCGCCGTGATTCAGAATGTGAAAGATGCCTTTGATGCTGCCGATTTCGAAATGCCGGAACCGATCTATCGTTTGCGCGTGCAGGGAATGGCCGGGGGTATGATTGAAGACATGGCTGAGCATACAGGGCAAAGCAAAACGGAGCACAGAGTGAACGCTCCGGTTGCTGATATCCCTGCCAGCGAAGCGGTAACCCGGCAAATCAATCACGCAATCGGTGTCGAAAAAGACACGGAGCTGGATGCTAAAATTCAGCAGGAAGCGGCCCAGGAAACCGATCTGCTTAACGACAATGTAGCGAAAGAGTAAATGGTGGTAGCGTGCGGCGTTGGGCTTGTTACGGGTTCAGGTGTTATTGATTTGATTCAAAAAATATTGGATCTTCTGCGGCGTCAATTCGCAATCATTTAGGATGGGCAGCCCCGGCATACATTGTAACAGCGCCGTGACGAACAAGCCGCTACCCTGGTAAGTTATAACGTCAGTTTGATCCGTGGTGTAGACCGGAGTGGTATTAAAGCCGCAGCTGGGTGAACGACTTTGTACGATAAATCCTTTCAGTTCCGGATACGCGTTGGCGATACGCTGTCCCATCGAAAGCAGCCGCTCTGTCACATCCAGATTGGCAACATCCCTGCCCAATGCCCGGATTTGCCCGCCCGTCTGAACCAGGTTAACCGGTGGCCGCGGGATGCCCAGTCCGGCCATGCTTTCCGGACACAGTGGCAGCAGGTTCACAAAGGGCTGGATATGCTCAGCAACAATCCCGTTGAATTTGTCAGCGCCATCGTAGCGCACTTTGTTGCCGGTTAAGCAGCTGCTGATCCCGACCAGTGGCAAGGTCGGATTAAGTGCGTTCAGGGTCATCGGGTGCAGCTTCCTCATCCAGGTACGTTTGGGTATGGTGAACCTTAGATAAGACACAGTAAAGATCCTCTATAGTGAATCCGGCTGCGAGGCGGCCCGGAATGGCATAGGGGTCAATGATTCGACCCAGGAGTCCATTGTATGTCGTGGAAACAGATTGAACTCACACTCAAGCCCAGGCCGCGAGGTTTTCACCTGGTGATGCCTGAAATCCTGGCTGCTATCCAGGAACCGTTACGGGGTTATGAGACGGGTTTGGCCCATATCTTTATTCAGCACACGTCGGCCTCTCTTAGTATCAACGAAAATGCGGATCCCGATGTGCGGGCGGATCTGGAGTCCCATTTCAATCATATGGTGCCCGAAAACCAACCCTATTACCTGCATACGCTGGAAGGAAGCGACGATATGCCGGCGCATATTAAGCACAGTTTGCTGGGCAGCAGCCTTATGGTGCCTGTGCAAAAAGGTGAATTGGCGTTGGGCCTATGGCAAGGAATCTATCTTTGCGAGCATCGCAACCACGCAGGTAGTCGCCGTCTCATCGTGACACTTAATGGTGCCCTTATAAGTAAATAAGCATGAAAATCAATCGTTTTATGCGCTATTCGACATAAGAAGCGCAACATTGATAGCCAAAGGTTTGAATCCTAATTTGATTAGAAAAAATCATCATAGATCGTTAATTTGATAGAAAAAAACGCAATCGAAAAAATCAAAAATAAATTAGCAAACTGATCTGCGTCGACTATAAATAGTGATACCTCTTGACGTTGGTATTATTTTTGAGGACTCAAACATGTCTGACTACGATGAAAATCACGATACAAATGATGAACAATCCGGTGATTCTTCCAGCCGCTCAAAAGACGCCGGTATGATCACCTATGACGACGGACGCGATCGTTCGTTGAGCTCCAGGGATGCGGAGCGTCAAAAATTGCAACAGGACATGGAACGTTATTTAACTAGCGGTGGTCAAATCAAGCAGATTGATCGTAACGTGCGAATGGATCCACCACGCAGGCCTGAATCCAATTATGGTAGCCGCCCGATCTAAACAGTTTTAAGCCTTTACTCTTGTTGAATATTGTTTTGTTAATTTCTTTTAGCCCCGGTTATCCGGGGCTTTTTTATTTCACCTTGGTCTAAAGTGTTCATTGATCGTGCGGCTTTCACATGGTTGCCGATGGATTGCAGCCGCTTTCACGAATTCATAGACGCCGACCGCCAAGGTTAGAGCAGAACCTTCAGCGTTAACGATGCATTGCGTGCCTCGCCTATATTACCCGAAGTGTATCCTCCGCTGGCCCAGTACTCTTCGTTAAACAGGTTGTTGATGTTGCCGACCAGCGTCCAGGCTTTGCCTTGCATATCAAAATCGTAGCTAAAACCTGCGTTGACCACGGTGCGACCCGGTACGGACAATAGGTTGTCGTCACTGATATAGGTGTCACCAAAATACCGCACTGCACCGTGTACAGATAGGCTGGGGATATTCGGTATGGAGTATTGTGCGGTGCCGACCACCTGCCATTCGGGCGCGTTGCCGGGTGTGTTGCCTTCCAGGTCCGCACTGTCGGAGGACGTTTTTTCAATAGTGGCGTCAAGATAGGTGGCACCCAGACCCATATTAAGATTACGGGTAAATTGATAGGCCGCGGACATTTCGGCGCCTTGATACTGTACCAGCCCATCCAGGGTGAGATAGAGATCAGCATCTCTGGTGATGTCCGTCTCATTGACGCGATCAATCCGGAAAATCGCAGCGCTGTAATCCAACGCGTCCTGTTGCCGCTTGAAGCCGAATTCGGTCTGCTTGGAAACGGTTGCATCCAGCACTTCGCCGGCATTGGCGTAACGGTCTGCGACACGACTGCCCGGCTCCAATCCTTCGACGTAACTGGCGTAAAGGCTGGTTTGTAAGTCCGGCTTATAGATGAGCGCCAGCGTCGGACTGAGCTCACGGGTTTGGTAATCAGGCTTGTTTTCGTAGTCGGTGAAACGCAGGCCGGCAATGGCCTGCCAACGTTCGCTAAAGTGGACGGTGTCGCTGACAAAAGCGCTGCGCTGGACTATTTCGGGTCGGGCTGCATTGAGAGCGAAATCAGGTGTGTGGAGCACCCGATATGGCTCGGGTTCATAGATGTTGCCCGGGAATTCATCCGCACGATAGTCGAAGTCGCTGTATTGGGTTTTGTTGCGCTGCAAACCCAGACCGGCGACGAGTTCATGCTTCATTCCGAGCGCTGATAGTGTGGCTTGCAACATCGCCTGGGTGAAGAATGTGTCAAGTCGGCCGGCAAAGTTATAGATGGCTCCGCTGTAGTCGCCTGCCGCGTTTAATAGATCCGCAAACGCTTTGTTTGAGCTGTGATCTTTGCGCGAAAAACCAAGCTGGTAACGCAGCATCCATTGGTCGTCCAGGTGCCATTCGAAACCGGTCGAAGCCAGCAGTGTTTCGGACTTGTAGTAGGCGTTATCCACGTTCATATTGTCGTAATCGTAGGTTGGCGTGGGCAAGCGGCCGCCACTGCCGGAGACATCGTAGCGGTCGAGGTAAAACTGAAAAGGTTCGCCGGTATTGTTGCTGTCTTCATAAACCAATGTGGTTTGCCACAGCAACGAGCTACCGAATTGCTTATCCAGTGCAATGGAGGCGACGCTACGGTCGATTTCGCTGGCGTTGTAGGCGTCACCTTGTTCGGTTGCAAAATTCGCACGCAGTGCCCAGCCATTGTGCTTGCAATCCGCTGCTCGCTAATAACCGTTCCAGGGCCTCGCTCGGTGTGAAAGAGCCGGTCAAGCCCTGGGCCTGCTGTCCTTCTACTATTTCCGGTGTAAAGGAAACGGTGATCCCGGTTTGTGTGGAAAACCGGACCAGTGCCGCTTCGAGCGAGCTGGCGGGGATGGACAGCGCCACTGTTTGGGGTGTATCGAGTTGCTTCGGTGGCGTTTCTGGTTGAGCTAGCCCTGCTCGGGGTAGGGTTGCAATAGGAAGCAGCAGAGTAATACTCAGCGCTAGCGTAGTGGGTGTCGGCTTCATTTGCTCAATTCCTTCGGGTTATTTTGTGCGCTGTAAAGTCGCGTCTCTGTATCAAGTCGAATGAGAATCGAAATCGACAACCCCTTGAGCAAAAATATTTGTTTTTTGAGCCGGAGTAGGATGTTGTGGCTACGCTAACTCAACCTGGACCCAATAGCGGGTGAAGTAGCGAATTTTGATCGGTAGGGTATTGGCCAGATTATCCAACACGGCGCTGGTGTTGGTGAGGTTAAAGGCGCCGGAGATACGCAGCCCGGTTGCGGCATCATTGCAGCCCAGGTGCCCGGTCCGGTAGCGGGACAATTCGGTCAGAAACTGCGGTAACGGCCAGTCACTCACAATCAACAGTTTTTGTCGCCAGGCATCGCTGTTGGCGGGCAGGGGGTAGGGCGAAGGAATGTGTTGCCGGGTAAATTCTGAACGCTGGCCCGCTTCCAGGCGTAAGGCGGATGTTGTTGAGTCGGCTGGCTGAATTTCCACAGCCTGTTCGTAAACGTCCACTCGGGTTTGATCATTGACATCGCGCACGCTGAATCGGGTGCCCAAGGCGCGGACACGGCCGTGACGGGTTCGAACGATAAATGGGCGGTTGAGGGCATCCTGGGCGGTGGTGACCAGGATTTCGCCGCCATGGAGCCTAATCTCACGTTGGGTTGTACTGTAGTTGATGTCGACATGGCTGTTGGTGTTGAGTAAAAGTTCACCGCCATCAGCCAGAGCAAGGGTGCGCAATTCGCCGGTATTGGTGTGATACTGCGCGGTGAGTCTTTCAATACCGTCTTTTTGCTGCCACGCCAGCCCTGTACCGCCAACCATGAGGAGGAGGCTTAGCGCTTTGATCGTTTGCCGGCGATTATTGCGGGCGTTGCGCAATGTGCTGCTATCGCCTTCCAACTGGCTGAGCGTGTGTTGCAGTTTTTCCACCCGGGCCCAGGCTTGCCGGTGCTGGGGGTGAGCGAGCAACCATTGCTGATGGGCTTGATGTGCGGACTCGTCGGTGCCTGCATTTTGCAAGTCTACATACCAGGTCGCGGCGGCTTCAATAATGGTGGGGTGAACATTCGCCATCAGTCATCCCCGACCAGCAACAGGCATTGGCTCATCGCCCGGATAAAGTGCTTACGTACCGTATTGACGGATATGCCCAGTCGACGGCTAATGGCTACGAAACTCAAACCGTCTATCTGCGCCAGTAGAAAAACCTCTCTAGGACGTTCGCCCATGTCATCCAATAAGCTATCAATTTGCACCAGGGTTTCAATAATAGTGTGACGGGCTTCCGGTGAAATATGGACTGCTTCCGGCTGCAGCGCCAGCGTGTCCAGGTAGGCGCGCTCGATGCTGCGGCGCCGAAACAGATCTATCAGAAGGTTGCGTGCAATGCTGCTGAGATAGGGGCGCGGGCTTTGTGGTTGCGGGATAGTCTCTTTTTGCAGAATGCGGATAAAGGTATCCTGAGCCAGATCCGCGGCGGTTTCCGAACAGTCAAAACGCGAGCGAATCCAGGCGCGCAGCCAACGGTGATGGTTGTTATACAGGTTATGGATTTCGGTCTGCCGGGTTACTTCGATACCTGACACGTCGTGTTCCTGATTGGTTTGAGTAAATGAGAATGGATCTCATTGTATGATGGCCAGGGGGACAAACGCAAATAGGGTGGGACGGTGTCAATTCAACGACAGAGCGGCAATGCGGTGTACTGCTTCCGGTAATTGATCAAGAGAGTGGATTTCAACGCTGGGCTGACAGCGGTCAGCAGGAAGGCGTTGATTCTCGTTAAACCAGATGGTGTGAAACCCTAACACCCCGGCGGCCTCTATATCCTCTTCGGGGTTGTCTCCGATATGTATGGTCTGTTCGGGACGGACTCCCAGTGTACTGAGTGCGCGTAAAAACATGGCACGGTGCGGTTTGGGTTTACCTTCGGTTTCCGATGAGAAGTGGGCTTGAAAATAGCCTTCAATGCCGATCATTTCCAGGTTCGCGTTACCGTTGGTGAGGGCGATCAGCGGGTATTGGTCACTCAGGGTTTTTAATATTTGCTCTGCCTGATGGAACAGCGTTATCTGATTGCGCCCTTTATAAAACACCGCAAACGCTTTATCGGACATTTCCAGGGCGTGGGCATGTTCAAGCCGAGCCTGAATAAACACTTCGTATAACAGTTTCTTGCGCATGTTGGTTGGGTGATTACGCACGTCGGGGAATTGCTCCAGTACCCGCTTGTAGGTGCCTTTTAACTGATCCATTTCCAACAGTGCAACGGCTTCCGGTACATGCTGTTGGACCCAGTTACGCATGGCTTTTTCTGCTTCGATAATAACCGGGTCAATTTCCCATAGCGTATTGTCCAGATCGAAGGTGAGTAGTTTAATCATCGCGTTTCTTGGCTCGTGGGTGGGCCTGGTCATACACATTGGCCAGGTGTTGAAAATCCAGGTGGGTATAAATTTGGGTGGTGGAAATGTCGGCGTGGCCCAGTAATTCCTGCACGCTGCGCAGATCACCGCTGGATTCCAGAATATGACTGGCGAAAGAATGGCGCAATAGGTGTGGGTGCAGGTTTCGGTCGATGCCCTGCTTAATACCCCACTGTTTAAATCGTTTCTGCACGGTGGACGGGTGCAGTGGTGTGCCACGCTTGCTGACAAATAGGCTGGTGTCTTGCGGTGCGAACTGATCCCTGAGTGCGAGCCAGTCTTGCAAAGCTTGTAGAGCCAAACGCCCAACCGGAACCACTCGCTCTTTATTGCCTTTTCCCAATACTCTCACGGTGGCCTCGGACCAATCCAGATGTTCTATTTTTAGTTGCAGCAACTCACTTAAACGTAAGCCGGAGGAGTAAAATAATTCCAGGATGGCACGATCCCGGATCGACAACGGATCGCGTTCATCAATTTGCATTAGTTGTTGTACCTGATCCACATCCAGCGTGTGCGGTAGTCTCTTTTCCCCTTTGGGTGCCCGAATACCTTGAGCGGGATTGTGCTGCGCCTGCTTGTTTTGTATCAAATAGCGATAGAGTCCGCGCAGGCTGGCCAGCAGTCGTTGCAAACTTTTGCTCTTACTGCCTTTGCGGTGACGTTCTGCAACCAGCATGCGAATGTGTTGCGGTGTAATTTCATTCACGTCAGGGAGGGATTGTTTGTTGGCAAATTCAACCAGGTGTTGAAGATCCCGGCGATAAGCCAAAACGGTGTGTTCAGACAGCATGCGCTGCAGCTGCAAGTGATTGAGATACCGGTCAATGCTTGCTTGCAGCATGGGCATGCGGATTAGGCCAGCAGGTGGAGCAGGCGTCGGCTCAGTATATCGCCGATGTAGCGGGCAAATGCGGTGTCCATATTGGAATTAAAATGGCCCGGATCGGTGCTGCCAATGGCAAGTAGCCCTAAATCCTGATTGTAATGCAACGGGATCAGAATGGCCGAGCCCTCACTTTGGGAGTAACCCGGAAATAGAAAAGACATTTCCGTTTTACGGAGTGTGGTGCAGATTATGCGATTGCCGCGCAGCAAATCCCGCAACGATACCTGAAGATCCCGCGGACTGCTCAGGGTGATGTGGGTTGCAGGCGTTGCAGCGGATTTATAGACAAACAGATTGGCATGCTCAAGCTCGAATTCCAGCGCCAATACTTGTTTCAGATTGGCACCCAATTCGTTCAGACTGTTGGCTTCCAGCAGGCTTAGGCCAAGGTTTTTTATTTGGCCGAACAATTTATCATTGTCGCGGGCTATGCCCACCAGCTCGTTGAGTTTGTGGCGCAGCTCGGTGTTGCGAGAGCGCAGAACGCTGGCCTGACGTTCCAACAACGACGCCGCATTGGCGGGCGCGTGGGGCAGCTCCATGTCGTAAAGAATGTCGGGCCGATTGACAAAAAAGTCAGAGTGGCTGCGCAGGTAATTTGCGACGTCGGCAGCGGTCAGTTCAATTTCTTGTTGTTGTCGTTCTGCAGTTGATTCAGTCATAGAAAGTAGGTTCCATCGTACACGGTGGTAGCCGGACCGGTCATCAGTACCGGGTGGCCTTCACCTTGCCATTCGATTTGCAGCTCACCCCCCGGCAAGCTGACAGTGACGTTATTATCAACAAGATTAGCAGCTATTGACGCAACTGCAGCAGCGCAGGCGCCGGTACCGCACGCACGGGTTTCTCCGACCCCCCGTTCGTAAACGCGCAAACGAATATTCTGCCGGTCGACCACCTGGCAAAAGCCAATGTTGGCTTTGTTCGGAAAGCGGGGGTGGGCCTCCAGTTTCGGCCCAAGCTCGTTGACCGGCGCGCTGTCCACATCAAATACCTGCAATACGCCGTGGGGATTGCCCATGGACAGGCAGGCCAGTTCAATGATGTTGCTTTCCACATTGAATTTATATTTTGGATGGCGTTTTTCAGCTTGCAGTGGAATTCGATCCGGCTCAAAAACCGGTGCGCCCATATCGACGGTAACCAGGTTCCCACTGAGTAGGCGCAATTCAATTTTACCGGTATTGGTTTTAACGGGAATCACGTCTTTATAGGTCAGGCCCTTGTCCCGCACAAAACGGGCAAAGCAGCGGGCTCCGTTTCCGCACTGTTCCACTTCGCTGCCGTCAGCATTAAAAATGCGGTAAGTGAAATCAACATCCGGCGAGGTCGGCGGCGAGACTAACAAAAGCTGATCGAAGCCCACGCCGGTATGGCGGTCCGACAAACGCCGTATCTGATCGCTGTTGAGCTGTATATTCTGGGTGACCTGGTTGATCACCATAAAGTCATTACCCAGGCCGTGCATTTTGGTAAATTCCAGTTTCATAAGGCTCAGGGTACCAGAGATTCAAGGGCAAGTTGATCTTCGTAGGTTTCCCGCCGCCGTACCGTATAAAAAGCGTCTCCGTCCACCATGACTTCGGCAGCCCGGTTGCGGGAGTTGTAATTCGAACTCATTACAAAACCATAGGCTCCGGCGGAACAGATCGCCAGTAAATCTCCTGGCGCAATGGACAGTTCACGGTCTTTACCCAGGAAATCTCCGGTTTCACATACCGGCCCCACAATATCGTAGGATTGTGTTTGCCCTGCGCGGGGGGTCACCGGGATGATGTTTTGCCAGGCACTGTACAGTGAAGGCCGGATCAGATCGTTCATTGCCCCATCCACCACCGCAAAGTGTTTCGCCTCGGTGGATTTCAGGAGTAACACTCGGGTGAGCATAATACCGGCGTTAGCAGCGATAGCCCGGCCTGGTTCCATCAGTATTTTGATCTTGCGCGACCCCAGTTTTTCCAGCAAGGCACTGACGTAGTCGCCGGGAGTCGGCGGCTGTTCATCGCGGTAACGCACACCGAGACCACCACCGATATCCATATGTTCCAGCTGAATGCCTTTGGCGCTGAGTTCGTCGATGCGATCCAGCAATCGGTCCAGCGCATCCATAAACGGGGTCACGGAGGTGAGCTGAGAGCCGATATGGCAATCAATGCCGGTGACTTTAATGTTGGGTAATTCCGCCGCGCGTTCGAATACAGTAATGGCGCGGTCGATGTCGATACCGAATTTGTTTTCTTTCAGGCCGGTGGAAATATAGGGGTGGGTCTGAGCATCGACATCCGGGTTTACGCGCAGGGAAACCGGCGCGATTTTGCCCATCTCACCCGCTACCCCATTGAGTGTTTCCAGTTCGGCTTCGGATTCCACGTTAAAGCAGTAGACCCCCACTTGCAGCGCGCGGCGCATTTCTTCCGGTAATTTTCCGACTCCGGAAAAGACCACTTTGCCTGCATCGCCGCCCGCCTTGAGTACCCGCTCCAGTTCTCCTTGAGATACGATATCGAAGCCCGCGCCTTGTTGCGCCAGCACGTTTAGCACCGCTAGGTTGGAGTTAGCTTTGACTGCGTAGCAGATCAGGTGTGGATGCGTGCCAAAGGCTTCGTCGAACGCCTGCCAGTGGTTTTCCAGGGCTTGCCTGGAATAGACGTAACAAGGACTGCCTACGGCATCTGCGATGCGGTTAACGGCAACCTGTTCAGCGAAAAGCGTTTGGTTCTGGTAGTGAAATTGGCTCATTCAGTGATCTCATCTGGCGTTGTCTCACGGGATTCTTGCTGGCTGTCGTGCAGGTCTTCGGATGAATCACCCGGCTTCTCATCGTTGGTTGCTGCCGCATCAGCTTTCGAATCAGCGTGTATCGCAGCACAGGTCGGGCACAGCTTCTCAGCTTTTGTCGGAGGCGGGTTATTGGGCATGTACAGCGGCCCCTTTTGGCCACATGCAGAAATCAACCATATGCCGAAGGCCAGTAGTGCGAGCCTTGTAGCGAAGTTAAGCATTTCAGGGTTCCGTGAGTGGTAAAATTTGCGCCATTATACCCAGCGCCGGGGTCGGGCGCGAATGCCGGGTTTAAACGATTTGACTGTCAGTGAATGCCGTATTCAATTTCCCATTGTTGCAGCGTATGCAGCACCCGCTCCTTAAATTGTTCCGGGCTCGCGCTTGCGGCAGCCGGGTGACTGACGGGCAGCCGCACCGGTTTGCCGAGATGCTTTTGGGTCCAATCGCCGATTGCCATAATCAGCCCGATCAGATCCTTGCCGCGCCCGGTGAGGTAATACAGCTTGCGGCGCTTGTTCTGCGGATGGGGGATGGAGCGGACGATGTCATTATTCTGCAGTTTCTGCAGACGGTCACTGAGTATATTGCTGGCGATGCCTTCGTTCCCTTGCAGCAGCTCGTTGTATTCATGGCGTCCGAAAATCAGCAAATCCCGCACAATAAGCAGCGTCCAGTGATCGCCGACAATATCCAACCCACAGGCGATCGGACATTCGGAGCGCATTCTATGCTCTTTTTTTGAAGCCATGGGCCGTCCCGATTGATGAAAGGCGTCATATTACTTGCAAAATGCAATCGATGGAAGTAGCCTTCAATTCAGCTTGTATAATGCAAGTAACGGTTTCATTGGCCAGCGATAAACATGGAGCGAACGACAATGTACAACATATACGGATTCGGCACTTTTAACCCGCTTAAAGTGGTTTTCACTGCCGAGGAATTGGGCCTGGAATACCAATTCCACCCGGTGGATCTGGCGAAAGGCGAAAACCGGCACCCGGACTATCTGGCAATTCATCCATTGGGAAAGATTCCGGCCCTGGAGCACAACGGTAATACGTTTATCGAGAGTGCCAGTATCTGCCGGTATATGGCAAATTGCAGTGGTCAGCAATTGTATTCTCAGGACCCGGTGGCAGCCGCGCAAATCGATCAGGTTATGGATTTGATGCAAACCCACATAGGCCGATGGCTGGGTGCATTCTTCTGGCAGGAAATCGTAATGCCCATGATGAAACAGCAACCGGATCAGGCGGTATTGGCCGAAGCCAAGGGGTGGCTGGATAAACAATTACCGGTGATCGACGACATTCTGGCAAAGAAAGCCTTCCTGGGTGGTAGCCGTTTCAGTATTGCTGATACCTTTGCCTTTCCGCTGCTCAATACCTCGGAGATCACCAGTGTCGATCTCGGGCCTTACCAGCATATTCAACGTTGGTACGGTGAAATCAGTTCGCGTCCGGCGTTACAGCGAGCGAAACAACAGATCGGACAAATGAAGTAAGCCGGCAGGGCCTTGCTCACGCCAGTCGCAAGGCGGAGTTGATTGCGCTTTCCAGCTTTTCTTTGTGCTGTAGAAACTGAACGGTTTGCAGTTGCTCGCCCTGGGGTAAGTCCAGCTGACTGAGGTCCAGGTCAGTGATGTAGCAGGGGTATTGTTCACGGTTGCGTCGCAGGGATGCGATGTAACCGGCGACGGCGGCAAACAACGCATCACCGTACTCCAGTTGCGAGAATTCCTGGTTGTCACAATAGATGGTGTAGAACACATCGCCAAAGGTGCCGGTCTGGGCAATGGCTTGAATACTGTGATGCTCCTCGTCATGCTCCAGGGCTTTAAATTCTTTGCGCCTGGTTTGCATATCGCCACGACGGTTACGGGAGATGTAGTAATAGGCCACTTTTTGTGAAGGGATGTCGTCCTTGCGGTCCAGCGTGCTGCGCCTGAGTTGTATGTTTTCCAGAAAATGCCGAATCGGGTTAAGTACGGTTTTTTCATCAAAATAGTTTTTCTGGGTAAAGAAAATAGACCCCAGTTCGTCGTGTATAAATATATCGGCCTGATCACCATTGCTTTGATAGAACGCTTGAATACGGCCCGGCGCCCCCATCTTGGCCACCATGCGCAAGGGGTGTTTCACCAAGGCATTACGGTCCACGACGATTTGGCTGTATTGGGGTTGCGACTCGCCCAGCGCTTCAATCAGGTCTTTATAATTGCGCATTCCCCGCACATAAGGTGTGTTACGGCGGAACTGCAGCATATAAATAAACTGTTCGATTTCCAGAATGTAACGGGTGTCCAGGCTACGGGTGCCACTGTAATAGCATGAGATTATATCCCGAAATAATTCTTCCACTCGCAGTGCGATGGCGCTGGCGCGGCTGGGGCAGTAGCAGCGAACGTCCAGTCGCGGCAACGGAATCGAACCATCGGGGGGGATTTGGCGCATATAATGAACCAGGCAATCGATGAGCGCGTTTTCCCCGGAGTAGTGACTGCAAATAATTTCACCCCAGCTATTAAAAGTCACCTGATCGACGGTGATGGCCAGGTTGTGATGAAAGGCGCTGTAACTGAGTGCGTCACTTTGATCCGACAGGCGGTGGATGCCTTTTAGGGTCATGGGCCGCATCGGGTCGATACCGGCATTGATATACAGGGTGATTTTGGTGGGAAACGCGGAGTGATCAAAATTTTGCTGCGGTGCGTAAGGCAGCGTTTCACCGTGAATCTGAAAGAAAGATTGTACGGTTTGTTGTAATTCGTGCTCAGTCATATCGGTGTCGTTGTCTTCTACCGATAAGCGAGTGGTTTGATCCAGCAGTTTATTGAAATAGCACCAGGAGATTAATTCGATAATACTACGGCCTTTCTTGGTTGGCTCGCGACCACGGGCTTCGCGCTCTTTGAGATAACCTGAAAACACCGCCCAGTAATTATTGATGCCATGTTCTTCATCGCGCACGTAATGAAACGATAAATGTTCTTCTACCAGGCTGGCTGTAATGCCGGGGTTAACCAGTTCGATTTTGCCTCCTTTGCGCTCGAATGCGGCGTACAGCTTCCGCCCCAGAATGTTCATGTCTTCCTGTTTGATTAAGGCTTCGATGTTATTTTCACGCGCAAAACTGGAGAGAAAGCGATAGCTGTGGTTTAGCTCCTGTACCAGCTCCTGGCGTTCCATGCTGACGCGGTTTACTTTCCAATATCGTCGATTATCCAGTTGCTGAATGTAATTCTCGTTCCAGCCCCACTCCCGCACCAGGCGCAGCATCACTTGACGTCGCCAATTGGTCATAACCTGATTGGGGGTTCGGCTAAGACTTTCATTGACCTTGAAATAGAAACAGTGGCGGATCAGCTCAAGGCGCCGTAGCTCCTTACGTTCGATCAGATAATTCTCGATTTTACGGTACAGCATTACATAAGGGTCAAGTTCATCCAGGTCCAGGTTGCCGGCATACACTTTCTTTTTATAGACGATGCTCAGGCTTTCTACATTGGGGTATTCGCTGGCGTAGACTTCCGTTAGCACTATTTTGATAACGGATTTATAAGGCGAATCAATGCCCTTATACAGTTGCCACATACCGGCGCCGATAAACTCTCCAGCTGGAAAATCGGAGATACCGCCGAAGTCAACACAGTCGTCAGGCTTTAAAAAGCGCTTCCTAAGCAGCATGTCGGCAATTTCTGTGTATCTGTTTTCATCGTAGGCCGGGATCATCCACCATAAAGGATAGCGACCGGCCACCATGATGCTGGTGCGATAAAACTCATCCAGCAACAGGTAGTGCTGGGCGCTGCCACAGTCTTCACCGGACAAATCGCTGCGCACACCGTTGCGGAACTTGATTGGATCCATCAAAAAGAAATGCACTTCCAAGCCGATGGAGTCAGCCCAGACTTCAATGCCATGTAGCTTGTCCTGCAACTCATCAACGGCTCCCTGGCTTAAGGCCGGGTCATAGCAGATCCAGATATCCATATCGCTGGTATCCGAATGGGCAACGGTGCCGGTGCTGCCCATTAAGAAGATACTGAAAATTCGTTCTTGCTGCAGTGGGCGTTTGCGGTAGGCAAAACTTCGGGAAATGCTGCTGGCGGCACGCAGGTTGGCTTTGTTGGGGGTGAAGCCGCACACACCATTCGGTGTGCTACCTGAAACGTAGCCCGGTAATGATGGGTGGTTGATATGTAGTAGTAGCGGCAGTGACTCCAGGAACATACGGTGCCGCACGCTCAGCGTAGACAGCATCCGCTCCAAACGACCGTGATTGACCTCTAAGAAGCGTTCTCTTAATTGTTTCAGTAACTTGCGGTCTATACCTTCCTGCAGATCCGGCGCAATTTCTTTTGGTTGCGTCATGTTTATTAGTATAGGGGGAGTTTTCGAATTTGCTTGAAAAGGCCAAATACGCTGGGCTATTGTGTGCACCACAAAGACAAGTCGGCTTAGGTGGGACAATGCTACGGGTACTAAACAAATTCGGTTTGGCAGTGGTGATAACCACGTTGACGGGGACGGCATACGCTCAGCCTTTGGCAGAATGTATGCAGGAGCAATTGAAGACGGCTATTCCCACAATGACCGTAGGGGAGATGAAGGCGGAGTGCGAGCAGATGCAGGTGGAGGCGCTGGAAAATGCCGATAAGCCGCACCAGGCCGAGCACCTGGAAGCCGTGCAGGAGGCCCAACCTGACGTGTCTGAAGCGAAAAAGCGCATGGCGATGGAGCAGCGAACAGAATGGAATCCGTTTGTCATCACGCCACACCGCAGCAATTACATTTTGCCCTACACCTATATGAAGGAACCCAATCAGCAGGCCTACAGCGCTGCATCGGAATTCGGTGAAATTGATAATGCCGAAGCCAAATTACAGGTCAGCCTGAAAGTACCGCTAAATTATGAAGATCTGTTTTTCAGTGGGGATGCGATCTATTTTGCATTTACCCTCACCGCTTTCTGGCAGGTATACAACGACGATATTTCAGCGCCGTTCCGTGAGACCAATTACAACCCCGAATTCTTTTACTTAACGCCGTTAACGTCCAGTTTTACGGGTGCCGATACGTTTTTAGCCGTGGGTCTTGAGCACCAATCGAATGGCCGCACCCAGTTGCTGAGCCGCAGTTGGAATAAGGTGTTTCTAAATTATATCTACGCTAAAGACAATTATCTGATTCAATTCAGGCCGTGGTACCGCCTGCCCGAAGATGAGAAAGAGGACCCATTGCAGGCCTCAGGGGATGATAATCCGGACATTTATAAATACATGGGTTACTTTGAGTTGACCGGTACCTGGGAGCAGAATGAATACGAGTTCTCGTTGATGTTGCGTAATAATATGAACTCACCGAATTACGGTGCCGTGGAATTAAATGCCAGTTTTCCGTTGTGGGGTCGTTTACGCGGGCTGGTGCAGTATTTCAATGGCTACGGTGAGAGCATGATTGATTATAATCACCGGGTTGAACGTCTGGGCATTGGTGTGCTGCTGACAGAGATGCTGTAAGCAGCTTGCTTTAAAGACAACCCGTCTAGTTTTCCTCGGCGGTTGGTGGCGTGACTCCGGGCGGGTAATTTGCCAGGATAGCCGCGACTGCTGCTGACGCTTTCTCTGTGCGTTCCGTTACCGTCATGCTGTCGGCTGCGGTGGTGGTGATTTTACTGCTGGTGGAGCCGCGCCATTTTAATGTGTTGGTAGCGGGATCGATAACATCAATCATCAATGTGCCTTTGGTGTATTCCACGACTTCGGTGCTGCTCATCATCATTGGCGCATAGAAACAGCGATAACAGCCGCCATAACCGTAGAACGAGTTATAGGTACTATAAGTTCGATAATCCTGCTGCGCCTCTGTGGTCGCAAAAAAGCTGATCCAGATATCGGCTTTATCTTTGTCTGTTTCCACAAACCCACGCAGCTTCAGTTGTGCTCTTAACGCTTTCTCTATACGGCCTTTCGTGATGTCGTTGCGGGTGGTTTTTATGTCGTCCGGTTGTGTTAGGGCGTATTGTCGCTTGTTTTCAAATGAGTACTGCTCGTCATAGTCGGTGCTGACCCGCAGTGAGGTGGCGCACCCGCTGGCCAACAATGTAAAACCGATCATATTGAGTATAAGTAATCTGTAATAAGTCATGAGAACGCACTCTTGTGGGCCTGAAATAACAGTCTCTATGATCCGACGATCAGTGCAAAATGACAAGTCGGACCTAACCGGGCGTGGTTTGCTGCTGCGTGAGGATTTTGTGACATGTTTGAGGTAAAAAGGTTCTCTCAGCCCCGGTTTCGGGCCTACACAGGATGAAACAATGGAAACCAAATCGGTATTGGTTATAGAGGATGAGCTGGATATCGCCCGCTTAATACGCCTGCACCTGTTGGAATGCTGTGATCAGGTCGAGCTGGCTGATAATGGCCTGGACGGGCTGAAGCTGGCGCAATCCCGTGATTGGGATCTGATTTTGCTGGATTTGCGGCTGCCGGGGATGAACGGCCTGGATATTTGTAAACAGCTGCGCAGTCGGCAATCGTATGTGCCGATATTGATGTTAACCGCGAAATCGTCAGAGCTGGACCGGGTATTAGGGCTGGAAATTGGCGCCGACGACTACCTGACCAAACCGTTTAGCGTGCAGGAATTAGTGGCGAGAGTAAAAGCGATTTTCCGCCGTTGTGAAGCGATGCGGAAGGTTCAGCAAGATACCACACAACAACGTCTAATCCGGTACCAGGATTTGGAGCTGGATGCGGATAAAAGACAAGCCCGGCGACAGGGTGATGCAGTGGAATTGACAGCACGGGAATTCGATTTGCTGTTCCACTTTGCCAGTCACCCCGGACGGGTATTCAGTCGTGCCCAATTATTGGATTGCGTTTGGGGATACGGTCATGACGGTTACGAACATACCGTGAATTCCCATATCAATCGTTTGCGTTCCAAGATCGAACCCGACCCTGCGCACCCGATCTATATTCTCACGGTTTGGGGTGTCGGTTATCGGTTCGGACAATAATCTGTTGTGGCGGGGTATCCATGTTTAACCGGTTGTACGTAAAACTATCTTTGACATTGGTGGTGTTATTTGCCCTGATCGGCGTCGCCGTGCTGGCATTAACCCGTAGTTCAATGGATCGGTATTCAGAAGAGGTAATGCAGCGCCTGAACGCTTCCGTGGCGATGTATGTGACCAATGAGCTGCAGTTGATTTCAAAAGGGGTAGCCAATGTTGATGCGCTAAAAACGTTGGCACATCACGCCATGGTGGTGAATCCTGCTATCGAAGTTTATCTGCTCGACCCCCAAGGTACGATTATCAGTCACGCCCTGGGTGACGGCTCTTTGGTGCTAGGCAAAGTGGATCTGAAACCGGTAAAACAGTTTCTTGCGGCCAACGCCCGCTTTCCGATTGCGGGGGATGATCCGCGCAATTCCCAAAGAAAGAAGGTGTTCAGCGCAGCGGAAGTGCGGCAGGGTGATCGGTTGGAAGGCTATGTTTATGTGGTGTTGGAAGGGCATAAGCAGGAGCAGTTGGCGTCCAGCGTTTTTAGCAGTCAGGTATTTCGCTTAAGTGCTCTGGCATTGGTAGGCTGCCTTGCATTCGGTTTGGTTACTGCGCTGCTGATTTTTGCCCGTCTTAGCCGGCGTCTGCAAGCATTGACCGATAAAGCCGATCACTTCTACCAGAGCAGTCTTGAATCGGGGAATTCTGCGGTCGAGCCGGTTCGGCAGCCGGATTTGCACGGACGCAAAGACGAGCTTGAACGGCTCAGCCGCGCGTTTGATTCCATGCAGCAACGGATTGCACAACAAATGAAACAGATTCAGGAATCCGACGCGATGCGGCGGGAGTTGATCTCAAATATATCTCACGATCTGAGGACGCCGCTCACCAGTATGCTGGGCTACATTGAAACCTTGCAGTTGAAGTTCCCGCAACTGGATGCGGACACTCGCCAACAATATCTGACGATTACCCGCAATCATGGTGTGCGCTTGCAGCGTTTAGTCGCGGACTTGTTTGAGCTGAGCAAGTTGGACAGTAATGCAGTGCAACCGGTTTTGGAAACATTTTCTATTGCTGAGTTGATTCAGGATATCGTGCAGGATTTCCGTTTAAAGGCAGAGCGCAAGCAAATCCGGCTTGAGCTGGAGGGCGATCTGCAGAATGCGCAGGTTTATGCGGACATCCATTTAATGGAACGGGTGATGGAAAATCTGCTGGAAAATGCATTGCGCCATACCCCGGTACAGGGAACCATTCAGATTACCATTGAAAAGCAGTCACAACCGGACGGAGTGCGTATTATGGTATCCGATAATGGCAGCGGTATTGCACCGGCGGACCTGCCTTATATTTTTGACCGTTTTTACCATGCTCAGAATAAAGACCAGGAAGATTTAAAGTCCACCGGGTTAGGTCTGGCTATTGTAAAACGGATACTGGATTTGCATTTAAGCAAGATTACCGTGCAAAGCAATCATCAAAGCCAAACGGAAGCTCACTCGCAGCGATCCTGTGGCACTCGTTTTACGTTTCATTTAAATACTCATCTGGCGCAGGGAAATTAGAATCCGCAACGGTGGTCCGCTGCTACTGTTGAGAGAATTTCGGAAGTCCGTGACAAAGTTGTGATAAGTTCGTGATGTCGGTGTGATGTTGCCTAATTAGGCTGAAGGAGCATTAAAAAAATAATCCAACATCGAGGTAACAAAATTATGAAAACCGGACTTTCTTTGGCGGCTGTTTTTATTGCGGCCGCCGTTGCAGCCCCCGTCAAAGCAGAATCTCAATCCGATGCCCGCGCTAATCTTAAATCAAAGCATCGTCAATCCATGCACTTCACGGTTTCAGTAACCAATTTGACCAAAGGCATCAGCTTTACACCGTTTCTTGCGGCGACTCATAAACGCTCTCTGCAATTATTCAACTTGGGTGAACCGGCTTCAGAAGGCATCGCTTATATTGCCGAAGCGGGTGACACCGGCCCGCTGATGTCCGTGCTTGAAAGTGACGACTCAGTACATTCAATTGCCCAAACCGAAGGGCTACTGGGGCCGGGCGAAACCGTTACATTTGAAATCGATACGTCCGGCTGGTTTAACCGTTTTGGTTATTTCAGTCTGGCAGCCATGTTGCTGCCCACCAACGACACCTTTGTTAGCCTGAATAAAGTCGTGTTGCCCTATATTGGCAGCGTCAGTTATCTGGCCGATGCCTACGATGCCGGCAGTGAACCCAACAGTGAGATGTGCGGTGCGATTCCCGGCCCTGCGTGTGGGGGTGAAGGTTTGTCTCCGGATGAGGATGGAGAAGGCTATGTGTATCCCAGCCCGGGTATACACGGGGAGGGTGAGCTGAGTCAGGCGGCTTACCAGTGGGCTGGCCCGGTAGCAAAGGTCACGATCTCACGAATGTACTAATCAGCTCAAAGGCATCGACTGGCAGGGCAACAGCAGACTCAGTGTCAGCTTGCCCTGCTTTAGGGCCGACGATAAGGGAATGCCAACTATATTGTCGGAAACAATAGATTGTCTACACTCAAGGGAGCGGCTTTTGCTGCAGAGAGGATTGAGTTTAATAACCTTGCATACATTGCGCTATTAGACTGCATGTCAATTTTAAGTTGATCGGATTCAGGGCGGTGACCTGGACTCTGATGCAAGGAATTTCCATGTTTTTCAGCATTAAAAGTGTGCTTAGTGGCCCGTATTTTATCGTCACTGCCAATGAAGATTTCGACCGGAAGGGGGCCAGGGAAATAGCAATTGCGGTAACGAAATACTGCGATGAAAAAAACCTGAAGCGTGTGTTATTCGACTTTCGGCGGGCGAAAAACGTTGATAGCGTATCGGAAAATTTCTATTTTGCTCACGAGGATTCCAAAGAAATCAATATCGACAAATCGATGCGGTCCGCATTGCTCGTGCATCATATGGATCGCAGTCATGATTTCGTTGAAACGGTGCTGCGCAACACCGGACATAATATCCGAAAATTTTACGACGAAAGTAAAGCCATCGCTTGGCTGAACGGGCCGGAGTGAGTGCGTCGGCCCGTTCGGTGTGGCGTACTGATTAATTGCTCAGGGGATAAAGGGTAATGGCCATGGTGACGGTGGTGATACCCATCAGAATGTTCATGGGGACCCCCACTTTCAGGAAATCTTTGAATTTATACCCCCCCGGACCGAATACCATCAGATTGGTATGATAGCCCAGCGGGGTCGCAAAGCTGGCGGAAGCCGCCATCATTATGCACAGTATGAAGGGCGTCTGATTCAGGTTCATCTGTTCCGTAACCTGTAACACCACCGGCAGCATCAGAATCGCCGCGCTGTTGTTGGTAATGGATTCGGTCAGCATTGAAACGCAAACGTAGATCGCTATCAGCATCAGTACCGGGTTTCCACCGCTGATTTTAATTACCAGATCGGCCAGCGCATTGGCGGCACCGGTTTCGTATAAGGCTGTACCCATGGCGAATGAAGCCCCGATGGTCACCAGAACCGGGATATCCAGGCTGCGGTTGGCCTGCATTAACGAGCAACAGCGGAAGCCGATCATGGCGGCTGCACCGATCAGGGATGCATTCAGGATGGAGGTGAGACCGAACGCGGCACTGCCGATCACCGCCAACAGAATTACCCAGGCCAAAGTGCCTTTTTCGTGGCGGATGGATTCCCGCCCCAGGTCGTTGACCAAAAGGAAATCGCGGCTGTTACCCTGACGTCGTACAAAGTTGGGGCGCGCTTCCAGCAGCAGCGTGTCACCGGCGCGTAAGCGAATGGCACCCAGGCTGCCGTGCAAGCGTTGTCCGTTACGCGCCACTGCCAATACCACCGCGCCATACCGATCCCGAAACTGGCTGTCTTTAATGCTTAATCCCAGCACCGCCGAGTAGGGCGACAGAACGGCTTCTACCAGGTAGCGTTCGGGACGGTTCGCGCCCACCACTTCATCCCGGTGGTGAGACGGTAAAATACCGCGGATTGCGAGCAGATCAGATAATGCGTCAGTGTCACCGGCAAACGTCAGGCGATCACCGCCGTTCAGTTTGACGTGCGGTGATACCGCCGCCAGTAAGCTGCCATCGCGTTCAATTTCCGCCAGAAACAGCCGTTTCAGGTTTCGCAGGCCCGCATCGGTAATCGATTTGCCAACCAGGGGCCCGTTGGGGTCCACAAAGACATCCAGGGTAAACTCGCGGACTTTACCGAAGGTTTTGGTAGCGCCGTAACTGGGCAGCAAGCGCGGAAAAACAAAAACCATGATCAGCAATCCGATGACAGCCACCGGCAGGCCCAGTGCCGTGATGGAAAACAGGGAAAAGCCGGGCTTGCCGGTCAGTTCCTCGAATTGGCTACTGACGATCAGGTTGGTGCTGGTGCCTATCAGGGTGATAGTGCCTCCCAGGATGGACGCGTAGCTCAGCGGCAGCAATAATTTGGAAGCAGGAATATCGATCTTTTCGGCCCAACTGCGAACCGCCGGAATCATGGTTGCCACGACCGGAGTGTTGTTCAAAAAAGCACTCAGAATCAGAACCGGTGTGCACAGGCGGAATAGGGCGCCACGGGCGCTTTTAGGGTGTCCGAACAGTTTGTCGACAACACCGTTTAAGGCACCGGAACTTTGCATGCCAGCCGCAATAATAAACATCGCCGCCACGGTCATAAGACCGGGGTTGCTGAAGCCGTCCAACGCCTGCTGGGGGGTCAGTACGCCCGTAACACTGAGCAGGGTGAGCGCACCCATCATAATGATATAGGGTGCGATTTCGCTAACCACTAAAGTAATGAGTACAGCAGCCAACAGGGCGAGGGTAAACCACGCTTCCCATGTCATAGTGGGTGTTTCTCCTTAAATCCGGGTCGGTATTGGAACGCAAGCTATGTTGACTGCGATTTGTTCAAACAGCAACCAATATAGCTTAGGGGTATGATGTTAGATAGCAAGTTGGCGAGATTAATGAATTCCGCGTCTTCGCGCTATAACTTGATTGAGCAGTTATTGTAAAAGTTTTTGGCATTTATACCGGTATTTGTACTTTGGGTACGGATCACAGCATAAATGCCTGGCTCTGCAACCCTTGTGCAGAGCTTAAACCGGCTCAGACCCGATAGCGAATACTTTAACTTTGTAATTTGGTACGGGCACGACCGGCGGCCGCTCTTACTTGAGAAGGCGCGGTTCCGCCCAGGTGGTTCCGGGCATTTACGGAGCCTTCCAGGGTCAGAACATCAAATACATCTTCGCTAATCATGTCACTGAATTGACGTAATTCCTGAAGCGACATTTCAGACAGGTCTTTAACCTGGGCTACCCCGTAAGCCACCGCTTTGCCGACAATTTCGTGGGAGTCGCGGAACGGGACGCCTTTTTTTACCAGGTAATCCGCCAGATCCGTGGCCGTGGAAAAGCCACGGCGGGCCGCGTCGCGCATATTGTCTTTTTTTACTTCAATGGCCGGCATCATATCGGCGTAGGCGCGCAGACAGTTCGAAATGGTTTGCACCGTATCGAACAGGGGTTCTTTGTCTTCCTGATTGTCTTTGTTATAGGCCAGACATTGGGATTTCATCAGGGTCAGCAATGAAATGAGGTGGCCGGTGACACGGCCGGTTTTGCCGCGTACCAGCTCGGGTACGTCGGGGTTTTTCTTTTGTGGCATGATGGACGAACCGGTACAGAAGCGATCCGGCAGATCAACAAAATTGAACTGCGTCGAGGCCCACAGCACCAGCTCTTCGGAAAAACGTGACAGGTGCGTCATGATGAGCGAGCTGGCGGCACAAAACTCGATGGCAAAGTCCCGGTCACTGACGCCATCCAGAGAGTTTTCGCAGATGCCGTCAAAGCCTAATAACTGTGCCGTCATGGCACGGTCGATGGGATAGGTCGTACCCGCCAGGGCGGCGCTACCCAGCGGCATGCGATTGATGCGTTTGCGACAGTCCTGCAGGCGCTCATAGTCGCGGAACAGCATCTCGTTCCAGGCCAGCATATGGTGCCCGAATGTGACCGGTTGAGCGGTTTGCAGGTGAGTGAATCCGGGCATGATGGTGTCTGCTTCGCGCTCTGCAAGATCGATCAAGCCGGATTGCAGGCGTTTGATTTCACTCAGAATATGATCCACCGCGTCGCGCAGATACAGGCGGATGTCCGTTGCTACCTGATCGTTGCGGGAACGGCCCGTATGCAGCTTTTTACCGGTGATGCCGATGCGTTGCGTGAGGCGTGCTTCTATGTTCATGTGCACGTCTTCCAACGCCACAGACCACTCAAACTCGCCGTTGTGGATCTCCTCCCGAATGGCTTCCAGGCCGTCGATGATGGTGTCTTTCTCCGCTGCGGTGAGCACACCCACGTGAGCCAACATGGTAGCGTGGGCAATGGAACCGTTAATGTCCTGGTCCGCCATGATTTGATCAAAGTCCACAGAGGCGGTGAACTCCTGTACAAAAGCATCGGTGGCTTCAGAGAAGCGGCCGCCCCACTGACTGTTCTGAGTGGGCTTATTTTTGGATTGTTCTGACATAGGAGGGTCCCGGAGAAATTTGGTCTGATATAAATTAGGTTTGGCTTATACTGAAAAGTGCGCGAATTATATCACCCAACCTTAATGCATTACATAACAGCAGTTCCGGGTAAGCATGGTAAAACCGACTCCACCTCAAGATGAACCGGAAGAAACTTTCTTTTTACCGGATCTGTGTGCTCGCCAGCCGGTATTCTTTCTGGTGCTGATCGCCGAATTATTTGCCGTGGTGATTGTGCTGATCGAAAGCAGCCTGGTGCAATACGACTGGATGAAGCTGGGGCTGGTGTCGCTGTTCGTTCAGTGGGTCGCCTTGAGCAGTGCGGCGCTGTTGTGCCAGATGCGTGATTTTCTGCGCAAGTTAAGGCCCGCCCGTGCCGTGGCCATCAGTTATTTGTTGATCCCGGTGAATACCTGGGTTGTCAGTGTCATTAGCCAGTGGGTGTTTTTTCCGCCGCCGGATGCATCGGCGGTGAGCGTGCTTTACTCCGCTGTGGTGCTTACCAACGTCGCGATCGCCGCCATCGTGGGCGGGTTGGTGATCCGTTATTTTTATCTGCAGGCCATGTTGATTGCCCGGCGCCAGTCGGAATTATTGCACCGGATTCAGGCATTACAGTCCCGCATACGTCCGCACTTCCTGTTTAATAGTATGAATATTCTGGCCAGCCTGATTGAAACCGACCCGCGTACGGCGGAAACCGTAGTCGAGGATTTGTCTGCGCTGTTCCGGGCAAGCCTTAACCATATGGGCAATCAGGTGCCGATTGAAGAGGAATTTGAGCTGTGCAGAAAGTATCTGAATATAGAAAAGCTGCGGTTGGGCAAACGCCTGCAAGTGAGCTGGGAAATACGCTCGGTGCCTAAGCAGGTTAATATCCCCTTATTAACTTTGCAGCCGCTCCTGGAAAATGCCCTTCTTCATGGGGTGCAGCCGGTGCCCAAAGGGGGGCTGGTGGAAATTTTCGCGGGCTATGCTCATGGCGTGTTTGAACTCACCATTACTAACCCGTTTGAGCCCGGTTTGCACACCGGAGCGTCTGAGGGCAATCATATGGCGCTGGAGAACACCCGTAATCGCTTGGCGGCGCTTTATGGAGAGCGTGCCAAACTTACCGGCTATCCGGAAGGCGGCCGTTATATCACCCGGCTCTCCTATCCATATCCTCTCAAAGCGACGCCATAGCCCGTATACACCGGGTCTTAAAAGGTTGACGCAATGCGCTATTTTCGTGCTCTAATCGTGCTAAGGTAATAATATTTGATGTGCCCTGCTGACTCTCCCGGCGACAATAATGAACAATAAAGAGGAGAAGTGAGGTCAGATGATCCGAGTATTAGTTTGTGATGATGAGCCTTTGGCTCGCGACCGTATGCGACGTATGTTGGAGCGTATCCCGGCTACTTTGTGCGTCGGTGAAGCTGAAAATGGTCAGGAGCTGTTGGAACGGGTGCCCTCTGTTTACCCGGATATTATTTTACTGGATATTCGAATGCCGGGAATGGATGGCCTGCAGGCCGCGTCGCGACTGTCGGAAAGTGACAGCCCGCCCGCCATTATTTTCTGTACTGCCTATGATGAACACGCGATTGCCGCGTTTAAAGTCAATGCGGTTGATTATTTGCTGAAACCGGTGCGTCAGGAAGATTTGGAAAAAGCCCTTAGCAAGGCGGGGCGAGTGAATAAAGCCCAGATGCTGGCCGTAAGACGTGAAACCGGCGTGGCTCAACCAGAGCAAGCCAATGCCAAAGAACGTGAATATATCAGTGTGCGAAGCCGCAAGGGCATCGATCTGATTGCGGTTGCCGATGTTCGTTATTTCCTGGCGGACCAGAAATACGTCACTGTGCGTCATAGCCAGGGGGAAACCCTGCTGGATGAAACGCTGAAGGAATTGGAAACCGAGTTCGGCGATCGCTTTTTACGGGTACATCGCAATGCGCTGGTTGCGCTCAGTTACATCGAAGCGCTGGAACACAAGGGCAACCAGTTTTATCTGCGGATTCAGGGTGTTGAAGAACGGCTGGCGGTAAGCCGCCGGCACGCCTCGTCGGTTAAAAAGCTGTTGCAAAGCCTTTGATGAATCCCCTGTTCTGATGTGATAGGGTTCAGCCTTTATTTTAGAGGCACCCTTTTATGACCCCAAAACTCCTTCGAATTGCGACCCGTCAAAGCCCGTTGGCATTGTGGCAGGCCGAGTCAGTGAAATCCCGGTTGTTGCAGTTCTATCCGGATTTGAAGGTCGAGCTGGTTACCATGAAAACCAGCGGCGATGTGATCCTGGATACGCCTTTGGCCAAGGTGGGTGGTAAGGGGCTCTTTGTAAAAGAGCTGGAACTGGCAATGCTGGAAAACCGCGCGGACATCGCGGTGCATTCCATGAAAGACGTGCCGGTCGACTTTCCGGAAGGGCTTGGGCTGTCGGTAATCTGTGAACGTGAAGATCCCCGTGATGCCTTTGTTTCTAATCAATACGATGGCATTGAAGACCTGCCTCAGGGCGCCATCCTCGGTACCTGCAGTTTGCGCCGTCAGGCGCAGATCAAAGCGCGCCGGCCCGATCTGAAAATTGTCGATCTGCGCGGTAACGTGAACTCCCGTTTAGCAAAGCTGGACGACGGTCAATTCGATGCCATTATTCTGGCAGCAGCCGGATTGCGCCGGTTGGGGTTTGAGGCGCGCATCCGGCGAGCGATGTCCCCGGAGGAAAGTCTGCCTGCCGTGGGCCAGGGTGCCATTGGTATTGAATGTCGCCTGCAGGATGACGACACCCTATCCCTGTTAACGGTGTTGAGTGATGCGGATACCCACTGCCGGGTGATGGCGGAGCGAGGCATGAATACCCGCCTGCAGGGCGGTTGTCAGGTGCCTATTGCCGGCTATGCGGAACTGGAGGGTGATCAACTTTGGTTGCGTGGCCTGGTGGGTGAACCGGACGGCTCCCGTTTGATTTGCCATGAGGTCCGTGGCCACCGGGAACAGGCAGAAGCGCTGGGATATGAGCTGGCTGACGAACTGTTATCTCAGGGCGCGGACCAAATTCTGCAACGACTTTATGAGCAGGGCGCATAATGCAATGCGGTCACCTATGAGCACCCCGCTGCAGGGGAAGACGGTGCTCGTTACCCGGCCTGCGGAGCAAGCCGGCGAGCTTACCCGGTGCCTTGCGGGCGCAGGCGCTGATGTCATCGTACTTCCCACCTTGGAAATTGAGCCCCTTCAACTCGATCCGGCACAACGCAGCCTGATAATGGAACTGGATCGTTACGATTTTGTTATCTGTGTTTCTGCCAATGCGGCCGCTCTCGGGCTATCGGCACTTGCTGATTATTGGCCGCAATGGCCGGTGCAGCAACGGTGGATGGCCGTAGGGCCGGCTACCGGCGAGGAAATGAGGCGTTGGCAGGTGAACCCGAAGGTAGCGCAACAGGGGGCGACCAGCGAAACCCTGTTGGATTGGTCCGAACTGCAACAACTGGTCGATCGCAGGGTGCTGATTCTGCGCGGAGAGGGTGGCCGTGAGACTCTGGCGCAAACACTCCAGCAGCGGGGCGCAAAGGTGGAGTACCTGGAATTGTACCGCCGGGTTTTACCGGACGTCGATGCGCGGCCTTTGCAACGGCGCTTGATACAGGGTGAAACCGTCATTCTAACCGTGACAAGTGGTGATGGATTACGTAATCTCATGACTTTGATGGGAGCGCAACAGACATTATTGCTGCACAACCCGCTCATTGTAATCAGTGGGCGATTGGCTCAGTTCGCAACGGGACTGGGTTTTAAGCACGTAATTCAATCTGCAAGCCCGGCGCTCCGGGATGTAATCAACTCTATCGAACAACTGCAAGCCGACTAGGATGCCGAATGACAGACAAGAAAAACGGCGGAAATCACACCTCAGATAACCAATCTGATCAAACGCCAATAGCGAACACCGGGACCGCTGCCAACCCGGATCCGGTGGCAGCAAGCGCGCCGCCCTCCGGAAAAGCCAAAACCAACGCGAAACCAGCAAAAGCCAAACTCACCTGGGCAGCCAGGTTGGTTTTATTATTTTCTTTGTTGCTGTCATTAGCCGCAGCGGGGGTTGTCGGCTATTTGTTTTATCAGCAGCAACTGGAACGTAATGTAGCGCTAGAAGAGCGGAACGAAATAACCCGCGAGCTGCAGGGGCGTACCACCCATCTGGAGCAGATACAAAAACAGATTGACGAAATTACGCGACAACGGTCCCAGGAGCGACGGGCGATCCGCTCCGCCAATGAAAACCGGGAAGTGTTGGAAGCGCGCATGTCGACGCTGGAAGAAAACATAACCTCGATCACCGGTACTAACCGGATTGACTGGATGCTCCGGGAAGTAGAGCACTTTGTTACGGTCGCCGAGCAGCGTTTGTCTTTGTTGGGGGACACCCGTGGGGCCCTGGCATTATTGACCGAAGCAGACGGTATCGTGCGTGCTATGCAGGAGCCTACCGCACGGCGGCTGCGCGAAGCTTTGCTTAAAGACATTCATAAACTGAAAGAGGCATCCGCCAGCAATGTCGATGTTGATGGCGTGTTTATTCGGATCAGTTCCTTAACCGAGCGGGTCGACAAGCTGGGGATTCCCTCCTACGACCTGAAGCAAGGCTCAGTGCAAACACCCAGTGAAGCGATCCCGGATGATGGCATGGCGCTGTTCGTTTATCGGTTTGATCACTTTCTTAAATCGCTCTTTAATTACCAGAAACACGAAAAAGGCCGCCCTGCAGTACTCACTGCAGACCGGGAATTTTTGGTGCAAAGCGTAATTCTGTTATTGCAGCAGGCTCAGTTAGCCCTCTTGAGCGGGGACAACGAGGCCTATCACTTGAGTTTGCTGGGCGCAAAGCAGCGGGCTCAATTGTTTATTCATCAGCAAAGTGGCGAGAGCAAACTATTCGTCACCGAGGTGAATGATCTGCTCAAAGTGCAATTAGCGCCGAAAGTGCCTTCCATCGAAAGCTCCTTGAGAGCGGTTCAGGTGTTTCGCGAGTTCTGGTCTAAAGAGAAACTGCTCCGGGAACAGCAGGCCATGAGTTTGCACCGGGAGAATGACAAGAAAACGAAAACACAGACTAAAGTGAAGCAACCGGAAGCGAAGCAGGAGGAAACTCAGTGACCGGCCTTCTTAATCTCATCAAATTAAAGCCCTCTACCATCATGTTTCTGGTGATGGGCAGTTTAATCGGTGCTTTGTTTTTTAAAGCGGTTGCAAAAGATCCCGGGTATTTGCTGCTGGCCCATGGCCGTCACACCTTTGAAACCAGTTTGCTGGTGGGGGTGCTGTGCATTCTTTTGCTGTGTTATGTGGTGTATTGGACCTGGTCGCTGCTGCGGTGGTTGTTTGATGCCAAGCGCAGCCAGCGTAATGCCAATCGGCGCACGACCAACGGTCTGATCGCTTTGGCGCAGGGCGATTGGGCGAATGCGGAAAAGCAGTTGGCAAAAGCGGCAAAAAGCAACGAAGTACCATTGATAAACTATCTGACGGCAGCTCAGGCTGCCCATGAGCAGGGCAAAACAGAAGGCCGTGATAATTATCTGCGCCTGGCCCACGAAAGCACCAAAGGCGCCGATGATGCCGTGAGTCTCACCAAAGCACGGTTGCAGTACCAAACCGAACATTGGGAAGAGTGCCTTGCTACGCTAATGAAGCTGTCACGTGAGCCCAAAGCGCCGAGCTATGCGTACGTGATTAAAATGTTGTCCAAGGTGTATGTGGAGTTGGAAGACTGGGATAGCTTGCGTGAATTATTACCGGCGCTAAAAAAGCATAAGGTCGTGAGTGAAGACGCTTTTAGTCAGTTGGCACAAAAGTGCTATGAAGGTAAATTGCGCCGTGCGGTTCGTGGTAGTACTGATGAGGAAAAACGTAAGAATCTGAAAGACGTGTGGGATAACTTACCAAAAAAATTCCACAATGAGGCCAGTTTGGTAAAAATTTACGCAGAAGCGCTCATGGTCGCTAACGCCGGAGAGGATGCCGAGCGTGTTATCACGGATCTTTTGCGGAAAAGCTGGGACGATAGTCTGGTTGAGGTCTACGGTCGGGTTACCGGGGGCGATGTTCAGAAGCAATTGCTCTGGTGTGAAAACTGGCTTAAGGAGCGCCCCAGTAATCCCATGCTGCTGTTGACCATGGGGCGGCTCAGTTTGCGGCTGAACCAATGGGATCGGGCCCGTGAATATTTCGAGGCAAGCCTGCGTTCGCGCAAAAGTGCCCAGGCCTATGGTGAGCTGGGACGGTTGTTGAGCCACCTTGGTAATCACCAATCCAGTAATGAAAACTTTCAGGCCGGACTGGAATTAATTGCAGAACGTTTACCGGATTTGCCGCTACCGGGCACTATCCAGCCAAAAGAGCCTGAAATAACCCAGGAATAACCCGTTCTATTCAAATTTACGCCGCTAAAATTCGGTTTTTGTCCTATCTTTTAATGATGATTAAGGCGTGCGCTTGCCTGTTTATCATCATAATTAGAGGGAGTTATGGCTGAGTTTTTGCCTAATAAGATTAGAGTTCGGTGCAGGTTATTGTACGTCGAGGACGACCCGGTTCAGGCGTTGCTGATTAAGCCCCTGCTTGAAGATGAATCGTTTGCGGTCGTCCATGTTTCCAATGGCTATGAAGCATTGGGAGTCTTGCAGCGCAGTCAATTCGATATGATTCTGACTGACTATAGAATGCCGAATATGGACGGCATCACCCTCATCAAAGAAGTCAATGCTGCCCGGATTAATCTCCCCATTGTCATACTGACCGCCGCCAATGATGTCAGTTTGGCGTTCGCTGCGTTGGACGCCGGGGCGGCTGACTTTATAACCAAAGATGCGGAAAGTAATTACTTAGATATTATTGCCCCGATATTGATCCGTGCTTTAGGCAAATTCGAGCTGCAACGTCGCGCGGATTTGCTTGCAGAAAAACTAGAAGAAGAAAAAAACCTGTCCCACCTTACCCTGGATACCCTGATTCAGGGCGTCGTTGTTGTGGATACCGAATATCAACTTCAGTACTGCAACCAGCACTTTAAAGATACCTTCAGCGTGCCAGCTGATATAGCCGAGTTGCAAACCGATATTGAGAGTCTTGGCCCTTTATTACAGGGCAACGGGGTGTTATCCGGCGAGTCAGATGCGAAGGCCATCGCCGATCTGTTGGTCCGACTGCTAAAAGGAGAGCAAAAACGGGCGGAGTTTGAACTCAATAACGGACGCCTCTATGACATTCGCTCCACTCGCTTAGATCATACCGGATTTGTGCTGACCTTTACCGATGTGACACACCAAAAACAACAGATGCTCGCATTGTCGCGTACGATTGAATGGGCGCCGGTTGCGATGATTGCGGTGAACAGTGAAGGCCGGATCGTGTTAGCGAACAACAAAGCCTGCGCGCTGTGTGGATATGAAAAGCCCGAATTATTAAATGCCCGCTTGGACAAGTTGCTAATGGAGGATGCGCGCGCCGGTTATCCGGCATTGATGCAATCCTATTTTAATGCCGTGTCGCCACAGTCGGTCCACAACCATTTTGAGATGAAGTTGAAAGGCCGTGGTGGAAAACTGATTCCGGTAGAAATCTCGCTCAGCGGTATTGAGACCTTCAACGAGCCAAGGGTGCTTGCCACCATAGTTGACATTAGTCATCGGAAAGAAGCGGAAGCTGCGCTCACACGGGCCCATGAGTTAACGCAGTCGATCGTAGATAATTCCCCATTCAGTATTATCGCGACCGATGTTGAAGGCGGCATCCTGGCTGCCAGCCCTGCCCTGGAAGCATTGCTCCTATATAACAAAGACGAGTTGGTCGGCCAAGGTAACGCGCTTCAGTTTCATTTGAAGGACGAACTTGAAACCCGAGCGGTGGAACTTTCCAGTGAACTGTCCGAAAATATTATGCCATGCTTTTCGGTGCTGGTGGAAAAAGCCAATAGAGGTGTAGTCGAAAGCCAGAAATGGAGCTACGTCCGTAAAGACGGCTCTGTGGTCCCGGTCAGTTTAACGGTAACTCTTTTGCGTACCGAGGATGAAGTCGTAACCGGTTATCTGTTGGTGGCTTATGATATTACCGAGCAGCTACGGGCTAATGAACGAATTCAACACATTGCGCACCATGATCAGTTAACCGGATTGCCCAATCGTACGTTATTGCAGGATCGGCTGTCCATTTCCCTAAAGCGAATCAAACGGTTTGGCAAGCAAGTGGGCATAATGCTACTGGATCTGGATCGGTTTAAGCAGATAAACGATTCCCTGGGTCATGCAGTGGGAGATGAATTGTTAATAGCAATGGCGCAAAGGATGAGCTCTGTGGTGCGGGAATCGGATACGGTTTCTCGCTTGGGTGGAGACGAGTTTGTCATAATTCTACCCGACCTCTCCAGTGTTGATGATGCGGTTATGATCTGTAATAAAGTGGTGGAAGCAATACGGCTTCCTTTGACTATCGGAGAGCATCTGCTGAATGTAACCACCAGCGTGGGGTTGAGTGTGGCACCGGTCCACGGCATGGATATGGATGCTCTGATAAAGAACGCGGACATTGCTATGTACAATGCCAAGCAAGAAGGTCGGGATGGATTTAAGCTGTATTCGAAAAGCCTGACCATTCTAAAAGCAAGTGGTGCGGAGAAGGATTAAATGTTTCAGAAAGCGTACCGGCAGAACACTCTCTCGCTGGATTGCCGGCCTTAAACGGAGACAGCGGAATGAGATTAAAGCGCTTTAGCCCACATCAGCTCATTGAAGGGCGGCAATAATGTTATGAATAAACAATCTGACACCCGGTTTTTTATTATCGCTGTGATCGCCATATTGATAGTGGGTAGCGGTTTGCTGGTTTATGAGAGTCAAAGTGTCCAGCGCGGTATTCTCAAAACCACAGGCGACCAGCTGAGAGATCAATTGGTGGTGCGCCACAATATGATCCAGAACAGTATCGAATCGAGCGCCTTAAAGGTGCGCTTTCTATTCAGTACGCCGCCCGTTAGCGGGCTGGTTCGTGCAGCGCAAAATGGCGGCATAGACCCATTAGACTCAACCCCCACCGAGCGCTGGAAATCCCGTCTCAAAACCATATACATTGGCTTTCTCGAAAACAATCCTGAAATTTATCAAATACGCTATATTGGCGAAGCGGACTCCGGCAAAGAGCTCATCCGGGTGGAGCGGCGTCACAGCAAAATCTCAGCGGCGCCGGATGCGTTATTGCAGTCGAAGGGTGATCAGGAGTATTTCCAGATGATCCGAAAGCTGCCACCGGGCGAAGTGTACGTTTCTGATTTAAACCTGAACAAAGAACACGGTAAATTGGAATACCCTTATCGACCCACTTACCGAGTGGGGATGCCGGTGTATGACGGGGAGTTCCAGTTTTTCGGTTTGATTATAATTAATGTGGATGCCAAGTTTCTGCTCGATCCGCTGGAGCAAAATTTACATGAAGAATACGTTCTGTATTTATTGAATACCAAAGATAACTTCATACTGCATCCTAACGCACGTAACAATTTTTCTTTCGAATTTGGCGATGCACCAAGCTGGGAGGGCACCTTCCAGGAGCAGGCCTCAAATGGCATCAACGAAAAATTAAAGCAAGCCAACGAAATAGAAACAGCGCAGGCACTCTATTTTCTGGATTCCGAAATTCAGCTGTCCGGTGCTGAATCTGGCCGCCATTTGAAGCTGATCATCGGAATGCTGGCTGCCGACGTCAATGAAATAGCGATCAGCCAGCGCAACAAGTTGTGGCTTATATCGGGGATAGTGTTGATTCTGGCAATTTTTTTGATAGCGGCTTACCAGCACTATATCAGTCAAAAAATTGATTTGAGTGACACCCTATCCCAGTATGAAGCCATCGTCAGCGGCTCGAGTGACGCCATCGTCGGTATGGATAAAAGTGCCGTTGTAACCAGCTGGAATGACACTGCCCAGGATATGTTTGGTGTCAGCAGGCGAGCGGCAATCGGCAGTAGTGTATTCGAGTTGTTCGTGACTCGTGAATCCGCCGCATCACTGCAGGAGACCATGAATAAAGTGCTGAACGGTCAGCTGGTCGTTGCGTTCAAAATTGAGGCCAAACGGCGGAACGGAAGTGTATTTCCTGTTTCGGTCACCCTTTCTCCGATTACCGGAACAAAGAATTCCATCCCCGGTGTCGCGGCGATAATCCGTGATATTACCGATCAAGTGGATATTGAAGCGAAGCTTCAGAATATGAATGCATCACTCGAAAGGCAGGTGGCTGAACGCACACGTGAGCTTGAACTGGCCCGAAACGAAGCGCTGTCGGCGAGTAAATCCAAAAGCGAATTCGTTGCCAACATCAGTCACGAAATACGCACTCCGTTGAATGGCGTGGCGGGTATGTTGCGGCTACTGCGACGGGGTGGTTTAAGCGAGCAGCAACTTCATTATCTTAAAATGGCCGAGAATAGCAGTGTGATATTATCGGCGTTGATCAACGATATTCTGGATGTTTCAAAAATCGAGGCAGGCAAACTCGATATAGAGCAAGAGGAATTCGATTTACTGCGTTTGATGTGTGACCTGGCCCTTACAATGGCGATAAAAGCGCAGGATAAAAAGCTGGAATACATACTCGATGTGGCTGAAATTAAACACCGCTATTTGGTTGGTGATTCTCACCGCATACGTCAGATCCTGACGAACCTGATTGTGAACGCCATTAAGTTTACGGAGCACGGGGAAGTGTATGTTTCCATGAGAACTCTGGAACAGAGCAATGGTGAGGTATTGGTACAAGGCTGCGTCAGGGATTCGGGTGTGGGCATTTCAGAGGAGGGGCAGCGTTATCTGTTTGATGCTTTCGCTCAGGAGGACAGCAGCATTACCCGCCGCTTCGGTGGAACAGGTTTGGGGTTATCCATCTCCCGGCAATTATGCCGGCTGATGGGGGGTGATATTTCCGTAGTAAGCAAGAAAGGAAGCGGAAGCGCCTTCAGCTTTGACTTCAGGCTTAGCGACTCGGAGCGCGCCGGCAATGAAGTCCCCTTCCTTGAATTGAGTGAGCGCCTGATTATGATTGCCCATCCAAACCCAACAGCCGCGAAAACAATGGCTTTGCAGTTGCGAATTTGGAAGGCGAAGGTAGAGGTCTACACCGGGTTATTAAATGCGTTATTGAAGGACGTGGTGGCGGGCGCTATCACACCCGATGTCATTATCTTGGATCAATCCTTGTTGGATGATAGTGCGGATTTAACCATTCTGGATCAGATGACCGGGGCCAGGCCAAACATTATGGTGGCAAAGGAGGGGGGCGCAGGACCGGCATTGAAAACAGTGCAATGTCCGATTGAGTGGCTTAATAAACCGGTAACGCCGTTGGATTTGGGCCGGCGACTGAGCACTGCGCTTTTTAGCGGGCAAAATATTGGTCAATTTGAGAGGGACGATACCGAGCATCATCTTGATCTTGCTGCTTTCGAACCCTATGCGGGAACGCGAATCCTATTGGTGGACGACAACGAGGTCAATCTCGAAGTGGCAGAGGGTTTGATCAGTGATATTGGCTTGGAGATCAGCCGGGCAAAAGACGGGCAGCAGGCTCTCGAGATTATTGAAGCCCAAATCAGGGACCCGTTCAAGTTGGTGTTTATGGATTGCCAGATGCCGGTTATGGACGGGTATACTGCGACCCAGGCGATTCGTGCCGGTGCCGCAGGCGTCGCCAATAAAGACGTCGTTGTGATTGCCATGACAGCCAATGCCATGGCGGGGGATTCAGACCGTTGTTTGCAGGTGGGTATGAACGATTATTTGACAAAACCCATTGATCCCCAGGCATTGGAGCTGAAGTTGTTGTATTGGCTGGAACATGGAAGCCAGTCATCAAAAGCGGGTGTCATTCTGCCCGATCTGGAAGTTCTGCAAGGCCTTGGCAAAGACATGGCTGAGCCCGTTTCGGACAAGTTGGTATGGGATAGAGCCGCGTTATTGAAACGCGTGCGCCAATCCGAGTCACGTTTGGCTGAATTAGTGAAAATATTCCTCGATATGTTGCCCGAGCGCCGCCAGCGGGCAGAAGCGGCGGTAGTGACCAGGCAACTCAATGATATTGCCAATATAGCGCACTCCCTGAAAGGCTCGGCCTCAAGCTTAGGCGGAATGCGGGTTCAGTATTATTCAGAGCAACTCGAACTGGCAGCAAAAAGCAATGATCATAATGCCATCGATCTTGCCTGGGCCCGGCTCAGCGCTAGCTGCGATGAATTAGCGATCGTGTTGCAGCGTGGGGCGGCCTGACTATTGCGCTTCACGCGGTGCATAATCAAACACATCTGAAATAATCTGGCCGGCGTCTATACCGGCGGCAATAAAGTCATCGTAGGTGGCATAGACCATAGCCGGTGATCCACCGACAATAATCGCAGTATCCTTGAAATCGTTGCGATCATCCAGTACCGCTCGGTGCACCAGGCCTTTGCGCGCCGGCCATTCCGGTTGGTCTGATACGATGGCGATGTAGCGGCAATTAGGATGTCGCATTACCAGGGTTTTCATCTCGTCGTGTAGATATAAATCCCGCACCAGGCGCGCGCCCCAATACACAAATACGGGACGTTCATCACCGGCAGTAATCAGCGCCTGCAGCATAGCGATCATTTGTGAGATGCCGGTGCTGGCCGCGATCATAATGAGCGTTTTGGCGTGTTCCAGGCGGTGCAGGGTGGTATTCCCTAAAGGCAGCCGCAAGCGCAGTAATTCGCCTTCCTTCAGTTGCGGTTTTAACAATGGGTAGGAGACGCTGTCCTGGCTGGCGCGAATATGCAGTTCCAGAGTGCGGTCATCGCGGGGGGCATTTGCGATAGAGAACGCAGCACTGATATCCGAATCCAGGATGATTTCCAGGTACTGGCCAGCAGAATATTCAATCTTTTTGCCTGCAGGCAGCTTGAACTGGACAATTTTAACGTCCGGATTAATTTGCTTGATATGCGTGATTTGAGCGGTAATTTCTTGTGTGGGGAACTGTCCGGGAGCCAACACCTTGTGCACCTCTATTTGAATGTCTTCAATCGGATACGCCAGACAGCAGAGTATCGAATCCGCTGCACTATCTGAAGCACTAACTTCGCCAGCGCAGTGTTTTAATTGCACACGACCGAATTTCAGGCGTCCTTCGCATGCCCGGCAAGACCCTGAGCTGCAACCCCAGGGAATCCGGAAGCCCTGACGCAAAGCCGCTTGTAATACTGACTCACCTTCTGCCACAGTCAGGTTCAGCTGGCGGGGCAGAAAGGTTACAGTATGAGCCATGACGAGTCAGGTCTTATCCGGGTAGCATGATTTACTTGCGTTTCATCGAGTCGAAGAATTCTTCGTTAGTCTTGGTGTCACGCATTTTGTCGATCAGGAATTCCATAGCCGAGATCTCATCCATGGGATGAAGGATCTTGCGTAGTATCCACATTTTTTTCAGTTCGTCTTCCGATGTCAGCAGATCTTCGCGACGAGTTCCGGATTTGTTGATATTAATGGCCGGGAAAACACGCTTTTCTGCAATACGGCGGTCCAGGTGTAATTCCTGATTACCGGTACCTTTGAACTCTTCGAAAATCACTTCATCCATTTTCGAACCGGTGTCCACCAGCGCGGTGGCCAGTATGGTCAGGCTGCCGCCTTCCTCAATATTTCGTGCTGCCCCAAAGAAACGCTTGGGTCTTTCCAGTGCGTGGGCGTCAACCCCACCAGTCAGTACTTTGCCGGAAGACGGGATGACTGTGTTGTATGCACGAGCCAAGCGGGTAATCGAATCCAGCAGAATAACGACATCCTGTTTGTGCTCAACCAGGCGTTTGGCCTTTTCCAATACCATTTCTGCCACTTGAACGTGTCGCGAAGGCGGTTCGTCGAAAGTGCTGGCGACCACTTCGCCACGTACCGTACGCCGCATTTCGGTCACCTCTTCAGGGCGCTCGTCGATCAGCAATACAATTAAATGGCATTCCGGGTTATTGCGCGTTAGCGACTGTGCAATGTTCTGCAGCATCAGGGTTTTACCGGCTTTCGGAGGCGACACAATCAAGCCACGCTGACCTTTACCGATGGGAGCGACCAGGTCGATCGTGCGTGCAGTGATGTCTTCGGTGCTGCCGTTGCCGACTTCCATCAGAAAGCGTTGCTGCGGAAATAACGGTGTCAGGTTCTCAAACAGGATCTTGTTTTTCGCGTGCTCCGGGCGATCCAGGTTGATTTCATTGACCTTCAATAGCGCAAAATAGCGCTCGCCTTCCTTGGGGGGGCGAATCTTACCGGAAATACTATCGCCGGTGCGTAGGTTAAAACGACGTATCTGGCTGGGTGACACATAGATGTCATCTGGGCCCGCTAAATAGGAGCCTTCGGCTGAACGCAGGAAGCCAAAACCGTCCTGAAGAATTTCCAGAACGCCGTCACCGAAGATATCTTCGCCGCTTTTGGCATGTCGTTTAAGAATACTGAAGATGATGTCTTGTTTGCGCGTCCGGGCCATGTTGTCCAGGCCCATAGAAGACGCTACTTCGATCAGTTCAGCAATGGGTTTTGTTTTTAATTCGGTGAGATTCATTTCCGTGGGGGTCATGTTTGAAGGTTAACGTTAAAGGTATGGAGAGCTACAACCAAAAGGCTGTTAGCGAACGAGTAGAGCTTCCTGTCTAAACGGGTCGTAAAAATGGTGCGAGAAGCGATTGGCAGAGATCCTGTTCGGATGGATCTTCTTTGGTTCGTAGACCCTAAATATATTTAGATTCGGGAAATGCTTCCCAGGACTTAGGGAGGCACTAAAAGTAATCTAGCATCCGCTAGCCAAAGCGTCCAGGTTATTGCTTCAAACGACTTCGCGCCCGATCCTTCACATAATGCTAATTCAAAAGTTCTGAGGGGTGAGGAATCGAAGAGACAGTTTGATTTGCTCTCCGTTGTTGCGCTTATTACGTTTTGATTGAAGGCGCAACATCGAAGTAAGAAACCCCGGCTCGCAGAGTCGGGGTTGGGTAATTATATATTACTGTCTAGGAACGCTGTCAATTGCGATTTTGATAAAGCGCCAACTTTTGTCGCTTCAACGTTGCCATTTTTGAACAACATCAAGGTCGGAATGCCCCGAATACCGTATTTGGGGGGGGTTTCCGGGTTTTCGTCAATATTCAGCTTGGCAATGGTAAGTTTGCCGTCATATTCGCCGGAGATCTCTTCCAGAATCGGTGCGATCATCTTGCAGGGTCCGCACCACTCGGCCCAGTAGTCCACCAGCACCGGGTTTTCTGATTGCAACACCTCAGCTTCAAAGTTGCTGTCAGTTACATTTACTAGTTTGCTCATGTATTTCTCCAGTTGTGCCACAGACTACCTGTATTAAGCGGATAGTATAGGGCATTAATCATGTGCGCATCGTTCCGATTGTACAATTAGCATCGGCTAGTATTCAATCTCGGTGTGCGGGGAATTCCTACTGGTGTCATGACGTTATGGTGTTATTATCGAAAATTAACGCCAAATCACCCATGCGTGGCTTGATATTATGGGCTGGCACTATAGCTAATTAAAGATGGAAAGCCAATTTTGACTGAACTACCGGACTCAGATGTAGCCGATGCGCCGAAGATGGCGGCCATTGATATGGGCTCAAATAGTTTTCACATGGTGATAGCCCGAACCGACACCGAAGAAGTGCGCCCGACCCAGAAACTGGCGGAAAAAGTGATGCTTGCTGCCGGATTGGGGGAAGACAATGTGCTCGATGATGATGCTTTTCAGCGGGGGCTGGATTGTTTGCGCCGCTTTGCCCAATGCCTAGAAGGGATCGAGCCGAAATGGATTCGATGTGTGGGCACTAACACACTGCGTAAGGCCCGCAACGGAGAGGCTTTTCTGCGTGAGGCGCGCCAAATTCTGCAATGTCCGGTGGAAGTTGTGGCGGGCCGCGAAGAGGCTCGACTGATCTATCTCGGGGTCTCCCATTCGTTGGCGGGCAGCAATGAGAATCGTCTGGTGTTTGACATCGGTGGCGGCTCAACCGAGTTTATTATCGGGCGTGAATTCGAACCTCTGCTGACCGAAAGTCTGCACCTGGGCTGCGTGTCCTATCGGGAGCGGTATTTTCCCGATGGAAAAATTACGGAGCAGGGTTTCAAGAAAGCGGTGCTTAAAACCCGGGTTGAAGTATCCAGTATTGAAAAAGAATACCGGGATTTGGGTTGGTCGAGTGCGGTGGGTGCGTCCGGCACTGTTAAAGCCATCAAAACGGCGCTGATTGAGAATGCCTGGTATACCGATGGTATCGAATTGGATGGCTTGTATAAGCTGCGCGACAAAATCCTCAGTTTTAATACCCTTGCCGATATTGATATCCCCGGGATTAAAGCCGAACGCCGGGTGGTTCTTCCCAGTGGTCTGGCAATTTTGATCGGAATCTTTGAGCAACTGAAGGTGGAGAAACTCCGGTTTTCCGAAGGCGCAATGCGCGAAGGCATTCTGTATGACATGTTAGGACGCCATGAGCCGGAAGACGTGCGTGTGCGAACCATTCGCTCCCTGATGAAACGCTGCGGTGTTGATGAAGCGCATGCCGAGCGTGTACAGAAAACAGCGCTGGAATTATTCAGGCAAGTGCAGGTGGACTGGGATTTCGGCGAATATTGCCGTGATTGGTTAAACTGGTCTGCACTCAGCCATGAAATTGGACTGATGGTGTCGCACTCGGGTTTCCATAAGCATGGTGCCTATCTTCTGACTTATTCTGATTTGCCCGGTTTTACCAATCAGGATCAGGCCATCATCGCAGCTTTGGTGGGCGGGCACCGGCGGAAATTTCGAGATGCCGCGTTTGAGCCAATCCTTCCTCATCTGCAGGAAAAGGTTAGACGCCTGATGCTGGTGTTGCGTCTTGCGGTTGTGTTTAACCGGTCGCGGAGGGACGTGGTGATGCCAGTTTACCGGGTTAAAACCAACAAGGACGGCGTAACAATCAATTTTGATTCCGACTGGATTCAAAGCCAGCCGCTGTTGCTGGCTGAGCTGCAGCAGGAGCAGGAAGCATGGAGTAAAGTCGGTCATACTCTGGAATTTGAATAGGTCCTCCGGGCAGCGCCGACTCCGGCAGAAAGAGGCTAACTATCTGAATTTAAAGCTGCATTCAAAAGCAAATTGCACGGTGCTGTGGTGCCCTGATTTTGATCGTCCTACGCTTCGTAAAAGGCCTGTAGATTAGTGCTTGGATCGGTCGATAATGTTGGGTTATATTGAGAGTCCGAACATAACAAAAACTATATGAACCCCAGTATTAAAGGGGTCGAGGACGGAATGTATGGGAATGCTTCTTGTTACTGTATTTGCAACGATTGCGAGCGCTTTAGTTTGTTATAAAATCGCCAAATCGAAAAACCGTAATCCACAGTTCTGGGTGGTTATGGCTGGCTTGGTCGGCCCCTTCGCTATCCCCTTTGCTTACTTTTCAAAACCCTTAAAAATGGATTGCTAGACGCTCTGCGAGCAGCTAACAAGTCGATATGACGACCCTGTGCCGGACCTTTGCCCGGCACACAGCGGCGGCATTGAGTTTTCAGCGCCGGGACAATCAATGAATGTGTTAGCCAAAGAAACTATTTCGATAGACAGGCCTGCTGCGCTTATATTCGATTATGTTTCCAATATGGAAAATTTTGGTCGATGGTTCCAGGGCGTGATAGGGATGGAAATAACCATCACCGAATGCGGTTTGTCGTCTCAGTTCGAGTGGAAAATGTATAGCCGCAATCACGGTATTCTATTTCGTGCATTGTTACTTCCATTGATCCGGTCTGAAATCACCAAGCGCGCCCAAAAAAGCTTGCCTCGATTGAAAGCCGTCTTGGTACAAAAAACCAGTTAGATAAGATTTCGTTCCAGCCCCCATTCTTCAATTTTTCCGTCACGCAGATGGCGGTTTATGACAAAGTTTTGCCCTTCCTGCCAAATGCTAGAGCCCAATAATTCGCTATGCTATGGTCCGTTTTCTGAAGAGCAGGCGGAGCCTATTGTACGGGTTTTGTCGGGTGAATAGTTTTAATCGAGGCAAACCGAAGATGCGGAATTTAGAAGGCAAAACGGCTTTCATCACTGGCGCTGCTGATGGGATCGGGTTTCACAGTGCCCGTGCGCTGGCTAAACAAGGCATGAATGTCATGTTGGCCGATATCAACGCTGAGAAATTGCAGCAAGCTGTTGAAGTGCTCAAGGGTGAGGGTTTTGCAGTGGAGAGCGTTGTTCTGGATGTGGCTGCGCGCGAGCAATGGGGTCCCGCTCTGGATGCTGCTTTATCTGCATTTGGCCGGGTTCATTTTTTGATGAGCAATGCAGGCGTGTCTGTCATCGGCAGCCAGCAAAATATTGAGCAACAGGAGTGGCGTTGGATTATCGATGTGAATCTAATGGGAGTTATTTATGGATGCCAGGTATTTGCGCCGCATATGAAATCACACGGTGAGGGTGGGCACATTATGAATGTGGCTTCAATGGCGGGACTGCAGGGCGTCGAGTTTGCCAGCCCCTATTGTGCGACTAAAGCAGCCGTTGTGAGTTTGAGTGAAAGTTGGCGCAGTGAATTGGCTCATAGCGGAATTGAAGTCTCCGTACTGTGCCCTGGTTTTGCGAAAACCAAGATTTACGACAGTTATCGCAACCGGCAACCGCAATACGGTGGCCCGATTTATTTTGATGATTTGGTAAAGCAAAAACCTTCCCGCGAAGCGAGTAAGGAAGTGGTGGTGACTGGTGTGGATGTTGAGCTCATTGCAGAGCGTGTTGTTGAGGGCTTACTTAATAATGAGTTGTATATTCTCACTCACCCGCAGTTCAGGCAATCTCAACAAGCTCGTTTTGAAATGATTGATACTGCTTTTGATAGTGCTAGTGATTGATTGCATTTTTCTGATTATAGATAGAACCTGCCCGAAGGATTTGGGCGCGAGTGCTTAGTGTTAGCAGTGGAGCAGACGGTTGCCTCCTGATTTGGAACGCAACCGCCTTTTTCAGTTGAATTTACACCAGGTCAAAACGATCTGCTGTCATGACTTTGTCCCAGGCTTTCACGAAATCGTTAATGAATTTTTTCTGTGAGTCGCTTTGCCCATAGACTTCAGCTAGTGCTCTTAGCTGAGAGTTGGATCCGAAAATCAGGTCGGCGCGGGTCGCAGTCCACTTGACTTTTCCTGACTTGCGATCGATACCCTCGAAGACCTCTTCGTCCTCAGGTGTGGGTTTCCATTCCGTCTTCATGTCCAGCAAATTCATAAAGAAATCGTTGGTCAGCATGCCGGGCCTCTTGGTGAGCACACCGTACTTGGCTTTGCTTGTATTGGCGTTAAGCGCGCGCAGTCCACCGACCAAGACCGTCATTTCAGGCGCAGTTAGCGTCAGCAGTTGAGCTTTGTCGACCAGGAGCTCTTCAGCAGAAACCGCATACTTGGTTTTCTGAAAGTTGCGGAAGCCATCCGCATAGGGTTCGAGTGGTTCGAAAGCTTCAATATCGGTTTGCTCTTGCGACGCATCTGTGCGGCCGGGTTGAAACGGAACCTTGATTTTTTGCCCGGCATCCAGCGCCGCTTTTTCTATTGCTGCACAGCCGCCAAGCACGATTAAATCTGCCAGGGAGACTTTTTTGTTACCGGATTGAGACTTGTTGAAGTCGCTTTTAATGGCATCCAGTGCTTTGAGTATCTTTGACAGTCGCTTCGGTTGGTTCACAGCCCAATCTTTCTGTGGTGCCAGGCGGATACGAGCGCCGTTAGCGCCTCCCCGCATATCCGAGCCGCGGAAAGTCGAAGCCGACGCCCAGGCGGTGAAGACCAGGTCGGATACCGACAGTCCGGATGACAGAATTTTGTTTTTCAGCTCTTTGATATCTTGCTTGTTAATCAGTTTGTGGGTAACAGGGGGTACCGGGTCTTGCCAGATTAACTCTTCGTTCGGTACTTCGGATCCCAGATAGCGGGAAACAGGCCCCATGTCGCGGTGGGTTAATTTATACCAAGCGCGTGAAAAGGCATCGGCCAGTTCGGCTGGGTTCTCATGGAAGTGCTTTGATATTTTTAGATAAGCAGGGTCTTCCCTCAGTGCAAGGTCGGTGGTTGCCATAAACGGAGCGTGTCTTATGGATGGGTCGTGCGCATCGGGTACAGTGTCTCTGCCCGCGTCGCCTTTTGGTTTCCATTGTTGAGCGCCGGCGGGGCTTTTACTGAGTTCCCACTCGTAACCGAACAATGTGTCAAAGAAACTGTTATCCCAGCGTATCGGGGTCGGGGTCCAGGCACCTTCGGGCCCGCCACCGATGGTGTTAACGCCGAAACCCGTGCCCATGCTGTTTTTCCAACCCAGCCCCTGTAATTCGATAGGAGCGGCTTCCGGATCGGGTCCCACTTGTGCTGCATCGCCGGCCCCATGCGCTTTACCAAATGTGTGGCCACCAGCGATTAGGGCGACGGTTTCATAATCATCCATTGCCATACGTTTGAAGGTTTCGCGAATGTCGACGGCGGCGGCTTTCGGGTCTGGATTGCCGTTAGGTCCTTCCGGGTTAACGTAAATGAGGCCCATTTGTACGGCAGCGAGCGGATTTTCCAGGTTTCGGTCGCCGGAATAGCGTTCGTCGTCCAGCCAGACCGATTCAGAGCCCCAGTTGATGTCTTCTTCCGGTTCCCAAACATCAACCCGTCCACCAGCAAAGCCAAAGGTTTTCAATCCCATGGATTCAAGCGCAACGTTGCCGGTGAGGATAAACAAGTCTGCCCAGGAAATCTTATTGCCGTATTTTTGTTTGATCGGCCATAGAAGGCGGCGCGCCTTGTCAAGATTGACATTGTCCGGCCAGCTGCCCAGCGGCGCGAAGCGTTGTGTACCACTGCCCGCGCCACCGCGGCCGTCACCGATACGGTAGGTGCCTGCACTGTGCCAGGCCATACGGATAAAGAATGGCCCG